>Ga0302123_10000826_pt1 | contig 22979 bp, 20 predicted proteins | sample CB21_321_MG_FD_203109 | JGI IMG/M metagenome (GOLD analysis project Ga0302123, IMG submission 203109) | Marine microbial communities from Western Arctic Ocean, Canada - CB21_32.1 | ecosystem: Environmental > Aquatic > Marine > Oceanic | place: Canada: Western Arctic Ocean | collected 2017-09-28 | reverse complement strand
TGGCCCGCGACAATCGCCCCTGGATTCCTCGCCCCGCTTGACATAGTCGCTTGCGGTCGGGGCTCTGTGGGAGATGGGTCGCGGTGTTCGTTGGCTCCTCGCGCCGCCGCCCTGATCCTTTCCGCCCTGCTTCCGCGTGCTTTGCCCGCGGGCGCGCGGATTTTCTATCCGCGCCTCTGTCCCGTCGGGCGGATGAAGTTGCGGTGCTAGGTCCAGGTGTCGGCTTGTTGGTATTCGTTGAAGCACTTCTCTAGGCCGGGCATGCCGGGTTGTGAGAGGCCGTGCTCCATACCTAGCAGGCCTTTGTAGCCTTTCGCGTGGATCGCCTTGAAGACGTTGCGGTAATTGATTTCGCCGGTGCCGGGCTCTTTGCGTCCCGGGACGTCGCCGACCTGAAAGTAGGCGATGCGGTCCCAGTGTTTCTCGATGTTGTTGATGAGGTTTCCCTCGGAGATCTGCTGGTGGTAGATGTCGAACAGGATCTTCACCTGCGGACTGTTGACGCCGTCAATGATCTCCGCTGCGTGCTCGGAGGTCACGACGAAATAGCCGGCGTGGTTGACGAGCACGTTCAGGGGTTCGAGGACTAAGACGAGGTCTGTCTTCGAGATGATGTGGGCCGCGCGTTTCAGCCCTTCGATGACGTTCTTCGTTTGTTGCTCGTGTGAGAGGTTTGAGACGGCGAGGCCGCTTGTTACCGTCGACCAGCCGTTGCGCATGACCTTGTGATATTCGACGGCCTTGTGCATGTCTTGGATGAATCCCTCGTGAAATGCGGTGTCGACGAGGGCATCGCCTTTCCATCCGCCGGAGTTGACGACGAAGACGCCCATGTCCATCTTGAGCTCGTCCATCTTCTTGCGGAACTGCTCGGCTTCTTCCATTGAATGGTTCGGCAGGCCGTTGTACTCGAAGGCGTTGAAACCGTGTTGGGCGTAGAGCTCGAGTTGTTGCGGGACGGGGAGGTCGTTGATGAAGCCGATTCGCGGCGCGTAGCGCAGGTTGTATGTATGCGCCGCTGATGTTTCGGTTGCGCAGGCGGCGGTCGCGAGGGCGGCGGTGCTCTGGATGAAGTGGCGTCGATTCATGGGGTGCCTCCTGGTGGTGAGTTGCTGCGTTGCCTGCAATGATACAGGGTGTCCGCGAGCCGTGCCCGTGGGGCCCCGCTCCATAACTGTCGCGGCTCCGACCCTGCGCGGGGTGTCAACAATGTTAGGAAACTCAGTGAGCAACGAAGTTCTCAACTACACCAAGATCCATTCGCCGATTGGCAAAGTTCATCTGCTGGCGAGTGAGCAGGGTCTTGTGGCGCTCTACTTCGATCCGCAGATCGACGACATGGAGCGTCGTTTTCCCCAGAAGCAGCGAGTGGGGCCGCGCCGCAACCCGTGGCTGCTCCGTACCGAGGGGTATCTGTACTGTTACTTCGATGGCGATCTTGATTACGACTCGGACATTACTTACGATCTGCGGGGTACGCCGTTCCAACTCTCGGTTTGGCACGAACTCCAGAAGATCGCTCCGGGAGTCACGTCTACGTATGGCACCCTCGCGAAAGCGGTTGGTAGGCCGACCGCGTCGCGAGCTGTGGGGGCTGCGGTGGGGAGGAACCCGGTTTCGCTATTGGTTCCGTGTCATCGCGCTGTGGGCTCGACCGGAAAACTGACCGGTTTTGCCGGCGGGCTCGACCGGAAGCGCTTCCTGCTGGATCACGAGCGCGCCCACTCCGGAACCACTCTGTTCGGGTAAACCCTGTCCCAATTCCCTCTTGCGCTTATTGGGGATGTTTGTTATTCTAAATCTCTAGTTTGTTGATAGAGATTAGGGTCTATGACGCAGGCACCAGCGACTTCACTAGCGACGCCTAGTTCCACGGCGACTGCTGAAGAAGTTCTCGCCTGGGGGATCTCGGTCTTCGGACCGCGCCTCGGGATCTGCACGAGCTTTCAAGCCGGAGGCATGGTGATCGTCGATATGGCCATGCGGCTGTCCGGCGGACGTGTGTCGGTGTTTACGATTGATACCGGGCGGCTTCCGGAAGAAACACACACGTTGATCGGGAAAGTACGTGAGAAGTACGGCGTCGAGATCGAAGTAATTCTGCCGGATGCGGCCGAGGCCACGAGCATGGTTTCGCTGCACGGCCCGAATCTGTTCCGAGACTCTGTTTCCAAGCGCCGCACGTGCTGCGAAGTGCGCAAGGTAAGGCCGCTCAAGCGCAAGCTGGCGCAGCTTGATGCCTGGGTTGTGGGATTGCGGCGCGGACAGTCGGAGACGCGGCGCGATGTCGAAAAGGTTGCTCTTGACACGAAACATGAGGGCGTCTACAAGCTGAGTCCTCTCGCTGACTGGACGGAGCAACAGGTGTGGGACTACATCAAGCGCAACGATGTTCCCTACCACGAGCTTTACGACCAGGGCTATACGAGTATTGGTTGCGCCCCTTGCACGCGAGCGACGTCGGGCGACGAAGATGCCCGCGCCGGACGCTGGTGGTGGGAAGCCGACAACGCGAAGGAGTGCGGACTGCACTTGAGCCCGAGCGGTGAGTTGAAACGTGAGTTTGATGTGATGTTGGACGAGGTGCTGGTTCGGGCCCGTTAATCCGGGTGCGTTATCCTTAGAACTTCGTGTTTCGTCGCGGCCGGTAAGTCTCAGCGCCGCGCTGGCATCCCCTTTTTGTTTGATAAGCGAGTAGACGAATAACTATGTCCAAGGATCTTGTTCCCGTACACGGTGGGTTGTCCGAGCCAGTGGATCGCACCATTCCCCTTAGTGGCCGCAAGGCCTTGGTGGAAGAGGCTGGGGGGCTGCCCAGCGTAGAAGTTTCCCAGGCAGACTTGTCGACCGTCTACCGCATCGCCGACGGTACGCTTTCGCCGCTCGAAGGGCCGATGGGCAAGGAAGCTTGGCATCGCGTGCTAGACGAGACGACGATTCTCTCCGGCGGCAAAGCGTATGCCTGGGGCATTCCGCTTTCCTTGCCGGCCACTGATGCCGAAGCCGCTGCGTTGAAACCCGGCGGTGCGACGGCCTTGCGCGATGGCGCGGGTGAGTTGATCGGCATTCTCGACGAGACCGAGGTTTTCGATTGGGACAAAGCGAAGTACGTGCAGGGCGTCTACGGGACAGACCGTTTTGATCATCCCGGTGGGCGTATTGCTGAATCCGATCCTCGAACGAAATTGCTTGGCGGAACCCTGCGTGTGCTGCCGCAGAAATCGAAACCGGAATGGGGCGGACCGCTGTCGAGTCCCAAGATGACCCGCGCGCTCATCCGCGACCGCAAGTGGGAGCGCGCGTTGGCGTTCCAGACGCGAAACCCTCTACACCGGGCGCATGAGTATGCGCTGGTGGCGGGCATTGAAAGGCTGACGCGCGAGGGTCATTTCGCGGGCGTCGTGCTGAACCCGTTGGTTGGTGTTCTCAAGGGCGACGACGTGACGGCCGACATACGGATGCGTTGCTACCGGACGCTGCACGACCTGGGCCTACTCGGCGACGGCGACAAGGACGAGGCGCTTTGGAAGTCGGCCGGCTATGACGTCAGCGACGTGTTTGAGGTGATTCCGCTCGACATCAAGATGTTCTACGGTGGCCCGAAAGAGGCCATCATGCACGCGGTGTATCGCCAGAACCACGGTTTCTCGGATATCGTTATTGGGCGCAAGCATGCCGATGCCCCTTACGAGGACGGCAGCCCGATCTGGGGCGACTTCGACGCGCAGACGATCTTTGAGTCCCTGAAGGGCGAGCTTCATCTGAAGCCCTGCAAGATCGGATTCGCGGCTTTCTACGAATCGATGGGTCGCGTCGACTTGATGGAGAACCATCCCGACGAAAAGCCGTACGGGATCAGCGGTTCGAAGGTGCGTGAACTACTTCAGGGCGGCGAGCGGCCGGACCCGCGCATCTTGCGGCCCGAGATCGCCAACATTCTGATCGATGCCTACGCGGACGCGTAGAGCTTCGCAAAACTTTATCTAGGTGCTAACAACGATGACTCATCAAGGTTTTACTCTCTGGTTCACGGGCCTATCAGGCGCCGGTAAGTCAACTGTTTCCGACATCCTCGAAGCGCGACTTCGCGAGGGCAAGGCGAAGGTCGAAGTTCTCGACGGCGACGTCGTGCGCACGAACCTCTCGAAGGGTTTGGGCTTCAGCAAGGAAGACCGCGACACGAATATCCGCCGTATTGGATTCGTCTGCGAAATGCTTTCCCGCAATGGCGTGATCGCGATCGCGGCGGCGATTTCGCCGTACCGCGCGGTGCGTGACGAAGTGGGCGCGAAGATCGAACACTTTGTGGAAGTGCACGCGCATTGTCCGCTGGATACTCTTGTCGAGCGCGACGTGAAGGGTCTCTACAAGAAGGCGTTGGCCGGCGAGATCAAAGAGTTCACCGGCGTGTCGGACCCTTACGAGGAGCCGCTGAATCCGGCCGTGACGTTTGACTCCAGCGTCGAGACACCGCAGGAAAGCGCGCAGAAGATTTGGGCTAAACTGGTCGAACTGAAGCTTCTCACGACTGGATGATTGATCTCCACTCCCACACTGATCGCTCGGACGGGACGCTTAGTCCTGAAGAGCTAGTGGGCTTGGCGGCACAGAAGGGCCTCTCAGCCCTCGCCATTACTGATCACGACACGTTGGAAGGATACGAGGCTGCGGCGCCCCATGCCGCCGGCCTCGATCTGGAATTGGTGTGTGGCATTGAGTTGAGCGCCTCGTTTCTGGGCAGGACGATCCACGTGCTGGGCTACTTTCTCGGTCATCCGCCGGGCGAGGATTTCCGCGACCATCTGGGGTGCATCCAGAAGAGCCGACAGGAGCGCAATCACCGACTTGCGGCGAAACTACAAAGCCTCGGCCTCGATGTTTCCGCCGAAGAGGCCGAAGCTCTCGGCCACAGCCAGACGGGCCGGCCGCATTTCGCCCGGATCTTGATGCGCAAGGGATATGTGACGGATATCCGGCAGGCGTTTGACCGCTATTTGGATGAGAGTGCACCGGCGTTCGTCGCGCGGAAGGATGCATCGGCGGACAATGTGTTGCGCTGGATTCGAGAAGCGGGTGGGATCTCGTCGTGGGCGCATCCAGCTCGCTTTTTCCGAGACCGGGAGTTGGCGGCTCAAGGCACCGTGGCGGAACTTGCTTCGAAGGGGCTCGATGCGGTCGAGGCATTTCACAGCGATCACGATGCGTCCGAGGCGCATTCGCTGAAAACGACTGCTGAGCGGCTGGGCCTCGGTGTTACCGGCGGCAGCGATTTCCATAACCCGGAAACGGCGCGTATTCAACTCGGGGGCTTGAAGCTTCCAAACTCCCTGCTCGAAGAGCTTCGCGGCCGGGCCACCGGCGTATCCGCGACCTCTGAACCGTTGTAGCCCAAGGCTTGTAGGCTTGGCGGGTAGCTTGGAGTGCCCACGCTAGAATGAGTTGGTTTTCGCGTAGTGACTCTTTCTGATCGTTATCGAGGGGCGCTTATCGGCTTGGCTGTTGGGTCGGCGCTTGGCGCTCCGTACAGGGGTCAGCGCGCGGGTAGTTTTATAGTGTCTGAAGATATCGCGGACGGCTCGTGGACGGAGCAAATGTCAAGGGCGGTTTGGTTGGTCGGTAGCCTGCTGGAGCGACGAGAATTCGATGCAACGCCCGGAAACGGCTCGCTGGCTTGGCTGGCCCCGATACCCATGTATTTGATTCACGACGGAGCGCGGGCGAAGGAAATTGCGGCTGAGATGTCGCGTACCGCGCACGAGGAAACGGAAGCAGTGGACGCGTCTCGCTATCTAACGGGGTTGATGGTCGGAGCGCTTCGTAGCGAGTCGAAGGAAGCGCTGTTGTCTGATCTCTATTCGCCGGTCTACAACTATTGGCTGTTCCAGCATGTCGCGCTGTGTCCGGCGGTCGATCGGGTCGCACGTGGTGTCTACAAGGACAAGCAAGAGTCTGAGCTTCCCGCGACGGACAAGGCGCCGGGCACGCTCGAAGCGGCGCTGTGGGCTTTTCATGGCACGAGCGATTTCGAAGAAGGCGCTCTCAGGGTTGTGAGCTTGGGCGGCGGCTCTGATTCCGCCGCCGCTGTTTACGGGCAGCTCGCGGGTTCTTACTACGGTGACGCGAACATCCCAATGCGTTGGCGCGAGAAGGTTGCGCGGCGCAAGGAAATCGAAGACTTGGCGATCACGGTGATGCACGAGACGAAGCAGGGGATCCGGCACTTTACCTGATATGCCCGAGAACACTCTTAGTGACGTGAAGCAGGCCCAACCGGCCGACCGGATGCGGTTGAGCCAGGTGCTTACGATCCCAAACCAACTCACGCTTTTGCGGATGGTTGTGTTGCCGTTTGTCGTGATCTCAATGATCTACGGACATCACACTTTGAGTCTTTGGCTCTTCGCCGCCGCGGCTGTTACCGATGCCATTGATGGCATCGTGGCGCGCCGCTTCAACCAGAAGACGCAGCTCGGTCAGTATCTTGATCCCATCGCTGACAAGTTGCTGTTGAATTCCTGCTTCGTGGCGCAGTCCGTGATTGGAACGATTCCGTGGTGGGTTACGATTCTTGTCTTGCTGCGTGATGTGGTTATCGTCGCGACGGTTCTTGTGGTCGTGCTTGCGACGAATATGCGGAGCTTCCCTCCCAGCATGTTCGGCAAGGCAAACACGGTGATCCAGATCGTGACCTTGATCACGGTTCTCGTGAATAACGTGGTGCTCGCGGACCGCGCGCCGGAGGTGATTGCGGTCTTGGTCGGAATGACCGCGGTGACGACGGTGCTGAGCGCTGTTCACTATGCACTGCAGGTCTCGCGCCGCCTGTATGCGCACGAGGGGCCGGGCGAGGAGTAATAGAGCGCTTGTTGATCAACGTCGACGCCGCTAGCCGGCATCCCCGACAATAAGAGCGGAGTCGAATCATGTTGGCCGTTCTTGCCCTTACGATTGCCGCTATCGCCATCATCATGTTCGCGATGGCAATTGGTGTGGTGATGAAACGGCCCTGCTTGCGCGGCTCGTGCGGCGGTCCTGACGTTCTCACTTCTGACGGCGACCCGATCTCGTGCGAAACGTGCCCGAACCGCGACAAGGCACATACCGCTGCCACCGGATAGTGCGCTTCCGTCTCGGCGCGCGCGATCTCTGGTCAGCAGCTTGATAGAATCGACTCTTCGACATCTCGTATAAGGACTCTTCCATGACTCGTAAACGTCTCTACCTCGCCATCGCGCTCGTCTTCGCCGCGGTACTTTTCTGGCCCACCGAAAGCAATTACACGCAAGCCAAGACGGGTGATCCGCTCGTCGATGGTTTTCTGCTCGTCGAAACCGCGTCGGTGTCTGACGCCGTTGAGCAGATCACCGGCCAGCGCGCTCATATGTCGGGCGAGATTCAACCGCTGTTTCCGGCCAAGATCGCCGGGCCTGCCGTGACCGTTTCGTTCAAGAAGGAAGAGCACAAGGACGGCTCGAAGGATTTTCAGGGCGCACTCGACGCGATCGACAACGCGCCGCCGGGCTCGGTCTACGTGATTACGTTCGAGGGCGATGGGGACGTCGCCGGCATCGGCGGCTTGATGGGCACGGCGATGAAAGTGCAGGACTTGGCCGGAGCGATTATTGACGCCGGCGCACGCGACATTCCGCAGCTTCGCAAGATTCAGTTCCCTACTTTCAGCCGGGGAGCGGTCCCTTCCACCTCGATCAACCACTATCGCTTCGTTGGCTCGAACATCGAGATCATGTGCGCTGGCGTTAAGGTTCGGCCGAATGACATCATCGTTGCCGATGAAGACGGGGTTGCTGTTGTACCCCGTGACCGCGCGAAAGAGGTTCTCGACAAGGCGATCGACAACGATCAGACTGAGCATGCGATGTATCCCTTCATCGAGAAGTTCAAATCGATTAAGAAGGCCGTTGCCGAGTTCGGACGCATCTAAGCGCGGCTGACCGCGAATACCGCGTCAGATAGCGAACCTACATGGAGCCATCCGGTGACTGGCTAGCCGAGAACTGGATCCCCGTCGCCGTACTCGGCGCGTTCGTCGGCCTGATGATTGTGTCGGCGTGGCGCGCCAACAACAAGCGCGAACGCCACCCGGGCGCCATCACGATCGCGCTGTCGTTCTACGCGACTTTTCTCAGCACCAATACGTTTCTCGGGCAGGCGGGCTTTGGCTACAAAGTCGGTGTTGTTTGGATGCTGGGCGCGTTGGTGTTTGTGGTCTGCGGCTGGGTCGCGTGGTTTGTGATCGCGCCACGGATGGTGCGGGACGCCCGCGAAACCCTCGGCGATGAGTTGGGGCTGGACCAGGTCACGGTGCCGGGTTATCTGCGGCGCAAGTATGACAGTCCAGTTGCGGGGTACCTCGCCGCGGTCATCATCTTCGTTGCTTCGCTGCTTTACATCCTGGCGGTGTTCAAAGGGATCGGGCACATCTTTGCGCAGATCCTCAACGTCTCGTATGAGACTGCCGTGGTGTCGGTCTTCGTACTGGTTGTCTTCTACACGTCGTGGGGGATGATCGGGGCGATTCTGCACACCGATATGGTTCAGGGCATTCTGATGGTTGTGGGCGCGATCGTTCTATTCGGCACGGCGGTTTATCACGCGGACTGGAGTCTGATCGCGCAGAGCCCTGATGTCGATGCGAACGGACGAGCACTCGGCGGCGATTTGGTTTCTTGGAATGCCCTGATGTCGCCGCTTTATGTGCTGGGGCTATCGCTGGGAACGGGAATCAAGCTGATCGTTGCGCCGCGGCTTGTGGTGCGCTTTCTATTATTCCGACACGCCGGCCCCGAAGCGCTCCGGACCGCGCAATGGCTTGCATTCGGGTTGATGGCCCTGACGATCCCGATGTTGTTCGGCCTGGGCATCATGGCGCATGGCATCGTGCCTACTGGTGAATCCGGGTACTTCTTTGAGAACACCGATCAGGTCGTCCCGTACATGGTGGAACAGCTTTTTGGACCGGCTTTGGGTGCGGTGATTTTGGGTTCGTTTCTGTGCGCCGCGCTCTCTTCGATCGATTCGGTCTTGCACGTGGCGGGGGCGGCGTTGGTGGTTGACTTGTGGGCCGAATCGAAGAAAGACGTGCCACTGCCGACCGTCGAGCGGTTTCAGCGTGCCTCAATTTTTCTGGTAGCCGCTCTGCCCGCATGGGTCGCGCTCGACCCGCCGGCCGATGTTGTGCCGCTCACGGCGTTCTCGGGCGCTCTGTTCGGCGGCTGCTTCTTTGTGGCTTTGGTGGTGGGGTTGTGGCGCAAGCGGCCTGGCCGGAATTCGGTCCCGGTTTCGATCTTTGTCGGGGCGGTAGGAGTATTGGGCTGGTTCTTGGCGCAACAGCAGGGTTTGGTGAGCTCAGATGTCCATCCGGTGATTGTTAGTTTGGGTACGTCTCTGTCGGCCTATGTGTTGGCGGAGTATTTCGGTGGTCGAGAGAACCAAGCGGTCTAAGGTGCCCGGTGAAGTGAGCGGGCGAGTCTCTGACACAGCAGCCAGCCCCAGAAGCACATGGCGAGGATGAGGCCGTCGGTGCAGATTCTTACGCGGGGTGCACCGAACTCTATCGTGCTGCTGACGATGGCCGTGAAGAAGACGATCACGCCGGCCAAGGTGTAGCACGTGGCTGTGAAGCGGCTTTGGTCGTCGAGTAGGGGGCCGAGGTTTGGGCCCGCCCGCCAGCGGCTGATGCCGGCCAGCAGCGACACTCCGAGTAGTGCGAGCAGTTCGGCAAAGAACACAGCCATGATTACGAAGTGGAGAAGGACCCAAAGCGACTGCACCCAGCGGCTTCCGAAGTTGGCGAGCGAGGTGGGGGCGGGGAACCAATAGGTCGCAAATGCGTGGGTGACATCTTCGAGATAGTGCAGCGGCGCCGCCAGGATTAGCTTCACGTGTAGGCGTGTCAGGTAGCGCGACAACTCCGGTTCGCTCATGCCGGTCGCCGCGAGCAACTCTTCACGGCAGTGGTACCAGTAGTAGAAGCCGCGATGGTCGGTGTGGGACTCGACAAGAGCCTGGTCGCGGGCGCGGATTAAGATGCCGCGAACCGGTTCGTCCGACTCGGGCAGTCGTTCGAGGACCCTCACCGTCCGTGTCCCCAGGTGATAACCCATGCGCGGGGACGGTCCGAAGAAATCGAAGTTCGCAAAGTTCCACAGAACGAATGTGCCGGCGATCAGGACGGCAGGAACCGTGAGCGCAAGTACGGTGCGGAGCCGGCCCGTGAGGTTCGCGTAGAACCTCGATGCGAATGGATTGACGAGGAACCAGAATGCGAGCGGCGCCCACAGTACGAGATAGACTGGACGCGTCAGACCGGCGATCCCGAATGCAACGCCCGCTACGATCACGAGGGTATTTCTCGAAGACCACAGTCCCGCTAGGAGTGTGGCGGTTCCCAAAGCCAGCCAAAAGGCCGTCGGCGTGTCGCTCAGCACCCAGTTCGCGTTTTCGACGCGGGCAGGTAAGAGGAGAAGGCCCGCCAGAAGGAAGCGGTACGTCGTCGCGACGCCCGCCTTTCGGCTCAACGCGACCAATAGCCAGACGGTGGCCAGATGCAGGGTCAGGCTCAGCACGATGATCGGACGTCCCGGTTGAGGGACCGACCCTGTTAGGGCGAGTAAGACCGGGTACCCCGGCGTTCGATGATGAAGTGCGTCGAGCCGGAAATCCAGTAGGTCCTCGGCGGCCGCCAGATACTCGGGCGAGTCGGCGTCCTGCAACGGAACAGCCGGCCAAACAGCGAGATAGAAGATCAGCGCAACGGCGAAGCAGCCCAGTAGGGTTAGGGCCTCTTTTCGAGGGAGCGAGAACATGCTCGACGGTTGCATCCCTTTTTCCGGCGCGGCGCTCATCAATGTTCCAGGTGGTACAGCCAGATCGACTTGCCAATCTTGGCATGCGGCGTGTGGGCCTGGAGCCAGGAGTAGTCCGGTCCTTCCTCAGGCAAATAGTTCCCTTGCAGAAACGTCACGCTGACGGCGACCCAGCCTTGGGGGCGGTCCGCGGGACTCAGCGGTTCCGCACCGTGAATGCCGACGGCTTCAGAGGATGTCATGCCGAAGTAGGCGAGGTGGATTTTGTCGATCTGGTTCTCATCAAGGTATCGTGCCAGCCGCGACAAGTCTTGTCCCCAATCGAGATTGCTGTCGCTGAGCACGCGATGTTCGCGTCCACGCACGGTTTCATTGAAGTAGGCCAGATAGTCGGGATGTGCTTGCAACGAGAGTCCGATGTGAGCGGTGAGACCGACAAGCGCGAACCCGCGAAGGATTCTCCCCCTTCTGCCGCGCAGGTCTGACGAGAACAGACAAGCGATCCAGATGGATGCGAACGCATACAGCACCAGCACGTGCCGCACGCCGATATTGATTCCGCTGAGCATGGCCATCGTGAGCACGATTAGGATGCAGATCATCAGGTATGCCGTCCCGCTCTCACTCGCTTTTGAGCGAAAACGCCACCCGACCGCGGCCAGTGCGAAGAGTAGCAGGAGCGGGAGCGTGCTTTTCGTGGATAAGACTACGGGGAAGTAATACCACCAACCGTCGAACCGGCGGACCTCCCTTAGCAGAAACTGCGATGGGTGGCCGACGCCCGAATGATAGCCAAGCATGTAGAGGCCTTCCCAGAAGGCGATCATCGGAACGGGGACATGTTCGGCGAGATTGTAGGCGGCAGTGTGGGCGGTGGTCCCCGGCGTGGTGAGACGGTCGATTGTGCCGTGTGGACGTTGCTCCGGGTCGCGGAGAGTATCGATCTGAAAACCGAAGCAAGCCCACAAGACCAACACGGCGGCGAGCGCCCACCGCCGGAAGAAGGCAGGCGGCTTGAGCACGGCGCGTAGTCCACTGAGGCCGCGGAGCGACCACTCTTGCCGGTGATGCCATAGGACGAAGATCACCAACATCGGAGCGAGTAGGCCGAGGGCCGAGTACTTCGATCCCACGGCGAGTCCCGCGGCGATACCGGCCCACAGGGCATGCCGGCGGGTTGGTTCGGTCACCCAGAGCGATTGGTGATAGGCCGCGGCGAGCAGGGTGGTAGCCGCGGCCATGTCGCTCGTCGCGAGACCGGCATGCGCCAATACGTTCGGCGATGACGTGACGGCCGCTACGGCGGCCAGCCCGGCAACGTTCCCGTAGAGTCGAGCCGCCCAGACGAAGACATAGCCGATCAAGAAGGGGGCAAAGATCAGGTTGCCCACGCGGCCCAGCGTGAGCGTTCTCCAATAGTCTTCCGGGCGTTCAAGTAGTTTTCTGCCGGGTTCAAAGTATCCGCCGCCCACTTCGACACGGCCGCCGTCGAGGTAAGGGAGCAGACCAAGAGCAAGCGGAGCCAGCGGTGGGTGCTGACGATGAATCGTGTAGCGGTAATCCTGGTAGAACTCGATGCCCGCTGAGATATGGAGACCTTCGTCGTACGTTCCGTTGAATTCCGAATACGTATCGCTGACGCGCAGGACGAAGACTGCGAACAGAAGCAATAGCGCCGCGGCCACGTACCAGTTGCGGCGAATACTGTCGATGATCCCCGGTTGCAATCTCCAGCATCCTTCACGCGACAAACGCCGTGGTTAGACCGGCTTCCGAAAGATCTGGCTCAGGAATCGGTTTTCTTTCGGGAGGAACTTCTCACCGGGATCGATCTTCTTGCGGATCTTGTGGAACTCTGTCCAGAGATCTCCGTAGGTGTTGGCCATATCGTCGTAGGTGGCCGCGGTCTTCTTGCCGAGATGGACGCGCGCGCCGTACTTGTCGCGCAAGAGGCGATCGAATAGATGGAAGACCTGGACGATGCGCCGCTTTGAGTATTCACCAAACGGCGTTGCCAACTCGATGTAGCAGACCGGCCCGCCGGTTCCGGGACCGATCAGGGCCTCTGAGTTATCCGGCGTGAAGCGGACCTCGATGACGGTGCGCATTTCTTCTTCGAGCAGAAGCTCTTGTACGTCGACCAGTGCTCGTTTGTAGATGCTGTAGTCGATGGCCCCGTTCTTTGTCAGCGGGATGCCCAGTTCGATCTCGTCGTGCTGGAAGTAGAGCTTGCGCGCAAAGGCATCTCCGGCCGGCAGTACGAGATCACTGTTCTTATTTAGTTTCTTGATCAGGAAATCGCCTGTGCTGTTAGGCTTGCCCGGCTCCGGCGATTTGAGGTTGCCCAAGCTGAGCATGGTATCGGGCAGAAACGCGGAGCCGACGTGATCCAGAAGCTCCCGTTGGGTTCTGAGATGCTGAGCGCCATTCGGGACGGGGTCGATTGTCCGCCGCCAGGCGTTGAGGCGGACTGTCTCTAGGTCCGGCCCTGCGCCGCCACCGTAGTAGAAGCTCACGTGGTCGTAGTTGAAGACCTCGTCCGACGGGTTCGCTGATAGCAGTTCGTGGATATTGTCTTCCGCCCACTGCCTTGGGACGTAGAGTTGGGTGGTGCGGAGGTTGAAGTCAGCGTCGAGCTTGATGACGACTTCGGCGACAACGCCCAGCGTCCCGAGCGCTCCGGCGACGGGTAGTCGAGCCAACGGGTTTGTTGATCCGCCCGGACGACGCCATGTCCAACGGCCGGTTTTGCCGCGTCGAACTTTCTCGTTCTTGACGAAGGTGCTTACCCTCCCTTGCGCATCAAGGACGACCACTTCGAGAAGTTGTTCGGAGAGGAAGCCTGAGTTTCGGCCGGTCGAATGGAGGTCGGTGGCGACGAGCCCGCCGAGGCTTTGCGCGTCGGTTGAGCCGGCGACGGGAAGCGCCATCCCTTGCTTGCCCATCGCCTTGGTGAAGTCCCGCAGGCGCATGCCGGCCGATGCCCGGACTACGCGCTTGGCCTGATCTTTGGTTACGCCATACTTCGCGGCGCCGTCGTCGACAGGCTCCCATTTGACCTTGGAGCCGGCACCGATCTTGTAGTCATCGAGAGTTGCCAGCGTTCCGATCCGCTGGGTCTTCTTTCCACCCATTGATGACGAGATGTTGAAGTTGTGACCGCCCGCAACTAAGCGCAGCGAGTCACTCTTCTTCACCAGCTTGGTCAGCGTTGTCTGGTCTTTCGGTTTCCGATATCTCTTCGGATAGACAACGATGTCCCGGTTCCAGTTCTTCCATCGCCGTTTTGAGCGCTCCCATTTCGCCTCGTGCGAAACCTCGCCAAAAGGCCGCCGGAGCAGATCGAGAATGTTCTGGCGATGGGCTCGGCGCGCTGTACGGCCTGCTTTATCGACATCGCTGAGCGTGAGGTCTTTGATGAACGCCGCAAGCTCATCCGCGATATCGTTGACCGCCTGCACCAAGTTCGGATCGACCGCGTCGTGCTTGGCGTGGAACTCGTCGCTGGCCTGGATCGCGGCGCTGAGCCTTTGCGCGGTCTCGATGAAGCGAGTGCCCTGGGGTTGTCGGAAGAACCGGATGGGCGCCACGCGCGCGATGCTGTCGACGAAGGGGTCATCTTTGCGTGCTTGGTTGAGGATCACATGGCGATCGGCGAAGTTGGTGAGGGTCTTGATCTGTGTGGCGTTGCGGAAGTAGTCCGGGTGATCTTTGACGAGTTTGCGGACGTACCCGATCTCGATTCTGTGGACTTGGTCGAGGTCTTCCGCCAGCCGCATTAGTTCGGCTATGTCCGCCGGCGCGAACTTGGAGCAGGGACGTTCATCTCGCCGCTGCTTGAAGATCTTGACATAGTCCTTCATGCTTTTCGCAGCGTGAAGATTGGCCGGATTCTTGAAATAGCGGTCTGGGAAAGAAAAGGGCTGGGTGACAGGATGCGGCATGATGTTTTCTCCGGATCTCCGGTGATCAGCAAAGAGATGCAAGCTTACGTTTCGCGCAAGACCTTGCCACGCCAAGTTTACCCGCCTCCCCGAGCTTCCGCAAATGACGTTGGGTGGCCGGACGTAGCAGAATAGGTAGTCCTCCTATGGCGCACGACACCAATAGCTACGAGTTCCGCTGGCGCGATGCGCTGGTCGGCGTCCAGACGTTGTTTGTGGCTTTTGGGGCGCTGGTGCTTGTCCCGATCCTAACGGGACTTGATGCCGGCGTCGCTTTGTTCACGGCCGGTAGCGGCACGTTGTTGTTTCAGGTTGTGACGCGAGGACGAGTTCCTATTTTTCTAGGTTCGTCCTTTGCGTTTATCGCGCCGATCATCTATGGCATTCAGACCTGGGGCTTGCCGGCGACGTTGTGCGGGCTGGCCGCGGCGGGGTTCATGTATGTGTTGCTGAGCTTGCTGGTTCGGCTGGGCGGCCTCGCCCTTGTGCATCGAATCCTACCGCCGATCGTGACCGGGCCGGTGATCATGGTGATCGGGATCATCCTTGCGCCGGTCGCCGTGAACATGGCGATGGGCAAGAGTGGCGACGGTGCGATACAGCTTGTTCCTTATGGGGTCGCGATCGCCGTCGCGGTGGTGTCGTTTACGGTCACGGTGTTTTGCTCGCTGCTGGGCCGCGGCTTGTTACGGCTGGTTTCGATCCTTGTCGGGATTGGGGCGGGCTACGCACTATCAGCTCCCCTCGGGTTGGTGGACTTGTCGGCAGTTAGCGACGCCGCGTGGTTCCGCATGCCGCCGTTCGTGATGCCGGAATGGAATCTGCAAGCGGTGCTGTTCATCCTTCCGGTGGCGATTGCGCCCGTGGTGGAGCACTTCGGCGACATCGTCGCGATCGGTTCGGCCACCGGACGTAACTATGTCGAGGACCCGGGCATCCACCGCACGCTGCTCGGTGACGGGTTGGCGACGATGCTGGCCGCCTGCCTCGGCGGCCCTCCGAATACGACCTATTCCGAGGTCACCGGGTCGGTGGTGCTGACCCGTGTCTACAACCCGGCGGTTATGACCTGGGCGGCTATCGCGGCCATCACGTTGGCGTTTGTGGGTAAGCTCGGCGGGCTGCTCCAGACGATTCCGATCCCCGTAATGGGAGGTGTTCTCGTATTGCTCTTTGGCGCGATCACGGTGATCGGTCTCAATACCTTGGTCCAGGCGAAGCAAGACCTGCTCGAACCGCGCAGTATGGCGGTCGTGGCGTTGATCCTGATTTCCGGCGTGGGCGGGCTGAGCCTCGGTACGGCGGAGTTCTCGTTGAAGGGCGTTGGTCTTGCGGCCGTGTTGGGAGTGGCTGTAAATCTTGTGCTGCCCGGCAGGAAGGGCTGATTTATTCTGTCTCGCCGATCCGTTTTACGGACCGTCCAGGGCTCAGGAACGATACACCTCTGCCGCCGACCTGACCTAGCATGACGGACTCCATGACCGGCTCGGTAATCGGTCCGCGCGCGGCCCACTTGACGGTGAAGTTCGCGCCGGAGCCGCCGGAGCGGTCGTCGCGGTCGATCACGAATTCGACGGTCGCCATGGGCGCTAGCTCCGAGGGGGTGGCCACATACTCCCGGATCCGGTCGCCGAGCGAGTCATAGTAGTCGACCTTCAGCAAGATCAGGGGGTTGGCTGAATCCGTATTGCGGATGCTGAGCGTGGCGGAGAGATCTGTATGCGTGGAAGACTGTCCCCAGTAGATGTCGGAATAGATGGGGATGTAGAACTCGCCACGGACAGGCAACTCGGCGGGTTTCACATCGGTGACCGTAAGCGCGGTCCGTCCCTGAGGGTGAAAGATTGCCCGGCCGGTGGGCACCGGCGGCTGATCGTTGCAAGAGGACAAGAGAAGAGCCGCCACTATAGCCGGGTACAGGAGCCGGAGTTTCATGCCACCAAGCTACCAGACGCCGTAGTCCGCGCGTAATAGGGGGCGCGACAGATGCGTTGATAGAATGGACGTTCTCTCGAATGCCCGTCACTTCGCTGGACGGTCACCCCAAGATGGCCCGTAAGCCCACTAAGAAGACCGTCAGAGCGCGTGGAAAGCCGCCCGCCGAGGCTGCCCGTACCCGAGCCGGTGAGAGCCCGGAGTCGATCGATTCCGACGAAGCTGCCTCATCCGACGGCGACGTCGGAGAGCGCGACAAGATTGTCTGGGCGGGCGTCTTGCTCTTCCTTTACACAGCGATCGGGACATGGGGGCATTTCAATTTTGCGGACCTGATGGGCTACTACGATCTGTTCGCCGACGCGTTGTTGGCCGGACGGCTGAATATTGCCTTCCATCCCGCTCAGGGTTATATCCACGACATGATTCCCTTCGAGGGCCGCTACTACATTCAGTGGGGGCCGCTGCCGGGCATCTTTCATGCGATCCCGAAGATCGTGGGGCTGTCGCTGAGCGATCGCGTGGCGTGCATTCTCACCGGTTGGCTAACGTCGCTCGTCTTCTTGGCGATCATGCTGCACTTGCGCCGGCGATTCTTCCCCGAAGTTTCGAAGGGTGTGTGTCGTTGGTTCTTCTTTGCGTTCGCGCTCGCGACACCGACGGCGATGATCGCGCTGCGTGGGAGTGTGTATCACGAGAGCATCGGGGTCGGCGCGCTTTGTATTCTTACGTCGCTCTATGCGTTCGCGCGATCGGTCGAAAGCGGTTCGCTGAAATGGGCGGCGGTTTCCGGCGCGCTGATCGGCTTGGCAATGCTGTGCCGCGTGACGCTGGTGTTCTACGCGCCGGCGCTGTTCATTTTCTTGGCGCTGACGCTCTACGCGCGGCGGCGTCCGTTACCCGTACTACTCGGAACACTCACGGCGTTTTCCGTGCCGGTGTTTCTGGGCGGCGGCTTGCAGATGCTCTACAACGCGGCGCGGTTTGGGTCGCCTTGGGACTACGGCAACAACTACTTGGTCGACGCGACAGGCGAAGCACCGTTCGCGCTAAGCCGCGTTCCCGAGAACATCAAGCACTACTTATTGGCGTTACCGGAGTTCAAGGCCGACTTTCCCTGGGTCGAGCATGTCGGTTGGACGCCGTTGGTTGAGACTCTGCGCGCCGAGGATGTGTCGTCGCTGTTGCTTGCCTCGCCGTTCGTGCTGCTGGGCTTGGTGGCGTGGAAGCTCGTCCGCTCGGAGTCCCGGCCGCTTGACCTGCGTATTTTCTTCGGGGCAGCGGCATTGGGTTCGGGAACCCTCTTTCTGATGTTGTTGACGTTCGCTTCGGCGGCGCGGCGTTACACGCAAGACTTCTTTCCGGTTTGGATGGTGATTGCGTTTATTGGTTTCGCGATGTGGCGGCCTCCGCGTATGCCGGCCGTTGCCGCGAAGTCCGCGAGTTGGGCTTTGCTGGCGGTGACGATGCTGCTGCACCTACATCTCTCGTTTACGCAGTCGTTCAACTGGGATCCGCCGGACATCAACGTGATGCGGACGTTTGTGATGTGGAGTCCCGCGGTGCGGAGTATCCTGCCTGCGGGGGAACGCTATAACACCGAGGAGGCAATGATCCGCCACGATATGGCGACGCTCGCGATCCAGGCGCGTCGTTATCGGGAAGCGGTGGCGCACTTGCAACTCGCGGCGAAGTATATGCCCGATGAGCCTCGGATCCAGAAGAACCTGGAACTGGCGCAGCGGGCTTTGGAACGGCAGCGAATTCGGAATCGCTAGGGGGCTGGCTGAGCGCTTTGCGCGGCGCGTTGGTCCTATGGGATTGGTCAGCGCACCCTTATGGGCGCGGCTCTGAGTTTCGGGTCGGGTCGATTGAGCGGGTCGCGGGTTTCCGCTGGTTTCTACCGGGACTGGACTTCGCCGGCGTAGTTGATGATCGTGTCGATGACTCCGATCTCTACGCGGCGGTTCTTCTCGCGGGCTTGGCGGGTCGCGGTTCTTACGCGCGGGCTCTTTTCACCGAAGCCCTCGACGTCGATCAGGTCTCGCGGGATACCTGCTTCAACGAGATAGCTGGTCACGGATTTCGCGCGCCTCTCGGAGAGGTCTTTGTTGTAGGCGGCGGGCCCCATGTCGTCGGTATGTCCGTAGACCTGCAGCCGGTAGCCGTGCGACGCGAGTAGTACCCCGGCGATGCGGCTGAGGATCTCGCGGTTCTCGGAGCGCAAGGTGTCATTGTCGAAGTCGAACAGGAACGAGTCTTCGCCCAGATTAACGACCATGCCCATCGGCGTGCGGCGCGTCTCCGCGATCTGGCTGAGCGCCTGCTTCATGCGATTCAGCTCTTCCTCGCGCTGGTGGCGCATGCGCTCGGTCTCGGCCAGCAGCCGCTCCGTCTGTCGCTTCGCCTGTTCGGATTCCTCGCGTGAAAGCTCGGCGTCTTCACGGGCCAACTCACGCTCAAGTTCAGCTTGGCGCCGTGCCCCGGCCAACTCGCGGACTTCCTCGGATGCTTCCTCGGCCCGCGATTGAGCCTTCTCGCCGTCGCGCCGGAAGGCTTCGGCTTGCTGCCGTGCTTCTTCGAGACGGCCATTGAGGGTGTCGGCGCGTTCTTCGGTTTGCTGTAGGCGCGTTTCCAGGTTGACGGTCTGCCGCCACATTAGAAACAGGACAAACAGGCAGACCACCAGCGATGTGAGTGCGATTGCGACGGCGGGCGTGACACGTCCCGCGTCGCTACGTGGTGAGAAATGCCGACTGTGTTCAGATTGCATGAAGCTCTCCCTCATTCTCGCAAGGGAATCGCCATCCTTCAAACCCGGACTTCGGTTGGACGCGGCTACTTCTCGATTCGGTACAGGTGCGTTTCGGTCCGCAAGAACATCGTTTTACCGACGGTCGCGATCGAAGCGAACGTGCGTCCGTCGAGTTGATTCTCCGCGACTTTGTTGAACGTCGTCCCGGGATTGATCACGGTTGTGAGGCCTTCTTCACTCTGGAAATAGATATGGCCCTCAGCGTAGAGCGGTGACGCTGAATGCGGGCCGGTCAGGCGGGAGCGCCAATGCGGCTCACCCGTCTTGGCGTTGACGCAGCTCGCGATGCCCTTGTCGCTCACGTAGTACAACTCGTCGCCCACGACGACGGGCGAAGGCGTCAGCGCTACGCCGCGATTGATCTTCCAGGCGACGTGGGTATCGGTCACATCGCCCGTGCCGTCCGGACGGATGGCATAGAGTTCGGGGTTGTAGTAGCCGGATGAGGCGAAGACCATGCCGTGCGCGTAGACGGGGCGGGGAACGTTGGAGAACCCGCCGTAGCGGACGAACCACAACTCCTTGCCCGTCGCGACGTCATACGACACGACGCGATTCGCGCCCGGGCTGACGACCTGCTTTGCTCCGCCGTGCTCGATCACGAGCGGCGTACTGAAGGCCATCGCCGCATCGGTGCGCGGCGTCTTCCAGCGGACTTTGCCAGTCTTCTTGTCGAGCGCGACGACGTACTGTTGGTCGGTGCCGTCGCAATTGATGATCAGCAGATCACCGGACAGGGCCGGCGTTCCGCCCTGTCCGTGGCCGGGTTGGAACTGGAGTTCTTGATTGCGCCAGAGAAGCTCGCCGTTGTCCATGAGCGCCGCCGTGCCTTGCGTGCCGAAGTGTAGGTAGACGCGGTCGCCCTCAAGGATCGGCGTGGGTGTAGCGTGGCTATTCTTCTTGTGCCTTTTCGAGGGCGCGTCTTGGCGGAAGACTTCGACGTTGTGGAGGATGTCACCCGATTCAGGGTCGATGGCAATGGCCCGCAGCGACTGGCCTTCTTCGGTTGCGGTTGTCAGCCAGAGTTGGCCGCCCTCAACTACGGGCGACGACCAGCCGTGCCCCGGGATGGCCTTCTTCCAGGTGATGTTGTCTGTTTCGCTCCACGTGATGGGTAGGTCCGTTTCGCCGGAGATACCCTGGCCGGTGGGGCCACGAAACTGGGGCCAATCGCCTGCCACGAGTTGCCCACTTAGGCATAGAAGGAGGAGGATCAGACCGCGTGCCAAGCCGAGAGCCATGCCGCCAGTCTAGCGAATCACGGGCTTGGCGATCTAACTAGGATGGACGCTACCGGACGCTTCGGTCTTGATGGTGCTTGGCTCTTCAGGAAGGTCGGTGTCGCCTAGGCGCACTCGACGGTGCTGGATGAAGACGACCCCGCCTCCCAGGCACGCGACCACCCAAGTAGCAATGTGCGCATAGGCGGCACCGGTGAGGCCGAACGTGGGGATGAGGAGGTAACAAGCAACAGCGCTCGCCACGGTCGTCACTGAGTACAGCAGGAATTGGGCGCGAAACCGCCGGGCAGCCGTCAATGTGAACCCGAGCACGGAGCTAACGTGCGCGGCTATGGCGCCCACCATGGTGAGCACCAGGATCGGCTGTAGGTCTGCATATTCGGGCCGATAGATAAGAGCCAGGACCGTATCCCCGATTGCGTAGGCCCCGGCGGCACACGCGACTCCCACCAGTCCGGCCGCGCCGAGCAGCGACGAGAACAGTCGGCGGAAGGCGACGGGATTGGACTGGTCGTAGACCGCGAGGCGGGCGAGCGACGCTTGGCCGGCCGGCTGCAGGATCAGGGCGGTGGCGGTTGTTATCTGCATGACGGCGGCCCAGTGACCAAGCGCTTCGGTGCCGACGAATCCTTCCACAAAATACCGAGGCATTTGAATGGTAAGACTTACCAGCGCCGCGACTCCTCCCATGGGCAGAGCCGCTCTGGCGAGGTCAGTCATCCTCGTCCGATGCCAGAGCGGTTTCGCTGAGCCGCCTTCCCGCCGCAGCAGCGCGCGGACAGCCGGTATCTCGTACGCGAACAAGACGAGGAGGTCAGCGGCCCCCAGCGTGAGAAGCGCTAGCGGCAAGTTGCCACTACTGGTCCAGGTAAGCGCGAACGCGACAAGCCCGAACGCGGCCCTCAGCGCCGACGCCGTTGTGATGCGTTGCCACTGGTCGGACTGCTGTAGGCGGCCAAGGAATACACCTCTTGTATTCTCGGCGAGCTTGACGAGCGTCAGGGCCAGGGTCGTCGCGACGTTGTCCCAGCCCGGCCGCATTAGGGCGAGCACGACGAGGACGGCCGCGAACGCCACGCAGTTTGTCACATGCCGCAAGGCCAAGTACTCGCCGAAGCGATACTCTCCCCGCGCATCCGTTGTGACGAGCCCTCTTAGCTGCAGGCGCGACAGCAATGTAATGGGCGTGACGATGGAAAGCGCTAGCGCATAGCGGCCCAGCACTGACGCGCTGCCCAGCTTCGCCAACAGGATAACGATGCCGGCCTGAGCGAGCATCGTCGCGCCCTGGCTACCGGCGGCCCACACCACACCGTGGTGCAGGCGCTGCGTGAACCCGGCTGTCTGCTTGTCGCGGTTCATCCGTTGGATGATCGACGGTTAACGGCACCACTCGTAGCGGGGCGCACTATCCCATGGTACGGCTCACGTTCTGCAAGCGTAATTGCTTGGTTTCAGGGGGGCACGCTGATGTAGAAAGCTCGTCGAGCGTGCCAAGGGGATTTTACAGCGCGAACTCGCATTGGATGAAGAAACGGCTTACCTGACGCTACAGAGGCAGTGTCGCCAGCGGCGTATGAGTATGAAGAAAGTGGCCGAGGCCATCGTCTTGGCTGACGACGTTAGACGGACGCAAGAAACCCTAGCGCCTCAATAAGAGGCGAGCCGTTGACCAGAGTCGGTTCGTTTAGCTAGAACGGCGGTCCGTAGCCGTGGCCTGAGGACGCATAGCCGGTCGATGGGCCACGGTCGTTATTACCGCGTCCACCGCCGCCGCGCTTTCCTGTCGGCGCTTGTCCACCGTTACGCAAGGCGTTGAGCAGGTTCCGGTGGAACGAACAGAGTTTGCCGTCCGGCGCGGGCTGGCCGCACTTCTGGCAAACGGCTGCCATCTGCGGCTGGGGCTGTAAGCCCTGCGCCACGCGGCTGCCGTTACTTTGTCCGCCTTTATTGCCGTTGGCTCCGCCTCCGCCCTTCCTTTTCTTCTTGCGGAAGGGGCGGGCGGGCCTTCCCGACCGTCTATTGCCATTACCATCTGAGGTTTGGTTTCGCATGGTTGTGGAGGCTGTTTTTAGGCTTCACTTCGAAAGCCTGTGCAGATGCAGCCTGCAAGTCAGCTCTTAAAAGAACAATTGGCGTTGGTGATCAACCCGTGTCGATTGCTGGATGCAATCAGTGCGCCCCACTGGAGGGTCTGGACGCTACACGTTATCGGATG
>Ga0302123_10000825_pt1 | contig 22980 bp, 14 predicted proteins | sample CB21_321_MG_FD_203109 | JGI IMG/M metagenome (GOLD analysis project Ga0302123, IMG submission 203109) | Marine microbial communities from Western Arctic Ocean, Canada - CB21_32.1 | ecosystem: Environmental > Aquatic > Marine > Oceanic | place: Canada: Western Arctic Ocean | collected 2017-09-28 | reverse complement strand
TAGATACCAGTCCACCGAGAAGGCCGCGCCGGAATCCGCAACCGTCAGCAGGAAGACGATCAGCAGTAAGAAGTAGATGTGGGAAGCATACAGACTCCCGTCTGCGAGCAAGTAGTACGCAATGGTCACTGCCAGAACCGCACCGCTTAGACGGGTTCGAAACCCGACCAAGAAGCAAAATGCAGCGATCAGCCAGATACCGATCAACCATGGGGCGGCCACAAGACTAACAGGTGGAGACCAATCGAATCCGGGAGCCCGTACACCGCCCGGGCTCAGAACCCGCATCATGACGAAGTAACTCGCCAGCCCTCGCACCAACGCCGCCGTTCCCACCATCACGCGGCACAGCGCCAGCGGCGTCCCATCGATTCGGCGGTCCAGCACCGCCAGTGCCCGGCTCAGTCGCATGGAGTGATTTCTTCACGTTGCGGTCGGGCATAGATCACCCGAACAGCCACCGTATCCGGTATCTGTTCACACAGGTGGCGCACGATGAAGCGCGCTTCAGTCGAGCCCCTCTCCACATGTACGAGAGTGCGATCGGGATCAATCTCTGCAAGCGGAACCTCTTGACCCGACGCGCGTCGCACAAAGAAGGTCGGGGAATCCAACTGGTGTGCCATCATGACCCAGCCCACCCTACAGTGTGTGCCATCAACCACGCACCGAGCAGGTAAGTACACCTGGATCGAGAGGTAGATGGCAAAGAACATCGCGAAGACCCACTTCCTTGTTCGCACGCGTGCCACAGGTATCGCCAAACAGCGTACTCTACCAGTGCCGGTGCTGAACTGAGTTTCGGCGACGTCTGCTAGTGTGGGCCCATGTACCTGCTGCTCCTGCTCATAGCACTCGCCACGCCGCTAACCGCTCAGATCTCGCAATCGACCTTTCAGCGCCACTCCATCGCGGTCGACTTCCCCGAAGGAGCCTCGTGGGGCTACGGCCTACCCACGCTCGCCGACTATGACGGCGACGGCGACCTGGATTTCTCGGTTTCCAACCTCACACGTGGCCTCTATTGGTTCGAGCATCGCGGACCCGGTGATTGGGTTCGCCGCAAGGTTGGCGATGTGGCTCTCCGACAGTTAGGCGCAACGTCGTTCGATGTCGACCGAGACAGCCGTCCGGACCTTGTCATCGGCGGCTACTGGTACCGCAACCCCGGCAATCCACGCGAGGCCGAGTTCGAGCGCATCGAGTACGACCCGGAAATCGCGGACATTCACGACATCGTGGTCGGCGACATCAACGGCGACGGACGTGACGACCTCATCGTGCTCGGCGATCGAAGTGGTTGCTTCTGGTACGAGATACCCGAAGATCCGATCCGCAACGAGGTGTGGAAGCGAACGACCGTCACGATGGACGTCCTTGTAAAGCGCGACTGGATTCATTCCGGGATCTTCCCCAAGGGTGTGGGCGACCTCGACGGTGATGGTGACATGGACCTAGTCGTAACCGATCGCTGGTTCGAGAACAGCGGCGACGGTTCCGAATGGACCATGCATCGGCTTATGTTCGGCAGCCGCGGCCCTTACGGACTGTCGGCGCGGAGTTGGATCGTGGATCTTGATGAAGACGGTGACGCCGACATCGTCACCACGCACGGCGACCAGCAGAACTCGGCAGTCGCCTGGCTCGAGAACACCGGAGAGAAGCCGCCGAAATTCACGCCGCACTACCTGGCCAACCTGGCGCCGGGCACGCGTGGCTCGTTTCACTCGCTAGCCGTGGCGGACTTCGACCTCGACGGCGATCTAGACATCATGACGGCGGAGCAGGAAGATCAGACAATCCCACCGGTTGGCGCTGGTCCGCGTTTCTTCGTTTTCGAGAACCTAGGAAATCTACAGTTCATCGAACGAGTCATCTACGACGGCCGGCTAGGAGGCCACGATATCCTCGTCGGCGATGTCGACGGCGATGGAGACCCTGACATCGCGTCAAAGATCTGGGTGCGTTGGGAAGACAACGCCAACGGCGGACGGTTCCACGCCGACTACTTCGAGAACCGCACTCGTTAGGAAGCCTACTCTCCCGCGAAACCGTCCCTCTACAGGCGGTAGAATAGGGCCAGGGCGCGCTTCCGAAGCACTACAGTCCAGGTCCGCGCCAGGCGAAAGCCAATATGAGGAACCTGAAACGGTTCGGCCTGTTGCTCACTCTGCTCGCGGCCCCGCTCGTGGCCGCCGACGCCGGAGCTGCCCCGGAACCTCAAGTTCACTCCGTCTGGGCGGACGCCAAGACGAACCTCCTCGGCGCCCCATCGCTCGACGGCCGCTACCTATCTCTTGTCGATGTCGAGACGGGGGATCTGGCTGTCCTCGATCTGGCGACGAAAGACAAGATCCGCCTCACAAGCAACCCCCCGGACTCCAAACAGTTCGCCTACTTTTCGGCGATCTCGCCCGACAGCAGCCACGTCGCCTACGCCTGGTTCAACGAAGAGGAATTCTACGAGCTACGCCTCATTTCGCTCGCCGATTCCAAAGGACAGGTGGAATCGAGCGAGCCGCGGGTTCTCATTCGCAACCCCGAAGCCGGATTCGTCCAGCCTTGCTCGTGGTCTCCCGACGGCACGCAGATTCTCACGCTGCTCTTTCGCAAAGACAACATCAGCCAGATCGCACTGGTTTCGGCGAAGGATGGATCAACGAAGGTTCTCAAATCGCTGAACTGGGTCTATCCGAAGAAGATGGAGTTCTCGCCCGACGGCCGCTTCATCGTGTACGACTCCACGGTCAAGGAAGGCTCCGACGCCCGTGACATCTTCCTGCTGTCTGTCGACGGCAGCAGTGAAACGAAACTCATCGACGAACCCTCCAACGACATCTTTCCGGTATGGACACCCGACGGAACTGCCGTTGTTTTCGCCAGCGACCGCGGCGGCTCGATGGACGCCTGGATGATGCCGGTCGCCGACGGAGCGCCCTCCGGCGAGCCCCGACTACTCAAGAAGAACCTGGGCCGCTTTCTGCCAATGGGCATCACGCGCCAGGGCGGTTTCTACTACGGCCTGCGGACCGGGCATTCCGATGTCTACACGGCCACGCTCGAAGAGGGCGCGGCGCATGTGAGTAGCAAGCCGGTGATGGTTCGCGGACGATTGACCGGCGCGAACACGGCCCCCGCGTGGTCGCCCGACGGTGGTCGCCTCGCTTATCTCTCGCGCTGGGGGACCGAGAACTACGCGCAGGAATCACGTGTCGTCACGATCCGCGATTTGCAGGCCGGCACGGAGCACATCGTCAGCCCTAAGCTGGCCTACATGGAACGCCTGCGTTGGGCGCCCAGCGGCGATTTGCTGCTCGTGAGCGGCAGCGACGGTAAGAGCCGCGTGGGGCTATTCCAGGTTGATGCGAAGAGTGGAGAGACGACGCCCATTGTTCGTGAGCGCAGCACAAACTTCCGAGGCTTTGAAGGCATCTGGTCGCCCGACGGCACGGCGGTCTACTACATTTACGAAGACCCCGAGCAAGCCTTCAGCATTCGCCGCATGGCCATCGAGACATACGAAGAGACGACCCTCCACCGTTCAGCGGCGGGCTTCCGGCTGCACGACTTGGCCCTTTCCCCGGACGGGAGCCAACTCGCCTTCGCCACGAAAGACCCGGTCATCAAACAGGCGGAAGTCCTCCAAGTGCTTCCTGTCGAAGGCGGCGGACCAACCAAACTTCTTACGGCCCGCAACGCCGTGATCAGCGGCATCGAATGGCTTCCGGACGGCTCCGCACTCTTGGTCGGCACACCGGGTAAGCCGACGCCTGCCATCTGGAAGATCGCCGCAATCGGCGGTGAGCCTGAGCGCTTGCCGATCAAGATCAATCACAGCGGCGACTTCCGCCTCGACGCCCAAGGCCGCCGCATCGCCTTCGCCGCCGGGCAGCAACAGTCCGAGATCTGGGTCATGACCGGCTTCCTGCCAAAACAGCAAGCTACCCGGTAGAAAACGTAGGAGTACGGCATGCCGTGCCCGCCGCCCGAAGGGCGGAAACAAACACCAAGGAACGCCCAATGCCGCTCTTACCTCTCATCCTCCTGCTCTTAGCCATCATCCCCGCCCAAGCCGCCGACCCCGTCTTAGTCGTCGTCGAAAAGAAAGCAAGCCAAGTAGGCTTCTACACCGCCGCCGGGGAACGGGTCGCGGGCGTCTCCGTCGGCCAAACACCCCACGAAATGGCGCTCGACCCCGACGGGCGCCACCTCTATGTCAGTGACAACGGTGTCCTCTGGATGAGCTACAAAGGACCCGGCGGGAACACGATCTCGATCGTCGACATCAAACAACGCAAGAAGGTCGGCGTCATCTCAACCGGCAAGTTCCATCGCCCCCACGGCATGTCGCTCGACCCAACAAGGCATCGAATGATCGTCACGTCGGAGAACCCGGACCGCCTCGTGCTCGTCGATCTCGACGCCCGCAAAGTCATCAAGGACTTTGACAACGGCGGCGAAGCACCTCACATCGTCAACTTCGGGCCGAAGGGCGAATGGGCCTACGCCAGCAATACGCGCAGCGACACGTTGGGAGCCGTTAACGTCGCAACCGGCGAGACGAAGGTCATCCCGATCGGTGTCTACCCGCAGGGCAGCGTCCTATCCCACGACGGCAAGCGGCTCTATGTCACGTGCTCGCGGGACGCGACCATCCACATCATCGACACCGCCACGCAGCAGAACCTCGGCAAGATCAAAGCCGACCTCGGCGTCAACCGAATCGCCATCACACCGGACCGCAAGACGCTCGTCTATTCCATCGGCACCGACAACCAAATGGTTGGCTTCGCCGATATCGCCACGCGCAAACAAACCGGGACCGTGAAACTCGGCGGCGCGCCGCTCTCCATCTCGCTCTCGCAAGACGGCAAGTACGCGTTCGCCGGCGTGCAAGACAGCGATGAGGTCTGGGTCGTGTCCGTAACCGATCGCAAAGTCGTTCAGGTTATCAAGACTCCCGAAGGCGCAGGTCCGGATCCGGTGATGGCCATCGGCCCATACGAACCGCCCAACTAAAGGCCGAAGAGGTGGCGCGCGTCCCCGCGGGCAACGTCGGCCTCCGGGCCTACGTCCTCCTAGGCTGTCAAACGATCCGCCATCAAGCTAATCCCCAGCCCAGGCGCTTGCGGCACAACGTACCGCGCCTCTCGCAGCCCTAGCGGCTCTTCGAGATATTCGTTCGCGACGACGAAAACCTTCGGATTGTACTCAACCAAGTCGCAGTTCGGCGCGGTTGCAGCGAAGTGCAAAGCCGCCGCAATCTGCGGACCCATTGCAATGCTCACATGAGGAACGACCTTCGCTCCCACATCAGCCGCGCGGCGCGCCATCCTCAGCCCCTCGGTAATCCCGCAACGTCCCAAGTCGGGCTGGAACCACGACAAGATCGGATCGCGCAGAAACGGTTCGATCTCATAGCGCGTGCGATAGCTTTCGCCCAGCGCGATCGGCGTGTCGATCGCCGCAGCCAGTTTGCGATGAGCGTCGACGTCCTCGGGTGGCAGCGGCGCTTCGAGCCATAGGATGTCGCGGCGGTCCAACTCGTGTCCGAACGCGATAGCGCCGTCGCTCGACAGGTGCCAAAGGGCGTCCACCGCAATGCGGATCTCGCCGCCAAATGTCCCTCGCAACGCATCGATTACTTCCAGTAGTTCGCCCTCCGTACGGTCGTGAAACAACTTGAACGTACGAAAGCCCTGGCTCCAGAGTGATTGCGCGTGTTCGACCTTGGCGGCCGTCGTTCGACCCGACAGCCCGGAACCGTAGGCAGGCAGCTCTGTTGCGTCGCTAGCGCCCAGCAGCTTCCAAACGGGTTGGCCGGCCATCTTGCCGGCTAAATCCCAGAGCGCCATGTCCACGCCACTGATGGCGTCGAGCATGAAGCCCCCGGTCTGGCCGCGGACGCGCATGCCAGAATACATGCGATCCCAGAGCGTCGCGATTTCGGTCGACTCACCACCGAATTCATGCCCCTCGACCGCCGGACGCAGCAGCCGGTCGACAATCGTGCAAGCGACCTCCGGGGCAAGCGGGGCCTGCGCTTCGCCCCAACCGACCAGCCCATCATCGGTCGTGATCTTGACGAGCGCCGTCTCAAAGCAAACTGAGTAAAGCGTCGCGTAGGTTGCCGAGAAGCGATAGTCGAACGAGCTTTCCTCCAGGAGCGTCGGCGAACCCGCCGTTCCAACAACCTTGTCCTGGTCCCGCCGCTGGCGAAATGGAATGGCTTCGATGGATGCAAGTTTAGGCATGATTGAGATACTGGTCGTCGGACTGGTCAGCAGACCGGAACTCTATCATAGGCATCGCCGCGCGAATTACCAGAACCGATACACTTCTAGGCTTCATGTGTGGCATCGCCGGATTCTTCAACTCCCACTTCAGCGCCGAGGAGGCTCAGCAGATCCTCCACCGTATGAACGACAGCCTCGTTCATCGCGGTCCCGATGAGGCGGGCACGATCGCTGTTCCCGAACTGGGCGCCGGGCTCGCGGCTCGTCGTCTCAGCATCGTCGACCTCGCCACCGGACGCCAGCCCATCTCGAACGAAGACGGCTCGATCCACGTGGTCCTCAACGGTGAGATCTACAACCATCGCGAACTGCGCACCGAACTCGAATCCCGAGGACATCGCTTCTCCACCCACACTGATACCGAAGTCATCGCACACCTCTACGAAGAGCACGGCGACGACTTCCTACAGCTGCTCGACGGCATGTTCGGCCTCGCCGTTCTCGATACACCTCGGCGGCGCTTGTTGCTCGCCCGTGACCGTTGCGGCATGAAACCGCTCTACTATACCCACAGCTCATCAGGCCTACTTTTCGGGTCTGAGATCAAAGCAGTCCTCGCCGCCGGCCACCCGGCCCAGCCCGACTTCGCGGCGATCGACACCTACCTGTCATTGGGCTACGTCCCCGCGCCGCGCACATGCTTCGAAGGCGTCGAGCAACTACCCGCGGGGCAATACGCCGTTGTCGACCGAGGAGGACTGCATCGCAAGACGTTCTGGCGCTTCACTTTCGATCACTCACAGCCCCGCCGCGATGACAACGAGTATGTGGAAGAGCTAGACAGCCTGCTCACCGCCGCCGTGAAATCGCATCTCGCGGCCGACGTTCCCGTCGGACTCCTCCTCAGCGGTGGCTGGGATTCCTCCCTCATCGCCGCCACTGCCGCTCGCCTAGCCGGGCGTCCCTTGAAGACGTTCTCGGTGACCTTCCCCGACGCGCCCGAGGCTGACGAGACGACCTACCAGCGGGCCATGGCCGACTATCTCGGTTCGGAGCATCACGAAGCCGAGTTCCGCGCCCGCGAAATCCCCGAGCTATTGAGCTCCATGGTTCGCCACGCCGACGCCCCGTCGATCGCCTACCCGGGCCTGGTCCATTCCAAGATCGCCGGCCTCTCTGCCGGGCACGTCAAGACTGTCCTAAGCGGTGACGGCGCCGACGAATTGTTCGCGGGATACCACTGGCTTGGGGACTTCTCCGGCTACCGATTGCGCCAGGTCCTGCCAAGGAACCTGCTGCGTCCGCTAGCCGACCAGATCACACATCACCGCTGGGGCCGACTAGCCCGCGTTCTCACCGCACCCAACGATCAGACGGCCGACAACGAACTGTCCCGCATCTTCACGCAAAGTGAGAAGCAAGCGCTCATCGACTCTGCGGGGGAGCGCTCACTGCCCGACCTGACGCCCCGCAACCTCGACCCCGAGACCCTCGCCTCGTGCGACAGCCGCCTGGAACGATTACTCGCACGATGCCTGACACGCGATCTCGCCGACGGCCTCCTCGCCGACAACGATCGCACGAGCATGGCTTCGTCGCTCGAAGTGCGCATGCCTTTCCTCGACAACTCTTTGGTCGACTTCGCAAGTCGTCTGCCCGCCGACATGAAACGTCGCGGCACGCAGGAGAAATACATCCTGCGCTCACTCGCACAACAGCTTCCCCCAACTGTCGCGAACCGGAAGAAACAACCGATGCGAACGCCGATGTCACGCGCCGTCCGAGGCCCATTGCGCAACTACACCCGCGAACTGCTCCTCGACACGAACGGCGGCCCACTCCGCCGCGACTACATCGAGCGTCACTTCGACCGCTGGCTCGCGAGCGACGAGTTCGTCCGCAAGGTCCACGCCCTGATGACATTCCAGGCATGGTGGAACGAATACTTCGCACGCTGACACCGTCCCACAACTGAACGCGCTATCATTGCCCAACAACCGCACACATGCTCAGCTTCTACCGCAGATATCTACTCCCTGGCTTCGTCTTTCAATCCATCGTCATCGGAGGCGGCTACGGCACAGGCCGCGAACTGGTCGAGTTCTTCCTGAGCGAAGGTCCGCTCGGCGGCTACCTCGGCATGCTCGTCGCGACCGTGATCTGGGGCGTAATCCTCGCGCTGAGCTTTGAACTCGCCCGCGCCGGCCGTTTCTTTGACTACCGCACCTTCCTCAACTCCTTGCTGGGTCGCGGCTGGATCGCATTCGAAGTGCTCTACGTGTTGCAGGTCATCCTGACCGTCGCGGTGGTGGGTTCAGCCTCAGGTGAACTCTTGTACGAGACTTTAGGCTGGCCGCGCATCGCCGGAACACTGATTATGGTCGCCGTGGTCGGCCTCTTTACGTTCTGGGGAAGCGGTCTGATCGAGCGCTTCTTCGCGGTCTGGTCGATGGGCCTCTATGTCGTCTACTTCATTGTGATCGTCCTGGTTTGGAATAAATCCGGCGACACCATCGCCAGCAATATGACGGTTTCCATGCCGGACTCCGCCTGGTTCATCGCCGGCATCAAGTACGCCGCTTACAACCTTGCCGCCCTGCCGGCCATGCTGTTCGCGCTACGCCATCTCGAACACCGCCGCGAGGCCTTTGGCGCTGGCATGATGGCGGGCGTCATCGCGATGGTTCCCGGCGTCCTCATCTACACCGCTTTTCTGGGCTACTATCCGTCGATCGCCTCCGAAGCCATCCCCGCCAACTTCGTCCTCGGGCAGCTCGACATGCCGCTGTTTCAAATCTTCTTCCAGATCATCTTGTTCGGAACTTTTATCGAAACCGGTACCGGCATGATTCACGGGTTCAACGAGCGCATCGCCGGCGTGATGGCCGAGCGTGGCCGCAAGATGTCGCATTGGCTCCGCCTAGGCGTCGCGGGCGCACTGTTAATCGGAGCCATCTTTCTCGCCGAACAGTTCGGCCTCATCACCCTGATCAGCAAGGGCTACGGCCTAACCACTTGGGCTTTCTGGATTCTGTTCTTGCTGCCCATTCTCGTCGTCGGGTCCTATCGAATCTTCCCAACCCTCTTCGCGAATGCCACGCAAAGCGACAAAGAGTAGTCGTACCGATCTCCCACAATGACCTCCGCGCTGCGCCTCACCCTCGCCCTTCTCACCCTTGTCGTCTCGACGCTCATCGCCGCCGACCGCACGCCGGTCTTCCCACCCGCGCCGCCTCCTCGCAACGACATTATCATCGAGAATCGTGTCGCAATCCCGATGCGCGACGGCGTCATCCTCTATGCCGACGTCTACCGCCCCGTCGGTGACAGGGCCCACCCCGTCCTCGTTTCCCGAACGCCCTACAGCGTCGAACGCGCCCCGGCAGCCTATCGGACAGCGGTCTACTTCGCGCGACGCGGCTATGCCTACGTTTTCCAAGACGTCCGAGGACGACATGAGTCAGAAGGCGTGTGGGACCCGGCGCGCTATGAGTTCGAGGATGGCTACGACACCGTCGAATGGGCCGGCGTGCAGCCCTGGTCAAACGGCAAAGTCGGGATGCAGGGCGGCTCGTATCTCGGGTCGGACCAATGGCAAGCCGCCAAGCTACAACCACCACACCTTGTATCGATCTTCCCCGATGTGCCGGCGACGAGTTGGTATCACCACGCCCTCACACTCAACGGCGGCTTCCGGCTCTCGCTTGCGTTCGGGTGGGGCCCTGTTCGGCAAGAATCGCAGATCATGCAAAACACCGGTCAGCACACGATGGAGGGCGGACCGGAGAACATCAGCTACGACAAGGTACTCTGGCATCTGCCGCTCTCAGAGATGCAGCAGTTGGTCGGACGGAACGCGAAGTTCTACGACGACTGGCTCGCGCATCCCGACTACGACGACTATTGGAGAGGTGTCAGCGTCGAAGAGCATTTCGACAAAATGCAGGTACCGGCCTACAGCTTCGGCGGCTGGTTCGACATCCTCCTCCAAGGGACATTGAACGGTTACACCCTGCTGCGTGCGCAGGGCGGTACCCCCGAGGCCCGACGCGGTGCGCGGCTCCAAGTCGGCGCCTGGGGACACGGCCCCTCCCGCGAGCACGGCGACATCGACTTCGGACCAACGGCCAACGTGGACGAAAGCGCCATCCAACTGCGCTGGTACGACTACACGTTGAAAGGGATGGACAACGGTATCGCCGACGAGCCGCCCGTCACGCTGTTTCAGATGGGCCGAAACCGCTGGCGCTACCACGACGACTATCCCGTACCCGGAACCGACTATCGCGAATTCTACTTCCGCAGCGAAGGCAAGGCCAACAGCTACCGCGGCAACGGTGCGCTTTCCTGGGACAAGCCCGGCGGCAATGAGCCCGCGGACGGCTATCGCTACAATCCCGACCACCCCGTCCCGAGCCACGGCGGAGCCAACTGCTGCGGCTCGCCGACGCTCATCGGGCCCGTCGACCAGCGTCCGGTCGAGCAGCGCAACGACGTCCTCGTATATACCAGCGACTTTCTGGAAGAAGAGATCGATGTCACAGGCCCAGTCAAGGTCGTGCTCTATGCGTCGTCCGACGCGGTCGATACCGACTGGGTAGCGAAGCTCGTGGACGTCTATCCAGACGGCAAGGCCTACAACGTCGCGGAAGGCATTCTCCGCGCTCGCCACCGCGAAGGGCAAGACAAGCCGAAGCTCATGGAGCCGGGTACCGTCTACCGCTTCGAGATCGACCTGCTCGCCACAAGCAACGCCTTCCTACCAGGACATCGGATTCGCGTCGACATCACGAGCAGTCACTTCCCACAGTTCGACCGTCACCCAAACACCGGCGAGCCCTTCGGCCAAAGCGACAAGGTAAAGATCGCCCAGCAGACGATCCATCACACAAACGCACAGCCTTCACACATATTGTTGCCGGTCCTTCCGTAGTGCAGACACAAAGTTATTCCATGCTCCGCCGCCGTAGATCTACACGCTGAGCAGGGTTTCATCAAACCAAACATCAACAAGATCCCCAGCGACAAGAAACCTGTACCCAGGCGGTAAACCCAGAAACCGTATCGCTGCGGGACAACGATCGAGTAGGTGTCGCGTATGGAGGGGATAGAAAAAATCGGCGTCGACTGACAGATCTTCTCCGCACCAAATGTACCACCCGGTCGTACCGTCCGTTGGTGGATGCCGCAACCCGTTGACCGGCAAGCGATCCTGCGTTTCGAGTGCAAAACCTACTTTGCTACCCAGATCGACTGCGACATAGGCAACTCCGTACTCGTCACACACTTTGCGCTGCGCCTCGCAAAGTTGAGCACGCTTGTCTCCGTGATCCAAAGTCACATTTTCAAGCCGAGGCCGCGAGGTTCTCTCGGAGGACTCGCGGGTGGCGGGCGGCGACGCGAAGCAATGCCAGCGCGGGGCCCTCGGGGGTGCGCCGTCTTGCTCCCAACTACGGAGCGTGTGAACGCTGATACTCAATGCTTCCGCGAACTCTTCTTGTGTCAGGCCTGCGAACCTGCGGAGAGCCGCGATGTCTTTCGCCGGGTCGATCTGGCCACGTATGATACGTTCGCGCTGCCTTTGTGGCAGGGCGCGCGCAAAGTCCTTCTTCGTGAGTTCGCGGATCTCGTCAGTCATCAGTTCGTCTTGTAGTTCACCCAGATCGGGCTGCCCCAGGCCATATTGTTGTCTTCCTGAATCACCCGCACATAGTAATAGTGCGTCCCCGGCTCGATGTTGGAATCGGTGTAAGTAAACGTCACCTCGTCAACATCCGGGTGGGCCGTGTAAGCAAACGTATTGTCCTTGATAATGTCGATCTGCTGAATCTTCGTCGTCCCGATGATTCGTACATCAATGCGCGGGGGCTCATTCGTCGAGAATTCCTCGCCCATCGCATGTCCGCCGCTCTGGAAGTCAACAATGATGTTCTCGGTGGCCGCGTAAGTACGGCGGGCGTTGAGTGAATCCCAAATGTCGTCGTAATTACGCTCCGGCGTGTAAACGGCCGCGTAGGAGATGTGCGTTGCGCGGTGGTCCGAACTCGCGATGAAGCCCATCTTGTAGCCTTTCTCCAGCGCGTTCCAGATGAAACCCTTGGGCCGCATGTCGCCCGACGTAATATAGCCGCCGACAACAATCTTCTCCGCCGTGGCGCTACGAGGCGCACCCAGGTATTCATAGGAATCGCGATTTCCCTGGAACATCTCGACGAGCCGCTCGGCCTGCTCGTCGTTGTAGCGCCAGTCGGTTCCCATCTGCGTCGCGGTCGTATGCGGAATGCTAATCGCCTTCTGCTCGCCGCCGGACAGCAACTCCTTCCATAGCCCCAGCATGTCGTCTTCGGCGACGCCGTTCTCGCGGTCGCCCGGCTTGATGCGCACAGGGTCGTAGCCGCGTCCGCGCCAAACGATATTGCGGTGGCCATCGGGGTAAGCGACAGTGCGCTCGTAATTCAGCAGCGGATAGAATACGCCGGGAATCTTATAGATATCGACGGCCTTATCCACCATGCGCCACAGATAGCTTGTATCGACCTTCTCAACAAGCAGATGTTCCGACGGCCCAAGAAAGTCCATCTTCGCTGCGTCAATCGCATAGCGGTAGCAATCGTACAAGCTGCCGTCGCTATAGCCATCGAACGATAAGTCAGTATGCCGATGCAGGTCGCCCCACGTGACGTGATACTTCTTGCCGTCCGCCTCCATCTGATAGGTCTTCCAGAGGGGCGCGATCAATTTCGGTTCGGCGTCATCGACCTTCTCGGGCGCAGCCAAGTCATCCGCCCCAACGAAGAACTCATTCTCGACATGACCGCTCGCTGTCTTGTCGAGGTCGACCTTCCCGGCATACACGTCGTACTGCCAGAAGCGGCTGTCATCCGAGGGATAGCTCTTGCCATCAGTCTGCGAGGCGATCCACAGATCACCCGACGCATCAACAGCCGCCGCGGGCCGCTGCTCATTGCGCCCGTCAGAGAACGGAATCCAGACCGGCGGCGTCCAACCATGTCCGTCGAACATCGTGATCTTGTAATCCCAGTACGGGAAGATCGAACGCGCCGCGACCGTCGGTGGATTGGTCCGACCGAGAGTGCGCGTTCGCAGAATGGCCCACACCCGCCCCTTGCCGTCGACCTGCAACGTCGGGTATTCGGTGTACGTTTGTCGCGCACTGTCGAGCCCCAAAGCCATCCAACTCCCGGTGATCGGGCTCGGCTCAAAACGATGCTCGATCGGCGGAACGGGCTTCGCGATCCGGCCGCGATCGAGCACGCGGACTTGCGCCTGGCGGTGAAAGTACAACCCGCTCTCGCCACGCTGGATGCCGTCGATGCCGTAGTGATCCTTGCCCCAGTTCGGACCGCCGTTGTCCCAAGCCATCCAAAGACGGTCGCGATGGTCATACGCGAGACTGACGTGCGCCTGGAAGTCCTCACTCGCCGTGATACGTTCCACGGGGCCGAGTTCACCACCCTTGAAACGCCGCAGAAAGACGTCATAGTTACCGTGACGGTAGCTATCCCACGCGATGGCCGCCTCACCGCGAGAGTTGACGGCAACCGAAGGCTCCCAATCATTCGCGGGATGCTTAGTCACCTTGGTCGGCGACGACCAGCGATCGCCGCGCCGGGTCATCAACGAGACATCGGTATTCCCTTTTCCGCCGGACTGATAGACAAGGTAAACATCGCCGTTCGGCGCGGCGGCCATGCGCGGAAACGTGTCCGGACCGGGGCCGCGTGTCAGCGCCTCGCCCGAAGCCGTACCGCCCACCGCATACTCAGCTTCGTACAGATGAACAAGACCGTTGCGAATCGTCGAAGCCACGGCAGTAACGGCACGGGGCTTCGTAGCGATCAGCGCCACCTGGTAGTAGTCGCCGGCGGGCGCAATCTCGACGGGGTCATCCCATGTCTTACCGTCCGCGGACGAACGCAGTTGAATCGTATCCGCGCCGTCTTCGAAGGCGATCCAGGCCACCCACACACGGCCGTCAGGGCCGATAGCCATCGCCGGATAGTCGTCATCGGCGAGACTTTCCGACATGCGTTGCGACGCCGGGGCGCGCTCAATCCGAATGCGCCCATCCAAACGCTTCAACGTTTGCTGGTAGCGGACTTCACCGGCCCGAAATTCCGCATCGCCCTGCGCGGTCTTAATCGAGATCAAAGTCTGATCGCCGCCCGAAACATCAACAACCACGCCCTTCCATCGGGTCGCGGAAAACGCCGCCTGATCCTTCGGCTCCATCTGGAGCTTGCCGTCCCATTGATTGCCGCACCGCCAAGAGGACTCGTCAGACATTTCGTCCGGGCCAAAGTGATGCGACGTTACAATCGTCGCGTTGCCGGATGTGGCGGAGAGCGAACCACTCCAGTCGGCTACCGTGGCATCGGCGCCGCCAAACGAAATGCGGAAACGTTGCTGTGCGACCAGCGGAACCGCCGCTGCCATCGCGACAAGACAAATGAGAGCACGGAAGGAACAGAGCAGGATAGTGCGATGAATCATTGTGAGCCTCGATCCCAATGATACTGGAACCGTTGAGGCTCACTCGCACCTACTCAATGCGTTTGGCGGGCATGTCCATTCCGTTCTGGTGAAGCGTTACTGAAGTTGCCTTCCCCGCCCCGTCCGTCGAGAAGGTGATACGCGCGCCGACAACTTTCAGAAAATACTCTTTCTCGCTCATAGGAAAGACTTCAAACCTCGGCTGGTTGGTCGCCTGGGTGTAGAGATGTCCATCGTCTGCCGTAACGGTGAGGATGAAATTCGGCGCGAGTTGGTACCGGCCCACGTAACCCTCAAACAAAGCAACGTCGACCTCCACTTCCTTGTACTTCGGCTCCGGCGACGCATCGCCTTCCATGCGCTTGGCGGGCATGTCCTTTCCGTTTTGGTGGAGGGTGAGGGCTGTGGCGCGTCCTTCGGCGTCAACATCGAACGTGATCTGCGCATTGACGACTTTGTAGAAATACTTGGTCTCGCTTTCCGGGAAGACTTCGGCCGGCGGCTGCCCGGTGGCTTGCACGAAGAGATGGTCGTCCTTGGTCGTCACCGTCAGAATGAATTTCGGCGCTAGCTGATAGCGGCCGACATAGCCCTCGTACAGCTTCGGGTTGACGCTGATCGCATCACGCTTCTTCGCGGGTTCCGAGAGCGGGCGGCTGGGGTCGAGCAAGGGCTGCCCGATATCGTCGACCGAAATACCTGTGTTCGATAGTACGACCACGCCGACACGGGTTTTCGGCGAGAAACCGATGATCGACCGGTAACCCGCCGTGCCGCCGTTGTGCCAGAAGACCTCCTTGTCATCTTTCACCAGGATGTGCCAGCCGCGGGCGATCTCCATCGTGGGCACGCCGGTCGGCGTGCGGACAGCTTGTAGAGATGCCATCGCGGGCTTGAGCGGCGAGTCAGTGTATTCGAGATTTGCGGCGACGAAAGTGAGCATGTCGTTCACGTTCGAACGCAACGCGCCCGCTCCCGCTATTGCCTGGAAGGTCCAGTTCGATGCAGGCTTGAGTTCATCGTCGTGTCCCGGGGCAAGTTGCTCTCTCATCTCGGGCGACAAAGTGATTGCTGTGCGGTCCATGCCCAGCGGAACTGAGATGCGTTGATTGACAAGCGCTTCGTAGCTGATCCCGGCGCGGCGCGACAGGAGTTCCCCGAGCAGCCCGGCTCCCAGGTTGGAATACTCGTACTTCTCTCCGATATCGCGCTTCAACTCATACTGCGACAAGAACTCAAAGAGATCCTCGGACGTGTAGTTCGCGTACGGGTCGCCCATGTCGTCGAGCTTCAGATTTGCGGGCAGACGCGGAAGGCCTGATGTGTGATTGGCAAGATGCTCCAGGGTGATCGACTGACCGCCGCGCTCGGGCGCCTTCACGCCCTCTGGCAGATACTTCGAGAGCGGGTCATCGAAAGCCGCTTCGCTGCGCTCGACCATATCGGCGAGCAGTAGGGCCGTGAAAATTTTTGTGACTGATCCGATTTCGAAGATGGTACCGCCGTCAACGGGACGGTCATCGTCTTTGGCGAAGGTTCCGTGCGCGACGACCCTGCGGCCGGCCGGTTCAATGACGCCAACGACGATGCCAACGCCTCGTTTCTGATTGTCGATGCGGTCGGCGAGGATCTTACGGATCTCGGCGTTCGAGGGTAACACAGCACCTTGCTGCGCCTGGGCGCTTATGCAGAAGCCCGAGATGCTCGATAGGAGCATCCAAATCGTGACGTTTCTGATCATGACGATTCTCCATTCTTTAGTGAGTCGAGCTCATCAACCTCTTCCTGTAGTTTCTTGGTGGCATACAGGTTGAGCGCACCGATGGCTAGAAAAATAAGTGCAAACACAAGTCCGTTCAAACCGATGTCAAGAGCTTTGTCCGGGCGCTGCATGAGGACACCGAGGTACAAGAGAGCGGCCCCTGGCAGAAGCGGCCCCAGGTACCATGACCAGACGCGCCGCAGCAAGTCACGCTGGCGGATCAACTCCGCTTGGTAGAACTCCATCGACGCGAGGGCTGTCGCATCCGTAGACAGTGTTCCTGCCGAACCATGTCGGTGCAACTGTCGGACCATGTACAGTGCGCCGACGACGATCAAGGCGAGCCCGATTCTGACGATGGTGTTGTCTAGGACCACGGCGAGCCAGCCGGCACAGGCCATGGCACACACAGCCGCGATAGTCTCTACGACGTTTCTAAAATTGATGTTCCGTTCGAACTTCTCTGCTTTGTGGCGGATCTGCTGTATCGACATCGTGAGAGGCTCGGTGGGCTGGGTCTGCCAGAGGTTCCGAATGTCGCTCCCGGGAGGCTTATTCGTCATGGCGTTCCTCCTTGGCTAAAACGTTGGGCAAGAATTCGTTTGATGCGATGGACCTTCGTCGCTACATTGCCCGGTGATACACCCGTGATCTCGCCGATCGAGGCCGCGTCCTCGCCTTCCAGGTAAAGCAGCATGATCTGCCGATCCACAGGCTTCAGCCGTTGGATCATCTCCATCAGGCGATCGAGATCGTGTTGCCGGTCGACAGCTTGTTGGCCGACGCTCTCGTCCGGCGTCCCATCCAGCACGTCGAGGCTGACGAGATTCCGTGACTTCATGCGCCGGCTTTGCAGGACGTGTGACGCAGCGGCGTTGTGGGCCACACGGTAAACCCACGTCCGTAGGGAACAGCGCCCCTCGAAAGCCGAGAAGCTTCGCCATAGCGCGATGTGAATCTCCTGCAGTAGGTCACGACGTTTATCGGCGTCGGCCTCATGCGCCCGGGCCAGCCGGTCAAGCGCCGGGCCGTATTCAGCGGCGGTTTGCTGATACAGGTCGTCCTGAGTCAGGCTCTCTGCTGGAATCGTTCCGCTCTCTGGCATCGGCCCGAATGACGGCTCTTACTAAGGTAGTCGTTGGCCGGGTGAGTTTCTTACAGATTTTTTGAGAGATATTGCGAAGCGTTGCCGGGCTTGGTGAATAGCAACAAGCTGCGAAGTGGCCTGCCGTTTGTCGGGGCCCGTGATTGGTGGTGGTGGGTCATCGCAGGCTGACGCCTGCGGCTCTGAGCTTCTGGCTTGGATCGATTGAGCCGGTTGCTGCTCGCTCCTTTACAGTCGCGGCTCTGTTGCTTCTGGCGTGGGTGGGTTCGATTAGGCGCAGGTCGGGTGTACGGCGGGTTTGGGTGACGGGGGTTGGCGGGTTTTGTCAGGTGGGGGCGTTTACTTTTGGGCCTCCTGAGGGCCTGGTTGGCCCGAGGTGGGTAGGACGGCGTACAGGTTCTTTTCGATGACCTTGAGAGCTTCGTCCGGGTGGAGTTTGCTGATTTCGTCCAAAGACGTTGAATCCAGGTCGGTTGCGTGAGATTCGGTCTGTTCGACCGGTTCGTTGTCTTCGGCTAGGTACCTCCTGAACAGGATGTCCGCCGGTGGTGAGGGGTGGCTTTGCCGCCACTGTTGTTCTTCGCGGTCGCGCTCTTCCATCGAGCGCGAGCGGAACAGGGTTTGCGCGCTGTTTTTGCGCAGGTCGGTGAGTTGATTCATGGCGCGGTGATAGCGGCGCGAGAGTTGGCCCTCGTAGCGCGCGAGACGGCTGAGGTAGTCTAGGTGTCCGTAGTTGGTGAAGGCATCGCCGACGATTTGCTCGTCGTCTTTGCCGAAGTTACTTGTTTTGTCCTCTGCTTCTTCGATGTGGTATCTCTCGACGGCGGCCTCGATGCGTGAGAGACGCTTGAGACGCCAGGCGGTGTCGGCGATTTGTTCGACGAGTGAGTCTTCGAGAGAGTTGACCGGCTGGATGTCGGCTCGGAGTTGGTCGAGCTTGTGTTGGTACTCGACGGGGTCTTCGCCGGGGATGACCGGGTGTTTGGACCGGAGCCCGTGCTTGAGCGCGTTTTGTGAACAAGTTTGTTTGCCTTGATCGGTGCGCGGTCCGGTGGAATGTTTTGCGTTTTGTTTGTTGGCTCGTTTCTGAGCTTTCGTCGACATGTTGATTCTCCTGTGGGCGGTTTGCGCCCGGAAATGGAAACGGCCGAAGATGCGTTGGTTCTTGCTCGGGGGCGCAGCCGGTGGATCGGGTGACAGCCAGCCTTTTTTCGCTGGGTTGCCGCGGTACTTCGAAGGCCGCTAACGAAAAAAGGTGACAGTCACCGATAGCGGCGTTGTCACCTGAGAGAACCGGCGCATATTCGGCCGGATTGATTTGGGGAGGCCGAATATGGCCTCCCTGCCTCTAGTGTCTACCCGCTGTCAAGGGTTTCCGCGTGCTTCGCCCGCGGAGGCGCACGTTTACACGCGCGCCTCTTTCGTTGTCCGCGCTACGGCCTATTGTCTACGGCGCCTTCGCCGCATCGAACAGCCGTAGCCAGTTTTCGCCGAGGATGTTCTTGATGCGCTGCTCGCTGTAGCCCTTCTTGACCAACGCCTCGGTAATCCGAGGGTACGAGGTAGCGTCAAAATCGAGCATGGCGGGGCCGCTCATCAGATCAAGGCCGATGCCGATGTGGCCGTCTCCCACCATCTCGACAACGTAGTCAGCCTGGTCGACCCAGTCGGCCGCCGTCGGCAAGGGCCGGCCGGCCTCGACCACTCGTCGCTGTGTTTCGCGCCAGGGCTTGCCGTAGCCGCTCTGCTGCCAGCGTTCCCGCATGGTGGTGTCGAGCTTGGTGATGTAGTTTCCATAGTCTTCAAAGGGTGGCCGGAAGAACTCGTAACCATCAATGAGGTTCGCCAGCCTCGGCGGGCGAGGCGGGCCGTTGTTCTCTTTGGCCTTCGCCCTTCGCCCTTCGGTGTATTTCACCCCGATGTAGCCCGGCATTGAATGTAGGCCCATCATCCCGCCCTTAGCCGACATGGCCTTGATTACTTCGTCGGAGAGATTTCGGGTGTGCTCGACGAAGTGGCGGATGCCGTGGTGGCTGCCGACAACGGGCGCCCGACTGGCCGCGATGATCGCCATCTGCGCCTCGTCGGTGGCGTGCGAAACATCGATGAGGATGCCAAGACGGTTCATCTCCGCGACGGCTTTGCGGCCCTGCTCGGTAAGCCCACCCCATTTGGTCAACCCCAGCCCGGCATCCATCAGAGTGTTGCTGGTGTTGTGGCTGACCGGCTGGATCATGCGAACGCCGAGGCGATAGAACATCCGCAGGACTTGGAGGTCTCCTTCGGGGTCAAAGCCGCCCTCAAGCGCCAGGATCGCGGCCATCTTGCCCTTGGCGACGATTCTCCGCACATCGGCCGAGGTGAGCGCCAGTTCCATCTTGTCCTGGTTGGCGTCGAGAACTTGGTAGAAGGTATCAACCAGGCGGAGAGCCTGTTTCACGGAGTAGTTGTAGTTGTTGTATGGGTCTTCGATGTAGACGGTGTGGACAACGACGTCGAGTCCGCCCTTCTTGGCGCGGGCATAGTCGAACAAGCCCGTCGGCTGCTCTTTCCAGGGGTCATAACCTTGGTGAAAGACGGGGGTGATGATGTGGACGTGTCCGTCGATAACGATGGCGTCTTTGTGCAGTTTGGCCGCGTCAATGGATTGAGCAAGCAAAGCGGCAGATACGAAGACACTCCCTAGCAGAAAGGAAATGGCGATTCTGAGAACGCTTTGAATAAGTCGCATGAAGACCTCTTTGTATGACTTGGTAGCAGAAGCTCTTGGTCGGGGTTTTCTGTTGGCCATCCCAAGACGGTGAGGGTAGGGTAATCTGGGCTTGGATGCAAGATCTTCGTCAGAGCGCCGGTTTTGGCGTCGGCGTGTGGGCCATCATCGCAGGCTGACGCCTGCGGCTCTGAGTGTGTTGATGGAGTCGATTGAGTTGAAGGGCGCTGACGAAGACGGATCGGTGTTTGGGCCAACGCCGTTAAGATTGGGGTATGCGCCGGCTTGTCGTTTTCCTGTTGGCTGTCAGCGTGTTGGCCGGCCCGGCGCTTGCCGCGACGGTGGCGGATGAGTTGGAGGCGATCAAGAACCTCACACTCGATCCCCAGCAGTGCTATCGCGTCCGTGACGTTTTCCTCGAACGCGAGGACGTTAAGTTCTATTTCATCGACGGCTACGTTATTTTTGCGAAGCCCCTGAAGGGGCGCACGTTGGCCGCCCTGTTTGTGGCGGTTGAGCCCGCCGATGAGGGCGAAATTCTACTCATCCCGCCGAGCCCTCGCGAGCGTCAATCGCTGGTCCGCTTTACGTCTGAGCCGGTCCTCAACACGAAGTTCCGCACCGCAATGATGTTCTTCACCGACGACGCGGCGGATGCGATACGGGCCTCCATTGAAGACAGCGCCTCGTCACGGCTCGACCCGTCGGCGGGGGCCGACTTGGCCCACAAGTGGTCGTACCCGATGCACAACGTGCTCGACGGCCTGGCGCTACGCGTACTCATGGATTCGTTTTCGAACCTCCCGCCAGAGGACGGATTCTTCGCGGCGGCGATCGCCGGAGGAACCGAGGGACGCTTCGATGTCGTGATCGATCCGCGCACCTATGAGCAGGTGACGTTGGGGCAGTCGGTCTGGCGGGAAGGACAACGTTTCTATGAGACCTGGGCGAAATTCGCGGGCCGGCGTTTTCGGTCCGGCGAGCGAAAGCCTGTCCCCCCTCTCGGGCGGCTGGATAACTATCGCATCGAGACTCACCTGGGATCGGATCTAACGATGCGGGTCGTGGCGAGCGCCGACTTCCTCACGGAGGGCTCCGCCGAGCGGATCTTCGCGTTCGAGCTTTCGCGGAAACTGCGCGTCCAGAAAGTGTCGGTCGACGGCGAGGAGGGCGAGTTCATTCAATACGGCCCATCGACCGCGGGTGACGCCGTGCGACACGACGGCAACCTGATCGCGGTAGCCTTGCCCGACGAGATCCAAAATGCGGCAAGCCATCGCATCGAGTTTCACTACGAAGGAACAGTCGTCAACGACGCGGGTAACGGCGTTTATTATGTCGGGAGCCGCGCATCATGGTATCCGAGACGTAAGAACCCGTTCGCGCACTTTGAGCTGACGTTCCATCACCCGCAAGAACTGGACTTGGTGGCAACGGGGACACAGCTTGAGACGTCGGCCGCTGAAGGCGTTCGCACGTCGATCTTCAAGACGGAATCGCCGATCCGTCTGGCCGGCTTCAACCTCGGCGCCTACGCTCGTGCCCACCACGATATTGGCGAGTACCGCATCGAGGTTTGCGCGAATAAGAAAGTTGAGGAGAGTCTGCGGCCCAAGTCGAAGTTGCCAATGATCTGGTCGCCGCCGATAACAGGACCGGGGCGATCACGGCGACGCCCCCGGAACACTCCGGCCATCGTTACGGGCACGGCCCGGGAACGAATACCCAGTCCGATATCCCGCTTGGAGTACGTGGCGAGTGATAGCGCTGAGGCGTTTTCGTTTTTCCTGGAGCGGTTCGGGCCGCCGGCGACGTCGAAGATCGTCATCTCACCGATTCCCGGCGGCATCGGCCAGGGTTTTCCGGGGCTGGTCTACGCCTCGACACTCAGCTATTTCCGTCCGGACGATCCGCCGCTCGCGGGGCGGCCGGCCAAAGAACGGCTGTTCTACTCGCAGCTCATGCGCAGCCACGAGATTTCGCATCAGTGGTGGGGGAACGTCGTCGCGCCTGAAGACACCGCGGACGAGTGGCTCATGGAGGCGCTCGCGACTTACTCTTCCCTGCTCTTCCTCGAAGAGCGGCAAGGCCGTGACGGGTTGGATCGCGTACTGGCGACGTACACGGCGGACCTACTGGCACGCGACGCTGACGGAGAGACGGTCGAGAACGCCGGAGCGATTGTGCTCGGCGAGCGCCTGCGGTCGTCAAGCGCGCCCGAGGCTTCACGCGTCATCGTTTATGAGAAAGGCGCTTGGATCATGCACATGCTGCGCGGCGTCATGGGTGATGATTCGTTCTTTGGCTTTCTGAAGGCACTGTGCGACGAGTTCCGGTTCAAGCCGATCGGCACGGAGGAGTTTCGGCGTCAGGCTGCGCGGTTCGTTCCGGAGGGGACTTCTGATCGAGATCTGCATGAGTTCTTCGATCAGTGGGTGTATGGGACGGGTATCCCGACTCTGAAACTTGACTACGATGTGACGAGTGCCGGCCGCGAGTTTCTTGTGACCGGACGATTGGGACAGAGCGACGTCGCGGAGTCATCGAGCCTTCTTGTTACGATCGAGGCGCACGCGGCGGATGGCCCCCAGCATCGGCAAGTGATCGCGACCGACGGCAACGTTACGGAGTTCACATTCAAGGTGGGGAAGGA
>Ga0302123_10000823_pt1 | contig 23006 bp, 18 predicted proteins | sample CB21_321_MG_FD_203109 | JGI IMG/M metagenome (GOLD analysis project Ga0302123, IMG submission 203109) | Marine microbial communities from Western Arctic Ocean, Canada - CB21_32.1 | ecosystem: Environmental > Aquatic > Marine > Oceanic | place: Canada: Western Arctic Ocean | collected 2017-09-28 | reverse complement strand
GTTGGCCGTTCGGGTGGCGGCGGAAACGGCACCCTTTCCACGACCGTCTGTTTGGATAGGGAAATGGGTCCCGGGAACAAGTCCCGGGACGACGGCTTGGTTGTGGCGGCGGGGAGTTTTCCCTCGGCGATTCCGTTCATGCCGAATTCCAAAACGCGGCGATTGCGCCATGCGGGCGCTTCGTCCCTGTGCTTAAATATGTGCGACAAGGTTCTGACGGAGGGGTGAGCGATCATGGCGACAACACGCGTGGGCGTGCTCGGCTGTGCCGGGCGGATGGGCCAGCTTCTGGTGCGCGAGGTCGTGGCAGCCGAGGGCATGGTCCTGGCCGGCGGCACCGCCACGCCGGGGCATGAGGCGCTGGGCCAGGATGTCGCGGCCGTCGCCGGGCTTGCGCCCTGTGGCATCGCGGTGGGCGACGACGCCGCTGCCCTCTTCGCCAAATCCGACGCGGTCATCGATTTCACCGCGCCGGACGCGGCGATCGGCCATGCCAATCTCGCCGCCCAGGCCCATGCCATCCTGGTCGTCGGGACCAGCGGTCTCGAGGCCGAGCATGAGGCGGCCCTGGAAAAGGCCGGCCGCCATACCCCTGTGGTGATCGGGGCGAGCATGAGCATCGGGGTGAACCTGCTGCTCGGCCTGGTGCGCCAGGCGGCGGCGCTGGGCACGGATTTCGATATCGAAATCGTCGAGATGCATCACAAGCACAAGGTCGATGCCCCCTCGGGCACCGCCCTCGCCCTCGGCCGGGCGGCGGCGGCGGGTCGCGGGGTCGATCTGGGCCAGGTCAAGGATAGCGGGCGGGACGGTCTGACCGGGCCACGCCGGGCGGGCGATATCGGCTTCGCTGTCCTGCGCGGCGGCGATGTCACCGGCGAGCATACGGTGATCTTCGCCGGGACGGGCGAGCGGGTCGAACTGGGCCACCGCACCTCCAGCCGCCAGGTCTATGCCCGGGGCGCGGTGCGTGCGGTGCAATGGGCGGCCGACAACCGGGAACCCGGCTTCTACACGATGGCCGATGTGCTGGGGTTCAGTGAAAGCTGAGGCCCCGAGGAACCGTTCAGGCCGGACGCCCGCGCCAGAGCGCCAAGGCGTCGCGCCGGGATTTCGCGAAATCGAGCCGCTCCTCCGCGGTCGGGAAGGCGCCGATGGCGCCGCGCTGGCCGTGGGAGGTCAGGACCAACTCGCTGTCATGCTCCGGCGGATCGTCCATCTCCACCCGCAACCAGTTGGGCTGAAAGCGCCATTCCGTCTGACGCCCGCTCGGCGTCACCCGGCGCACCTCCAGCGTGTCACGGGTCAGGCGCACGGTCTCGTAGAGCCGCGCGCTGCGATGGCTGGCCCGGAAGGCGAGATAGACCAGCAGAACGTCCAGCCCGAAAAAGCCGAAGACTGGCCAGGCACCCTTCAGCAGAAAGACGATGCTGGCGGTAAAGCTGATGGCGCTCACCCCGATCATGACGACCAGAAAACCCCTGGGACCCAGGCTTCGATGGGGCGCCAGGTTCGCGTCGAACAGGGGGGCGGGCATGTCCGCCGCGCGCGGACCGGTCGTCTCGGAGGTCGACATGGGGTGAATGATAAGCGCCGCCGCTGGCCCTCGCCAAGGGCGTTGCCCGCCGTCGTGGGCGCCGCGTCTTAGGCCTGAGGTGTCGCCGCGGTTCGCTTCGCGCGACCCGAGACGGCCATGCCCGAGAGGATCAGGACCAGCGCGACCAGGGCATTCCAGCTCACCGATTCGCCGAGCACGACGACGCCCAGACCGACCCCGATCAGGGGCACCAGATAATTGACCACGGTCGCGAAATTCGGCCCGGTCAGGGCGACCAGACGCAGGAACAGGATTGCGCCCAGCCCGGAGGACACGACGCCCAGCCAGACCAACCCGCCGAGCTCCAGCGTGTTCGGCTCCAGCAGCCAAGGTCGGTCGACGAGAAGGCTGATCGGAAGCGCGACCAGGCTGGCGCAGAGCAGGATGGCCATGCCGCTGACGACCGGCGAGAGATGGCCCAGGCGCCGGGCGATGGGATAGGTGATGCCATAACAGGCGGCGCCGCCCACGACCGATAGCTGGCCCCAGATCTGCCCGCCCAACCCGGCCAGGGCGTCGGGGCCGACAAGGATGACGATTCCGGTGAAGCCTAGGGCGATGGCGGCGAGATGGTGCAGGGTCGGGCGCTCGGCGCGTTCCATGATCAGCCCAAAAAGCACGGTGAACAGCGCGGCTGAGCCGACCAGGATGGCGGTGAGCCCGCTTTCGATGCGCGCCGCGCCCCAGGTGATCAGGATATGGGGCAGGACGAAGCCGAGCATGCCGAGGGCGGCGATCCAGGCCCAATTCTCCCAGCCGCGCGGCAGGCGTTCGCGCTGGAACAGAAAGACGGCGAAGAGGACCAGGAAGCCGAAACCGGCCCGGGCCAGGCTGACGGTCGCCGGCGGAATCGTCTCCACCACGATCTTGATGAAGGGATAGCCGCTGCCCCAGGCCAAGGCCAGCATGCCGAGCATGGTGAAGTTGCGCAGACGATGGGGCATGGAGTCTCGAAGCCGGCGGAGGATAGGGCGCGGCGGCGATCATAGGCCCTTGGCACGGGCGCGGCGATTCCCCCCCCGGACCGCGTTCGCGCGTTTGCCGATGCGCCATTTCTCCCTAGAGTGGCGGCCATGAAAAAGGCCGATATCGACGAATTCTTCCGCCGCCTCGCCGCCGAGAAGCCGGCGCCCAAGACGGAGCTGGAATACGACAGCGTCTACACCCTTCTGGTCGCCGTCGTGCTCTCGGCCCAGGCGACCGATGTCGGGGTCAACAAGGCTACTCCGGGGCTTTTCGCCGCCGCCGATACGCCCGCGAAGATGGTCGCCCTGGGGGTGGACGGGGTGTGCGAGCGGATCAAGACGATCGGCCTGTTCAATGCCAAGGCCAAGAATGTCGTCGCCTTGAGCGAGGCGCTGATCTGCGACCATGGCGGGGAGGTGCCGGCCGACCGCGCCGCGCTCATCAAGCTGCCGGGGGTCGGGCGCAAGACGGTGGATGTGGTGATGAACGAGGCCTTCGGCGAGCCGACCATCGCCGTCGACACCCATGTCTTTCGAGTTTCCAACCGGACGGGCCTGGCGCCGGGCAAGACCGCCGAGGCGGTGGCGGATAAATTGATCAAGCGGGTGCCCGCGCGCTGGAAGGGCGGCGCCCATCACTGGCTGATCCTGCACGGGCGCTATACCTGCAAGGCGCGCAAGCCCGAATGCACAGCCTGTTCCGTGGCCGATCTCTGCGATTACAAGGCCAAGACGCAGGCCTAGAGCCCGGCCTTGCCTAGGTCGCCTCTTCGGGAATCAAGCCCGCCGCGCGTCAGGCTCCTTGGGGAACCCGGCGCAGCAGGGACCGCAGGCAGGGCATCGGGTCCGGGGCGGCGCTGCCGCCCTCGCGGGCCTCGAAATAGGTCACATGCGGCCGGCTCGGATCGGTGTCGGTATAGAGGAACAGGTCGAGGACGCAGACCGCATTGGCGTATTGCCAGACCTGGGCCGGGCCGTCGCGCCGGGTCTGGCGCGGCTCGCCGAACAGAGCATTGATGTCTTCGGCAGGCAGGCCGAAGAGCTTGGTGGCATCCTTGAAATCGCTGCCCGGCATGCTGATTGCGGGACCCTGGGCGACCGCCGGATCGCGCGCATGTTCGGTGCATGCCGCGAGGCCGAGGAGAGCGAGGCAGAGTGCGGCGGCGCGGATCATGACGTGGCCTTGGGCCGGCGCGGCGCGGGCGGGAAGGGCAAGCTGGAACGGCTGGAGACGGCCTTGAGATTGGGGTCCTGGTCCAGTTCCTGGACATCGCCCGAAATCAGGCCGCCCGGCTGAATCTCGATCATGCCGTAGCGAATTTTGCCCCGGACGATCCCCGTGTTGCGAATGATCAGGCGGTTGCGGACAGTCATATCGCCCTCGAACAGGCCCGCGATCTCCGCCGTCTCGATCTCGGCCGCGCCCTTGTAGGCGCCGCCGTCGGAAATTTCGATCTCCCGGCAATCGGCCAGATTGGCGTTGACCTCGCCCTCGACGATCAGGTGATCGCAGGCGCTGATCTCGCCGTTCAGGGCGATGTCGCGGCCGACCACCAGCTTCTTGCCCTCGCCCTGCAGGGGCGCGGGCCGCGGTTCGGCCGCGCGGCGTACGATGGCGGGAACCTCGGGCGCGCTCCGCCCGGGCTCGGCCGGCGGCACGCGCGCGCCATGGGCGACCGGCGTGTTGTCCTTGAACTTCAGCGGGGGTTCCTTCGCGCCGGTGCCCTCGGCCGTGCTCGCCCGTTTGCTCGCCTCACCTGCCCGTTTTTTGCGGAACATCCGCCTCTCCTTCGCCCCGAACCATGCTGCCCTTTACCCCGTCGTGGGGCCCCCCGAATCGGCGCCCGGATCATTTTTGGCCCCGATATCGCCGCGCTTCAGAGCGCGCTGCCGCGCCACTTCGAACACATGAACCATGAAGGCCGTGGCGACCACCGGCGTCAGCAGCCCTGCTACCGGCACACTGGCGAGCCCTGCAATAAGCAGGCCGGCGACGAAGAACCGGCCTCGTCCGCGGCGCCACACGATCCGCGCTCCTGCCCGGTCGAGACGGCGCAGGGACACCAGCTCAAAATATTCCCTGCTCAGAAGATAGCCATTCAACCCATAGAAAACAAAAAGATTAAGGAGTGGAATGAAATAGAGAGGCAGGGCCAGGAGGTTGAGGACAAGCACCAATCCGGTAAAGCGCAGCGCGAGCACGACGGCCTCGGCGATCGGCTGCTCCCGGGCCGGCGGCAGGCCGGGGTAATGGCGGTCTTCTACGGCGTCGGCCACGCTCTCCAGGAAGAAGCTGGAGGCCAGGCCGACCATGGCCGGGGTCAGCAGGATAACCAGGATCGTCGCGCCCAATCCGGCGACCAGATCGGCCAGCCATTCCAGGGTGCCGTCCTCGAAGAAGGTGACCCAGTTGAGGGCCTCCCAGGCGAGCAGGACGAGAACGGTCAGGCTGGCGATGGTGATGGCGACGCTCAGCCAGACGATGCGGCGGACCCGTGGATCGTTGAGCTGGGCGAGGCCCAGGAGGGCTTGCTGGATCATGGGCGCGGCACGCTGCGTTGGGGGACGGCCATCATCCTTCGGTGATACCCGACCCGTTCGCGCCCGACAAGCGCTCGCCATGGGTGGGGGACCGGTTGCCGCGTCCTGGCCCGCCGCTATACTGCGCCGCGTCCGGCCTTCCGCCGGGCCGTGCGGTGGGCAAGAAAGGCAGATGCATGGCAAAGGCTTCGCTCGACGTCGCGGGAATCGGCAATGCGATCGTCGATGTTCTGGCCCATGCCGAGGACGGTTTTCTGGAAAGCCATGGCCTCGCCAAGGGCGCCATGACCCTGGTCGATGCCGAGGCCGCCGAGACGCTCTACGCAGCCATGGGCCCGGGGGTCGAGATGTCCGGCGGTTCGGCCGCCAATACCTTGGCGGGCCTGGCCTCCCTGGGCGGGCGTGGCGCCTTCATCGGCAAGGTGCGCGACGATCAGCTGGGCGCCGTCTTCGCCCATGACATCCGCGCCGCCGGGACCCGTTTCGAGACCGCCTTCGCATCCGACGGGCCGCCCACCGCCCGCTGCCTCGTGCTCGTGACGCCGGATGCCCAGCGGACCATGCAGACATTTCTGGGTGCGGCCGTCGATCTGGGGCCGGAGGATGTCGATCCGGCCGTGATCGAAAGCGCCGAGGTCACCTATCTGGAAGGCTATCTTTGGGACCCGGCGCGCGCGAAGCAGGCCTTTCTGAAGGCGGCCGAAATCGCCCATGGCGCGGGCCGGCGTGTGGCGCTGAGCCTGTCAGATCCGTTCTGCGTCGAGCGTCACCGGGCCGAGTTCCGCGATCTGGTCGAAAACCATGTCGATATTCTCTTCGCCAACGAGGTCGAGATCGCCGCGCTCTACGAGACGGACGATTTCGACGGCGCCCTGGCTGCGGTGCGCAGGCGTTGCGAACTGGCCGCGCTGACCCGGAGCGAGAAGGGCTCCGTCGTCGTCGCGGGACAGGAGACGTATATCGTTCCGGCCGCGCCCGTCGACCGGGTCGTGGACACCACCGGGGCGGGCGATCTCTACGCTGCCGGCTTCCTCTACGGCGCGGTGCGTGATTTCACCCCGGTCGGATGCGCGCGCCTCGGCGGGCTGGCTGCAGCCGAAGCGATCTCCCATCTCGGCGCCCGGCCAGGCTCCTCGCTCGCCGGTCTCGTCGGCGCCGCGCGCCGCTCGGCCTGATCGCCCATGGCCGCCCCCGACAAGGCAGGGCGGGACGCGGCCGGCCGCATAACGGGTGACCGGGCAACGGGCGATCGGGCAACGAGTGACCGAGGTTGGGCCCAGGGCTTCGCGATCTATTGCCGGCCGCGCGTCGTCGGCATGACCTTTCTCGGCTTCTCGGCCGGCTTACCCTTTCTGCTCGTCTTCTCGACCCTCTCCTTCTGGCTTGCCGAATCGGGGCTGGAGCCCAGCACCATCACTTTCTTCAGCTGGATCGGCCTGACCTATTCGATCAAGTTCTTCTGGGCGCCCGTGCTCGACCATGTCCGCCTGCCCCTGCTCGGTGCACGACTGGGGCGGCGGCGCAGCTGGATGCTGGTCGGCATGACCGGCGTCGCCATCGGCCTGGTCGCCCTCGCCCATATCGATCCGCGGGAAAGCCTCGGCCTGGTCGCCGCCGCCGCCCTGCTCGTCGCCTTCTCCAGCGCGACCCAGGATGTCGCGATCGACGCCTACCGGATCGAGGCGGTCGAGCGCGACCTGCAGGGCGCGATGGCCGCGACCTATCAGCTCGGCTACCGCATGGCCCTCTTGGCGGCGGGCGCCGGCGCCCTCGCCCTGGCCGAATTCTACGACTGGCGTACGGCCTATCTGGTGATGGCGGGGCTGAGCCTGGTGGGCACCGTCACGGCCCTGGTAATCCGCGAGCCGGAAAGCTCGGCCACGGCGCCCTCCTACCGGGCGGAGCCCAGCGTCCAGGCCTTCCTCGCGCGCAGCCCCGGCATGGGCGAAAAATCGCGCGCGATTGCGGCCTGGTTCCTCGGCGCGGTGGTGGCGCCCCTGGCCGATTTTTTGCGCCGCTACGGCATGCTGGCCATCGCCATCCTGCTCTTCGTCGGCGTCTTCCGGATCAGCGATGTGATGATGGGGTCGATCGCCAGCAAGTTCTATTTTGACCTTAGCTTCACCAAGATCCAGGTGGCGACGGTGGTCAAGGGCTTCGGCATCTTCGCTACGATCCTGGGCGCCTTCCTCGGCGGCTTCGCGATCGCGCGGTTCGGGCTGATGCGCCCCCTCGTCCTTGCCGCCACGATGATTGCCGCGACCAATCTGTGCTTCGCCGCCTTGGCCCTGTTCGGCCACGATATCGGCATGCTCTATGCCGCGATCGGGGCGGATAACCTGACAGGGGGTTATGCTGGCTCGGTTTTCATCGCCTATCTCTCGAGTCTGACCAGCGCGACCTACACGGCCACGCAATATGCCCTCTTCAGCTCGCTCATGACCCTGCCGGGCAAGTTCCTCGGCGGCTGGTCGGGCACGATCGCCGAGGGCCTGGGCTTGGCCGTCGATCCGGCCACCGGTGGGGTGCTCAACCCGGCCGCCTATGCGAATTTCTTCGTTTTCGTGGCGGCCGCCGGAATCCCCTCTATCGCCCTCGCGCTGTATCTGGCGCGGCGGGCCGCGCGCGAGTCGCGCAAAGGCCAAGCGGCCCCCGCTTAGGCCCGGATGGCGGGGTTGACCGGCCTTGGTCGCCGCCCCATGCTCGCGCTTCGTAAACGCTGGTTTCACACGTTTTTGGACGGAGTAAACGATGCTTGTTGGTGTGCCGAAGGAGATCAAGACCCACGAATACCGGGTCGGCCTGGTCCCTTCCAGCGTGCGGGAGCTCGTCCATCACGGCCATGACGTGATGATCGAAATGAATGCCGGGAACGGCATCGGCCTGACCGACGAGGACTATCAGGCGGCCGGCGCGCGCCTCGCGCCCGATGCCACGACGGTCTTCGGCGAGGCCGACATGGTGATCAAGGTGAAGGAGCCCCTGCCGGTCGAAATCGCCATGCTGCGCGAAGGGCAAGTTCTATTCACCTATCTTCACCTGGCCGCGGACAAGGAACTGACCCAGGGCATGGTCGAGTCCGGCTGCACCGGCATCGCCTATGAGACGGTGACCGGGCAATTCGGCGGCTTGCCCCTGCTTGCCCCGATGAGCGAGGTCGCCGGGCGGATGTCGGTCCAGGCCGGCGCGCGCTGTCTTGAAAAGGAGGCCGGCGGCCGCGGCGTGTTGCTGGGCGGCGTGGCTGGCGTCCAGGCGGCCGATGTTTTGATCCTCGGCGGCGGTGTGGCCGGCACGAACGCGGCGCGCATGGCCATGGGGTTGGAAGCGCGTGTCACGGTGATCGACAAATCCCTGCGCCGCCTCGCCGAACTTGACACCCAGTTCGGCTCTACCCTGAACACGGTCTTCGCCACGGTCGACGCGATCGAAAAGCATGTCCTGAATTCCGATCTGGTGATCGGCGCGGTCCTGGTGCCTGGCGCTGCCGCGCCCAAGCTGGTGACGCGGGAGATGGTCAAGGAGATGCGCAACGGCGCGGTGCTGGTCGATATCTCGATCGACCAGGGCGGCTGTTTCGAAACCAGCAAGCCGACCACCCATGACAAGCCGACCTATGTCGTCGACGGGGTGGTGCATTACTGCGTGGCGAATATGCCGGGCGGCGTGGCCCGCACCTCGACCTTCGCCCTCAACAACGCGACCCTGCCTTTCACCCTCACCCTGGCCGAGAAGGGCTGGCGCCAGGCCCTGACCGACGACGCCCATCTGCGCCATGGCCTCAATGTCCATGCCGGGCAGGTGACCCATGAAGCGGTCGCGCATGACCTCGGCTACGATCTCGTGACGGCCGAGGCGGTGCTCGGCCTCTAGCGCCGGGATCGCAGCGGGGTGGCGGCGCTGCTATCGATTGTCGCGGGCGATATCACGCGGATCGAGACCGACGCGATCGTGAACGCCGCCAATGAAAGCTTGCTGGGTGGTGGCGGGGTGGACGGCGGCCAGGAAGTCCGGGTCGCGCAGCACTGATTCGACGGATCGTCCGGCAAGCTCCGGGCCGAACAGGTCACGGGTCTGGCGGTTCGAATCGACGATCGCCAGGTTCTTGTTCAGCAGGAGCACCGGGATCGGCAGGCTGTCCAGCACCTGCTCGCTGCGCTCCAGCAGCCGGCTCAGTTCCTCGCTGCGCTGGTTCCACGCGCGCCGTACCCGAGAGACGGCTGGTCCCAGCCCGCTGGCCGTGGCGCCCGGTCCCCCCAGCGCGCCCGGGGTCGGTGGCGATTGTGGCCAGGATCGCCTGGCCCGGAGACAGGATCCCGAGCACGGCCAGCAGGGCGAAGACCAGGGCCCCGGGCGCCGCCGCCAGGGCCGTCGTCGCCAGCAGGTTGGTACCGGGAACCCGTATTGTCATCGGGCCGCCCTCGGCCCGGCCCGGGACGGGCAAGCCAGGACAGCGCCGGCCGAGGCATCAGAGGCCCAGGCGCGGCTGACCCTGGGCGATGGCGTCATGGGCAGCGAAGGCCGCCATCTCGACAAGCTGGCCGGCCGAGGCGCCCATCGGCGCGATCTGCACCGGCTTGGACAGGCCTAGCAGAAGCGGACCGATGACGGTGCCGCCGCCCAGCTTCTGCAACAGGGTTGCCGAGATATTGGCGCTATGCAGGGCGGGCATGACGAGTACGTTGGCCGGACCTGACAGCTTGCAGAAGGGATAGACCTTCTGCATCAATTCGTAATCCAGGGCGACATCCGCCTGCATCTCGCCGTCGATTTCGAAATCCGGATTGCGACTGCGCAGCATGGCGACGCCGTCGCGCACGCGTTGCGCCGTCTCCAGCATCGGGTTGCCGAAATTGGAGAAGGACAGCAGGGCGACCCGCGGCTCGTGGCCGAACTGGCGCGCCTTGGCCGCCGTCTGTATCGCGATATCCGCCAGCTCGACCGAGGTCGGCCGTTCATGGACTGAGGTATCGGCGATGAAGATGGTCCGCCCGCGCGCGATCACGATCATCACGCCGAAGACCCGCTCGCCCGGATTGGGGGCGAGCACACGGCGAACCTCTTCATGGCAGACCGAGAAGCTGCGCGTGACGCCGGTGACCATGGCATCGGCATCGCCGGTCGCGACCATGCAGGCGCCGAAGACGTTGCGGTCCTGGTTCACCATGCGCTGGCAGTCGCGGAACAGGAAACCCTTGCGCTGCAGGCGCTCGTAGACGAGTTCGGTATAACGCTGGTTGTTCGAGGACAGCCGGGCATTGTGGATTTCCAACCCGTCGCCCCGGGTCAGGCCGATGCTCTTCATCGTCTCTTGGATGCGCGCTTCCCGGCCGATCAGAATCGGTTCGCCGTAGCCGGCGTTGCGGAAGGCGACGGCGGCGCGGATCACCCGCTCCTCCTCGCCCTCAGCGAAGACCACGCGCTTGGGCTCGTTGCGCACCCGTTCGAGAATGAGTTGCAGCTGATCGGCGGTCGGGTCGAGCCGCGCGCTGAGCGATTGGCGATAGGCCGCCATGTCTATGACCGGCTTGCGCGCCACCCCGGAATCCATCGCCGCCTTGGCGACGGCCGGGGGAATCGCCTCGATCAGGCGCGGATCGAAGGGCGCCGGGATGATGTATTCCGGGCCGTAGCGCAGGCGCCGTCCGCTATAGGCCGCATCGACCTCGTCCGGCACGTCCTCGCGCGCCAGGGCGGCCAGGGCATGGGCTGCGGCGATCTTCATCTCCTCGTTGATGGTCGAGGCGCGGACGTCCAGCGCGCCGCGGAAGATATAGGGAAAGCCCAGCACGTTGTTGACCTGGTTGGGATAGTCCGAGCGCCCGGTGGCGATGATGGCGTCGCCGCGCACTTCCTTCACCGCCTCGGGCTGGATCTCGGGATCGGGATTGGCCATGGCAAAGATGATTGGCTTGGCCGCCATCGAGGCGACCATCTGCTTGGACACGGAATTCTTTGCCGCAAGACCGAAGAAGACGTCGGCGCCTTCCATGGCGTCCTCCAGGCTGCGCGCCTTGGTCCTTATCGCATGGGCCGATTTCCACTGATTCATGTGATCCTCGCGGCCCTGATAGATGACCCCCTGGCGATCGACCACGGTGACATTCTCATGGGGCATGCCCATGGATTTCAGCAGCGAGATGCAGGCCAGCGAGGCGGCGCCGGCGCCCAGGGTCACCAGTTTGGTCTCCGCGATGTCGCGGTCGGTCAGATGCAGGGCATTGATCAGCCCGGCGGCGGCGATGATCGCGGTGCCGTGCTGGTCGTCGTGAAAGACCGGAATATCCATTATCTCGCGTAGCCGCTGCTCGATGATGAAGCATTCCGGCGCGGCGATATCCTCGAGATTGACGCCGCCGAAGGTCGCGCCGAGGAAGCGCACGCAGTTGATGAATTCGTCGGCGTCGCGGGTATCGACTTCCAGATCGATGCCGTCGACATCGGCGAAGCGCTTGAACAGGACCGCCTTGCCCTCCATCACCGGCTTGGAGGCCAGGGCGCCGAGATCGCCCAGGCCGAGCACGGCGGTGCCGTTCGATATGACGGCGACCAAATTGCCCTTGGCCGTGTAGTCGTAGGCCGTCGAAGGATCCTCGGCGATGCGCAGGCAGGGCGCGGCGACCCCCGGCGAATAGGCCAGGGACAGGTCGCGCTGGGTCACCAGCGGCTTGGTCGGGCTGATCTCGATCTTTCCCGGCTTGCCGTTGGAATGGAAGAGAAGCGCCTCTTCCTCCAATCTGCGATTCGCGCTTTCGTCCGCCATTCCTGGCCTCTCTCAGTGACGCGCCCGGCCGACGAAACATCGGCGGCACCCGTGCGCAGTCTACCGATGCACCATCACGGCACCAAGACGCTCGCTCGCGGGGCAGGGTCGGCCCTGGGTCGCCCGAGCCGTGTGGCGCGAACCGATCGCGGCGTGTTAGGGTTTTCGCCTCTGGCTTCCACCCCCGCACCGGGTTCCGAACCCTGCCTCCAGACCAAGCCGCAACCATGCCCCAGGCGGACAGCGCCCCCAGACCCGATTCCGACGGCAAGGCCGAAACGGCCAAGTCCGAATCCGGTTCCGACTTGCGCGTGACCCCCCAGGCCACGCCCATGATCGCGCAGTTCACCGAGATCAAGCGGTCCTATCCCGATTGCCTGCTGTTCTATCGGATGGGCGATTTCTACGAGCTGTTCTTCGACGACGCGGTCGCCGCCGCCGGGGCGCTCGACATCACCCTGACCAAGCGCGGCAAGCATGCGGGCGAGGACATCCCCATGTGCGGCGTGCCGGTCCATGCTGCCGCCGCCTATCTCTCCCGCCTCATCCGCAAGGGTTTCCGCGTCGCGGTCTGCGAACAAATCGAAGACCCGGCCGAGGCCAAGAAGCGCGGCGGCGGCAAGACCCTGGTCAAGCGCGACGTGGTGCGGGTCGTCACCCCCGGCACCCTGACCGAGGACACCCTGCTCGATGCCCGCGCCCATAACTATCTGGCCGCCCTGGCCGATGCCCAGGGCGCGCTCGGCCTGGCCTGGCTCGATATGTCGACGGGCGATTTCCAGGTCCAAGAGGTCCGGCCCGAGGGCCTGGCCGCCGCTCTTGCGCGGCTCGATCCCGGCGAGTTGCTGCTGCCCGATCGCCTGGTCGAACGGCCCAAACTCTTCGAGCTGTTCGGCGATTGGCGCGACCGGCTGACCCCGTTGCCCGGCAGCCGCTTCGACAGCGTGGCGGGTGGAAAGCGCCTGGAAGCGGTCTACGGCATCGCCGCGCTCGACGCCTTCGGCGCCTTCGGGCGGGCCGAGATCGCGGCGGCCGGCGCGCTGGTCGATTATGTCGAGCTGACCCAGAAGGGCCGCCTGCCCCGCCTCGGCCATCCGCGCCGCCTGGCCGAGGGCGCGGTGATGGAGATCGACGCCGCGACCCGGCGCAATCTCGAATTGGCGCGGACGCTTTCGGGCCAGCGCAAGGGCAGCCTGCTGGCGACCGTCGACCGCACCGTGACCGGCCCCGGCGCGCGCCTGCTCGCATCCCATCTCTCGGCGCCCCTGACCGATCCTGAGACGATCGGCCGCCGCCTCGACATGGTCGGCTTCTTCTTCGATGCGCTGCGCGCGCGGGAGGAGGCGCGCGAGATCCTGCACCGCTGCCCGGATGTCGAACGCGCCCTCTCGCGTCTCACCGTCGGGCGCGGCGGACCGCGCGATCTAGCGGCGATCCGCGATGCCCTGGCCGAAATCCCGACCCTCCGCGCGGCCCTCGGGCGGCCCGGCGATACGGGCGGTCTGGCCGGGCCGCCCGAGGGCATAGCCGAGGCCGCGCGGATGCTGGGCGAACACGGCGTGCTGGTCGATCGTCTAGCCCGCGCCCTAGCCCAGGATCCGCCGCCCATCGCGCGCGACGGCGGCTTCGTCGCCGTCGGCTATCACGAAGGGTTGGACGAGCTGCGCACCCTGCGCGACGAAAGCCGCCGGCTGATCGCGGCGCTCCAGACGCGCTATGCGAAGGAGACCAGGGCCCAGGCCCTCAAGATCCGGCACAACAACGTCCTCGGCTATTTCATCGAGGTGAGCCAGGTCCATGCCGACAAGCTCAAGTCCGGCTCGGACGGGCCCTTCATCCATCGCCAGACGATGGCGAATGCAATGCGCTTCACCACGGTCGAACTGGGCGAATTGGAGGAAAAGATCGCGCGCGCGGCCGAGCGCGCCCTGGCCGTGGAACTTCGCCTGTTCGACGATCTGGTGGCCGAGGTCGCAGGCCGGGCCGAGGGTATCGCGACAGCAGGCCGCGCCTTGGCCATGCTCGACGTCGCCGCCGGCCATGCCGAACTGGCGGCCCAGCGCCGCTACACGAGGCCCGAGGTCGAGGACTCGGCCGTCTTCGACATTCACGGCGGCCGTCATCCGGTGGTCGAGGCCGCCCTGGCCGCGACGGCGGAGGCCGGTTTCGTGGCCAACGATTGCGACCTTTCGGTGCGCGAGGCCGAGAGCCAGCATCTCTGGCTCGTCACCGGGCCGAACATGGCGGGCAAGAGCACTTTCCTGCGCCAGAACGCGTTGATCGCCATCCTCGCCCAGATCGGCGCTTTCGTGCCGGCGGACTCGGCGCGCATCGGCGTGGTCGACCGGTTGTTCAGCCGGGTCGGCGCGGCCGACGATCTCGCGCGCGGCCGCTCGACCTTCATGGTCGAGATGGTCGAGACCGCCGCAATCCTGAACCAGGCCGGCCCCCGCTCGCTCGTCATCCTGGACGAGATCGGGCGCGGCACCGCGACCTTCGACGGCCTCTCCATCGCCTGGGCGACGATCGAGCACCTGAACGCGGTCAACCGCTGCCGCACCCTCTTCGCGACCCATTATCACGAGCTGACGGCCCTGGCCGCCAAGCTGCCCGGCGTCGCCTGCCACACCATGCGGGTCAAGGAATGGCGGGACGACGTGATCTTCCTGCACGAGGTCGCGGCCGGCGCGGCCGACCGCTCCTACGGCATCCATGTCGCCCGCCTCGCGGGCCTGCCCGCCGCCGTCGTCGCCCGCGCGGGCGAGGTGCTGGCGATCCTGGAGCAGGGCGAGCAGGCCAGCGCCGCCGCGCGCATCGCCGACGACCTTCCCCTGTTCCGCGCTGCACGCCCGGCCTCGGCCGGGGTTGCGCAAGGGGGCACGGGGCCGTCGCCCGTCGAGCAGGCCCTGGCGGACATCAACCCGGACGAAATGTCGCCCAAGGAAGCCCTCGACGCGCTCTACCGCCTGCGCGCCCTCCGGGCGGAGGGTGACGGGGAGGCCTGAATGCCGCCTGCGGCAGGTGGGTTCATGCCAAGGCGGAGGCCGGTCGATTCGCCCACCATACCGAAGCGGGCCGACACCTATTATATATAGGAGGTGAAGATCGGCCCCGGCGCCGCCCAACGAGGCGGGACCATCCGGGCAAAAATGGGGTGCCATGGCTAAGGTTCCGCGCAAGCGCCAGATCGTCGACCGCCATGCCCTGGGCCGGGCGGTGGCGGAGATCGCGGCGACCCATGACCGCGCCGCCGAGCGCCGCCGCGCCCTGCTCGCCCTGCTGACGCGCACCCTGGATGAGGGCCGGACCGAGATCCGCCAGCGCTTCGACGATGGCGCGGGCGGGGCGGAGACGGTGGCGGCCGGGGCCTATCTGATGGACCGGATCGTCCGTGCCCTGTTCGACTATGCCCGCCGCTACGCCTATCCGGTGGGCAACCCGACGGCGGGCGAGCGCCTGACCCTGGCCGCGATGGGCGGCTATGGCAGGGGCGAGCTGGCGCCCTTCTCCGATCTCGACCTGCTCTTCCTGATCCCCTACAAGCCGCTGCCCCAGACCGAGCAGACCGTCGAGTTTCTGCTCTACGCGCTCTGGGATCTGGGCCTCAAGGTCGGCCATGCTGTGCGCTCGGCCGACGATTGCGTGCGCCTGGCCAACAAGGACCTGACCATCCGCACGGCCCTGCTGGAATGCCGCTATGTTGCGGGCGATGCCGAACTGCTGACGGAAATGCGCCGGCGTTTCGCCGAGGAGGTCATGGCCGGCACGGCCCTGAATTTCGTCACCGCCAAGCTCGACGAACGCGACCGGCGCCACCGGCGGGTCGGCGATTCGCGCTATGTGCTGGAGCCCAATATCAAGGAGGGCAAGGGCGGGCTGCGCGATCTGCACACCCTGCTCTGGATCGCGCGCTACGTGTACCGCACCCGCTCCATTGCCGATCTGGTCAAGCGCGGTACCCTGACCGCGAAGGAGGGCCAGAAGTTCGAGCGCGCGGCCAATTTCCTCTGGACCCTGCGCTGCCATCTCCACTACCTCGCCGACCGGGCCGAAGAGACCTTGACCTTCGACGTCCAGCCTGAGATCGCCCGGCGCATGGGCTATGGCAACAACGACACCAATCTCGGGGTCGAGCGGTTCATGAAGCGCTATTTCCTGGTCGCCAAGGCGGTCGGCGATCTGACCCGCATCTTCTGCGCCGCGATCGAGGCCGAGCATCGCCGGCGACCGGCCGAGGCGGGCGGCAAGGACGAGGACCGCCAGCCGGTCGACGGTTTCTATCTTGAGGGCGGCCGCCTGGTGCCGATGACCGACGATGCCTTCGACCGCGATCCGGCCGGGCTGCTGCGGCTCTTCCACAGCTCGCTCAACCGCAACCTGGACATCCATCCCCGCGCCTTGCGCCAGGTGACGCGCAAGCTGGACCTGGTCGACGAGTCCCTGCGTCAGGACCCGGTGGCGAACCGCCTGTTCATGGATATCCTGACCTCGCCCAAGGGGCCGGAGGTCACCTTGCGCCGGCTCAACGAGGCGGGGGTGCTGGGCCGCTTCATTCCCGATTTCGGCCGGATCGTGGCCCAGATGCAATACGACATGTATCACGTTTACACGGTCGACGAGCACACGATCCGGGCGATCGGCATCCTGAGCGGGATCGAGCGGGGCTTGCTGCGCGAGGACCATCCAGTCGCCAGCGATATCATTCACAACGTGCTGTCACGCCGCGTGCTCTACCTCGCCCTGCTGCTCCACGACACGGCAAAGGGGCGCGGCGGCGAGCATCAGGAAAAGGGCGCGCGCATCGCCCAGCGCCTGGCCCCCCGCCTGGGCCTCGATCCCGGTGAGACCGACAACACCGTCTGGCTGGTCCGCCATCAGGAAACGATGAGCGAATTCGCCTTCCGGCGCGATCTGGGCGATCCCAAGACGATCGAGAATTTCGCCGCCCTGGTGCAGTCGCCCGAGAGGCTGCGCCTGCTGCTGGTGATGACCGTCTGCGATATCCGCGCGGTCGGGCCCGGCGTCTGGAACGGCTGGAAGGCCCAGCTCCTGCGCGAGCTCTATCGCCGGGCCGAGGAACTGGTCTCCGGGGGCCTCAGTTCCGTGCCCGCCGCCGAACGGGTCGAGGCGGCCCAGGCCGGGTTGCGGGCCGCGCTGGGCGATTGGAGCGACGACGCAATCGTCGAACACGCGGCCCGGATGCCGGCCGACTATTGGCTGGCGACCACGCCCGACAGCCTGGTGCGCCATGCCCGGCTGGTCCGCGCCCAGCGCGAGGGCGCCGAGGGGGCGGGAATCGATATCGATATCGACCGCGCCAATTCGATCACCGAGGTCACGGTCTGCATGCCCGACCGCTCGGGCCTGTTTTCGACCCTGACCGGGGCGATCGCCGTCGGCGGCGCGGATATCACGGGCGCGCGCATCGTGACCACGGCGGACGGCCTGGCCCTCGACAGTTTCCTGGTGCAGGAGGTGCCGGCCCTGGCCGAGGGGCCGCGCGTCGCCCTGACGGATGCGCGCGGTATCGACCGCTTGCGCGCCGCGATCCTGGGCTGCCTAGCCGGCGATATCGATATACCCGCGGAGCTCGCCCGCCGCCGGGCCCAGCCATCGCGCGCGCGTCTCTTCGCGGTGCCGACGCGGGTGCTGATCGACGACCGGGCCAGCGCCACCCATACCGTGATCGAGGTCAACGGGCGCGACCGGCCCGGCCTGCTGCACTACCTGACCAAGGCGCTGACCGAACTGCGCCTGCAGATTTCGACGGCGAAGATCTCGACCTTCGGCGAGCAGGTGGTCGATGTGTTCTATGTCCGCGACGCCTACGGCCTCAATGTGACCAAACCCTCGCAGATTGAGGCGATCCGCCTCCGCTTGCTGGCCACCCTGCGCGACCCGGACGAAGATCGCGTGGCGGCGGAATAGCGGAGCTTCGAGGTCTGCCGCCTTGTCCGCGCCACGATCTTCCGTTAGCAGGCTGATGATAACTGCAGACAGACCCTTCGAGACGGCCCTATGGGCCTCCTCAGGGTGAGGAAGGGGTTTTCTATTTTCCTCATCCTGAGGAGCCTCGCGGCGGCGAGCGTCGCGAGGGGTGACTGGCACGATGTGGATTTCCGGATGCCTGTCGCGGGCGGGCATCTTCTGGGGGTGACTGCGCGATGGCGCTGCTTCGGTTCACGGCGACGGTTGGCGGCTACACGCTGATCAGCCGCATTCTCGGCTTCGTGCGCGACGTCGCGATCGCGCATTTCGCGGCGGCCGGGCCGGTCGCCGACGCCTTCTTCGTCGCCTTTCGCTTCCCCAATATGTTCCGCCGCCTGGTGGGCGAGGGCGCCTTCGCCAATGCCTTCGTGCCGCTCTTCGCCCGGCGGCTCGAAGGCACGGGCCGGGCCGGCGCCCTGGCCTTCGCCGAGCAGGCGCTGGCCGTCATGCTGGCGTCGATGTTCGTGCTCCTGCTGGTGGCCGAACTCGCGATGCCCTGGCTCATCTCGGCGCTGGCGCCCGGCTTCGCCGCCGATCCCGAGCGTTACGCTCTGACGGTCGAACTGACCCGGATCACCTTTCCCTATCTGCTTTTCATGGCCATGGTCGCGCTGCTCGGCGCGGTGCTCAACGCCCTCCTCCGATTCGCGGCGGCGGCGGCGGCGCCCATCCTGCTCAACATCGTCCTAATCGCGTCGCTCTTCGGCCTCGGCCATGTGCTGGAGACGCCGGGCCATGCCCTGGCCTGGGGCGTGGCGGCCGCCGGGGCGGGGCAGTTCCTGTTCATGCTGATCGCCTGCAACCGCGCCGGCGCCCCCCTGCGCCTGCGCCGGCCCCGTCTCACCCCCGGGGTGCGCCGGCTGCTCATCCTCATGGTGCCGGGGTTAGTCGGCGCCGGGGTGCACCAGATCAACCTGCTCGTCAGCACCATCGTCGCCTCCTTCCAGGAGGGCGCGGTCAGCTTCCTCTATTACGCCGACCGGCTGGTCCAGCTGCCCCTCGGCGTGGTCGGCGTGGCGATGGGCGTGGCCCTGCTGCCGCTGCTCGCACGCCAGCTTCGCGGCGATATGCGGGAAGCTGCGATGGACAGCCAGAACCGCGCCATCGAATTCGCCCTCCTGCTGACCCTGCCGGCGACCGCCGCGCTGCTCGCCGTGCCGGGGCCGATCGTCGCCGTTCTGTTCCAGCATGGCGCTTTCGACGCCGCTGACACCGCGGCGACGGCCGCAGCCTTGGTCGCCTATGCCGCGGGCCTGCCCGCCTATGTCCTGGTCAAGGTGCTCTCGCCCGGCTTCTTCGCGCGCGAGGATATGGTCGTCCCGGTCAAGATCGCCGCCGCCTCCATGATCCTCAATGTCGCCTTGGCGGCGGCCCTCTTCCTGCCCTTCGGCCATGTTGGCGTGGCCGTGGCGACGGCAGCGGCCTCCTGGCTGAACGCCCTGCTGCTCGCCTTCGTTCTTCACCGGCGCGGCCATTTTTCGGTCGATGCTCGGCTGCGCGTGCGGGTGCCCCGGATGCTCTTCGCCGCCCTGGCGATGGCGGGCGCTGTGTTCGGCCTCGCCTGGCTGCTCGAGCCCGCCCTGACCGGGAGCATGGCGCTGCGCATCGCCGCGCTCGCCGGGCTGGTCTTCGCTGGACTCGTCGTCTTCGCGGGCCTCGCCGTAGCCACGGGGGTCGCCCGGCCGGACGAGCTGCGCCGCCTGGTCCGCCGCACCGGACGAAAGGGGTAAAACGGCGCTCCCGTCCAGTCTCTCGATCGGCCAATGGTTCGGTCACTTGACCGGGGACGGCGCCAACGGCGATAACCACCGCGCCCGGCACGGGGTCGACGTGACATCAGGACAGAGCGGGACCGCGAGCCATGAAGCGCATCTTCTCCGGCGTCCAACCGACCGGAAACCTGCATCTCGGCAATTATCTCGGGGCGATCCGCAATTGGGTCCGCCTGCAGGACGAGTTCGAATGCATCTATTGCATGGTCGATCTGCACGCGATCACGGTCTGGCAGGATCCGGCGGAACTGCGCGCCAATACCCGCGAAGTCACGGCCGGACTGTTGGCCGCGGGCATTGACCCGGCGCGCCATATAGTCTTCAACCAGAGCCGCGTGCCCCAGCATGCCGAGCTGGCCTGGGTCTTCAACTGCGTCGCCCGCCTCGGCTGGCTGAACCGCATGACCCAGTTCAAGGAGAAGGCGGGCAAGCATCGCGAGAATGCCAGCGCCGGCCTCTACGTCTATCCCAACCTGATGGCGGCGGACATCCTGGTCTACAAGGCGACCCATGTGCCGGTCGGCGAGGATCAGAAGCAGCATCTCGAACTGGCGCGCGATATCGCCCAGAAGTTCAATCACGACTATGGGGTCGAGCTGTTCCCCATCATCGAGCCGTTGATCATGGGCGCGGCGACCCGGGTCATGAGCCTGCGCGACGGCACGCGGAAGATGAGCAAGTCTGAACCCTCGGACATGTCGCGCATCAACCTGACCGACGACGCCGATCAGATCGCCCAGAAGATCCGCAAGGCCAAGACCGATCCCGAACCCTTGCCGGAGTCGCTGGAGGAGCTGGCGGCGCGGCGCGAGGCGGCGAACCTGGTGGGCATTTATGCCGCCCTGGCCGACGAATCGGCCGAGACGGTGCTGGCGCGTTTCGCCGGACAGCCATTTTCGGTCTTCAAACCGGCGCTCGCCGAATTGGCGGTCGAAACTCTAGGTCCCATCGGTGCGGAGATGCGCCGCCTCACCGCCGATACGGGTCATATCGACGCCGTCCTGCGCGACGGCGCGGCGCGCGCCAGCGCCCTCGCCGCGCCGATCCTGGCCGAGGTTTACGACACCGTCGGCCTGTTGCGGGGCTGACGGGCCAGAGCCGGGCGGAATCGGCTCCGCAGGACGCGAAACACCTTTGACCCTTCGGGGGGCGAGAGTAAGCTAACCGCAACGATTCACGGGTCTTTTCGCGTTCCGCCCAACCTGTGCGGGCGCTGGAACGGCCCGAGGCCCCGCAAGACGGCCCGGGCGCATATTATGCAGATCTATCTTCCGATCGCCGAGATGAGCGTGGACGTTCTGCTCCTGCTCGGGCTTGGCGCGGCGGTGGGTTTTCTGTCCGGCATGTTCGGTGTCGGCGGCGGTTTTCTCATGACGCCGCTGCTGATATTCGTCGGCGTGCCGCCCCCGATCGCGGTGGCCAGCGAGGCCAACCACATCACCGCCTCCTCGGTCTCCGGCGTCCTCGCGCATTGGCTGCGCAAGGGCGTCGATTTCAAGATGGGCCTCTATCTGCTGATCGGCGGCATGGCCGGGTCGAGCGCGGGCGTCTGGCTGTTCGGCATACTCAGCGAAAGAGGTCAGATCGACCTCGCTATTTCGCTTCTCTACGTCATCTTTCTCGGCATCGTCGGAATCCTGATGGCGCAGGAAAGCGTCCGTACCATCCGGCGCCGGCGCCGCAATGCCGCGCCCGCCAAGCGTATCCGCCAGCCGCGCTGGATCCGCAGCCTGCCCCTGAAGGTCCGCTTTCATAAGTCGCGCCTCTATATCAGCGCCTTCCTGCCGATCGGAGTCGGCGCGCTGGTCGGCGTGCTGGCCGGCCTTCTGGGCGTCGGCGGCGGCTTTATTCTGGTGCCGGCCATGATCTATCTGATCGGCATGCCCAGCTCGGTCGTCATCGGCACCTCGCTGTTTCAGGTGGTCTTCGTCACGGCCAACGTCACCTTCCTGCAATCGGTCCAGCATCAGACCGTCGATGTCGTCCTCGCCTTCTTCCTCCTGCTCGGCGGGGTCATCGGGGCGCAATACGGCGCGCGCGTCGGTGCCCGCCTTCCGGGCGAGCAGATGCGCGGCCTGCTCGCGCTGCTCGTTCTGGCGGTCGCGATCAAGCTGCTGCTCGATCTGGTGATCACGCCCGACGACCTTTATTCCCTGCAGGTCACGGGTGCGGCGAAATGATGACACGGCGTCTCGCCCTACCCACGCTCGCGCTCACGGCCCTGCTCGGCGCCTTCCTGTTCGACCGGGCGGATGCCTGGGCACAGGGCCTGGTCGCCGATCTATCGGATCATTTCGTCGCCATCACGGCGGGCTTCACCGGCACCGATGTCCTGCTGTTCGGCGCGGTGGACGAGGTGGGCGATATCGCGGTCGTGGTGCGCGGGCCGGAGCGAAATGTGGTCGTCCGGCGCAAGGACCGCTTCGTCGGAGTCTGGGCCAATTCGGACGAGCTGACCTTCGGGGGGGTGCCTACCTTCTACGCCCTCGCGGCCAATCGTCCGCTCGGCGATCTTGCGCCGCGACCGGTGCTGGAGCGCAACCAGATCGGTCTGCGGAACATCCGGCTCAATGCGATCGAGCCGGATGTGACCGAGGTCGAGAAGGCGCGCTTCGCCGATGCCTTCATCCGCCTCCAGAAAAAACAGCGGCTCTATTCGGACGATCTCGGCGCGGTCACCTTCATGACGGGGAAACTGTTCCGCACGCGGCTGGTGTTTCCGTCCAACGTGCCGGTCGGAATCTACACCGTGCAGGTCTTCCTGATCCGCGACGGCGAGGTGCTCAGCGCCCAGACCACACCCCTCAATATCGACCGGACGGGGATCGGGGCGGAGGTCTATCTGTTTGCCCATCGCCATTCGGCAGCCTATGGCGCGCTTGCTATTCTATCCGCCCTGGCGGCAGGATGGCTTGCTGGACAGGTCTTCAAAAAACGTTGATTTATAATAGGTTATAGACTAGTCGATGGCTGAGGATAGCACCGGAGAACCCCCACGGATGGTCGAAAGGCGGATGTTTCTGGTCGTCGTCGACGAGAGCGAAGAGCTCCATGTCGCGCTGCGATTCGCCTGCCGCCGCGCCCAGCGGACGGGCGGGCGCGTGGCCCTGCTCTATGTCATGGAGCCGTCCAATTTTGCCCATTGGATGGCGGTCGAAAAGGTCATGGAGGAGGAGCGGCGCACGGCCGCGGAGGAGCGCCTGCAGAGTCTCTCCACCATGGTCATGGAGTGGATCGGGGAGATGCCGGTCCTGTTCATCCGCGAAGGCAGCCGGCGCGCCGAGTTGCTGAGTTTGATGGACGAGGAGCCGGCCATCTCCATCCTCGTGCTCGGCGCGGCGCGCACGCCGGGCGGCCCCGGCCCGCTGATCTCGGCCCTGACG
>Ga0302123_10000820_pt1 | contig 23023 bp, 21 predicted proteins | sample CB21_321_MG_FD_203109 | JGI IMG/M metagenome (GOLD analysis project Ga0302123, IMG submission 203109) | Marine microbial communities from Western Arctic Ocean, Canada - CB21_32.1 | ecosystem: Environmental > Aquatic > Marine > Oceanic | place: Canada: Western Arctic Ocean | collected 2017-09-28 | reverse complement strand
ATCCCTGATCGCTGCGGCACTCAAAAGAAAACGGCCCCGGATTACCGGGGCCGTTTTCTTTTGTCTTCAGTTGTGAAAGGTGGTGCCTAGACGGCGCACTCACCTTCGCCACGTTCCAGTTTGTAGACCTCGTTGCGTTCCCAGTCCATGTAGTTGGGTAGGTTGTCCCGATTGAGCGGGCCAACGTCCTTGAACTCGCCAATCATGGCTTCGAACACGCCAGTTTCTTGTCGGCCAACAAAGGAGTTGAACTTTTCGCCTTCATTCCTGTTGGCCTTGTAGAAGTCCAGTAGCTGAACGAGGACTTCGGGTGCCTTCTTGGCAGGAACTCTCGCCTTGATCCGGGTGCCCATCTTGACACCATCCTCGTACTGGCCACCCAGGAAGAGTTCGTAGGCTGGCACTTGGCCGCCGGGGCCCTTCATGACAGCGCCGTGGAAACCAATGTTGGCAATGTGATGCTGACCGCAAGAGTTGGGGCAGCCGCTTGCCTTGATGTGGATCTGGTTGATCAGTGCGTCAGATGTGTCGTAGTTGGCAAGCGTGTCACGCAGTGCCTGATTCAGGCCCATGGAAGAAGTGATTCCCAGCTTGCAGGAGTCGGTGCCCGGGCAGGTCACGATGTCTGTGATGGTGTGCTTACCAGAGGCATTGAGGCCAAGGCCCTTCAGCGCCTGGTACACATCCTGCAACTCATCGGTGCGGACCCATCGCAGAGCCAGGTTCTGCTGGACGTCGATTCGAGCTCGACCGTTAGAGTGGTTTCGCATGATCTCAGCAAGGCCATGGAATTGCTCCGTGAAGAGGTCTCCACGGGTGATTGCTACGAAGACCAGGTTGTAACCTTCTTGGCGCTGAGCCTCCACGTTGGTGAATTTCCACTCCATGAAGTCTGCAGGCCCCTCAACGTCAGCCAGGTCAACGCTGGAAGTCGTTGGGTTCTTGGCCAGAACTTCAGCCTCTTCGTCCTCAAGTGTCATTAACGCAGGTAGGTCGATGGCCGGTTTCGCCCAATCGCCCTTCAACTCTTCTTCAACCTGGTTGCGGAACTCGTCCATGCCGATGCGTTCGATCAGGAACTTGATCCGGGCTTTCATGCGGTTGACGCGCTCTTGCTTTGAGCGGTTGAAGATCCGTAGTGCGGCCTCAATGATACGAAGCCACTTTGGATCGTCTGCAGGCACGAAGTCATAGAGGGTGGGTGCGACCTTTGGGAAGATGGAGAGACCACCACCCATTACGATCTCAAATCCCTTCACGCCATCCTGAATTTTGGCTCTCACGCCAACATCGTGAATCGGCGTGATCGCGCAGTCGTCGTCGCAGCCAGAAAAGGCTGACTTGATCTTGCGGGGCATTCCGCCGCTGAGCTCATGTCGCAAGAAGAAACGGGAATACGCTGCAGCGTACGGTGAAATATCGAATATTTCGTTCGTGCTCACGCCGGCTCGTGGGCAGCCTGTCACGTTTCGAAGAGTGTTGCCGCACGCTTCACGAGTTGAGAGGCCTACATCGCCAATGATCCGCATTAGGTCAGGTGTGTGCTGGAGTAGCACGTGGTGGATCTGAATGTTCTCGCGCGTAGTGAGGTGTCCCTTCTTGAGCGGGGCGTACTTTTCAACCACATCGCCAACGGCATCCATCTGCTTGTCATTGATGCCGCCAAACGGGAACTTGATCCGGACCATCTGCGTGTCCGGCTGTCGCTGGCCATAGACACCCTGCCTGAGACGATAGGCCATGAACTCAGCCTCTTCCCAGCCACCGGCCCGGAATTTTTCAACCTCGGACTCAAAGCCCGTGATCTCCGCAGGCAAGACTTCAAGTACCGACTGTGTATCTGGGTTTGGCACCCAGTCAGTCGTGCGGTCGGCAGTAGTCATGTATGACCTCCCGGTCTTCGTATCCCTCTAAAGAAAAAATGCTCCAGTCAATCGGAATTACAATCCGAGCTGGAGCAGTTTGCGATGCAATCTAGCGCCAGCTGGTTAGTAGCTGGTACACGCGCAGGATTGCAGGATGGCGTCGCTCATGTGATGTATCTGGTTCCTGTAAAAATTCGCAGAGAAGATTCTGTGGGCAATAGTGTAATCCTTGCCGCCACTACGCTACAAATCTATTATCGCCCCTGTGGCAAGCTCTGATGGGTTAAAGTCGCGCCACTAACTATCGAAATCTTCAACATTGCGAGAATCAAACGTGGCCAAATCACTCGATGGAATTCACTTCATGCTGCCCACTCCGTTTACGAACGAAGGGGATCTTGATACTAACCCGTACGCCCGTCTGGTTGGCAAAGCCCGAGATTCGGGATGCAGGGGTGTGGTGTGTCTTGGTGTCATGGGTGAGGCTCCACGGTTGAGCGACGATGAGAGAGCGGCAATTCTGGCTGAAGTTGTTGCCCAGTCCGGTGATGATCTATCGGTAACGGTTGGGATCAGTTCTCCATCCCATTGGCTAGCGGCCAAGCGAGCGGGTGAGGCTGGAGACGCCGGAGCGGATGCGGTGATGGTCGCCCCACCGCCGATGGCGAAACCAAATGAGGCCGTGCTGTTCGACTACTACAAGGTGATTCACGAGGCCACGATGCTTCCTATCGTGGTTCAGGATGACCCGACTGAGACTGGTGTACACATGACGCCTGAGTTCATTGCAAGGCTCAACGCTGAACTGTCTCGAGCGCGATACCTGAAGCTGGAAGATCCCCCTACTCCACCCAAAGTGACCCGAATACTGGCGCTAACCGGAGATGACATGTCGATCTTCGGTGGTCTGGGCGGCAGCTTCCTTTTTGAGGAGCTTTCACGCGGTGCAACGGGCACGATCACCGGATTCGCCTATCCGGAAGTGCTGGTGGATATCTATAACCGTATGCAGGCCGGCGACCGCGATGGTGCACGAGAAGTGTTCAACAAGTGGATTCCGTTGATTCGGTATGAGAACCAGCCTGGCATCGGACTATCCGTCAGGAAGCACATCATGATGCGCCGTGGCCTCTTGGACTCGGCTTACATTCGTCCGCCGGGACCATCGATTGACAAGCCCACGCAGATGGAACTGGATGAACTCCTTGGGTCTATGGACTTGTCGGTATGAACCTGCAGAAGCTCTCGAAGCCGAAGTACGAAGTCTCAGTAGTGCGCGACGTGATGGTCGCAATGAGAGATGGCGTGCATCTGTCTACAGACATATATTTCCCCGCGTTCAAGGGGAAGCCGGTTGAGGGCGCGCACCCGGTGGTGTTCCATCGAACGCCTTACAACAAGACCGTTGGCGAGGAGTCACTGGGCTACTGCAAATACTTCGCAAGCCGGGGATATATCGCCGTTATCCAGGATTGTCGCGGGACATTTGAATCTGAAGGTGATCAGGAGTTCCTGGTGCCAGAGGCCGAAGACGGTTTCGACACCATGGAGTGGATCAGCAACCAGTCGTGGTCAAACGGCAAGGTTGGGTCGTGGGGTTGCTCATGGGCAGCATGGACGCAGACTGCGATGGCCGCGCTGGGTGCAAAAGACCTGGCTGCGATGGTTCCCAATATGAGTGGGTCAAACGCATATGAATCGTCAGTGCGTCACGGAGGCGCGCTAGAGCTGCGATTCCTGGCGTGGGCGTTCTGGCACTCCGCAACGAATACACAGGCCGCTCTCAAGAGCGAGCCACGGATCGACGCAGCGCTCAACTTTGGATCGCCGGGGTTTGATGAGTGGCTGACGAGGCTTCCAATTCGTAAGGGCCAGACACAACTGTCACTGGTACCTGCGTATGAATCGTGGGCACTTCAATTGCAGTCTGAGTCTGAGTACACGGACTACTGGAAGCAGCCCAGCCTTAATCCCTCGCTGTACTGGGACAAGATTGCCGACGTACCGGTTCTTCTGGTAGGCGGCTGGTACGACTCATACACACGCGGTGCATTCGAGAACCTCAATGGCCTTAGTTCGGGGAAGAAAGAGCCTGTGAGGCTCCTGATGGGGCCATGGACTCACGGATCAACGAACCCGGAACTCTCTTACGCGGGCGACGTTGAGTTTGGCGAAGATGCCGCGTTGGATTCGTTCAGAGACGTGCATCTTGCATGGTTCGACCGCGCACTCAAGGGCGTTGATGTCGGAATCGACGACGATGCGCCCTTGCGCGTATTCGTGATGGGCGGTGCCGGTGGACGACGCGCACCGTCAGGGCGATTGTTTCATGGGGGCGAGTGGCGCGATGAGAACGAGTGGCCGCTGGCAAGGACTAAATTCACGCCGTACTACCTGCACGGCAACGGCGATCTTCTGGACACTGCACCTACCCATGATGGCGACGCAACCACGTATCGATTCGACCCCGGTAACCCTGTGCCATCAATAGGTGGAAACGTATCGTCGCTGACCACGCTGGACTCGTTCCCTGCGGGTATCACTGATCCCGCCTTCGCTCCTCGACCAACCGTTGTACGAGACGTTATGAGTCCCGGTGGTTTCAACCAGGTTGAGCAGCCCGGATTCTTCGGATGTCAGGAGCCGTATCTGCCGCTCGGCTCACGGCCAGATGTGCTGGTATTCGAAACGCCACCGCTGGAGAACGACACAGAAGTCACGGGCCCCATTGAGGTCAAGCTGTGGGGTTCAAGCTCTGCGGTCGATACCGACTTTACGGCGAAGCTGATCGACGTCTACCCGCCTAACGACTACTACCCGATGGGGTATGCGCTGAACCTGACAGATAGTCTGATCAGGCTGCGCTACAGGGATGGCACAGGCGTCGCAGATTTCGTGTCGGCGGGTAATGCGGTTGAGATAACCATCACGCTCTACCCAACCAGCAACGTATTCGCCGCAGGGCACCGGATCAGACTGGATATCTCCAGTTCCAACTTCCCCAGGTTTGACGTGAATCCCAACACGGGTGAGCCGATTGGTCAGGAGAGGCGGAGGCAGGTGGCGGACAACACGATCTACCACCATGCTGATCGCCCGTCGCACGTTGTTTTGCCTGTGATTCCACGGAGTTAGCGGACGGACGAGTCGGGCATACTGGCCTTCATCTGGCTCGTATTACCGATTAAGTCGCACGACCAATTGGGTCGCATGACCAATTCGGTCCCATAAAATATAGAGTAGTCCTATCTCGATAGGCAGGTCAGATGACAAATTCAGGACTCCCCGGTTCCGAAGAGGCAAAGTCACATCTGTTCTGCGCGTATTGTGGAACTGAAGACGAGGCGGATTACGGCTACTGCGATCACTGCGGTGAAAAGGTGGAGGCACCGGACGATATCCGGTATCACCCCACCGATCTGGGACAGTGCCCGGAGTGCGATGCCAGCAACCAGCTTCATGCGCGCCACTGTGTCGGTTGTGGGGTACTGCTGGATGACCATCCGTTAGTCCCACCCACGATGAGAGCCGATCGTTCAATCAGTGATGCCGCTTATCCTGATCCTGCCGTGGACCTCCCAGACAAAACCACGGTTGATGATCTACCGCCAGATATAACGGCCCAGAAACCACTGTCCCCACCGAAACCGCAAAAGTTCGGGTCTTCGCGCTCTAACCCGCCGTCCCTGCGAGATGTCGATACCAGAGGCCCCGGAGTACCGTACCGAGCGCTAAAGCCTGATTCGGAAGATAAACAGACGGACGAACCAGATTTCTGGAGCGATGAGCAGTCCGATGATGAGCCGAACAACTCAGGCCATCCGTAAGCAGAGTTGCCTCCGGAACTCCAGGGATTCAACTGGGGAGCGCTGATCCTTGCGCCTATCTGGGGCGTGGACAATAAGGCGTGGGTTACAACGCCGCTGTTCGCCCTCTGGATATTGCCAGTGCCCTGGCAAATAGGGCTACCCATCTACGTCGTTGTCTCCATCTTTGTTGGTTTCCAGGCCAATGAACTGGCATGGAAGTCAAAGAAGTGGGGAAGCATCCGTGACTTCAAGCGGATCCAACAAAGTTGGGCATTCTGGGGATTCATCGTATCGCCAATCGTGATGCTGGGGATCATCACGGTTCCGTTTGGGATCTGGAACTAGCGACGACGCGGACGGGGTTGAGACGCGAACCCCTCGAACAACAGATTGATCGACAGCACCAATAGGGTGATGACCAATCCCGGCCAGATGATGAGCCATGGTGCCCTGTGCAGGAAGGTCTGAGCCTCTCCACCGAGCAAGGAACCCAAACTCGGGTCGCTGATTGGCGCTCCGAATCCCAGGAAACTCAACGATGACTCAGCCAGGATTGAAACCCCCACCTGTGTCCCGGCCACAATGAGCCACGGACCCATCACATTGGGAATTACGTGCCGCACGATGACCTGGAATTCGCTGGTGCCCATCGCGCGCGACGCCTCGACGAACGGCGCTACTCTCACTGACAGAACGCTTGCCCGCGTGACTCGCACAATGATTGGAGCGAATCCAACGGACAGCACAACCACAATCGCCAGCCGTGAGTTGGGGTACGCGGTGACAGCCACCAATGCCAGCACGATCAACGGCAGTGCGAAGATCGCGTCGACCACTCGCTGAACGAGCAGATCGAACTTGCCGCCGAGGTATCCGGAGACAACTCCGATTACACCGCCTCCCAACCCGGATATAACCGCCACAAGTCCTGCGACGATGAGCGATTGCCTTGACGCATGAACCACCCGAGAGAGTTGATCCCGCCCAAACTGGTCGGTGCCGAATGGATGATCGAAGCTTGCTTTAACAAAGCGACTTTGCAGATCCTGATCCAGCGGTTCATTCAGTCCAAAAGGCGCCAACGTCGCAATAACGACCATTGCCACAATCAGTGCCAGTCCGACAACACCAATTCGTCGGCGTGACAGCCTCCTGATGGACTCTGCTGTCACCTCAGGAACCTCGGCCAGATGTGGTGGGTGAAATACGAGGATCAATCGCCCAGTAAAGGATGTCGACGCCGAGGTTGATGAATATGGCCCCCAGTGCAATCAGCAGCGTCAGGAACTGGATGATTGGGTAGTCTCGGAATGAGATTGCCTGGACGAGCGCACGGCCCACGCCCGGGAGATTGAAGACAGACTCGATAATAACTGCACCACCCAGCAAGAACACCGACTGAGCCGCCAGGACTGTGAGAGATGGGATCAGCGCATTCCTGAGTGTGTGCCGAAACAGAACGTCACGGTTGAGCAAGCCACGCGCTCTGGCCGCGCGTATGTAGTCGGTGCTCAGTATCTCTATGGATGACGCCCGCATGACACGAATCAGGAGTGCCATTGGTCGCAGCGCAAGGATCACCGCTGGAATCAATATCTGCTGTGCATTGCGCCCGGGATCGTCCCAGATATGGCTGTACTCAACGGGAATGAAGTATCCCCACCACGACGCCATGATGACTACGAGGAACAGCGCGATCCAGAACTGCGGCACCGATGCAGCGAGCAGCGAGAACGATCGCACCACAACATCGAACCTGCTGCCTTCCGCCGATGCCGAGAGTACTCCAAGCGATGTGCCGCTCACTGCGGTGATTATCAGCGCCACGAGAGCCAGTTCCACCGTGACGCTAAGGCGTGGCCTCATCTCTGACCACACCGAAGTACCGGTAACGAACGACTCGCCCGCATCCAACCTGATGAGTTCGCCAAACCACTCGCCGTACTGCACCACAAGGGAACGATCGAGCCCGAGTGCCGCTCGCCCGGCGTCGATTTCAGCGCGAGTCAGTGATCCTTCTCCGGGTGCCTGAGCACTCGCGGCTACGACCGCATCGCCAGGGAGGATACGGACCAGCACGAACACGGCAACGGTCACCAGCCACAACGTTAGCGCGGAGAGTGCCAGTCGTTTGACGATGTAGTTGTTCACTGCTCAGCCCTCCGGGGCATTGGGCAAGAACACATCGCTACTCCGCAAGCCATACCGACTCAAATCTCCGCCCCTGGTAGAGGCTTGGCCCGCCGGGGTCGAAGTTCCTCACTTTCACGGACACCGGTGTGCGTCGAACGCTCCAGTTGAACCAGATTTTGGCATCTGTGGCCCAGACACGGCGTTGGATCTCATCCACCAACTCTTTCCGGGCGTCCGGGTCAGTTTCGCGTGACTGCATCTCGATCAGGCGATCGATCTCAGCGTCGCACAACCCGGGGAAGTTTTCCGCTCCGCCACACGAATAGTGGGCGGGAAGAATCGCATCGGGGTCGTCCAGCGAGAACGAGTGGCTATGGGAGATCAGGGTGTGCTCTCCGTTGGCCACTAACTCGGCATAGGCCGTTCGCTCAAGCGGGATCAGGTCCACGTCGATTCCTACCTCGCTCAACTGCGCGACAGCGAATTCCGCCAGCGATGTTGAGAATGGATCAGACCGCGAATGCATCTGAACGCTCAAGCCATCCGGATATCCAGCATTGGTTAGCAGTTCGCGTGCTCTTGAGCGTTCAGAGACATCATCGCCATAGCCGGGCAGTTGGGATACCTCGGTTGGGTCAAGCGCCCATGGGCCGCCGGGTGGCATGATGGCGCCGTCAAACCCGCCTCCAAGCGCCAGAACGGCGTCGCTGCGGCTGAATGCCAGGTTTACTGCCCTGCGGACTCTGGGGTCGTCGAACGGCGCTTTTGCGAGATTCATCTGAACGGTGTTTCCACCGGCGGACGGCTGTCGGATCAGCCGAATGCGGTCGCTATCACTCGCGATCGATTCGGCTTCTGGCTCAGTGAGCAGCATCACGATGTCAGCCTCGCCCGTTTGCATCGCTGCGACTCGGACGGCAGGGGAGGGGATTACGAGGAACGTGATCGAGTCCAAATACGGCAGATCTGGCTCGTAGTAGTCGGCGTTCTTCACCATCTCGTAGAACGAGCCACGAGTCGCTGAACTGAACTTGAACGGCCCGCTGCCAATCACGTTCTCGTGGAGAACCATGGAAGGAGGATCCAACTGTTCAGTGATCGCCTTCGGGAATACCGAAACGTAGACGTTCGCCAGGTTCGTGATGAACGATGCCGCTGGGAAGTCAGTTGTGATTGTGAGCGTGTCATCAGAGATGGCCGCAACTTGATTGGTGGATGAGACATAGCCGGCGATGGGGGCCGCACGGCCAGCGAAGAGGCCCTCCGGCGGCTCGATTACGCGATCAATGCTGAACTTCAGGTCGCTTGCGGTGACTGCTGATCCATCGTGCCACCGGGCATCTGGTCGCAGCTTGAACGTCCACGTGCGGCCATCGGCTGACACGCTCCATGTTTCAGCAAGGTCAGGCGCGATTGCTGAGTGGTCATTTGATGATGAGCGCACGATCTGGGAGAGCATTGGATTGCACGGATGGACTGACTGGTAGCCAACGCCACGTGACATGGCGATATCACAACTTACGGGATCCCCCGGCTGCGCGATGCGAAGGTTTCCGCCGTATCGGGGGCCATTGGGTGAGAGCGGTGCTTCGACACCTGACGCAGGGGATGACTGTGCGATTGGAATGCCATCGGTTCCGGCCAGCGGTTCCTGTCCATCGCCGTCGGAACAGGCGATCAACATCAAGAGAAAAATTGGTGACAGTAGTGTCAGCGAGAATATGCGCAATGTGTGGCTATCTCCGTCCGCATCCGATGTTGATCGGGCGCGGAAAAGTACTCTCACCACTGCGCTATTGAAGCCGGTGATCCTGGCAATTGGTCATCTTATTGAGGCCACTCAGGCTTCTGAATGGACTCAGGCGATTGACGCTGGCAGGTGCCCCCATCGCTCGGCGTGATTGCGAGCGAGTGAATCTAGCGTTACGGCATATTCGACGCTGCTGATTGGAGGCGTAGTCATGATGATAGCGTCTTCGGCGTTGTCGATGTAGTACTTCTTACGAAGGCCAACGTTCTGAAAACCGTATTTTCGGTAGAGAGACTGGGCTGCATCGTTTGAGGCTCTGACTTCCAGCGTTAGCTCTTTGCAGCCATGTTCCCGTGCCTGTTGGAATGCGGAAAGCATGAGAAGTTCGCCAATTCCGGCGCGCTTGACCGACTCTCGAACGCCAATCGACACGATGTGCGCCTCATCAGCGATAAACCACACGCCAACGAACCCGCCGATGTAGTCCTTTGGATATGACGTGCCCTTGCGCTCGTCGATCAGTAGCAACTGGCGCAAGCCTGATGAGATCCGATCCCAGATTCCGACTTCAGGTCCGCCATGTTGAATGCTTTGACCCGGGGGAAGCTCTGATTCGCGATAACCACGGGAAGCAACGATATATAAGGCGCGTCGCCGACTGATCTCTTTGATGAATCGGGTTGGCGGCCACTGAGAGGGAAACGCATCGCGCTCGATAACCGACAAGATGGCGGCATCCGCTTCTTCAGCGGCGCGCGTCTCATAAGCGCCTGACCTGCTGCTGGGGCATTGGGCGGTGCGATCTAGAGCGTTTAAGTAAGCTGTTTGTTTCAACATGAGGCAGTATCTTAACTACGAACGGCGACCCGGATCACGATTTGGGGTTCACCGCGTTTGTACAGATTCTCCATCCGATAGCGGATAATTCAAGTCCGCAGCAGAAGGAGCACCAGTTTTATCATGCCAGCGCAACCTGACCGAGCGACCGCCTCAATGGTCCTTGCCCTGCACGCCTCGCCAGTGCTGGGTTCGTTTGTGGTGACCGGTGCTGGCAGCAGATTTCTCAGCTGGCTTTTCTCGGAGGGCGGATCATCGGCGACAGTTCTGGATGCTCAGATTCCATACGCCCAGAACGCGCTGAATGATTATGTGGGCCAGGCACCGGAACAGAATGTCTCTGAGTCAACGGCGGTAGCGATGGCGGAAGAGGCGTACTGGAAGGCGCTTCGACTAGATGCTCTCGCTCACCCAGAGTCGAGTGGTGATCGTGAAATCATCGGCGTGGCTTGCACTGCAACAATCGCCACAAACCGTTTGAAGCGAGGTGAGCATCGCGCTCACATTGCGGTGCGCTCGTCATTTGGCACGTCAGCTAGCGCCATCTGGTTGGAGAAAGGCGTGCGAGATCGTTCCGGCGAAGAGGAGATCGTTAGCCGTGCGCTGCTGAACGCGATAACAAGCACCGCTGGGATCCCAGACATGCTGCCACTTGAGCTCAGCGCGAGTGAGCGGTATGAGGAGTTTCATCAGGTTGCGGAGAATCCGTTGACCAATGTGAGCAGCGGTGATGTGCCATTCGTACTGATTGACGGTGACGGAGAAATCACGACATCAATCTCCGAATCGATCGCGGTAGTCGCAGGATCGTTCAATCCCAGCCACGAGGGACATCGTGAGATGTCGGAAGTGGCAGGTCGGTCGACAGGCAAGCGCGCTGCGTTCGAGCTATCGGTTACCAACGTAGACAAGCCTCAGTTGAGTGCGGCGCATCTCGACGCCCGCATCGCACAGATGCGAAGGGAGACGCCGATACTGATTACGCGTGCGCCCACGTTTGAGGAGAAGGCACGATTGGTGCCGGGGACAACGTTCGTCATCGGATTCGATACGGCGGTGCGGGTGGTGGATGCGAAGTACTACAGCGGTACAGTTGAAGCAGCGCTCGATGTAATTCGAGAGGCCAGTTGCGATTTTCTAGTGGCGGGACGCCTGAGCGACGGTAGCTTCAGATCACTGGATGAACTGAAGCTACCGCCCGGGTATGAGTTGCTGTTCGATGTCATGTCAGAGGAAGAGTTCAGGTTTGATGGCTCTTCAACTGACCTGAGGGCGAGGAGCTCGAGCTAGTTCTGGCTAGGGCATCTGGAAGTCGTTTGCACGGGCGTACTTCGCCTGTTGCACACCAAGATCTTCTTGCAACTGAGTCGTCAGCCCGCCGTCAACGAATAGCGAGTGTCCGGTGATGAAGCTTGCATCCTCTGAGCAGAGGAATGCGATGGCATTTGCGATGTCTTCGGGCTTGCCGACTCGCCGCACAGGGTACTGATCCTCGAAGAATTTGAGACCCTCTTCATTGCCTTCCCACATCTTTGCCAGTCCTTCGGTGAGGATGTGGCCGGGACAGATAGCGTTCACTCGGATGCCTTCAGGCCCGAAGTCGATCGCCATCTGCTTGGTCATGCCAATCACTGCCGCTTTGCCAGCTTCGTAGATGAGCCTCTTGGGAGCCATCAGGAACCCATGCACCGACGCAAGGTTTACGATGTTTCCGCCGCCGTTCTTCCTCATCTCCGGCACGGCATACTTGGCCCCCAGATACAGCGCCTTGGTCAGCACAGCCATGCCGTTGTCCCATGCCTCTTCGCTCACCGTGACGGCGCTGCCGAGTGATTGATCGTGATTTGATGCGACGCCGTATGCGTTCTGCACCAGCACATCTAGCCGACCCCACTCCTCGACGGCGGCGGTGACCATCGACCGGATATCATCGTGAGATGAGACATCGCACCTGATCGCCTGCGCAATGCCACCAGCCGCGGTGATGCCATCGGCATTGGCCACCGCAGCGTCCATGTCGATATCGGCGATCAGAACCCGCGCACCTTCGGATGCGAACTTGCGTGCGGTGGCACCGCCGATTCCCAACGCACCACCCGTGACGATTGCAACCTGTCCTTCAAATCTGCTCATTGAGTCTGCCTTTGTGACTTTTGTGGTCCGTGTCTAGTACGGCATCTGGAATTCGTTGGCCCGCGCGTATTTCGCCTGCTGGACGCCGAAGTCTTCCTGCAGCTGAATCGTCAGCCCACCATCAACCACCAGCGGATGGCCGGTGATGAAGCTGGCGTCCTCACTGCACAGGAAGGAGATCGCACCGGCAATATCAGCAGGGCTTCCGACACGCCGAACGGGGTACTGATCCGCAAAGAAATCGAGCGTCTCCGGCATCTTGTTCCAGCGACCCTCAGTCGACTTCTCCGTGACGATGTGGCCAGGGCAGATGGCATTCACTCGAATCCCTATCGGACCGAAGTCGATCGCCATCTGGCGGGTCATTCCGATAACGGCGGACTTCGCTGCTTCGTATACGAGATGATTTGTCGACATCAGCAGTCCATGAACGGATGAGATGTTCACTATGCTGCCGCTGCCAGTTTTCTCCATCTCTGGAACGGCGTACTTCGCACCCAGGAACAGCGCCTTGGTCATGATGGCCATGCCCTCGTCCCAGCCCTCTTCGGGCACGTCGACGGCGCTGCCAGTGATCTGCGTGGTGGGAGCACCCCAAGCGTTCTGCACCATTATGTCAAGCCGACCGAATTCGCTGACAGCGGTCTGCACCATGCCCTCGATGTCATCACGGGAAGCCATGTTGGCGTGAATGCTGATCGCATTGCCCCCGGCATCCTTGATGCGAGTGACGTTGTTCACAGCAGCATCATCGGCGATATCGGCGATCAGCACGTTCGCGCCATCGGCCGCCAGCCGCCTCGCTACACCGCCGCCAATGCCAAGAGCACCTCCGGTAACAATCGCAGTTTTTCCGTCAAAACGTCCCAATGTGACGCTCCTAAAAAGTGATTATAAAAAGTGTGTGAGTTGAGTTAGACCTTTATAGCCGGTCTGATGGGCGATGTCGAGCGGGGAACGCGGAAGCAGGCATTCACAGGGGATTGCCCCTACTGCGTTCGGGAGCGTTGGATCAGGATGCCGAATTTCCATGCAGGCGGGGCGTCGGGTTGCGCCTACGTGTCCAGCGGCCACCGGGTGTGGACCAGGCCGAAGCTGCTGGTGTAGCCGTGGAGGAATGTGGTTCCGCCCACCGGGCCTATCTCTCCGTTGCAGAAGAAGCCGCTGAGGGGGATGGGAGCGATCATTTCGCTGAAGATTTCTGAGTCGTGATTGGGGCGTCTGAACAGATGCTGGCCTCGGCTGACGCACGAGAACATCAGGGCGGCTTCCGGGTGCTTTTCGGGATTGTTCTGATCGTATCGATCTAAAACGCTCACGAGGTCTTCTCGGGCCGCGTCTGCGTCTCTCAGATGGAACTGGACTATCTGGCCTTCTTGCACAACGTCGCCAACGATTAGCGCTCCGGTGTCTTCGTCCATGCCCATCACGTTGCGGATCAGGAAATCGCCCGCGCCAAACTCGGTGGCGAAACGGTCCATGACCACGCCGACCTGAAGCGCTCGCCGCATGAGCCAGCGATCTTTTTCCACTCCCTGTGAGAAGAGATCACGCAGAATTTCCAGCGGCGTTGATGTGCCGAGTTGCTGGATGATGTTTTTCTCTGACTTCGTCACAACCATTGGCTCGCCGATAGGACGACATCCCTGGGCCATGACCGTATCGATCTGAATGTTGCCGGTGAGGGCCACGCCCACTGCACCTTCACTGCGCGTCTTGCCGGCCTCAAACAGGGCGTGCGGTGTTTCTTCCGCACCGCCGCTGGCCAGTCCGCCAATCTTGGGACCGTGGGGGTACGCGAAATCTAGTCCGGAGATCAGCCGGTCGGTCTCCAACGTGAACGGGTCGGTAAAAATCAGGAATGCGGGGTCAGCTTCTACGCTCACGCCCGTCAAATCCTCCCACGCGTCGGGACCGGAGTCTTGAGTAGGCAAATCATCCTGTTGTACGTGGAACGGTGTGATTTCTACGTCTGGCAAACATGCCGCTGTGATCGATATGCCTGGCCTGCGTTCGATTTCTATGGCGCCGCCAATCACACCAGCGCCGGAACAGCCGATGATCTGTGCGCTGCCAAAATGCGAACGGAGAAGTTCGTTGACCGAGTAGAACGAGGGCGCATGGTGGAATGAAACAAACACGAGCACGAGATCAGGGACCCGATCATCGAGCTGGTCCATCACCTGCTCAGCAGCGTTATTTACCGCTTTGGTGAAGGAAGGAGCGTCGGACACTGCCGATGCCCAGCGCATCACCTTCGTCTCTTTCTTTACCCTCGACTGCACTACCCAGCCATCGCTTTCAGGGACGATCGAGCGGCCTCGAGTGTCTGGCCGATGTCTTCATCGCTATGTGCGGAAGCCATGTGCCATCTACCGTTGGTAGCGAGACGGATTCCGTTTCGGAGCATGTGTTCCGCGAAGACGGCGTACTTTTCTTCATCAACCGATGAGACATGTTCACGATAGTTGCTTATGGAGTCTCGCTCGGTGAACGTGGTCCAGAACGTGGCTCCGACGCCCTGCACGAGCATGGGGATGCCAGCTTCTTCGGCGGCGGTGCTAAGCCCCTGCATGAGTCTCGTTCCGCGTCCATTGAGGTCGTTGTAGAAGCCTTCGGGATTCTCCGCGATATGGCTAAGGCCAGCCTTTGCTGCGGACATGACCATCACATTGGAGTTGAAGCTGCCGCCGTGCTGAATCTCGCCGCTACCAACTTTCTCCATGATCTCCGGAAGGCCTACCAGAACCGAGAGTGGGAATCCGCCTGCCACTGACTTGCCGTAAGTGGCAATGTGCGGTACAACACCGCTGAACTCCTGTGCGCCACCGTGTGCGACGCGGAAGCCAGTAATCACCTCGTCAAATATGAGCAGTGCGCCGTACTTCTCACAGAGATCAAGTGCGCCCTGTAGGTAGCCATCGTCGGCAACAATGCAGTTCGTATTGCCCATGATGGGCTCCATCATGACGCAGGCAATTTCGTCTGGATTCGCCTTGAATACGGCTTCTAGGGCTTCCAGATCGTTCCATTGAGCAATGATGATGTCATCCGCAGCGCCGGGTGCCATTCCCAGTGATTCGCCGACTGCGTTTGGCGCACTAACAGGCCCTGCGTCGTCCAGTGAGGGGTGTACTGAGAAGAGAACCGTGTCCGTCCAACCGTGATAGTGACCCTCAAACTTCACCCACTTTGAGCGGCCGGTGAACGCCTTGGCAACGCGCAATGCGAGCTGGTCGATCTCTGTTCCCGATGATGCGTAGCGCATCAGTCCCTTTAGCGGTACGGCTGCGCGAATCAGGTCGGTGACTTCAAGCTCATGCTCGGTCTGACCGGCCAGGCAGAAGCCGTTGTCAATATCCTCTCGGACGGCGTCCACAATGAAGTCTGGAGCGTGCCCAAATATGTTGGGTCCCATGCCTTGCACGAAATCCACGTATTCGTTGCCGTCGACGTCCCACATTCGGGAACCTTTCCCACGCTTGAAGAACAGGGGAACGGGTCGTTCGGCCCGTCGGATCTGGCTGCTGACACCGCCAGCGACGATGGTATTCGCTCGATCAAAAAGTTCCTGGCTACGTTGGAACGTCACTTCGGCGCCTCACGGAATAGGGCTGATATTTAATATGAGGCAGGATTCATCATGCCTCACGACGGGGTCAAGACTGGGTCCATTCTAGGTACTTCTTTTGCACTTTGGCGATGTAGCTGAACGTTGGATTCACAAATTGAGTGATTCTGGCCTCCAAAACCTGAGCCAAAAGCATGTACGCCTCTTTGCGGTCCATGCCGTATCCATCTTCCAGCCAGAGGATTATTTCTGAGAGGGCAATTCGGAACGCATCTTCCGCCGGCCGGGCCTGCGCGGTTGTCATGATGTAATCGGCATTCTCAATGCGCGGCCACGTCATTCGTTCGGGCAGATCGCGCAGTTCCACTGTGAGCGTTGCGACGCCACCGGTTTCGATTCCGCCGCCACCGCTAATCTCGCCGTCACCCTGGCGAGCGTGCATATCGCCAACGTGCAGCAACGCTCCATCTACTTGAATCGGGATCAGCACTGTTGCGCCGTCAGTCACTTCCTGAATATCGAAGTTGCCACCCCACTCGCCGGCCCAGCCGTTGTGGTGTGTCTCACGGAACGGAGCAACACCTACGCAGCCGAGCATTGGCGCCATAGGGAGTGAAATCTTGTCGTTCCAGATCACCTGGCTGTCTTTCAGGCGAACGACTTTGCTGGCCGGGCCTACGCCAGAGTCGCCAAGCCAGCCCGGCATGGCGCTGGTGCTGCCGCGGTACTGCGTGTAGCCGATGCCGTGCGGCTTGACTGACTCCACATGCACGGCAAGCATCTGTCCGGCTTTTGCGCCCTCAATCCAGATTGCTCCTGACGATGGGTTACCGCCGCGGGTGGACGGGTTGCGCAGTTCCTCGTACTCGGCCCTGAGGTCGTCGGACACTGTGTCCGGGTCTGGACCACGGTTCATCTGCGTTTCAATCTCAAACGTCTCGCCTGGATTGACGGTCATCGTAGGAGCGTTGTTTGGTCCGGTTTCGAAGTAGAGAGGTGATTTGGGCTGGCGTTGCATTGACCTGTGCCTGGGATAGTGGGCGTTGTTTCGGTTGGCCGAGAGTCTACCCGACGGCGTTCCACAGCAGGGGCAACCACCCTCGGTTGCCCAGATCCGCAGATTGACGCCCGCACGATCTACTCGAATACGGGCAGGGTGTACGCGATCTCAAGATGCGAAATAGTCAGCAATACTTGATCCGGATGCGGAATCAGCCTCGCGATCACCGCACGGCCAGACGTTCCGATCTCCACTCTGTCTACCAACTCAGCCCAACTGCCCTCACGACCAACTCGGTCTCCTGACTTGATGCGGGCTACAAGCAACTCGGCGTTGCGAAGCGCGGTCGCTTCATTGGGGTTGATGATCACGATGGTGGCGTATGCGGTGCCAGTGTCCACTCCCCAACCAACCGATACCAGATCGAACTTATCTAGCAGCGGCTGCTGGCGGAGTGTCTCCAGCGCTCGAGTGGGGGGAAGTCCATTGTTTAGATTGGAGGCTGCTCTAGTCGCTCCAGACATATCGAAGGGCTGATCAGAGAACCATGCTGAGTAGCTGCCCGCGATGCCGTGCGCGTCGGTGGCCAGTTGGAACTCCTCAACATCAAATACCGAAGGAGTGCTGCCGACTGCCACATCCACGACGCTGGTGATCTGGTCATCCATCAGTGAACGCATGACGATTCCTTCGTGGAAGAACATTCGGCTACCACGGCCAGAGTGATCGAACATGGGCTGGGCGAACCGGTCATCCAGATCGCCGATCAACTCCGGCCCCCACGAGTAGTAGGTCTCGCCCTCGTACTCAACCGCGAGGTGGTCACGGCACCTTGTGCAATCCAGAAGTGCAGTGGTTATGGCTGATGTATCCAGATCGCCGACGATCAGCTCAAGAGGTCGCTGGTTTGGCCCCGCCATCGCACTGCCGTCGATGTTCCGCTGATCGAACCCCAGCGATTCATATGAGTTGGTTATCGCACCTGCGATATCGAATCCGGATATTCGGGGCGAGGATAGCCTGGGCCGCGCGAACAGGTTCACTCCCGAGCTGGATTGGCTGAAAGCAAGATCAGAATAGAACCTGTCCATGGCTTTGTTTCCAGACTCGTCGGTCGGTCTCGTTGCACCGAGGCTGTCCCATGCCGACCAGATTGGGAGAAAGTCATTCAGCCAGATTTCTTCGCGGTTTTCGACGGTACTCGGAATCTGGGAGAGCAATTCCACAAATCTGGCAGAGGCGGGCACAACCGTCGTGTTGAGGGGAGACTCTTCAACGCTGCCAGTTGAGCCGGACCGGACTGTCTCAGCGGTTGGGCCAAGCTGCACCTCATCGGTAAGTTCAGGCTCAGCATCTCCACTGCACCCCATCAACGCTACGACTATGAGCGCGCCAATGAGAACGGGAAACAGCCTGCGATGCAGATTGATCAAACTTAAGGTTTCAACCAACGCTCAAACCAACCGACCATGCGGGTACTGATGTCGACCTGATGTTCATACTCTGAAACTCCATGTGGCTCTCTGGGGTATACGACGAGTTCAGAGATTACGTCGTGATCCTGAAGTGCCCGATACCACTGGTAGGCCTGCTCCACCGGGACGTCCTCGTCCTTTTCTCCGTGCAGGATCAGCGTTGGTGTCTCTACGTTCTCGATGAAGTTGAGAGACGAGAATTTCGAGTGCTCAGAGTCTGCGTCGTACGCGTTCGCACCGTCGTAGTGCATCACATCCCATGTGTGGAGGTATGAAGTGCCGTGGAACGATCTCCAGTCTGAAATACCAGCACCCATGACTGCCGCTGCGAAGCGCTTGGTCTGAGTGACGGCCCATGCGCTGATGAACCCACCGTAGCTCCAGCCGGTGATGCCTAGTCGATCGGGATCCGAAATCCCTTCGTCGATCAGGTAGTCCAGTCCCGCCATCATGTCGCCGAAGTCTGCGCCACCCATATCGCCAACGCTGGCCTCGGCCCACTCAAGGCCCCGGCCCGTAGAGCCACGATAGTTCGGCAGGTACACAGCCAGACCCGCAGCGGCAAGTAGGAACGGCCACTGACGGCCATCGTGGAGACCGCCTCTAACCGCGGACACCGGCCCGCCATGGATCAGCATGACTGTTGGGAGCGGCTTGTCCCCTGAGTCTCCAGGAGGGAGAACCAGGTAGCCGCCGACGGTCTGGCCATCATGCGTTGGGAATGAGATTGGGCGCATAGTGCCCGGGTCGAAATCAAGCGGAGGCGTTACCGCAGCGGATAGGACAGCGGTGCCGTCTTCAATCGCGCCTGTGTAGATGCTGGTGAGGGACTCATAGTCGGTGATGGCGGCTGAGATTTGTCCGTTCGCGTTCACGGAGAGACCTTTGAGCCACGCTTCAGACTCCCACGCCCATTCAGGCTGACGGCCGTCTAGATCGAGAACTGCGATTCCGGAGCCGCCGCCTATGTTGGCGGTGGCGATAGGCACGTCGCCCATCCACTGCACCCGGTCATAACTGGCTGACGCGTCTGGTGTCAGTGAAACGGAATCTCCGCCGGATGCGGGAACCATCATCACTTCACCGGCGTCGCTGCCGCGGTCAGACCAGTGGCTGGTTATATAGGTGACCGCTTCGCCATCTGGAGTCCAGGAAGGTTTTGCTAGCTGGCGTGCTGTGTCAGCAAGAATGGTGAGCTCTCCGCCGTCGATATCGAACACAGCGAGCTTGCACTTGTACCAATCCCACTCGTACGGCACATCTGAAATCACCGCAGCGATGCGTTTACCGTCCGGCGAGATCGCGTATTCCCAAATCTGTATGCCATCTGGAGAAATCCGCTCCGGCACTCCACCGTCCAAACCAACGCGCCAGATTCGGGTGAACAGAGGCACTGCCTCGTACTCGACAGCGTCACGGCCGGCTTCTTTTGCTTCCTTGTTATCTTCGGCCACCGGATCGATCATTTGGAACGTGAATGCGGTGCCGTCTGGCATCCACTTCATGGGATCAAGGCTGCGAGGGCTGGGGATGGAGCCTGTTACGTCAGTGATCCGCCGTGCCTCACCGCCGCTAACAGACAGTACATAGATCTGTCGCTGTCCAGCTTTGACGCGGTCTGAGACGAATGCCAGATGTGATCCGTCTGGTGACCATCGAGGACCAGAACTTGATCCTGCGCGGTTCGTGAGGTTGATCGGTGTGTCTGATCCGGGTCGGAGCAGGCGGATGTTGGTGGCCGGGGTCTTTGATCCCTCGCCTTTGGTGAAGGCATTGCCAGCTACATACGCCACCGAGCCATCAGTTGGCGAAATCTGCACATCACCAACACTTTCAAGTTCGATGCTCGCTTCAACGGTCAACTGTTTCGTCACACATCCACCTCTGTATTTGTCCATCTGGCCGGGTGGAATGGTAACGGCGTGAGCGCCCAGACACAAAACGAGTCACAAGACCAGCATAAAAAAGAGAGGCCGCAGATTAAGCTGCGGCCTCTCTGATATCCATATTGATATCCGGGGAATCTACTTACGCGGCCTTTTTGGCTCTTCCGGCGGTGGCCTTCCGGCGGGTAGGCTTCTTCTTTTCAGCCTTTGCGGGAGCGACGATCTCTAGAGCCACTGGCTCTTCGAACTCGGCCGTTGCGGCCTTCGCTACGATACCGGGCGGCGTGGCTCGGATTCGCGCTGCCTCTGTGAGAAGTCGCTGGGCTTCCAGCTCTTCTTCAATTTTTGAGCGTGCAACTTCGACGTCAGCTATCAGTGATTTAATCTCGCCGGCGGTCTCTGCCTGTATTTCGTCGCGAATCTTCTCAGCGTCGGCGTATGCCTGAACAATGATCTCGTCTACGCGATTCTGAGATTCGGCTGTCAAATCAAGTGTTGACGTCTGAGCCTCTGAAATTATTCGAGAAGATTCCAACTCCGTCTCGGATTGAAGTTCGGAAGCCCTGACGTTGGCTTCGATCACCACATTAGCGGAATACGAATCAGCTTTATCCCGTACACGGCGGGCTCGATAATATTCAGCTTCGATATCGCCCTTGAGTCGTTCAACGCTGGCAAGCGATTCTTGCGCTGTGCCCAGATCCTGCTCAGCCTGTGCACGCAGATCGGCACAGTACTCTTCAGTTACCTTGAGCGCTTCCTGCTCTGCCACTCGGCGAACGGCGTCGGCGTTGGCGTTGGCGTCTGAGCGTCTTGCTCGTGTGTCTGGGACTCCCTCACGAGCCAGGTCGCGCACTACCATCGCCTCCCGCCAGAGAGATTGCACGGAGTCACCGTTGAAGCCCGCTCGGCCTGGTACAGAATTATTTCGACTTACCATCACTTGCCGCCCTGTCTCATATCCCAGGATCTAGATATCGTCGCGCAGCAGGTAAGCCTGACTGCACTTACTGAATCCTAATAACCCCTGAAGGAGAGCGAGAACGCTAAACTCACCACAATCGAGTGGGTGGTGACCCTCACCACGCGGTCAAGTAACGCACACGATCACGATATGGAGTCTTAAACTGTCCGATATGACCGATTCGACGTCGATGCCTTATCGCGCAGAAACCATTCCGGCTGGTGACACGGAGCTGGCGGGAACACCGATTGAGTTTCATGAGTTGCTGAGTTCAACCAGCGACCTTGCGGCGGTGAGGCTTGCCAGCGCCGAATCTGGTGAGGTGGTTGTAGTCGCGGACAGTCAGAGCGCGGGACGGGGGCGCTTCGCCCGCACTTGGAATTCGAATCCCCGGGACGATGTGTTGGTGTCAATTGGCCTGCGCCCAACAGCAGATGTTGCCGCCAAACTTGCCATGATCGCCGCCGTAGCGACAGCGGACACCGTGACCAAACTCACCGGGCAGACCGCTCAGGTGAAGTGGCCCAATGACATTCGCATTGAGGGCAAGAAGATCTCCGGAATTCTGATTGAGTCACAGATCCAGAATGGTCAGTTCCGCGTTGTGCTGGGCATTGGGCTGAACCTCAATCTGGATCCCAGCGTCTTTCCAGAGATTGCCGATATTGCAACCAGCGTGCGCGAAATCACAGGGCAGCGCGTTGATCGAGAAGTGGCGCTGAATGAGTTGATGCAGAATCTGGACAGTGCCTACACGCTGGTTTGCCGTGGTGGCTCGGTGCACACCCGGTGGAAAGCGATGCTGGACACTCTGGGAACCCACATCGAATTCAACGTTCATCCTACAAACGAAAAGGTGAGCGGAGTTGCCACGGATGTTGCGCCTGATGGTGGCCTGATTGTGCGCACTGATGACGGTGAGATCGTCACACTGGACTCCGGCGAAGTGACCTCGCAATCGCCGAGCTGATGGCAGGAAACGCGGACGCCGTGACGCTGGAGATTAGAGTCACGCCGAGAGCGAAACGAAACTCCGTGGAGCTAACGTCTCCCGGTCAGCTACGCGTCAGAGTCACGGTGCCGCCAGAAGACGGGAAAGCGAACGCAGCGGTGCTGAAGTTACTGGCGAAAGCACTGGGCATTCCGAAGTCACGAATGTCGATCATCCGAGGGCAAACGAACAGGGACAAAGTCATAGCACTGGACGGAGTAACTTCAAGTGAACTTGAAGTTACTTTGGCCCGACTCGTCAAGCCTACTTAAAGATCTCCGACAGACCCAGCAATATCAAGATTGCCACCATCGGGGAGAAGTCAAACAGGCCAGCGCGAGGGATTATCCGGGACAGCGGCACCAAGATGGGATCGGTCAACTGGTGAAGCATCTTTATGAACTGATTGTTTCGAGTATCCGGGAACCACGAGAGCAGTGAGCGGGCGACGATCGCCCACAACATGACCTGCAGCACAATCACAATGAATTTAGATAGAAAATCGATGACTACTTACCCCCGCCCAACTCTTCGCCTCTGTCATATGCGGCCTTCACTGCGCTCATCACCGTCGCCTTAAACTTGCCTTCTTCCAGCGCCATCAACGCA
>Ga0302123_10000815_pt1 | contig 23243 bp, 21 predicted proteins | sample CB21_321_MG_FD_203109 | JGI IMG/M metagenome (GOLD analysis project Ga0302123, IMG submission 203109) | Marine microbial communities from Western Arctic Ocean, Canada - CB21_32.1 | ecosystem: Environmental > Aquatic > Marine > Oceanic | place: Canada: Western Arctic Ocean | collected 2017-09-28 | reverse complement strand
AAAGTGGACGGAGCTACCGTTCATGAGCGTCATCGGTAAACGTAACGCCGAACTTAAAGGAGATTGATATGGCGATAGGAAATTTATTTGACAACCGTAACCAACCCAAACGTGGGAGCGGGTTTCAATACGAGTGGAAGGGGGATGTATCTTTTAGATCAGAAGATATTGAGTACCTTTATAAACAGCTAAAGTCCGGGGTGTCCGAGCCTAAGATGTTTATGTCTGGCGAATCAAAGCAGGGAAAAGGTGGTCCTTACATAACGGTAAGGGTGAGAGAACCTAAAGAGGGTGGTGACCAAGTGCCTCAGAGACAAGCACCGCCCCCTCAACAGCCAGTAGAAAATGATGATACAAGTTTAGATGACATCCCTTTCTAAAGAAAGAAGAATACGCAACCCTAAGTACATGGAAACTGTACGGGAACTGCCGTGTCTGGCTTGCCGTCACCCGTGGAACATAGATGCTCACCATGTGCGTCTTGCTCAAGCGTCCTCCACAGGAATGAAAGTGGGGGACAACTGGGTGGTTCCCTTATGCCGACCTTGCCATACAGAGCTTCATACTTATGGAGATGAGGGTGATTTCTGGATGGGAGCAGACCGGGACCCCCTGAAATGGGCAGAAAATAATTGGAAGGAATATAAAGATGGCTGACATTGAAACGATTCGCGAATCAACTTTGAACTTTGAAGCCCAGCTTCAGGGGTACTACAACAACCTAAAGGCACAGTCAGGAGTTGTCCTGAAGTTGTTGATCCATCCAGAGGATATACCCCCAGCACTTCTAACTCACAAGGCTACTACTAGATTCTCTGTAGTCATGGTGCAGATAGGGGACGATGAGGAACCTGTTGTTCCGAATCATATTGAAGCAGGAAAGAAACTGATTGCCGCCGCTAACATTATCTGTCGAGAAGAACCCTTCCAACAGTTCATGAAAGTCTGGGCGGTTAACAATAAAGTTTATTCCTTCGCTGAACAACAAGGCCGTGCGGGTGAGACTATAACAAAGATATATCTACGCAAGGCGATACAAGTCGAATCATTTAAAGAGCTTAAAGAAAATCAAACAGCACAACGATTCTTTACAGACCTACGTGCTGATTATGAAGTTAGTAAATTAGCAGGAGAAATTTAATGAGTACAATGGATAGACCACAGAAACTAAACTACGAAACCAAAAAATATTCTTTCTTGGTTGATGAAACCCATCTTGAATCTTTAAAGATCATCGCTCAAAGGAGGCAAGTAACTACTGCTACCTTGGTGCGTCAGATAATAGAGGATCATGTAATGAGTTCACCTATTTTTAATGATGATTAACATGCGCCCAACGTATGAAACAACTCATGATCTAACTAGAGAACAGGCTGTTGCGGAGAAGCTCACAAAAGCATGGGGTTGCGAGGTGGTTAAGACCCCACCGAAAGCCCCTTATGATTACTGTGCGCTTCGTGATGGGCTTGTCTCAGCTATCGTTGAGATCAAGGTGAGGAATAATAAGAGCAACAAGTACCCCACATTCATGTTGAGTTTGGACAAGGTGTCTAACTGCTCCCTACATTCAGGAACTATAGGGTGTCCTTTAATTATCGTGGTTCAGTACACTGATAAATTAAAATACTGGATGTTTAATAGGGACGACTACTCAGTAGGTATAGGGGGCCGAACAGATCGGGGAGATAGTCAAGATGTCGAACCAGTAATATACGTGCCAATAAATAAATTTAAAGTTATAGGAGAATAGAATGGATTGGAGCTTAGGAGTAGGTGTCGCAAGATTATTATTTGATGTGTTAAGAGTAACAGGCCCTGAACCCCTGCCAACTACCACGAGTCAGTGGGTTAACGGTCATGGCTCTTACATAATCCATGAGGAGATTACAGAAGCTCAAGCGTGTCACAAAGCAGAGACTAGAGCAAAGCTTAATGCTATCCAAGAGTTTAACGGAGAGTTTATTTCTAGCGACACGGTTATGTCATGTAAGGAAAACGGTAGTGACGTTGAGTGTCCCGCCCAAACACTTACTCTGTCTATGCTAGAAGGACTAATAATCGGTGTGAGGAACAAGAGTGTTATAGCGAAGACTAACCTTAAAGAACAGAGAGTATGTAAGGTAACATTAGAAGCCCACGTCTCTACTCAAACCGAAAAAACAGATCCTAATTTTGACATGAGTGTTAATATAAATCCTTCCACTTTGAGGGATGGCGATAAAATAAATATCAGTGTCGAACCTACTGAACAAATGTATGTCTATGTTTTTACGGAGGAAAGCAAAGGAACACTGGTGCGGATGTTCCCTAACCCTTTTGATAAGGAGAACAACATATCAAGTAGAACAACTATCCCCAGCACATCAGGTTATTCTATTCGTGCATCACTAGATCCCAACTTGTTAGGAAACGATTCGCAAGAAGTAGTTCACGTGTTGGGAAGCAAGAACAAACTATCGTTACTTAATAACTATTCACGTGAGGATTTCAATCTGAAGTTGATTGAGATACCCAACAACCAGAAGCGGTACGTCAGAAAGAGCTACCGAATCGTAAAGTAAAGGGAAGAATATGAGACTAATTATATTAATAAGCTTACTGTTAAGTGCCTGTGGCTCACCTAAAGGTAGCCCAGAGGCGTTCTTAGAACGTCAGGAGGAGGCCAGAGAAGCCCGTGTAGAGGAAGTAGAGAAGGCAATAGATGATCTGCCCTCATGGTTTACCGATGTACCTCAAGAGGACAATGCAATCTTCTCAGTAGGAAGTGCCACTTCACCTGACCTCCAACTGGCTATGGATAAGAGCATCCTTAATGCCAAGCGTATGTTAGCAGATAGAATAGAAGGGCGGTTAAGCTCTCAAGTTAAAGAGTATATCACTGAGACGGGCAACAAGAGTGCCCCCCCTGTGATCACAGATACCGAAAGAGTAACCAAGAACATCATGCGTGAGGTCAACGTCGCTGGCTATAGCGTTAAGGAGATGGACATCAAGCCGCACAATACTTTCTTTCGTGTCTATACTATGCTTATCTACCCTGTCGGGAAGGCGAATCAACTCCTTGAACTCTACAAGGAAAGAGTAGTTAACCGAACCAAACAAGGGAAGATCAACCAAGGTTATAAAGAACTGGACCGTAACGTGAAGAGGAAAACACTATGATGTTTGATGATGAAGCAGATAAAATACTGGTCAGCAACCACTCAGGCTACCTTAAAACCATGAGAGAGTGCCCGACGTGCGAAGGTACGGGTAAGGAAGAGGTAGAGAAAACTAACTACACCCCACAGAACTACGACAGATTTCCTGAACCAGTGTATGTGGTTAAGATGGAAGAGTGTAGTTTATGCAGGGGTACGGGTGAAGTACAGGATGACGAGGAGGACGGCGCATGAAGTTAAGTGATGTAAAAACATTCAGGGATTTATGTGCAAGTTTTTTTATTCTAAGCTTTGAACCAGAAGACAAGCCCAATAAGAGGGCTAGAAAAAAGGACGGACGCTATCAAGCTGACGACCCGAAGACCCTTAATATCAACGAAGCTTACAAGCAAAAGTCTAAGTAGGGTCATCAGGCAGAAGGAACAGTTCTCTTTCTGCCACCCTTCTCCTCACCAAACCGGGCAGTATCACTCCCCCGCCCCGTCTCCATTTAGGAAATTCAAGCGAGGCTTTATAATAATCTTTCCTGTTGAGTCGAGATCGTAGGGTACTCGATCTGAGGCGAGAGCTACCAACATTAAAAGTAAAAGAACAAAGAGAAGAAAACGCGTTAGCAGTTAACGGGACTCCAACCAATCTTGCAACAGCTTTCTCAGCCGTTCGCAATCCGAAAACCAAGAGTTCTTCGGCCTCGTCTTTACTAACTTGTGGGTCATCCATAGCAACCCTAGTGCCATCAGTACGATAGCAAGAACCCCACCCGATGGTAGGTATGCCAGCCGAACAACGATATGGTCTTGAACGAAAACCTTCAAAGTGTTTAACAATTTCAATTCCTTTCTTATTGGTTCTCATTTCCTTGCGAACTGTCGCCCACCAAACCAAAATGCAATTATGGAACTCCATAGCGCCATGACCTCATCATTGAAACTTTCAACGAGAGCTTCACCCGGAGCTAGGCCACCGTCTACTAGAAGATAGTAGGTGGTTACCTCGACCCCAACGAAGAGGGCCATAAAAATATAAGTAATAACAGGGCGTACACTAGCGCGAAGAGCGTTAACAAAACCGCCCCCGTCCAGAGAAGCGTCGTGAACATGAATAGACTCAACCTCTCTAATGTTCGCATCAATAGCTGTTCTATCAAGTTGTATCTCCGCTTGTCGTGTCATGATCTCTAGCTCGTGCTTCTTGTCTGCCTTGTCTTGGAAGAAGTCGAGAAGGCGTGGCAGAAAAGAACTTCCAAATCCGAGAACCGTGCCTAGTAAAGTTAACATATTAATCTCCTATCTAAATACTCCAGTAGCTTCCTGTCTTAGAATAGGTATCTCACTTACTACCGCTAATTCCTCTTGAGAAAGCATATCTATCTCTATCCGCTTATCTTCAGCACTCATGTATGGATCATTCTGAATCTTTCTGCGATCTGTTCTTAACTCGTTGAGTCTCTTCTCTATAAACCCAAGCGATTGCTCAACGTCTAAAAGATACCTTTTCTTCTCAGCCAGATCTTCAGCATCAATGGTTTCTGGTCGCTCTCCCTCCAAAGCCTTAACGGTTTTAGCGACTTGCTTAACCATATTATTCAAGTCATAGAACTGATTGACCATTCCCCGTGCATCAGGACGGGCAAAGAATCTTTTTATAAACGGATACTCTGTGATCTTACGGGCTGGCCTCTCTCCTAAGTCCTCACTTGTTGAGCGCCACACCTCATCAACTGCGGCAAGAGCAAACGATCCCAAGGTTCCACCATATCCTTTAATCATGTGGTCAATCTTAATAGGCGAGTAGTTAAGCTTTTCTCCGAGGTCTTTGGCTAGCTGTGAAGTCATAGAGTTATACTGATACCCCGGCATACGGCTTTGCTCTAGGTTCTTAGACACAACTTCTCGCCCTGTAAAGAAACTATAATTAATAAAGGTTTCAGCCCAAGGCATGAGAGCCTGAGGTGTAGGATTGATGTTAAGTGTAGAACTAATTCCTCTTTTTAGAGTATCGACTATATCTTGCGGCACGTCTTCTCCGTAGAACAGAGCCATGATCCTTTCAGGTATTGTCTTAAACATTAGACCCACCTCGAAAGGGATAGGGAACTTGAGGGGGTCTCCGTCATAACCGGGTATGGCAGACGATGGAAGTATCCAGTAGTTATCTTTAATAACTGCGGGTTGGTTCCTGTATTCATCATCGTCATTAACCATTGCCCAATACAAAGCACTCGAAGCTGTGAGCATTGCGGCCCTTACGAGGAACCGACGCTTGACGATATCCGAATCAGGATTAGCCGCAAACCCCTTGCTTCCCATAGAGGAGCGATACATTACATCAATACCCTGTATCCTTGCATTAAGAAACGGGATAAGGACTGATAGGGCCTGAATTAATCTAGAGTTTCCTCGTGCGGAGAAGTTAATAACCTCTTGCGCCTCGAAGATAGCTTGAGCCTCATCACCTGTTTCTTTTAGCACCTTGTTATAGACAGCTATCCTAGTCGCCGCATCTGAGGAACGAGACACCGAACCCGTAGCATCCCATATATACTTGAAAGGATTTCTTACTAGCTTTTGTAATTGTTTAGGGTATTGATAGTTCTTTATTTCTTTCTCAATGAACTGGGTCATGTCGTTAGGGTCGCCCCCAAAATCAAATCCCGTCATCAACCCCGCCGCCGCTAAAGCATCAGTCGTCTTGCTTCCTGTAACCGCGTCGTACATTCCTTTTGCAGTACCAGCTATGGGGGCTATATTTCTACCACTGGTAACCCATGCAGAAAGAGAATCCCTTAACATGTTTGCCGCCATGAAGTCAGGAGATCTTGTGATCATCTCCCTGAGAAACCGGGCTGGCATACCGAATAGATTAACCACAGGATTTACTTGTTTATTAAGATTTAGAAGAGAGGCGTACAAAGATGTGTCACCAACCAACATTGTGACAGGCTCACCCTTTACCCGGAAGGTTATGTGAGGTTGCTTGGGCTTAGGCCCATCAAACTTAGGCGTTTTTATACGTCTGCTAGTCTCAGGTTCAGATAGTGCTAGGTTACGCATGGTCCTTTGAACACCTACGTTCATAAGCCCTGTCTGAATAGCGGCGTTAGCGTTCTCTACTACAGTATCCAAGAAGCTACCAATAGGCATACCAGTTTGTGTTATGCTAGTATCGAACCCCGGAACATTAGAGTTCTCTTGCTTTAATTTATTAGCATAGGCTTGAGCGTTCTTCTTTCCTGCCGGGTTAGATGGAAAGGTACGAGGCACCCTAGTAGTAACTAACTCTCCGTCAATCATTTGTTTGGTAACAACTGTATATACCTGCCCCTTTCCTCTTAATGGTGGAGGAGGTCTGGTTGAGACACCTGAGAATATATCTGGCGCACCAATCTCTACCTGTGCCCCGTCAAGTTGACGATAGAAAGGAATGTAATCAGCGGTGTTGGTCCATGAGTCTGCCATCTTCTGGTCGATCATTCCTGTGTCTACCAAGAACTTAACGAAACCATTGTTCCACACTTGATAGTTCATAAAGATCTGATCGAAGTCAGAGTTAAGTGTGATGTCCTTGCCTCCTAAGATCTGCCTTATCTGAGCTTCAGTATAAGTCTTTCCTTTCTCTCCCGCCTTGGGGTTCATGATAACAACGATCTCTGCCGCTGTGTGTCCTGTTGCTAGGTTCTGTATGATCTCTTCCTCGGTTAACAAGACCTCACGGTTCTCTCTTAATAGACGTGCGGCCCTACGAGCTATGGCATACTCATGGAAGGCTTCAAACCTGTGGCCTCCCTTGTCTTTTGTTCCTTCCCTCAACCCCTCAATGATAGGGATAAGTCCTACTTCCTGCCCAGCTATAGCACTAGCCTCTACAGTGCCATCAATGTTTGTTTGAGTTGCATCTTGAGGTATGTTCTTAACGCGGGCAAACCCATCTTCATAAACAGGGACACCTTTTGATAGGGAGTACGCCGTGATAGCTGTACCTCTACGTGCTTGTCGGAGAGCGGCCCAAGCAGAACTAGCCGCAGACAAGAAGTTTCTATACTTAGAGTCTTTCTCCACCAACCCTGTTTCAGTTCTTCTAACAGGGTCCCACATATCTACCGTCGTAGTGCGGAACCATTTAAAGAAGTCACCAAAGCTATCTATAGGGTTGTTACCCAAGAAACCTAACCTTCGAAGTACCTTGCCTCCTACTGATTCATCAGCCTCACGTGGGGTGACCATCATCCTCTTGTCAGTTCCCATATCTTCGGATGGGTTAGCAAAGGAGAAGGGCTTGCCTCCTACGACAGGGCGCGACATCTTAGGTAAGTCTGGGTCTTTCTTTGATTCAATACTCTTTCTAAAGCTTTCGATAGCGGCTTGCCGTGCGGCAGGGGATACGGCCTCAAGGTTATAGTCACCTCGCTTCTTCATCTGGATGACGGCACCCTCGCTTGTCCCATCTTTTGCAATTTGTAAATTCTCAGCCTTAGGGTATATAGTAGTTAGAGAATATATGTCGGACATTTTTTGGAGATCTAACACTATGGGGTATTTAAAATCCGGCCTTGTCCATGTAAGGAGAATCCCACCCGGTATATCCGTTACCTTAATCTTATCGTTACGGCTAGGAGCATTGGTCTTTGAGTTCCAATAAGTATCCATCAAGGCTACAAAAGCTTCACGAGAATTAGCGAAAGGAGTAAAGGCTTCAAACTCCGGGTCATGCTCGGCGGCATGTTTCATCCCGAACTTACCCTCATAACCTCTTGCTATCCTTACCTCAAAGTCCTTACCACCTACACGAACCTTGCCGAAAGATGTGGTGGGGTTACCCGCTTCATCTCTGCGGGTCATAAATGCGTAGGCGCTATCAGGTATTCTTGTTTGGGTGCGGGACTCTTTAGCCTTCTTGTTCTCTAAGACACGGAGTTCTCCAGAGTATTCGTCTACTTCAACGGTGTCTAGGAATCCGTCTCTTCCAACTCCCACGGTATCTCTAGGTCCTGTTGCCAGTTCTCCGGTACTCCGTCTGGGTATACGAAATTCAACCAGCTTTCCATCGTAACTGGATACCCCTCTCTCTTGATTGCTTCTATCTCCGGTGTCGGTCCACGCTGGGTTCTCAATGCCATCTCTCATCGCAAGGATTTGATCTTGCGCCTCCTCAATAGTTATCTCACCATTTTCTGCTCGTTCCCACACTTGTTCAACAGCGATAACATTCGCGTTTTGTGATTTAAAGGTGGCAGGAAATAACCCTCTTACAGCTTCCCAAGTTATAGACTGAAGCTCTCTAGGTTCGATACCTAGTTTTCTTGCTAGGCTACGGTACGCATCAGCATATAAGCCATACATTCCATGAGCGCCTGTATCGTTATTGTTCTTAGCCGCCCTCCAGTTCAGGGGTTTCTTATCGGTTTCGGGACTCGTCCCAAAATTGTGTTGAACTTCTCTGCTACCACCAGACAACGGTCTTAAATTAGCCGCCGCGACAGCATGAGTATCTACCGTTACGTCTTTGAACTCAGAGTTTGGAGCCAGTATATTATTATAAAAACTACGTACTTTATTCTTTTTACCTAAGAGAGGGATAAGATCTTTTTCACTGGTAGCTTCTAACGCTTGGACTGCCTTCCTTATCTCAACAAGGCTACCCCATCCAACTTTACCACTAGCCTTTCCCACCCAGTTACCTTCTGGAGTAAGTGTCCTGTATTCTCTAGGATTAAAAGCCTCGTCCCATCCCCGTATCCACATCGCTTTGTGAACAGGATCAGTTAAGTCCAGATAAGGCTTGTTGATCATAGCCTTCAGGTTTTCTTTATGTTTATCAGTTCCAAATTTATCTTTTAAAACCGCTCTCATTTTTCTATCGGGGACAAATCTCTCATTACCACCACGAGTTTGGGTCTCGTGTATATCTATTAAGCGTTCTCCTAGAGATGCGTTTTGGAACCAATCTTTTTGGGGGGATAAGGACGCCATCACTGCGGCAACCGACTCACCTGATAGACCAAACTGTTCAGCAAGTCGTATGCTTAAAGCGTTAGCCCCTTCGTACCATAACTTACTTCTGTCTCTAATGTCTGCTGGGACTTGGTTGTATAAGAACCTTAGGTTCCCCTCCGCAAACTCAATAAAGTCAGCGGCAATATCATCAGGCTCGACAGCCTCTGTATTAAATCCGGGATACTCTTTTACAAGATCCATATTGTAGGCAAAGGCCGTAGGGTTTTGCTTCATTGCCTCAAGGTTAACAGTCAGAGTTTCGGTAAGCGGATCTTCGGTTGCCCTTTGATTGGTAGGATACCGAGAGCTTACGATAGCGGGGTGGCTACCATTAGGAAGAAGTCTGTTAGCCACTCCTGCCTGTAGTCGTGATTCTTTTACTGGGCTGGTGCGTCCTTGACCTGTATCCCTTGTCTCTGCAAAGCGCTCAATAAGGCTTGCACCTTTTCGTCGTGCGACATCGTGGGCTTCAACCGAGTAAGTTCCGGTTTGCTTGAGTCCCTCGATTCCTTCTGTAGTGGTGATTTCATTAAACTCCCCCAAGTCAAATATAGCGATCTGTTCGCCAACCTCAGCAGTGTATAGCGCTTCTGCCCCACTGTCAAATACTTGGGTAGCATCAAGGTAGAACATGCCGTCTTCATTGTTGAGCCAGCCCCCGGCATAGACATCTCCCTCAGTAACAGCTTGAACTTGGCCTATGTTTCTTACCAACTGGTCTATGTGTCTCATGCTAAGGTCTTCAGGACGTACAACTATCTCTATACCTTTGAGAGGAGCAACCGCAAACCCAGATGGTGGGACTGTGACCCCATCAATGGATACAGTAAATCCATCAGGGTTAGCTTTAATAAAATTCATTAACGGCCTGTAGTCTCGTTGGGCACGTGATTCTTTGGGCGCTGTCTCTAGTATGGCAGGGTCAAAGTCCTCAGCCCTTCCAGCCGCCCCTCTAGCAGGAGCAACAGCCGCCGCAACATCAGCTTGAGAAGCACGGTTAAACAACTGAGCCGCATCATATTGTTTCTGTTCAGCGAACACACCCTTGATGTCCTTAAAGAAACCAACGATCTTATTCCACAAGGAGAGAGGACGACCATGTAGCGGTGACATACCAGAGGCATGGCCCCTGAACAGTTCAGCGGCGGCTTCTTCTAGCTGTTCCTCTGGGTTAAGCTCACTGTAGCGATTGGCAATATCCTGAGCTACACTAATAGGGTTACCATCAGTATCTGTCTGACCACTCCAGTGGGGTGTGACTTCTGCGGCGCGTCCAAGAACTGCAAGGTCTGCATCTGTTATTACACCAAGATCAACCAAGGCATGGACGGTCTCATGGTCCATAACACCAGCAAGATAACGAGCCAGTTCTTTTGGTTTCTTGAGAGCATCTACGGGTATGGTATCCAGAGCAAGAATGATAGCCCTTTTTGCTCCGTTATTCTGCTGGACAAACACGCCTTCGACACCCTTCATTGTATCTGATATGATTAACGCCACACTATCTGGTATACCTCTGGCCCTTAGCCTTTTCTCCAAGTTCTCCCTGATCTTCTGCATTATCTTAGGAGAAACTCTAGGATCAGGTACCGATTCTTCTACCTGTTTGGTGATGGACTCAGGAGATCGTACTCGCGCATCAGTCTCAGCAAAGCTTCTGTCCGACATCCTTGCTATGGGGGCAATGTTAGCAGGATCAAGCTCTTGCCACGCCCGCATCTTAACTCTGCGAGGTCTTCTGTATTTCTTGTAAGTCCCTGTCTTATCAGACTTTCCTACACCGACGATCACCCCCTCATCAACAAGGCGATTACGGATAGAGATAACATCCCGCTCTCCCTCAGGGAAAAAGGTGTTAATCTGAGCGGCTTCAGCTATCTCTTTGTCTACCTTGGCACGGGTAGACTCTCGAACACTAACCTCGTCGCCCTTGCGGTTCTTACGTGTTGTAGCAAATATATCTGTCTTGCCATCGTCTGTAATCTTACCCTGCCGTAGCCTGTTCCTTGCCTTAACCAACTGGTCACGACCATAGGCACGCATATTCTCTAGGGGGATACGGGTGACTTGCTCAAAAGGAACGCCGTCATTAACCCTATCTACAGCCTTAACTAGATTGTTCGCTTGTCGGACAGTCAGGACATTCGTTTCCTGAGCAGGATCAAAGGGCAGTCCTGTTATCCGCTCTGCGAAAGCAGAGAATGAGGGGTGTTCTATGTCAATGTTACGCTCTTGTGCTACCTCAATCACACGGTTAACAGTTTCCTGCGGTGCTGGCTCTCCTGCCATCGCCTCTACCTGTTGGGTTTGTTGTAATGTCGGGAGTGTTTCACTTGGAACAATCGGCATTACTTCAGGGGCAACCTCCTCTGCTGTTAGTCCTGCCACTCCTACCTCTATTTCTTCCAACGATGGGGGGCCAACAGGCTCTTGGGCTTTAACTGCCTCACTAACTTTAGCGGACTGCTCCTCAGCAAATAGATCTTCTCTCTTCTCATCTATCCCTTCGATCAGTCTCTGTCTCGCTTCTATAGCTTCACCTAAAGACTTGAAACGTGGGGTGAGAACGTGACCATCCGTGGTCTTAACTTGGAATGTTTCCTGATCCACCACTATCCCCTCAGTTGGAACAGCTACAGGATCAACAAGTACATCTGCTACCACTTCCTCAGGAGAACGTGCTGTTGTCCTGTCGTTCTCATCCCTAGGAGGGGCAAGTCTTAGAGGCTGTTGGTCTGTAGTCGCGGCTTCAGTAACAACTTCCTCAGTAACATCAGGCAATCCCTCACCGGGATCAGCTAGTTCTGGAGCATCTATAGGTGGTTTCTTTGTAGTGAACGGCCCTGTCACTGCACCAATAGGTCCACCAATAGCGGCACCAGCTAGGGTAGCTTCTGTTAATCTGAAATGAGCTTCGGGAGTATTAAGCGAATCAAGATTAAAGTCGTTAGCTTGTAGTATAGCTAAAGTTTCTTGGAACACCTCGGTAGAACCTTCTACCGTAGCTCCCTTTATTCCTTTGTTTAATATGTTCTTCATTACAGTGGCGCTTCCCTTAGCAGGAAGTAACCTACTAATCAAAGCGTCTGCTACCGATTGACCAGCGGCGGCTAACATAGAACCTTCCATCTCACTTTCGGTAAGCTTACGCCCCTTAACTCTTTCGGCTTCTTCAATGTTGTTACCAAGGAATGAGTTATATGTGGCTATACCACCACCTAAAAGACTGCCTAAGAACCCTCCAACAACTCGCGCTCCGGGTAAAGGTATAGCCGCAGTTGCCAGTACCCCTAACTTACCTCCTGCGTATGCCCCACCAAGCATAGCTCCCATGTGAGGTGTAGACTGCGAAAGATATTCCCATGCGGAAGATGCCACATCACCAATACCTTCAGCTTTTTGCAGAGGCTTGATAGGAGCAACAGCATCTGCCTTTGCTTCTTCTTTTACTTCTTCAGCATATCCAGTAAGATCTTTCTGTGTTTCAGGAAGAACATCAAGGTATCCTAGTACACCACTAAGTCCTTCAGCACTGCTCCCCACGAACTGGCCGAACCCTTGTCCGATTAGCTCACCTGTTCTGTCGATGAAGCCGGGTTCTTCAGGAGCGGCAACTGTGCCTACTAAATGGTTGATGATCTCGCCATCACCATAGCCGTCATTACGAGCGCCACCTACATTAAACCCTTTCTGTTGGGCAAGGTAGTCGGCTATCTCTTGATCTGAGTATCCTCCTGCTCTTGCGCCTTGAACATCAAATGCCATGAGAGTTACCTAATCATACGATGTTATAGGTTTTCTGTTGCTTTTAGAAGGGGCTACAGATGAGGGTTTATACAAATCTCCAAATTCTCGGAACATGTGGTTATCTGTCGCTTGTCGTTCGGCTTCGGTTTTCATTCTTCCCTGTTCTCTTTTACTTGCATTTTTGAATTTAGGATTTACCATATATATTTTTCTAGCGTCTGAAGCAATTTCATTGCCTTTTACATATGCAGTGCGGGCATCATTCATTTTCTTTTTAGTGTCCACGGTCCTATCAGTAAGCGGGCGAGGGGGGCGAAGTAAGACAAGAACTTTCTCTAGAGTTTTTCGTTCTGCTGGAGTAGCTTTGCTCATAGCCTCTGCTATTTGAATAGCCGCCGCCTTTGGGTTTCCGTCTTCCGCTCTCAGCCTTGCCGCCTCCGCAGAAGTTTTAGCGGCCCCTGCTTGCATTGCGCTTATCTCCAACTGAGCTTCCTTGAGGCGTGTGCTTTCATCGGATGCTATTCTCTTATCTATCCTCTCATGGAGCGCCTGTATATCCTTACCGTACTGGGCGACACCAGTTTTAGCACCAGCTAAAGAACCAAGAGCGGTAGCTCCGGGTTTACTTGCCTCACCCATGATGCCAAGACCAGCCATGATAAGAGCCATTGCCTGAGCATCTTTCATGCCAGCCTTCCTCATCTTCTCGTAGGCTAGAGCCGGGTCTTTCTTTATTTCTTTCTCAACTTTTACTTCGTCAGCAGTTTGAGCAGGACCTGTAACATTTACTCCTGTATTGGCTAAATTAATATCAGGCACTAAGTTTGTACCTTCCGGGCCTATAGGTCCACGTGCTAGCGTTGCATCAACAGCAGGATTAATTGCAGGTCTAGTGGCCTGAACCGAAGAAGGGGGTGATGGTCTAGCTTCCGTAGGAACCATACCAGCCATGTTATTGGTTGCTGGGCCAAAATTAAAATCTTCCATTGTTTGTACCTGTTCTGTAACAGGTCCCATACCTACATCCATATCAGCCCAAGCTTTACGGATTGCTTCTCCTTCTTGATATTGTTGAAGTAAGTCTTCTGGAGATCCTTCTGCTACTGGAGCATTACGAGATCCAAATTTACCTAAATCAGATAAGTGTCCTTTCAATTTATTAAGATCAAACTTTCCTCCTACACCCGGATAGTAATCCCCCATATTATTACTAAGAACTTGAGGTTCAGGTTTAGGTCTAGAATTTATTTGCTTTTCATAATTTTTATACAACTGTTTTAGAGGAGCATAAACATTACTACGTTCTGTGATCACTTCTGCAACTTCAGGGGGTGGTTGATTCAAATTGGGCGGTAATTTAGGGCTAGTTGGAAGCCCTCCACGTTGTTGCCTCTCCAACAGTCTTTGAATGATTGTATCAGACTGTACAGCCGGGGGGATTTTCTCTTGCTCTACTTCAGTAACAGCCTCTGCTATAGGATCTACTTTATTTAGTTGCTCTCCATAATTTTTATACAACTGTTTTATAGGATCATAAACATTACCGCGCTTCGGTTCTATTTCTGGTAGCCCACCTTGAGAAGGCAAAGGTAATCTCAAAGCCACAGGTCCTCTGCTTGCTTGAGCAGGGGCCATGACACGAGACAGAAAGCTAGGGCCAGTTTCTGAAACTTTCTCTTGCTCTACTTCAGTAACAGCTTCTACCGCTGGGTCTTTAGGTCCCTGTCCCCCTAGTAACCTTTCAACTATTGTGTCAGACTGCACGTTCTGTGGACCCGCTGGGGATGGGGCTTCTCTTTTCACTCCTGCGGCCCGTCTTGACATCATCTCTGCAAGGGGCGTTAAATCACCCGTATAAGGATTTACCCCTTTCATGTCACGGGGGTCTTGGTAACCCACCAGTTCTCTTCGGTTTACTTCTTCTATAACCTCTCCCGCTACAGCAGTAGACCCATCAATCTTTCCGTCTACTATCCGCTGGTACAAATCTATAATCTCTTCATCACTGCGAACACCGAGAGTGCTTGTTCCTCTTTGATACTTAACAACTCCACCGCTTTCCATCATCACGGGCGGAGCAGGTTGTGGTAAACCTCCCGGCATGTTTGCTGGGGACTGCGCCATACCAACTGGTGGAGGCATCATAGCCGCAGGGGGCATTGGTGGTGCGGTCATGTCCTGTACTACTGTAGTGGGTTCGTCCTGCCTAGCAGTGAACTCATCGCGCATTGTCTTGCGCCGTTGTAATTCAGTCATTACCAGAAACTGTGGGACAGATCCTGTAGGGTTTCGCATCTCCTGCATCAACCCATTATCTGGAACACCCTTTAATATATCTTGCTGTCTAAGTATATTCATATTCTTCTGCCTATGATAATAGTTTGTACAGACCAGCCGCACTTATGCCAGCACCTGCCAGTTGACCTCCTAAGGATTCAGGGGCTTTGTATGTCATCACATCCGACACAGCCGTTGATGGAACCCCCCGCAGAATTGCGGCAAGATAGTTAAGGTCCGCTCTTGGCTTGTCTCTTTCACTAATAAAATCCGTGTAAGCAAGATCAGCCGCCGATTGATCTACTACTCTCTTAGCCTCACCAACTCCGCTTAATGCTTGCGCTCTTTCTACAGCACCCTTAAACAAAAGAGGATCAGACGCTATAGCCGCTTGGGCCGCTTTCAAACCATAGGTGCTTTCAAGCTCTCTCTCTTTAGCTCCCGCTTGTGCCGCCGCAATCTTTGCCGCTTGATCTTTATTGAACTGATCTGCTGACATTTTCTGTGCGCTCGTAACGCCAGCCATTCTAAGTGCATTTTCCTGATCAGACATTCTTCTTTCGAACATGTCCCGGTTAACAGCCCTCTCTATTGCCGCTCTACTTCCACCTCTTGTGCCTCGTGTAATACGCCCAGCTTCGTTAGTCTTTTGTTGACCTGTAAACTCACGCTGTCCTGCCCGTCTATTTACATCTATAACACTTTCCAGATACGGGTTCATGTACTCTGAATAACTCGAAGGATCGTATGCCCCGGTATCGTATGCTAATGTATCGGCCCTGAAACCTTGAGGCTGATCGCCTTGAGCACCTAAAATTCCAGCATAATAGTTAGCCGCACTGTCACTAGCCGCAGTGGGGGCGCTAACAGCATCACCGATTATCCCAAAGGATTGTTCTTGCTCTTCTCTAAAGGGGGCAAGACGCGTACCTTCATAGCGTTCATAGCCCGCATCAGGTTCTGTCAATGCCTCCGCACGAGCTATCATCTTCTTCATTGAAGGTTCTAAGTACGCTGGTAAGTTTGTTTGTGTTACCGTTTGCGAAACGGGTTTCGTTGGTGCTGAACTTCCTCCGCCTTTACTCATAATTTTTCTCCGTTACAAAAAACGATTTCTTCCAACCTAGTTTATCCAAAGCTTTTCCCCACCCTTTACGGCCTGTTAACTCTATCCCTTTAGCCCCGTGGTCTCGTGCCCATCTCTCAAAAATAGTATCCATCTCTTCTACCCATTCATCCATCCTTGATCCCCCAAGGAAATGACCTGTTAACATTCTTTTACGGGGGTAATCAGTAAACCCCGTGACCGCCGCCGCTATAATATTTAGTTTATCAGAATCAAATACTATCCAGAGGTGATACTCTCCTTTGTATATACAATGAAAAACATCTTCTAGTGTATACCTTCCTCCAGACTGCTCCACAGGAGACTGGAGATGTAAACTTACTTCTTCCCAGTTCTCATCATGAAACGACTTGAGATCATCGGGAAGAACTAAAGATATTTTCAAGCCGTCATCACCTCTTCAAATACTTCTTCAACTCCTTCTTCACCTACATAGTCAGGACGCTTCTCTGTTCCTGTTGCTTTCTTTCTTAGGTTGCGTCTAATCATATCCAGCCTTCTTGCTCCTGCCTCAGTATTACCATCACCTGCTAGAGCCACATCATCTGCCGAGAATATATACTCACCACTTGCAATGCGTACATCTTGGTCTCCGTCTATGGTGCCACGGCGCAAGTCATCTCTTCCACCATCGGAACCACGTAACAACCCATCATCTGTCTCTGCCATCTGCATCATCTCGTCTTCCTGAATAACCAGACCTCGTAAACCATTAAAAGCTTCTTCACCAAATTCTTCTATATAACGGGACACCGCTATCTTTGGCTCCGGGTGGTCACCCCGGATAGCAGATATAGCTTGCTCCGTCAGTTGTGTAGCCATTGATTCGCCTTGAGCTAACCCACCTTCATTGAGATACTGCCCTGCTCCAAAGAATTGTTGCTGAGGATTAAACCCGTATTCCCTGAAGTCTCCTGTTGGTTGATACCTTGCCGAACGAGAGAACTTTTTCTTCTCAATAGGATCTCCCATAGCAGTGGGCGTAATATCTATACCACCTTTATTTGCGTCAGCCATCGACGACCCTAAAGCTCCTAGGGAGAAGGGTGCTGAGAACGGCATCTCTTTTACATTACTAAAAGCCACGTCACCTAAAGTTGCTGAGTGGTCACCGGGGGACCAAACACCTGCTTGCTTCCCCATGCCAACGCCCTGAGACCTTGCAAATTTATTGCCAATTCCTTCCACGCCTTTAGTAGCAGTGCTACTTGCACCTCCACCAAACGCGCTACCTAATCCACTAAGTGCGTAACTTCCTACGCCAGCGGTAAGGCCAGCCATCATCCCCTGCTTGAGAGGATCTTTAGTGCCTAGGGCCATCGCTTCAATAGTTTGGCCTCCTGCCGCACCAAGTCCTGTAGCAAGTGCGGTGGCAGGAATACTTAACGGTCCGAACATTGCCGCGCCAATCGCAGGGCCAAGCCACGCACCAATTCCACCGCCTAAGAAGTTCTCAGGCAGTCCAGTGGTAGGGTTCTGTGTCACTGTCCCGGTAGCCGCCATACCCGCAACCTCATCAGGACGCATGTGCATGAGCATGGTGTCACCACCTCGTCCTTGAGAAGCTAAATTTTGTGCGGCATCTACATAACCGCCTGAAGAAAATTCTTCGTCACCAGCATCGCCTGTTCCCCACTCTCCAGCTATACCAAAATTACCTGCGGCGTTTTCATCCATAACCTCAGCAGTCGTTAGGTTACTAAAACGTGCTTGTTCATTAATTGCGTCTTGTGCGGCTTGTCGTGCGGCGTCGATTGCTGGAGCTATATCGTTATAGCCTCCCCCAGCATCGTAGACAGCGCCAGCTATAGCATTGTACGATGGCCCCATATTAAATGTATTCATACTCTGATTGGTAGCGTCAAAATCTCCCACACTTGACTTAAATTGATCTAAATCAAATCTATCGCTAAGACCTGCCATTGCGCTACCAATATCTACAGAGGGAGCCAAAGCATCCGCACTGTAGGGATTGCTTTCTCCACCCGCCGCCATGAAGTCTTCCTCAGAAGCAAACGGGTTGGCCCCTTCGTTTTCCGCATACATCTCTGCAACCTCATTAGCTCTTTGTGCGCCGAATGGTGTGTCTATAAGTTGATTAGATTGCATATCACGTAGGGCATTGCTGACATTAAGATCACCTGTCTGCACAAAGCCCCCACCAGCATCTTGGGTATCCCCTGTTAAATTACCCGCAGAGGTAATACCTAAACCATATGTTCCCGGTGCGTTAAGGTCCTGATGATAGCCCATTGCATTAGCGATAGACCCTATACCACCAACTAAAGTCCCTCCGATACCCGGAGCAAAAGCCGCCCCTAAAGCAGGAAGGAACGATGTGGCTCTAGTAGAAGCATCTAAGTCAGGGTCCATAGCTACAGTAGCCCCAACTCCCCACGGAGATCCTCCCGCCACGTCCTTTACAAAACCTAAACCTCTATCTAAAAGAGATGGCCCTTCATCCCCACCATCAGGTTTGGCGAGACCCATATACATAGTGTCCAGCCTTTCATACTCGTCATTAGTAAGATTTTCTGTCATCAGTGCACGAACATCATCTTCGCCCATCGCCGCTTGATCTATCGCGTTGCTTCTTGCTACCGCCTCATCTAATACACTCCAGTCCACATCAACTCGACCACCCGGAACATTCTGTGAGGGAGGTGACGCTACAGCATCTCCATAGTTTACAGGCAACCCAACAGCACCCCTCCATGAGTTTAAATCATACGGCCAAAAGTTGGCATCAAAGCCAGATACAGCATCACGAGCTTCATCCATTAAACCTCTAGACCAACTAGGATCGTCGCCCTGAAGCATAGACATTTGTTGGTCATAAATAGCTTGAGCGTGTGCTCGATCTCTAAAATCCATATCGCTACCTAACTTGTTGTAACCGTGATGGTTCCTATATTAAAGGAACCTGAAACAGCACCAGCATATCCTACATTATTTAGAACTATTTTCAAAGTACCATCATCATTATAAACCGAACCCGTTTCTAATAGATACCCACTGGTAGGAAGGTTAGTAAGTACCATGTCTGTTCCACGAACATTACCGGGGTTGTTAACTTGTGAAACAAAAAAACTCAGCATCCTTATTATGTCATCCATATACTCCCGGCTATACTCTTCAGGAGCGGATGAGAAGACTGGTAAGCCTCCCGTGAGTGCCATTATCTTCTACCGTCTTGTTTCAGATTAACGCGCGGAGTTCCTAATCTCCATTGTACTCCTGCTGTATCACTTGAAACTTTTAGAGCTATACTACGCCCCCTAACTCTAACAAATATTTGATTAGTAAACTGCTCTACGGGTGTCGTAGATGTCCGTGTTGCGCTTCCTTCTTGGGATACATCGTAATTAGCACCGGGGAAGTTACGCGCTTTCATGGTAAAATCAACAACAGGGGAATCAACTGTAGACCCTTCGAAGGTAAGATCTGGTATTACTTTATCTATAAAACTAAAGTGCTCGCCTTCCCCAATATCAAACTGAGAACTTTCCACATAAGATGAGATTGCGGCTCCATCTGCATCCGTGCCTAACTCATGGTTGTAAAGGTAGGGAGAACTTATTGTGCCAGTAGATTGAGGATATGTCCGAATCCCTCTGTCAATCCATGCTGTACGTGCCATAGTTCCGTAATACCACACATTTTCTCCGTAATTGTACATCACATACGAATCATTTTCAGTAGCATTAGAGGATGGATAGAACCATACTATTTCAGTAAACTCTGAATTAACACCAGCGTATACAGTTCTCAATCTATCGCTGTTAATATTGCCAAATACTTTTTCTCTTACAGCGCAAGTTAGGGTTTGAACTCTACCGTCATATTTATAAAACGTGTCACGTCCCATCCAGAACATAACATCATCGACAGCCGCTACAGCGTTGGGTGCAATAATAGTAATATTGTTTGAGATCTGAGCTAAACCAAATGTATCAGGAGGGCCTAGAAACGTAAGAGAATGTAGCGAAGTATCTGTCCAGATAATAACTTCTCTCTTTGTCTCAGCCGCTCTAACGAACTCTGATCCTGACCCAAGACTAAGATCACCAGCGGTGCCGCTCTCCGTTATTTCCCAATCTAAATCAGTTTCATAGTTAGACCATCTTATAAGCAACGGGTCTTGAGTGGTGGAACCGACAGGGTTGCAACCAAAAGCTATCACATGACCGTCTCTGTCTGAAGAAAGAATCTGACGGCATACTGTAGGTACATCTATTGCCCCAGTCTGAGAAGATAAAAGAACACCTCTAGTTGTAAGGCCGTTAATTTTTTGCCACAAATATATAGAACCATCTCTCACGTTAAACAACAGGTCTTCACCATAATTGTCTTGGGACCACAGCCTAAGTTCAGTTGTTACAGACGTAGCAGAAGCATCCCCCCATCCAATAAATGCACGAGCATCTTGCACAGGAGAATTGTCTGCGTGAGTAGCCCCACTAGTCCCTCTCGTCCCACGCGTAATGCCAGTCAGGTCATTAGTGGAAACTCCTGTGTAGGTAATAAGTTCGCTATCTATAAGAACAACACCTAGATAAGTAACAGCATCAGAAGACGCATGACCTGCTGGCGAAGTACCAAATGCTCCGCGAGTAAGATCTGTCAGAGTTGTTCCTGTAATATTTCCGTATCTTATAACTTCACTGTTTATTTTAACTGTGCCTATAGCGGGTAAACTTGAAACACTGGCAACATTAATAGCAGAATCACTTGATAAAAGTTCTGAACTTAATGTCGTGCTTCCTGAGGAGAACGACGTAGCAGATGTCAGGGCTATGTTTGCAGTAGAGGTCGGGCTACTTATAGCCCCATTTAATGTAGTAGCTGTTGCCCCATCTACAATACCACCCCAGATTCCAGCACCCCATCCAGTGCCACCAGCAGTAGAGTTGGGACCTGTATTTATTTGGTAGATGGCACTAAACGCATCACCCCCAGAACCAGAAGCTGTCGATGTCGCCGCCACTGAAAGCGTAATGACGTAAGTATTCGAATCGACTAGTGAGGTTATCTGATGCTCTATATTTAGGTTACCAATAGGTATCCCGTTAACAGCACTACTTAATCCACTGAACGTGACAAAGTCATTTAAAAATGCCCCATGAGAAGGGTCGGTCACAGTAACAGTAAACTCGGTATTTACTGTAGCCAGTGCCGCCGCTGTAAGCGAAGATGTTTTTCTTTCTGGAGTTATATCACTAAACTGTAAGCCGCTTTCAATATAGAATTTAAGATTAGTCCCCACCCCAAGATAGTCAGACCCATCAAATGCTATCCAGTTATGCAAAGACCGACACGATCCTTGAAAGGTATTAGAAGATACTCTTTGCCACCCCCCTATTTTTTGCGGCAACCCGAACCTAAATCTTACAAGATCTCCATCATACCAGCCACCTTGGTTAGTATAAGAGGTAGTCTCTCTTACAATGCCGGGACGAAATTTTAAGTTCTGTAAGCTCATTATTAATCCAACTTAGTCGCTACGGGCTGGTGGCTTCCATTATGAATACTTAGTAAATTATCTGCATCTCTACGCAAGGCGTTAACCCGGTGCTGTAACCCCTCAAGTTCTCTTGATCTTGACGCCATCTCAGATGGGCTTAACATCGACCCTAGCACATTAACCTGATGCTTCATAACAGCATCTCCTGATTCAGTGGCATCTAACCTTGTATTTAAACTAGCAATTTCTTGAACCACAACCTTTAAATCCTCTTGGATACGAGCTACTGTACTTTTTATAACGGCCCATGTCCCAGCTAATCCTGCTAAAACAGTGGCAAAGGTTAGGATTTCTCTAGCTCCTAACTCCATTACTTTCTAGCCCACCAAATATAAGCACCGACCCCACCTATAACAGCTATTAAAAATATATATCCAGCAACAGTTTCCAGTGTCTTATATAATTTTTCGCTGGCTTCTTCTTTCTTCTGGTTCTCCTTTAACATTAGTTTCTTGTGCTTTTCAATTCTAATTTTACGTTCTTCCAAGATATTGTTCCACGTATCTGGGCCAAATCTTTTATTGATCATCCGCTTAACTTTGAGCATCTGCTCTTCAGCCAGTTTCTCTTCAATGGTATCTTTTGCTATCGCGCCTAAAGAAAACTTATCCCCCGTTGACCCTAAAGTCTTACCTAATAAACTATCCCATCTACTGGCAATAGGATGGGAGGTTTGTTTAATTTCTTTACGGCCTTGGAAAACAGAGTCTATCTGATCCGCTATCTCAGAAACGTCTTTTGCGGTTCCGATTACGCTCCTGATTCCTTTTACTGCACTATTAACAAGGGCAATTCCTGCGAGGGTTTCTGCAACGACCATAGCATTTCTCTATTACTCTAATTCATTCCATCAAGTAGGGGTTCACGAACCCAGCCAGCAGAATTGTCGGCTTGGTATGCGTCCTCGTCCCAACGATACTGCTTATCTTCACTGGCATCGCTGGGCATCGCTATTGGTGCTTGCCAATCATCATCACTGTCCAACGCCCAAGAAGCGTAAGGCTGTGGAGAAATAAACTTGTCTTTGGTAGAGTCGTAGGTATACCCTGCTCCAGCGTACTGCTTTCGAATGTTGTTATTGTAGCTAGTCTTCACCCACTTATCCCCGTGGACATAGGTTTGAAGCCAAGAGATGCAAGCCGCTTCTCCTTCATTGGTTTCCTTATCATTGTCCATCACTAAGACTTGAACAACAACGTCGCTTGAATCTACTTGTGCATAGTGTGCCATTACTTTATCACCTTTAAGTCTGGCTCCAGAATCTCTGGAGGCTGGGGGTTTTGCTTCTGGGTCTTACCTTTAACAAAAGCACTGCATTGCCCCCACACCTTCATGGAGGGGAAAACACTGATTATCTGACCTTGTATAGTCACAATGGGTACGGGTGGATTTGCTACGCATAGCACTTCTCCTTC
>Ga0302123_10000814_pt1 | contig 23261 bp, 18 predicted proteins | sample CB21_321_MG_FD_203109 | JGI IMG/M metagenome (GOLD analysis project Ga0302123, IMG submission 203109) | Marine microbial communities from Western Arctic Ocean, Canada - CB21_32.1 | ecosystem: Environmental > Aquatic > Marine > Oceanic | place: Canada: Western Arctic Ocean | collected 2017-09-28 | reverse complement strand
AAAACCAAAGATGAACTAACAACGCTGGCGCATCGGAAACTAAAAAGCATGTCCAACGATCCAGGTTTGATCCGCGGATTGTACTTCCGATCCTATGTTGCAGATTTTTTCAGATGAGCCATACTACCTGCGAGGAACTGTTTGTACTTGCGAAACGTCTCCACAAAAGCAGCATTGCCGGATTCGACTTCGATATCCGGTGCGAGAATAGACTCGAACAGTTGTCGGACGTGTGCGTGCATCAATTCATGACTGAGGGTCATCAGGCTCCAACGCGCAGTGTCAGCAGCCGGAAGGGCCTGCAGCGCTGCACTCAACGAGTAGGCGGCCTCGTGGAATCCGAGACGTCCACTGAAGAACAGCAAGTGAGGCCGTGCCGTCTGCTCCTCGGACTTTGCTCGCTCAATCAACAAATCTGTTTGCTGCTTCTGACCTTTCCACTCCGACAAGTCGACATCCGCCAGCGAGCGAAACACATTCAGAGGTTTCGCGATGCGAAAGCAATCACGGACCGCAGAGTGCACTGGGATATCGGTGAATACGTCGTCGACCTTCCTTGTGAAGGCGTGCAGCGAAGCAATGGCCGTACCGATGCCAAGCAACGAATGGCTGTGCACGAAACATCGATTTTCAAGCAGCGGCGCGGCTCCACCAAAAGTCTGGGAGAGTGCATAGGCGAGTATGGAGTTGATCTGAACGAGGTGATCTGTCGCGGCGTTGATTCGTTTCTGCAGCCGCTCGACGGTCTCCAAAGTCGCCACCTCAATAGTTTGTGTGGCAACCGTGGGCCGCATTTCGTCCAGTTCAGCTTTAAGAGTGCGAATGTGAGCGACACGACCGTTGATCGCGAAAATCAGATTCTTGATCACGTCGAGATAATGAGGAGCGTGTTGAACGGAATGTTCCGTTAAGGCGTTGACCCCGTTGCGTATCTCATCAACGAGGTGCCGCAGGTCGAAGTCGTCTGTCGATCGCATGCCGATCAGCGTGAATTCTTCGACGTTTACCTCGACAGGCGGCGACAATTCAACCGCGCGAACGTCGATTGAGTGATCGCGAATGGCCCAATGCTCAAATGACCGAACTGTGCCAATGGCATTGTCACGAATCTTCAACAGCTGATCAGAATCGGACGTGAAAACGATGAAGGACGCCAGACCGTAGCTGAACCAACAATGTCCCCTCAGCGATTTGTCTGAGTTTTCCTTGGCCCTGGCGATCTCTGTGAACGCCCGTTCGAAGGCGAAGAAGCCGACGTGGGCAGTAGCTGCAAGTTCCGGCGCTTGGGCGGCGTCGGGATCGACCGCGAAGATAGGACTGATTCGGTAATCAGTCTGCACGTCAACTTTCGCGTCACGTTCTGACTCGTCGCGGGCAAAAAAGAGCGAATCGTTCGACTGACCTCGTTTAAGGATGAGGTAGCCGCTGTCCATCTAGTCCGCTCCCTTGAGTGGCTCAAACTTTGAAAACGTGATCTCGCCAGTTTCAAAGTTGACTCGCATTCGCTCGAAAACGTGCCTAGCCCCGTCGGTCGGAGTCAGATCGGCGTCGAGCGATTCACGAGTCAATCCTCCTCGCGAGAGAACATGATCATTGCCATCGCGGCCATAAACGGCAGAAGGCCGCTCTGGGACACCTTCCCAAAGAAAGACATCGTGCTCAATCATGTCCAGCATGCGCTGGTGTTCAGATGACATGTTTTATGATCGGGCGGAGAATTCTGCAAACGTGTGCTGACCTCGTAGAAACGAAACTACACGCTGCATCTGGGAAATGAGGAGTGAAATAACCAGATTCCGTGGTCGTTACCGACTCCATTCTGTGCCAAGCCGAGCAACTATAGGCGGCTCTTTTGCGTTTGCAACCGAGGCTGACATCCGGCCAGAATAGCGAGTCAAGGGAGAATCCGGACCGAGTGGAGATTTCTCGCCGTTCTTTTCTAATGGATGATTTTTTCCTTGACGCTGAGTCTTGACCTGCCCGGCGAAGGGACAACGGCCGTAGCTGACTGACACGCATGGAGGCTTAGCAGTGTTGTGCCCGGAGTCGCCAGCAGGCCGCGTCGCGGGACGAGGAAGGCTCCGAGCAGGTTTGACGCCGGTTCTCCGATGCGGCCCTGGCTCAGGTTGACGATCAGGATCTGGCCGCGGTCCATGATGCGGCGGAGGTCGATGCGGTTGCGCGGGGCGTCGATGATGTTCCGCAGCCGGGGGCTGTTTGTTTCTGTCGCATCCAACTCGGGTTGCTGTGCCGCATGCCGGAAAGGGTCCGCAATCAACACGCCGTGCGTGCGTGGCAGCGGGTTGGCGACGAACTGGCCCAGTTTGTTCTGGACCGGCGAGATTGCTTCGCTGCGGCATGCCCGTCTTCCCGCAGATGAACAGGTGCCGGCGACGGTCGTCGAGCTTGATACCAAAGCCGTAACTCTGGCGGCGGTACTGCACGCGGCCGAGTGCCGTGACGTCGGGATCTCGGTGCGGAGACGGCAGCCACACCGGCGGTTCGAGTTCCGGGCACGTCGTCCGCTGCAGCCGGGCGACGGAATCGGTGGGCGGATGCCACAGAGTTGCGATCTCCGCAGCACACAGGGCGAACCGATCATAGTAACGCGGACGTGTTCTCCGCCGAATGCGGCCTGGTAGAAACTTCACCTGCTCCGAAGTGAAGCAGCCGAAGGTTCCGGCCAGCTCTCTGAGCTTCTGTCCTATTGCCGGACTGCGATGCTGAGGGGGACTACCGGGCTGATGAAGCCGGCGAGACGAGCAGTCGCACGTGGATGGGGCACTCGCTTTTGACTGGCATACCGCGGTCGTCCTGGATGGTTGCTTCCAGGATCAACGGTGCGTTGAACGGGCCGACGTCTTCCGCTGCGAACTGAATGGGCAGGGTGCCCTGTGTCATGCCAGCCGCGACTTCGACGGGCTCGGACGACCAGCCGCGGATGTGACTCGCCGAACGCAATTGCACGGTGACCGGTCCCGTTAGGCCAGTGCCTCGTCCGATCGTGATGGGAAGTTCGACAGTCTGGCCTGCATGTACTCCGAGGGTCTTGCTCGGTGTGCCGATACTCAGACGCACCGGGTCCACGAGGCAGATGATCTGATCGTCCTGCGTTTGTGACGAATAGCTGACTCGGTGCTTACTACCGTCAGGTGTTTCAATGATGGCCGAGACGATCAGGCAGGACCGGCTGGTTCGACCAATCTCCATCCACGGTGGCAGTGAGATCGCATAGTAGAACTCAGACTCGCCAGGCGGGACGATGACTTTCGGGCCCGTGACGCCCTGCAGGTGCCGAGTCTGCCGATCAGCCATTTCCACTTCAATCGGCCCCTCGAAACCGCCTCGGTCGATCTGGTAGTTCCGACCGTAGACCGTGCCCCGCGATGCGTATTTGGTTTCGAATGGAGAAGAGAATTTGAACGGCGTTTGGAGTGCAACGGCAAACGCTATGTTTGTGACGTCCGGCTCGCCGTATGAACCAGGAAATTTTGCGGTGCTGACAATGTCCGTGTCAGGTTCCGTCGATCGACCAATGATGCGGATATTAGCGAGTCCGATGTTCGTCTTGTCCGTGGCCTTGAAGACGAGGGTCGTATTCGGCTTGTTCTTGCCGATCGCGGTCCCTTCGAGTGTGACACCTTCAGGGAGTCCTTCCGCCGTGATTTCAATCTCACCCTTGTAACCGGCGGACCTGTCGACATTCAGCTTGACCTTCGCACCGGCTTCGTCGCCGGCGGTCACCGTAATGGCATCAGCCGGCAGAGTGAGTGCAAATCCCATTGTGTCGGCTGCCGCTTCAGTGATGTGAATGCGATAGGCGAACTCGTCTCCTCCACGGGATGCGAACTGATCACGGATCTGCAGATAGAAATGTTCGCCCTTCGGGACCTTCCAGCTCAGACGGGAATCGGTGACGCCGCCTTTGACGTCGTCATTCAGCGCGAGCTGTTTCAGTTCACTCGATAGAACACTCAGCACAGCGTCGAGCGGCGTCCCGAGACGGGATGCGAAGACTTCAATCACCAGGGACTGGCCTGCTGTCGCCGTGAACCGCCACAGGTCGGTGTCACCTGGTCCGTTGATTTGACCATTCAGCGCGGATGGAACGGCAAAGTCACTGACCTTTGGTGCAACGGATGGTGTGGACTCGCTGGATTCTTCTGCGAGCAGATCGTTGGGTTCAGATTCGAGATGCTCGTCCAGGTCACCCGCTACAAGAGTGACGGGATTTGATGCGAATGGTTTGCCGGCCATCTGCCAATGGTGGATGGCACCGGCTGCGGCGGGAATCGCGACAGCAACCGGTTGGTCCGGCACGTTCGCGCCGGACAGCGTCAAAGCAACTGACTCACCGCGTTTGCCGCCCAGGGGATAGACCGAGCGGATATACGCTCCGTTGCGAATCGTCAGCCGATAAACATGATCCTGCAGCCCGTTGAATTTGATGTCGTGAATGCGACATTCATAAGTGCCATCCGACGGGGCTTCAAATTGCACGAACGAGTCAGTACCGAACGTGTCGACGTTCTGCACCAGCATCTGCCCGTCGGGGCTGCGTATCTCGAGCCGGGAATCAAGCGGCGAGCCGAGGCGCGATGCAAAGACCTCGCAACTGAGTTGCTGGCCGGCTTTCGCGTCGAAGGTCCAGATGTCGACGTCTTCTCGAGGAAAAATGCGACCGTTGATCGTCACCGGCAGCGTCACGGCGACCGGCACGGGATCTCCGTCGATTTCCTGCTCGACAACTTCCGGCAGATCGCCGACCTGAAACTTCATGCGCGGTGTGACGCCCTGCGATGTCGAGACTCGCCAGTACCGCGATCCCAGTGCTGCATCGGCTGCGATATCGAGCGAGCCGGCGTAGTCCTTGGCGTAATCCTCTTTGCGCTGGGATGCGGGCTGCGGAATTACCGGGCCTTCGAACCAGGTTGTCTCGGTTCGCTCAATTCGTTCTGTGGCTGTGACGCCGGGACCGCTGAGTTCGAAGGGGCAGCCCAGGTACAGATTGTGCCCGCCGACTCGAAAACTGACCGTGGTTCCACGTTGGCCACCCGCCGGGAAGATGTAGCTGACGTGAGGCGGATCAGCCTGCGTGGGTAGGCAGGTCAGAATGGCGAACGTGCAAGCGAGAAATCGAAGCGTCTTCATGATCAGCCTCGTGTGATGGGCCGGTGTCAGATCTTAATCTTAATCCTACTCTTAATCTGGACTGCGCCACGGACCGTCAAGCCTGAGCCGTTCATTCCAGAATAGTCTGCTCGCGATCGGGGCCCACGGAAATGACTTCGACCGGATAGCCGATCAATTCGGCGATTGTCTCCACATATCGCAATGCATTCTCAGGCAGATCGGCTCGTCTGCGAACCCCGGTAATGTCCTGCTTCCAGCCGGGAAGCGTGCGGTAGACGGGTTTCACCTTTGCCAGGTCGTCAATGTGACTGGGGAAATCGGTCGTGCGTTTGCCGTCGATTTCGTACGCCTCGCAGATCGAGAGCTCATCAAGTCCGTCGAGGACGTCAACCAGCATGACGGCCAGCACATCAATACCGCTGATGCGGGCTCCGTAACCGGCGGCGACGGCATCGAACCAGCCGCAACGTCTTGGCCTGCCCGTGACGGTGCCGTATTCGTGTCCGACGTCGCGGATGTGCTGTCCGATTTCATCGTGCAGTTCCGTGGGAAACGGGCCGCCCCCGACTCGTGTCGTGTAAGCCTTCACCACGCCGATCATCTTCGAGATGACTCGTTCCGAAACGCCACTGCCACTGTGAATCCCGCAACCGGAACTGTTTGAGGACGTCACATAGGGGAACGATCCGTGATCGATGTCCAGCAGACACCCCTGGGCACCTTCGAACAGCAGACGTTTGTTGTTCGCGAGGGCCTTGTGCAGGAACGCTGTCGTGTCGGTGACGAACGGGCCAAGTTGCTCGGCGTAGCCCGAGTACTCTTCAAAGATCGCGTCGACGTCGAGTGGCTGGAAGTCCGGGTCGATTGCCTGAATCGCGGCGTTCTTTTGCGGGACAATTTCACTCAGGCGTTTGCGGAGCACATTGGGACGCACCAGATCGCCCATGCGGATTGCATGCGTGCGTCCCGCCTTATCTCGGTAACACAGGCCAATGCCACGCATCGTTGTGCCGATCGCCTCGCCTCCGCGCGCCTTCTCGAACGCGACTTCCTGCGCCATGTGATACGGAAACACGACGTGCGCCCGGTCACTGATCATGAGCCGCTCAGGCGGGACCGCGCCTCGCCGCGAGACAAGACTGCCCAGTTCGTCGAGAAACGCTTTGGGATGGATGACGACCCCGGTCGCGATTACGGAAACCACCGAGTCGTGCAGGATGCCGGCTGGAAGAAGCGAAAGCTTGTAGGTCTCGCCGTCGAAGATGACGGTGTGGCCAGCGTTGTTGCCACCCAGATAGCGGATCACGACGTCGTGCTGCGAAGTCAGCAGGTCAACGATTTTCCCCTTGGCTTCGTCACCCCACTGAAGCCCGATCACAGATGTAGAACTCACAGGAACATTGGCCTCTCAACAGGGATACCCAGGAAATCGCAGAGACTCGGACGCGAGACGCGTTCGGAGCATCATTGTCCGGCCTGTAGCGCCGAAAACCGGACGTTGCATTGCGATTCACGAACAGCCGTCGGCTGCGCAAAGCGTCTGAGTCTAGCGGAGAACCCCGTGAAAAGCAGTCGTCACGGCGAACAGCGGAATCACCGGCCGCTTCGGACAAGATCGACGAAGATTTCACGTTCCAACTTGCCAATTCGACGGCGTACGGGGCCCTGAACACGTTCGAGGCTCCGCAGGACCTGCATGTATTCGGTCGAGTAACCGTCTGAGTCTCCCTGCCAGCGACGCATGGTCAGCGGTCGCAGCAGTTCTCGTGCATTGTCGTCTTCTCCAGCGCCCAGCACGGAGGCAACGCGCCAGTATCGGTACGCCAGGTCGTAAGGGTCGGTGGCGATGGCCTGGTCGAAAGCGGCACGTGACTTTTCAAACTTTCTCTGCAGATACAGGCTCTTACCGCGGTTGAAGTACCGGGCGGCATCGGCGGACGACGGAACAATGATTCCCAGTCCGTCCACTCGTGGCGTGGGCCACGTTCCGGCCAGTTTGCCGAATGATTGCTGCAGAGCCTGATTGGCAACGTCCGCGGCTGTGGCTCGCTGTTCTTCAGTCACAAGCGAACCAGTCAGTTCCAGGTAGACCTGCCCGTCCTCCTCAACATATTTTCCGCCACGAAGTTGGATCCCGTCCCAGGCGGCGTTCATTCCCAAAGCGGATTGAATGCGGACGACAGCTCGGCCAGCATCGGGAAGCACGACTTCCAGGTCGTCCGTCTGAGGAATCGGTGCGGGCGACACTGCAGTAATGACGTCACCGTACCGTTTACGAAAGACCGTCGAGACTGCCTGAGCTAGTGGTGCTTTCTGAAATGAAAACCCGATCTGGCCTTCGAGCAGCATCAGATCCGCAGTTCCTGGACCGGGCTGATAACTGGCAGCCGTGATTGAGCAGCCATCAAAGATGCCCGTTTTCAAATGAGTCTGCAGATCGGCCAGGACGGGGGCGGCTGATGGAAACGCCTGCTTCATATTGTCCCCGGTCGCGGCGGGAACTTGCCCCGGCGCGACGACTTGTGGGCCGTACTTCTCAAGCAGCAGGCCAGAACACGCCTGCTCGATTGCACTCCTCTGAAACGCAAATCCAAAATGCCCTTCAAGCACGAGCCAGTCGCGGCCTTCGGGGCCGACGCTGAATGTCCCGCTCGTGACTTTGCAACCTTCCAGTCCGGGCTGAGCGGCCGCCCATTGCTGCACTGTCTGCAGAAACGAATCCGCCTTGGGAGAGACGACTTTCACGTCGTCGAGCTGCGGGGTCGGGAGTCCAGGAATGACAATCGTCGTCGGACCGGTCGGAGTCGCCGGTTCTGGCACGGCGGGAATCAGGGAGGGAGCACCCGGCACACCTGGCTTTGGCACGGTTCCCGGAGTCGGCGGCTTTGGAGGCGTCGGTGGTTTTGGAGGTGTTGGTGGCTTTTTTGTGGTGGGCTTGGGGGTGGCGGGCTTTGGTGTGGCGGGTTGTGCCGGTGTCGTTTCCTGATCCTGCAGTAGTCCCACCTGCAGAAAACGAACCGATGCGAGCCGATAACTCAGACTGGCCGCTCGGACGATGCCACTGCCCGACGGGATCAGTGCGGCGGATGAATCGTCTGGGACGGGATTCGCCGCGGGCGCTGGTGGGTCAGCCGGAACGGCTTCCTCAACAGGTGCCGGAACTGGTGGATCCGCGGGGACTTCAGGCACCGCGGCACCTGCCGTTGCGACATCTCCGTATCGCGCGGCGAGCAGATTGGTGCAGGCACTCCAGATCGCAGCCTTCTGAAACGCAAAACTGACCCGGCCGGACAGCCGGACGTCGACGTCGCCATCGTCGTTCAGCACGTACTCGGCTGCTGTGATTTGGCAGTCTTCAAATCCGGGACGGTCCTGCATCCATGCATTCACTCCGCGGAGAATCTCGTCGGCGGCCACCAGTTCCAGCTTGAGCCCATCGACCTGAATGGTCGGCAATTGGACTCCCCCTGGCACGTCGCCGTATGCGGTCTTCAGGATGTTCGCGGCCTGTCTCGCGATCGCTCGCCGCTGAAACTCGAAAGCGACTTTTCCGGTTAACGTCAGATGCTGCGGAGCCGATGCATTGGGGACAAACTTCGCCGTCTCGACGGCGCTACCGTCGAAACCCGGTCGGTCGGCCATGAATGCCTTGATACCAGTCAGGACATCTGCCGGATCGGGGTGCTTCAGTTCGACCGGTTGGGCAGGCGTTGCCGGCTTCTCCGGCACGGCCTGCGCAGGAGCGTCGGTGGTCGCATCAGGAGTTGCTGCTGGTGGAGGCGGCGAGTCCTGCGATCGCGCGTTCCCCGACAATAGACACAACATCGCAAGCGTCGCAGCCAGTTTGATCGAGAATGTCATGAATCGGCCTTTTGCCAGAGGGAGCTGCTGATCGCCCGGTTACGAAGGCACTCAAGGGTTGCGAGGCATACATCAAGCATGCGGCAAACCGGTCCCAGCGTACACCCGAAAACGTCATTTTCAACCGGGTCCTGGCCGGCTTCCCAATGTTGCATCAATGGGGCACTCGATCAGGCGAATGGCTGGAATTACCGGACGACTCAGCTCCACGAACCTCGTCGTCTTAATTCGCGTTTTGCAACCTGCGTCGGAAAAGTGTTCACATTGCGCACGAAGCGGATAGACTCCCGCGACACGTGGATGTTCATGGATGTTTCGCATGGAGGAAAAGCTATGGCAGGACGCAAGCTGCGTTTCGACGCGCCGGACACGGACACTGCGAGCGATTCGGTTTCGGGTATGACTGTCGCTGCACTCAGGAGTGCCGCAAGCCCGCTGCCAGACGCATCCAATACCGAGTTACCCGCCGCTGACTCGGAAGCGACGGAGTCGGCCAGTGCAGAGCCTCATGCGCTGGAACGAGCCATCCAACTGGAACTACTGAATCAGTCGGATGTGCGATTCTCGTCGCTGGTCGTCCGACGATTTCGCGATGGCGTTTGCCTGCAGGGCGTGATCGAGATCGACAACGACTTGCCAGACATCGAACGAATCACGCGTGAATTGTCCGGCGTGAACCGCGTGATGAATCATCTGGTCGTGCGTCGCCGGGCGTCAAATGCATGATTGCTCGACCAACCAGGCCGACCCAGCCAGTTGCGATCCGCCGCGTTTAACCCGTCGGCGGTGGCTGAAGGCCGGGCTTGCCGCCACTGCGGGAGCAATCGTCGGACTGCCGGCTTATGCGGCCTTCGTCGAACCCCACTGGGTCGAAGTCACGCGTGTCACTCTGCCGATTCGCAATCTGCATCCAGGACTGCAGGCGTGCCGGCTGGTTCAAATCAGCGACCTGCACGTCGGACCGGTCGTCGACTTTGAATATCTCACAGGAGTGATTCGGCAGGTGTCTGCGCTGCAGGCCGACATCGTTGCCATCACCGGCGACTTTCTCCATCACATCGGACCACAGCAGATCGTCGAAACGGAAAGCCTGCTGAAAGACCTGGCTCCTGCTCGCCTGGCGACGGTCGCCATTACCGGCAATCACGATTACGGCGAAGGCTGGAATCGGCGCTCCGTGGCCGACCGACTGACAGATCGACTCGATGCCCTTGGCATCCACATGCTGAGGAACTCGTCAACCATCGTCAGCGGGTTGCAGATCGCAGGAGTCGACGACCTGTGGACACCCGACTTCGCTCTGGACCAAACAATCGACAGCATCAACACCGATGCTGCGTCACTGGTCCTGTGCCACAACCCGGACGCTGCTGATTTACCCGGTTGGGGAGATTATCGTGGCTGGATCCTCGCCGGACACACGCATGGCGGTCAGTGTCGCTTTCCTGTTCTGGGTGCTCCCATGCTGCCTGTCAGCAATCGGCGGTATGTCGCGGGTGCTGTCGCGGCGCCGGGCGGGCGAACGCTATACATCAACCGGGGCATTGGATATCTGCGTCGCGTGCGTTTTATGGTGCGACCGGAGATCACAGTTTTCGAACTGCAGCCGGCTGTGTGAAGAGGACGAACCGACCCGTGGCGAAACGAGGCACACGACGCATCCGTCTTGAAACCGCTCTCAACGCGGTCGAGACACCCGTCTTCGTAATCGACGCTCAACGCCGGGTGGTGTTTGTCAATCAGGGCTGTGAACTGTTGACGGGATGGACTGCCGCCGAAACGGTCGGACGCGTCTGCGACTTCGCATCTTCGGCCGAGCCGACTGACGTCGAGTCGTTGACAGAGTCGCTGTGTCCGCCGCCGGAAGTTTTTGACGGAGCAGCCACACAGACGCCGCGATATTTCGTTAACCGGAATTCGCTGCAGACATCGACGCGATTGGTACATTTCTTTCCGCTGGACGACAGGAATCGTAGCTCGTTCATCCTGGGAGTTGTGACCGCCGTACCGTCGGCGGGACAACCGGCAGGGACTTCCGTGATCGCGACTGTGCATGCGGAACTAGCCGCGCTGCGGCACGATCTGCGCGAACGCTACAACATTTCGTCGATCGTGTGTCGTTCACCGGGCATGCAGCGAGTGCTGGAACAGGCACAGCTTGCCCGTCAGTCAAATGCCATTGTGCATTTCACCGGCCAGCCTGGAACCGGGAAAGAGCACGTGGCTCGATCGATTCACTACGCAGCACCGGGCGGACAACGAGCGTTCGTGCCCTTGAATTGTCGGAAGCTGCCCGCGACTGAATTGCAGGAATCACTAAGTCGCCTGGTCGAAACTGACTGGGCTGACGTCTCGACGGCGTCAGCACTGCACCCCGGGACGATTTTTCTGGATCACATCGAACGTCTGCCGCGGGACCTGCAGCAGCGACTGCTGGACTTCATTCCATCCCGACATGGCGCCGCGTTTCGCAATCAGGTGCGATTAATGACCGCCAGTTCGGTTGATCTGAATCAACTTCGAGTCGACGAGTCGCTGACAGAGGACTTCTATTTTCTGGTGACAGCGCTGCAGATTGAGTTGCCGCCGCTGGCACGCCGCGCCGGCGATGTGCCCCTGCTGGCTCAGCACTTCCTGGAACACCGCAATCACGGCAGCGGACAACAGGTCTCCGGATTCACCGACGAGGTCAACTCACTCTTCGAGCATTACAACTGGCCGGGCAACCTGGACGAACTCGAGCAGGTCGTCTCTGAAGCACACGCCGCCTGCACGGGAAGTGTCATTGGCACTGATCATCTGCCGTTTCGATTCCGAACAGGCCTGGACGCTCAAAGCCTTGGACCGCCTCCGACTGGCCGCGTGGAGCCGCTTGAGCAATTGCTGTCGCGGATCGAGCGCGAGCACATCGCCAATGCGCTGGAACTCGCCGGTGGAAACAAAGCCCAGGCAGCCAAACTGCTGGGACTGACCCGCCCGGCTCTGTATCGCCGCCTCGAATCGCTGGGGCTGGCCGAAGAGTGACGACTCAGCTGAAGAATTCGTCGTCGTTCGAGAGGTCGTCTTCGGAGATCAGGATAAACCCCTTGTCCGACAGGACACGCGTCGCGGCGTCCATGTCGTCGGTGTGAATCGCGATCGCGCCGTGTCCCGCGCGGCGGTATAGCAGCGGATACATGTAATTCACATTGAGTTCCGCCTGCAGCAGCACCGAGCATACCGACAGGAATGGCTGCTCCTGTTCTGGAAGCTGAATGCCGATGACTTCGTTCTCAAAGAAAGTGAAGCCGGAGAGTTCAAACAATTCGCGGGCGCGTTCCACGTGGTCCAGCATCACTCGGGCAATGGCCACGTCGACCGTGTCGACGATGCTCAGAGCGATGATCCGCATGTCGTAGCGTTCGAGGCTGCGGACAAGCTGGTTCAAGCTGCCGACACGGTTCTCCATGATCACGCAGAACTGCGTGAGCGCGGGCCAACTGCGGCCACTTATGGTTGTGGCATCAGTGAATTCGCCTTCCCCGAAACCCGTCGACATGCTCTCTGGACTCCATTCACAAGGCGGCTCCCAGCCACCTGACTCTTACTCTTAATCCTACTCTTAATCTTACTCTCGTCCGCGAGCAGTCAGTCCTAAGGAGATTAGGATTAAGAGTAGGATTAAGATTAAGAGGTGTGAGTGATCGGCTGTCGCTACACAAACGCAGCGGCTACTGCGTTAGAGACCCGGGCGAGATACGTTCCGTGCGGTTCCTGCGGGCAGGTCGTCAACAGCACCATGAATGCGTCGAGGTCCGGGTCGATCCACAGAACTGTACCCGTGGCTCCCCAATGACCGTAAGTCCGGTTTCCGAGGAAATCGCCGAAGTTGGCGCTGTGAGCCGGCCAATTCAGACGCCAGCCCAATCCCCACGGCTTCGTGCGTCGATCGGTCTCCGGGATATCCGGCATCACTTCAAGCTGGTTTCGAGTTGCCGCATGGATCGCTGCCGGGGAAAGCACGGAGGACTCAACTCCCGATGGCAATCGCCCCAGCATCATCTGGCAAAAGCGGGCCAGATCGAGTGGCGTCGTCAGCAGTCCGCCCCACGGAGCGCCCAGCATTCGCCAGTAACGGTTGTTCCAGTTCCAGTCCTGATTCTCCTGCTCGGGCGGAATGCGGATCTCCGGAATGCGGTCGGTCTGTGGAGGTTCGCCCTCAAACCAATCGGCGGGTAGACCGAGCCATGAATCGACCATGCTCAGCGGTTCGAAGATTTCCCGGCGAACGAACTCAGCACAGGGCACGCCTGAGACTCGCTGAATGATCTCGCCGAGCATCGCAAAGCCCATGCTCTGGTAACGCACTCCGCGGCCCGGCGGGAATTCGAGTTCGATCTCGCACGTTCCCTCAACAAATGCCGACAGCGGTGCGTGTTGCTGACGCAACTCGACATTGTTCGGCAGCATGTCCGGCAGTCCTGACGAGTGCGTCAGCAGGTGGCGGACGCGGACACCGTTCTTGCCGTGTTTCCCGAATTTCGGGACGTACTCGATGACTTTGTCGGAGAGCTTCAACTCGCCGCGTTCTGCCAGCATCAGGACCGCCATTGCGACGATCGGTTTGGTGATGGACGCGATCAGAAAGACGGCGTCGTCCCGCACCGGCTGCGATCCGTCCAGCGTCTGAACTCCGAAGAACTGCGGTTCGACGACCGCTCCGCTGCGTCCTGCGATCAATCCGACCGACGGCAACGCGCCGTCGTCACAGAATCGTTTCAGCAGGTCGCATGCGAATTGCCAGCGTGCGGGATCGAGCTGCGCCTGATGCGGTTCTGCGAAGGAATCCATGCCCATCCTCGTGATGCAAACCAGTCGTAGACGGCGGTCAGGATGTGGACTCGCCGTCGCCCTGAGCTTCGGCTTGAGCCAGCATCTCCTGAATCTGCTTGCGCGCCGCAAAGTAGTAAAGCGAACCGACGGCTGCCACGAGGATCGTTGTCGCGCGATACGCTCCGGCCGCCAGCACGCCAAGACCCGCTTCAAAGCCAGCCAGTTCGTAGGACTTCTTCACGGCGTACTCAAGTGCACCGAGTCCTCCCGGTGTCGGAAAGAAGGACGCCGCAACCTCAGCGGGCGGAATAATTAACAGGTGCGCCACATAGCCGGGCACGTCAGCATCGCCCGCGATAGCTCGGGCGCAGCAATAGAATGACGAGATGATCCCGAAGTGCCCGACAATGCTGATCAGCACCGTGGCCACAACGACCATCCGGCGCGTCTGATACAAAGCGATGGCCGTCGCAGCATCGCCAACCATTCCGCCGATCTTCGGAAGTCGTGTCAGCCAGTTGAGCCAGCGGGATCGCGGAGTCGCCGGATGCAGCATGATGGCGAGTCCGATGAGCCCGGCCGCGGTGCCCCCCCATGTGGCCCAGACGAGTGTTTCGCCACTGCCGAGGTCCTGCTCCAGACACATCCCGGCTCCCGAAGCCACCATGAACAGCGCCAGCAGCCCCAGGATGCGGTCGAGGAGTATTGTGGCCACTGCGACGGCTCGGCGTTCGGTCTGCTCGCGAACCATCAGGACGGCTTTGGCCAGATCGCCGCCGACGATTCCGGGGCCCACATAGTTAAACAGGTAGCCCAGAAACCCAAGACGTACAGCGTCACCCATTGTGAACGGAAAATCCTGCGCTTTCACGAGCAGATACCAGCGAAAAAACGTCAGGACAATCGAACTGCTGCAGAGCACAAATGCAGCGACCAGAAAGCGCCAGTGAATGGGCTCGGTGAGCAAACGCTGGAACTGCTCACGGTTCTGATGAACGAGCAGTGTGATCAGACCAATTGCGAGCGGCCATTTGAGCCAGCCGATCAGTCTCGCAATGAGAGAAGGACGCTCGGCCACGGCGGGATTCCCTTCCTGTCGGGTTTCGTCAGATCAGCTTCTCTGTACACCGTGCCTGAGCCGTAGCCCGATTTCTCCGAAATCGGTATCTGCGGATTTCGGAGAAATCCGCCTGCCGCTGTATCGACTCAGGACATCTCGCGATACGTGTCGAAGCCCATGTAGCCAATCAGTCCGGCACTCGCGAGAAACATGATGTCCAGCACGGTCTGCCCGGCGAACGGCACGCCCGCAACCAGATCGACAATCGACAGGATGCCGACGATGGCGGAAGCGGCGATCGATCCGATCAACATGCGCTTAGTCCCGGGCGTCATGTACGTTTATCCAGAGTCTGCTCGAAGGAGACCGTCTCGATGGCATTTTGGCACAATTGCGACACGAATCCCGAGTATAGAAGCTTGCGATCGGGCTTTACCAGTTCGGGCAACAGACCGCGGGGCGATTCGCCTCAAACGGACAGGTTAGTCAGTTCTGTCCGGTTTCGAGAAGCCGTCGGGCTCTTGAGAATACAGCATCGAACATGGTTTCTGTCAGCCGACCCGTAAAAGTGTTTTGCTGGCTGGGATGAAAACTGCCCAGCAGGACACGGCCCTCGGACAACTCAACTTCGGCCCCGTGGCTGAATTTCGGCAGTTTCCCTGTGTACCACTCGTTCTCTCTGGCGAGATCAATCACCGATCGCCAACCGATCTGCCCGAGTCCCAGGAAGACTCGCACGGGTAACGCGTCGACCGTTGATTGAAACCAGCCGCGACAATTACCGACTTCGTCTCGCGTCGGCTTGTTATCCGGCGGAGCACAGTGACAGGCATTGGTCACGGCACAGTCAACCAGTTTCAGGCCGTCATCACGTCCAGTGGCCTCGGGCTGATTCGCGAAGCCGGCCTTGTGCAACGCGCGAAACAGCCAGTCTCCGCTGCGGTCGCCGGTAAACATCCGGCCCGTGCGGTTCGCTCCATGAGCGCCCGGGGCCAGACCTACCAGCAACAGTCTCGCCCGCGAATCGCCGAAGTTTGGAATCGGCCCGCCCCAGTAATCGTCGTCGAGATACGCCCGGCGTTTTGTGGCGGCGATGTGTTTGCAGTGGTCGATGAGCCGCGGGCACGCGTCGCAGGCGATGATGCGATCGTTGAGGCGATCCCATTCAGACTTTTTTCGACGAGGCATGTCGGACTCCGGTGGCGCGGATTTCAGTCATCATCCCGATGGCTCACGAACAACTCAGCGATGACCTCTTCCAGCGGACGCTCCTGAACGCTGACGTCTTCGATGGAATACCGTGACAGCAGTGACGAGAGGATCTCCGGAATCCGATTGCGGTCGACTTCGAGTTTCGCGCGGGGCGCGTTGGTGTCGAACAGTCGGCCGTAACTATCGAGCCCTTCCGGAATACTCGTGCCGGAGAACTGCAGTTCGATGATCTTGTGCTGGCTGAAGCGGTCGACGATTTCTTCCAGCGGTCCGTCATGCTTCAACTCGCCCTCGTTAATGATGATGGCTCGCCGACACAGAGCCTCGACATCTTTCATGTAATGGCTAGTCAGGATGACGGTGATCCCCTGCTCGCGCTGGTAGCGCTTCAGGAACTCCTGCACGCGGCGTTGTGACACGACATCCAGTCCGATCGTCGGTTCATCTAGCAGCAGCACGTCCGGGCGGTGGAGCAGGGCCGCAATGAGTTCCATCCGCATGCGTTCGCCCAGCGACAGTTCGCGGACCGGTTGTCCGACCAGATCGACGACCTCAAGCAATTCGGTCAACTCACGAAGCCGATTGTCGAAGTCGACCGGATCGATGCGGTAGATCTCCTTATGGAGCCGGAAAGACTCCTGCGCGGGCAAATCCCACCAGAGCTGATTCTTCTGCCCCATCACCAGTGAGAACCGGCGTCGATAAGCGTTCTCGCGCTTCCAGGGCGTATGGCCCAGCACGTTCGCATCGCCGGATGTGGGATAGATCAACCCGGCAAGGAGTTTGAGTGTCGTCGTTTTCCCGGCTCCATTCGGACCAAGAAAAGCGACCATCTCGCCGGATTCGATCTGAAAGCTGACAGATTTGACCGCTTCGACGATTTTGTATTCACGTTTGAAGAGACCACGGATCGACGCCATCAGACCCTCGCGTTTTCGATACACGCGATAGGTCTTCGTCAGGTCGACAGCTTCAATCGTGACAGGCGCGTCGGTCATGGATGGGCGGTCGCGGGGGAGAATCGTCTTGCCGCAAGCCGCGGGCGGATGCGCCGGGTGGCCCTGCCACTCTGACGCAACAAAAAAAGCCCGCATCATGCGATGCGGGCCGGATGGTAGTGCAGTTGTCTGCCGCCGTCAGTGATCCCAGGTCTGGAATCAAAACACGTCCAGAATGAAGTGGTGACCGCGGTGATACGGACGAGCCGTCGGATAAAAGTTGTACCAGTCCTTGTTGTACACGGGGACCCGGCGTTCCTGCGGGTACCGATAGTACATGTGGTCGTAGCTGCCCTGGTCCCGCTTAAAGTTCTGGGGGTAATACAGGTAGGGATAGTAAAAGAATCGCTTCCAGTCCGATGGCTGCCCGCGGCCTGCCGCCTGTGTGGAAATCGGATTCCCCACACTGACAATGAGCCCCAGCAACAGCAGCCCCAGCAACACTCCCTTATTGCGTTTCAGCATCACGTTCCCCCGTTTTCTGACGGCGACGCCCGTGAAATAGACGTCTCTCCGGTTGCTGATGTCGGAACTCCCTCGGCACTGACCTCCCTGTCCCGAAGAGAGTTCCTCACTCGCGGATCCGGCCTTCCGGCCTGAATCGAGTCACGTGGATCACCGCCTGGTCATCCGGACCAACGACGGACAATTCACGCGGGACAGCTCCGCCTGCAATCAGCCGTCCTGTTTACTCATCGGCAGGCGTGCAACCCGGGCGACAGGAAACTTCGGCAGAACCGACACAGTTTCACACCGCTGGTCAGCGGCCTGTCAGAATGGTGGAACCACCTCGCCACCGTTGATCGTGATCAGTGCTTTGAACACGTCAGGATCAATATCGTTCGAGATAAACCGGACAGAGCCGTCCATCAGCAGCACCTGTACGCCGCCCTGGTATGGGCCCCCGATGCCATCGGGTCCATTGATGTATGGCTGCTGCGTCAAGGAGCGAAGCGTGTCATTGCCACCGGCCGCCCAGCGACCGAATTCGCCCGAAGCTTCCGTGACACCGATCGTGTTGGACGATCCGTCTCGTATATCGCGAAATCGTGTCTTCCGGTTGTAACCGAAGACGCCGGCCCGCTCGTGGTTGACGGGCAGTGTCGGCGCGTCCTTGCCAAGGCCCGAAATTCCCACGTAGTGCGTCACTCCGTCCACCGCGCCATTCGCACCGGGATTCAGCAGAGTTGGGATGCTGATCGACGTGAATGTCGAGTTCGCATCACTGTCCCAACCGGACTCCTGGTCGAGCTTCTGGTACAGGGGCGCCTGATCGAGGTATGGCAGCACGGAACTGATCCAGCTCAACCGGTCTTCTGGCTCTTCAGCCGAGTCTTCAACCGTCCCGGCTGGAAACTGGTTGTGGACATCATGGTAGTTGTGCAGCGCGAGCCCGATTTGCTTGAGGTTGTTCTTTGACTGTGATCGCCGCGCTGCTGCGCGTGCCTGTTGCACGGCGGGCAGGAGCAACGCGACCAGGATGCCGGACGTTGCCACAGCGCCGAGCCCTCCCTGGCCCACGACGGGAAATGCCGGCAGTGATGATCGGCTGATCGAGCGGAAGCCGTTCTCGTCCTTGACGGTCATCATCACATTGGGAAACAGCGGCTGGACAATCACCTCGGTCGGCGGCAGGTCTGCCAGGCCGATCGGAATATCGAAGTCGGGCGGAAATTGACCGGACTCCCTGATACCCGCTTTAGCCCCCATGAACAGCAGCGGAGCGTAACTCAGGACCGACCGATACATCGCCCGTGGATCGGTTACGGTCAGGCCGGTGAACTCCTTTGGCAGCTCCGCCAATGCTTCATTCAGCTCACGCGAGGGCTGCCATTTGTCGAGCTTGCCGTCGACCCGCAGAAGAAACGCTTCGACCGTCTGCGGTACGAAACCCACAGCGAGCCAGTTGTCATCAATCGTCAGGCCTCCGAATTCAACGCCCTCGAATTCAAATGTGAGAATCTCTCGCCCATGTTTTTCGACACGATGGGACTTGAACTGGCCTTCAGTCGCGCCTTCCGCCAGCAGCAGGATGTGGTCGATCGTCTTGCGAAGCGTCTTCGCGTCTTTGACTTCGACAATCTTGGCGAGCCCTCCGAATCCGAAGAAGTCCTGCCCACCGTCCAGGTAGATCGTGACGGCACTGCCCAGTGTGTCGAACAACTCGGTCTGCGGATCAAAGTTGAGCATCTGCGGCAGGCCGGCCAGCAACTGTTCCGCCTGCGCGGCGGCTTCCGGCGGGCCCAGTTTCACAGCTTCACGAATCAGCAAAACCAGATCGCCCCAGAACTTGGATGTGTTGAAGCTGAACGTCGCAAAACCCTTCGTTCTGACTGGCAGGGGCGGAATCCGATCAAAGGTGATCGAGTCATGATCGCCCAGCGCCAGCAGGCCGCGTTTTTCGCCGTCGACCTGCATCACCGTCTCGCTCCACATGGCTGCGCCGTTGTAGCCACCCTGACTCACAATCGCGCCCAGGTTGTCAACGCCCAGCACCTTCGCGACGTCTGCGACGGTCACCGGCGCACCGTCGTCAGTCGGCGGCAGCGGAATCGGCATCCCGCTGAACATGTCGCGTACCGCTCCGATGTCGAACCAGGCAACGCTGGTCATCTCGAACTCGACCGAATCGGGACCGAACTGTTTCCACAATGGGCTACCCGTCAAATTGGGCGTGTCTCCGTTACCCACCGCAACGTGCGCCGGAATCGCGTTGATTCCGGCCGAAATCACCAGATGACCACCGTTCGCCCACCAGCCGACTTCCACGCCCGGCGTGTCCGGAACGAGAACTGTCTGGACAGTGCGATCTCCGATCTTGCGCGACTCAACGGAAATTCCAATCGTCTGCTGCAGCAGTTCTCCAATCGGCTCGGCGAATTCAGCAGCCTCCGGTAGCACGAGCAGCGCCTGAGGCAACGGCATCGGTGGTCCGCCGGGCGCTGGTGGAGCAACCGAAACGCTGACTGCCACGCCATGCTCAAACAGATGTTCGAAGAACTTGCCCATCGGCCCTTCCGTGGCCGCCGGTCCGGCGGGAGATTTGGCGGCGAGTTCCGCCAGCCCCTTCTGAAACAACGGAACCAGACCAGACTCGAACAAAGCCTGATGAGCTGCCGTCCGGGCGAACGCCTCTTTGTGCGTTGCGGAACCATCGAAGTTCAGCAGCAGCACGGAATCCTGCGGAATCAGCTCGGCGACGTTTTTCGGCTCGTCGTTCTGAGCCTGTCCCAGCGAGAGAATTCCCAGCGATAACAGGCAACCTCCCAGAAGGGCTCCCCAGGCAAGACGTGCGGCTTTTGGAGACATGCTGTCCACTCCATGATGTTCAGGGGATTGAAGGTCGCCATCTCATGCACCGACATAAGTGCTTTCTCGATGTCCGTCGGTGTCGATTACGCGGTTCACGCGTCCGGTTCGGTGCTCAGTATCTCCGGCCTTTGACCAAACTCAACTCCTGGACATGCAGGCACACTAATCGACACTGATCTTCGCTAATCCGGGCGACAGTCGTCGCACGAATCATGAGCGTCAATTAGCGAGGATTAGTGTTCCCTGCTTCGCCGTCCGCACTCGGTCTGAGGCACAGCCTCGATAGGGGCTTGCCGGTCGAGATCGACGAACCTGTTGTCACGACTGAAAAGTGGATTGATGATTGTCGATTGATGATTGTTGATTTTCGAAGTGGAGTCAGTGGTGGCGATTTACGGCGGAAGTGCCCGCCCCTGACACATCGCCCATCAAAACTCATCAATCGACAATCATCAAACAATTCGACTGCCGCGCAGCGGCCCTGGCTTCCGAGCTTGCCTCAGAAGCCGCGTAGATTCTTCCAGCGTCGGACAGGCGTGCCGTGCGCGGGCTTTCGAAATCTCGCGCAGAGACGCGGTGACGCAGAGTCTTGCTTTGCCAGCATTGGCCTCCGCGCCTCCGCGTGAGGTCATTTGCCGGATCCGGTGATCATTCGAGTGCCTGCGTCGGCGGGATCACGCTTCCCAGCGCCTGTTCGGCGTCTTCGAGTTCGGGCATTCGCCGCAGGTAGCCGTGGTGCTTGATCAGACGACGGGCTTCCGCGAGGTCGGCTTGCGGGGTGGTGTCCCACGGGTAGGGCCGGTTCCCACCGGCCGCATTGCCTTCACCAACACGGCCGGTGGGAACCGGCCCTACGGCGAACAGTCGGGCGCGGGTGAGGAGGATGTCGGCGTGGAAGAGCGGCATGGGGCCTCGGCGGGCGATCTGGAGGGCTTCGTTCAGCTCGTCGACCGCGAGTTCCAACTCGCCGGCCAGCACGTGACACACCGAGGACGTCAGCAGGCCTTTCGGAGTTTCGTCAAACTGGCCCGCTTCGCGGAGGCCGTTGACGGCGTCGGACAGCGAGGGCGGCAGGCTGAAGGCGGACGGATCCACGAGGCTCGACGAGTCCGCTCGCAGCAGCCACGCGTACAATGTCGCCCGCGACAGCGTGAGGTTGTCCAGAGCGATGTCGAGGAGCACGTAAGTCGGAAGCCCCGTTCGACGCTGTTTCACGGTTGTGGCTCGGCGTTCGACTTCGGTGCAGGCCTGGAGCGCTGCGTCTGAATCTCCCCCCGCCGACCCTGCGTCGGTGTATCCATGATCGGCAGCTACCTGCCGCGAGGTTTCTGCTCCATTGCCCATTGCGGGATCGCTGGGCCGGGATACGCCTGTTGCTGCAGATTGTGTCGAGGAATTGTGCGCCGGGTAGCTGCCGGTCATCGATCCACCGACACGGGGTCGGTGGGGGGAGATCGTGATTGCATCGCGATGGTGCAGGAACGCTCGCCAGGCGGCGCGTTCGGCGGGGGCCAGCAGCAGGTCGCAGTACTGGAAGCCGCCTAGCGAGTAGAGCAGGTCGAACTGCGGCTGACGTGCCTGCTGCATGCGTTCGGCGTCGGCGAACAGACCTCGGGCCTCGTCCGCGGCTCCCGACTGGTGCAGGGCGTCGGCGGCGGTGGTGCGTTCGGACATTTGCTCGAACGCGTCGCCGCTGCGGTCGGCGAAGTCGATGCCGCGGCGAGCGTCGGCGACGGCGGACTCCAGACGACCAAGCGTCACTTCCAACTCGCTCAGGTTGCTGGAAATAATTGCGGCGCTCTTCCAGACCTCTTGCTCGATCCGTTTTTCCAATCCAACCCGCATCGGCTCCAGCGCTTCGGTGAGGCGGCCGAGGGCGCGGAGACTGAACCCGGCGTAGTTGAGCAGCCAGGCCTGATCCGCTTCGCTCAGGTTCGGCGACAGGCGGCTCCACGGCTGGTCAAAGAAGGCGGCCACGGCGGACAGGTCCGATCCGATCGCGCCGAGTTTTTTGCTGCTGTAGAAGCCATCGTTCCCGGTGCCGCGGAGGATGCGGTCGTCGTAGACCTTGTGCAGCGCATCCTGCTGTCGCCCGGCCAGACAGCCGTGGACGACGGCCTGATACAGCGGCTGCAGACCGTCCAGACCATCCGGACGATGCGGCGTCGACTCGCACAGGTGATCGAACAGCCGCCCGTGAGCGGCGCGGAACGCCTCGGCGTGCTGCGTCCGAAGCTGCACGGCGAAGTACTCGCGGATCAGCGGATGAGCGTCGAGTTGAGAGGGAGCAGGGAATGGGGAACAGGGAACAGACGAGTCGGTCGTCAGTGGCGGGTGGCTGGGGTCGAGCGACAGCGAGCGCCCAGCGTGTTCGCTCTGGGGACTCACTTCGTTCGGCCCCAGCCTGCCGTCGGTCGTCAGAGAGATCAGGTCGATGGATGCCAGGCGGTTGAGGGCGGTGTTCCACTGCGCGTCGGTCAGCGGGGTGATGGCGTCGGTCAGGCCGGGGATCGGCGGGTCGGCCCGCAGAGCGGCCAGGCAGTCCGACGTGATCGGCCGGTCGAACAAACCGGTCAGACGCAGGATCGCCAGTTGCCGCTGACGTTGGTCGTGCATCGTCCCCTCTCCCCCTTGAGGGGGAGAGGGTGCCCGCAGGGCGGGAGAGGGGGTGTCGGACGGGGGTTCGTTTGCCGACTCCAGCGGCGCGCCCCCCTCATCCGGCCTGCGGCCACCTTCTCCCCCCTCGGGGCAACGCCGTTAAGGATTCTGGCGTTGTAAAAATCGGGGTATCGCTGAAATGGATGATTATGAAAAAAGCCAGACTCCCGCATGTGGTGTGCGGACTGAAGACAGCTCAGCCCCGGAGGGAGTCT
>Ga0302123_10000813_pt1 | contig 23289 bp, 23 predicted proteins | sample CB21_321_MG_FD_203109 | JGI IMG/M metagenome (GOLD analysis project Ga0302123, IMG submission 203109) | Marine microbial communities from Western Arctic Ocean, Canada - CB21_32.1 | ecosystem: Environmental > Aquatic > Marine > Oceanic | place: Canada: Western Arctic Ocean | collected 2017-09-28 | reverse complement strand
AATGTCACCGCGCTCGGTGAGGTTCTGCTGGGATATCGCAACGAGTACGGGAAGATCACGGACCGGCCGTTGCTCGGACCCGACGCCGCCAGCGCGGGATTGCCGGCCGCGCAAGACGCACCCGACAAGAAGGATTTGGGCCGGAACGGGACGTATCTAGTGATGCGGCAATTGCAGCAGGATGTGCGGAAGTTCTGGCAGTTCGTACATGAGCAAGCCGATGGCGATTCGGCGAAGGCGGAGAAGCTGGCGGCCGCCATGGTGGGCCGAGAGCGAGACGGCAAGCCTCTTGTGCCGGCCCAGAGCGAACCGATCATCGGCATCGAATCGAAGCCGGAGCCCGTTCGGGTGAATCAGTTCACATTCGACAGCGATACGTCGGGCGTACGCTGCCCATTCGGCTCGCATATCCGTCGAGTGAATCCACGCAATTTCGATTTTTCTGAGCGCCCCGCCGGCCTACTGAAGAAGCTACTTGTCGCTCTCGGTTTCGGACCCAAATACTTCCGATACGATCTGATGTCCTCCGTTCGCTTTCACCGCATCCTTCGGCGCGGGCGCAAATACGGCCCGCCACTGACGCCCGAAGAGGCACTCGCACCGCCGCCGAATGAACCCGAACGTGGCTTGCACTTCATGTGCTTGAATGCCAGTATCTCGCGCCAGTTCGAGTTCGTGCAGAACGCCTGGATCGTCAACAGCAAGTTCTCCGGCATGACCGGCGAGAGTGATCCGTTGCTCGGCAACCGCGAACCCATCCCCGGCTGCCCGGTGACCAGCGACTTCAACATGCCTCAAGAGGGCGGCTTACGGCGTCGGGTGTCGGGACTGCCCCAGTTCGTCACTGTGCGCGGCGGAGCGTACTATTTTCTCCCCAGTCTGCGCGCCCTGCGCTACCTGGCCGGCGGTGCGTGAGAGCGATGCCTCGCGCTCCTGGAATTGCTCGCTCCAGCAACCGGCAACCCGTGACTAGTCGATCAACTTGAGCTTTACGTAGGCAATGCCTTGTACGGTGGGTTGCACCGCCCAGAAGGTGACTAGCACTTCGCCGCCGGGCAGTAGAACGGCCGAGGGCTCGCCAAAAGCGAACTCTTGCCAGGACGAATGGTCGGCGACACCTTCGCTTTGGCGTACTCGATCGGCCCGCCAAATGAGTTCTTCGTGGAGCACTCCGAAGTCACTCTCCGTCGGGCGGACGCGGGCCATCGCAATACCCACCTCGCCGGCCTTTCTCTGGCAATAGAGAAAGAGCGCGTCACCATTGGGAAGGGCTGCGAGCGCGGTGGTTTGTCCGGCGACGCCAGTCGAACGGGTGAGCGACCAGGTCTCGCCCTGGTCGGATGACAGAGCGTAGGCACAGGGGTAGTCGCTGCCGCTGCTCACGTTCATGTGCCAACTCGTCCCGAGTAGACGGCCATCGGCGAGTTCGACCACCCACGCTTCGGCGCCGCCCGATTCAGGCTCATCAAACCGCAACATCGAGGTGTGCGACCAGGAACCGCCTTGGTCGTCGCTGTAAACCAGGACAATCTGACCGCGGTCTACTCGGGTACTCGGATCGTAGTTGTTGTATGGCGCGTAGCAGGCAACCCAACGGCCCGTGCCGAGTACCGTCATTGGACCGGGCGCCTCGGCCGAACCAGCGGTCGGCAGCGCGACGGGCCGCGGTTCGCTCCACGTTATTCCTGCATCGGTTGAGCGGGACCAGACAAGGTGGTTCTGCTTCATGCCCTGCGTCGCGTCCTTCCAAAACGTCTCGCCGGGCGTGTCGATCGGTATCGCGATGCCGTAGAGAAAAAGTTCACCCGAGGCAGCGCGGCTGATCGAGACAAAGCCCGACATCCGGTCCACGCGATGCGGCCAGATCGATCCCTGCTCAGTCCACGTCTTCCCGGAATCAGCGGAACGCGACAGCGTCGGGACGAAGTCGTTGACGCCGAGCTTCGACTGCACCATGTACGTACAAACCAGTTCGCCGGCATCGGTGGACACACACCGCGAGCCAGCGGCCACGGCTGTCGAGCTTCCCGGTTCGCGGCACGTCACGAAGCCTTCGCTGAGTTTTTCCCACCTCATGACTGGACCTCAGTTGATTCCCATCCAGTCGTCCAGATTGCGATTCAGAAGACCGGCGAGCTTACGGACATCTTCACGATAGAAGTCAGTCAGATAGCGTCTGTCCGCAGGTTCGATGTGGGTTGCCCCTGGCTTGCGAACGACAGCGCGCCGGATCAGTGGCCGCAGTCTCGACGGCGTAATCCCAGCGGTGAACTTCCAGACTCCGGACCGCTTTAGCCAACTAGTCAAACCCACACGAGGCACTTGGGCCTCCATGTGACGGCGGTCCATGTTTGGGGAAAAGTCATCGGCGACTCCCAAGAATCGGCAGATGTCACGGTACGTCTCTAGGGGACGCCGCCTGAAGTCCTCATAGAGCCCGAACCACACATTCGGTTCGAATCGCTCCAGATATCGGCGAAACTGCTCGGAGTAGAGTCCGAACTCTAGAAACGGATAGTGAACGGCGAACTGCTTCGAGTGGTGTTGCAGGTTGCGCCGGACGTGTTCACGAAGGCTCCAGCGGATCGCTCCATTCCCGAGCCCTTGTAGGTACTGCGACCACGCCCGCTCGGTGGGGTCACGGAACATCACAAGGATCTTTGCGTCCGGAACCGTTTCTGCAATCCGATCCGGTGCGGTCTGTGACCACAGGTAGCAAACGCTCGCCTCTCCCAGCGCAGATTCGTTCTCGGCATTGGTGAACAGACGCAAATAGTCCTCCCAGTCTGTGACAATCCTGCCAAACCGCCTTTCAATCATTGGCCCGGCGAGAAATTCTTTTAGTCTACGGGTCTCCCGAGCGATCTGGCGGCGCAGCTCGGGCTCGCAGTTCTCCTGCCGGACTTCCGTCGCAAAGTAATGGGGTTCCTTGATTGGGCTCGTGTAGATCTGTGGGTGTTGGTCAAGGTAGTGATAGAGCGACGTCGTACCAGCCTTGGGAGCGCCAACGACAAAGAAGTTCGGGAGCTTGGTGGATGTCAAGTCACAATCGTGACATAGTCCGGGCATGGCCGAGGTCCTTACCGTCTTGATCTACCCAATCGTCCCAGTCACCTGAAACTGGGTTCGCAACCTTCATGCCCTGAGCGACGTAGCGGATGCGATTATCGTCACCTGCATCATCAACGCGCCAGCCAGCCACGCAATCCCCTCACCGACGGAACCTTGCCGGAAGAATGTTGTAGTCCATCATGTCGTGCACACATATGCCAAGCTCTCAGGTCATCCATTTTATCTCTCCCTTTGCAAAGTTCCATGGGGCAATCTACTGAGCAAGACTCACCCAAACTTGAGTTATTTTGGGCCAGCGCGGACACCCCGCCCGAAGGCGGTGCAACGCTAACTCGTTGATCAATGAATGGGAGAGTGGTGAGACGGCTGGGACTCTAGGCATGGCGCTGTCGCAACCAGCCTATACTATTCAGGATGCGAATCCGACTTGCGCTGTTGATCCTCGCCGTCAGTTCCCTGCTCTCAGCCAAGGAGCCGGGCTGGTCCGGCCTCGCGGAAGTCAATCCACCGCCCGCCTCTGACACAGATCGTCCGATCGCTCTTGTGGGCGCGACCTTGATGGACGGCGGCGGCGGTCCGGTGATCACGGACTCCACGGTCATCGTGCGGCGCGGTCGCATCTCGGCGGTCGGCAAGAGAGGCGACGTCGCGATTCCATCTAACGCCGAGCGAATCGATGCCGCGGGGCGCTTCCTGCTGCCCGGCATGTTCGACGCGCACTTTCATACGCACGACAAGCGGCGACTCGACAGCCTGTTGTCCGCCGGATTCACTTCCCTGCGCGACCCGGGCCGCCCACTGCCGGTCTATCTTGACGATTTCTTGCACCTGCGGCGACCGCTGCCACGCGCGTTCCTGACCGGCCCACACTTCGATCAGGAACCGCATGCGCATCCGCACAACGCCGTCGATCTGCAGACGGGCGATCAAGTCCGCGAGAAAGTAGACGAGTTGGTCGCCGGTGGTGCTTCGGCGATCAAGATTTACTACCGGCTGCCACTCGACCTGATCCGTGCCGCTTGCGAGCGGGCCGACCATCACGGCGTGCCGGTAACCGCGCACCTTGAGCTAATACGAGCTGACGCGGCCATCCGCGCGGGCCTGGACGGCATCGAGCACACGACGTCGGTTGGAACCGTGCTCGCCTCCGAGGCCGATGCGCGCGAGTTCGAGCAAGCCGTTGCGGCCGAAAACGGAGCACGCGATGAGGGGCGCTACCGGCTCTGGAGCCGCATCGATCTTGAGAACAACCCGAAGGTCAACACCTTCATCGAACTGATGCTTGAGCGAGGCGTGTATCTGGTTCCAACGCTGCGGCCGTTCGAGCCGGTCGGTGACAAGGTAACCGAGGAAAGCCTGGCCGGCTTCGAGAAGATCCAACGGTTCACGCGCATGGCGTTCGAGGCCGGCGTTCCCGTGCTTTCTTCCTCGCACGGTCCCACGCCAGAGGGCAATTGGCGAGAGTTCGAGTTGCTCGTCGACGCAGGCTTCACGCCCAAGGAAGCGCTTGAGGCCGCGATGCTACCGGCGGCGCGGTTCTTCGGCGTGGCCGAACGGCTGGGATCGATCGAAGTCGGCAAGGCGGCCGACCTGGCCCTTCTGGATGCCGACCCGACAGCGGACATCAAGAACGTCCGAAAGGTCGCGCGCGTGATGCTGAACGGTGTCTGGCTCAAGTAGAGCCCGCCGTTCGGTCGGCTCGATGGATATCCGCCTTCCCGCGCAATGCAGCAAAGAGGGGAAGTGGTGAGACGGGCGGGGCTCGAACCCGCGACCCACGGCTTAAAAGGCCGTTGCTCTACCAACTGAGCTACCGTCCCCGAATGCAGATTGTGATTTCAGATTACCAAAGGCTTGCGCCGTCGAATAGCGGTGTGACACCGCAGCGCAGCAGGAAGGATCGGCGAAGCATCAGGAACTCTTAGTGTAGGAGGTTTGGGTTGCGCGACCGGTTCCATTCAACGCCCCTCCAGTTTGCCGGTGGCCGCCCGCTTCGCGACAATCAGTTGATGGACTCCCCGAAGCTTCGAACACTCATTTCCTCCGCCGACATTCGCAAACGCGTCGGGGAGATTGGCCGGGAGATCAAAGCGGACTATCCCGATCAACTGGACGAGCCACCACTTCACCTGATCGCGGTGCTCAAGGGCGCTTACGTTTTCGCAGCGGATCTTGCCCGAGCGGTTCAGCGGGACGTATCGATCGATTTCATCGGTGTGAGCAGCTATGGTGCAGAGACTGAGACGTCGGGGCAGGTTCGCATCACGAAAGATCTCGACGAGGACATTGCGGGACGGGACGTCCTGCTCGTCGAGGACGTTGTCGACACCGGCTTGACGTTGCAGTATCTGCTGGGGGTTCTGCAGAAGCGTAAGCCGCGGTCATTGCGTGTCGCTACCTTCCTCGACAAACCCAGCAAACGTACCGCCGAGGTCGAGCTGGATTACGTCGGTTTTGAGATCCCCGACGAGTTCGTCGTGGGATATGGGCTGGATCTCGACCAGCGTTTTCGGAACCTACCGGACGTACGAGCTACCGGGCCGGAACCAGAGCCGGAAGACTAGCCAGCGGTCCGGTATTTGTCGACCGCGTCTTCGTCGAAGTTCACGCCGAGACCGGGCTTGATGGGGACGCTGTAGAAACCATCCTTCATCTCGAAGGGCTCGGCCATCAGATCATCTTCATGGACGTGGGGGTGGCTGATGCAGTACTCAATCGCGGGAAACGCGGCGGCTTGGTGCGCCTGGAAGACCTGATTGACGCCCGTGACGATGCTGTGTTCGACCCACAGTGGCATTCCGGTTGTCTCGGCCATCAAAGCATGCTGCACGAGCTTGCGGCCGAAAGGCCCGGCAACGACGAAGGCATCGACAAGGCCCTCGCGGATGAACGGCATGGGGTCGGATGGCATGTGCTCGGCGACCATCAACGGAGCCTTACCCTTGAATGCGCGGAACCCTTCGACGCTACGTGAGGCTACCGGTGACTCGATGGCAAAGTAGTTCGGGAACTCGGCCAGACGCTTCGCGAAGAAGGCTGCGCGGGCGGGCGATCGCCACCAGGCGTTCGCATCGGCCCAGACACGCATATCCTTTGGGATGACTTCGCAGATCGCGGCGGCCTGCTCGATGGGGTCCTCCCAGGGACGCGCTTTGACTTTGTGAACGCGGTAGCCCAAATCGGCTCCGAGCTTGGCTTCCGACGCCATGACGTCGGGCGGAAAGCATTGGCTCCACCAGGTCTGCACGATGCGCTTTTTCGGCGTGGCGGAGAAGAGTCGAGATATCGGCAGCCCGGTCGCTTGGCCAATCAGATCATAGACAGCGACAAGAATGCCGGCGATGCTGTCGTCGAGCAGGTACTCCCACGGAGAATGACCGACCATGCGGTCAAGCACGTTGCGAGTCTGCCCGGCCGACAAGCGGCTGTTGCAAATTCCGACCAGTCCTTCGTCGGTGAATAGCCGGACGAGCGTCGCGCTGTAGTGGGTCTGCTGCCGCCCCTGGAGGAAGAAGCTGCGCTGCCACGCCTCACGCACGCGCTCGTGCATCGGCATCTTGATCGGGATCACTTCGTAGCGCGTGATCCGCATGGCGACGGCGGACTGCGCGGCACTCGCGGATGCGGCGTGGAGAGGGTCACTGAATGAGGCAGCCAACCCGGCTACGGGGATGGCTTGCAGGAGTTGGCGTCGGCTTAATCTCTGCACGGTTCAGTACGCTTTCAGCGATCGAGTGCCTGGCGCAGGGCGGGCTCAAGTTCGGCGAACTGGTAGGAGAAGCCCGTGGCCTGTGTTGCCTGCGGGAGAACCTTCTTGCTCGACAGCAGTTCCGTCGCGAAACCACCCAGAACGATCTTGAGGGCGAAAGCGGGCGCGGGCATGAAGCTCGGGCGGCGCAGGACGCGTCCGAGCACACGGGCGAATTCTTTTTGGCGTATCGGCTGAGGCCCGGTCCCGTTGTAAATACCCGATTCGCCGCGTTCGATCAAGTGCAGGATCAGGCCACAGAGGTCGTCGCGGTGAATCCACGACCACCATTGGCGACCTGAGCCGAGCGGTCCGCCTGCGCCGAGTTTGAAAGGAGTAAGCATGGCATCGAGCGCACCACCGCCTTCCGCCAAGACGACACCGATGCGAACGTGGGCTACCTTGATCCCAAGCTCTTCGGCTTTGGATGCCTCGGCCTCCCACTCTCGGCAAACCTCGGAAAGAAAATCATCACCGGACCCGGAGGTCTCGGTGAGTTCTTCATCGGCCCGATCGCCGTAGAAACCGACGGCGCTGGCAGCGACGAGAACCTTCGGTTTGTTGGGCAGATCGCGCAGACCGTTGACGAGATTGCGAGTGCCGATGACGCGCGTCTCACGGATGGCGTCGCGCTTAGCTTGCGTCCATCGGCCGACGACGGATTCGCCGGCAAGGTGGACCACCGCTTCGGCGCCATCGAAGGCCGCGGCGGGGGCGGATTCGGAAAGAGGGCTCCAGGCGTGCGCCGCTTCCAAAGAGGGCACTTTGGACTTGGCGGTATCCGCGTTCCTGGTGAGAGCAACGACCTGGTGATTCGCTTGGCGCAGTCGTTCGGAGAGCCGGGAGCCCACGAACCCTGTTGCACCCGAGACTACGATCTTCATGGCTTCCCTCTTGAGATGAATCGCAGCCGCGATAACGACTGCGGACGCCTTGCGGTCACACTAGCGTTGAGGCAGCGGGAAAGTCAACCGCCGATAGATCAAGCGAAACGAATGCACCCGGCGGCTCGTATTACTACCAGGGAGAGTGCATACCCATGAAACGTTTCGTTCGACTCGCAACACTGAGTATTGCTCTAGCTTCGTTCGCTGCCGCTCAGCAACAGGCTACGCCGGAATCAGACGACGGTGTGCTGACAAAGACAGGAAAGACGGTCGTCAAAGGCGCTGAGAAGACTGGCGAAGCGACCGTTGACGGCACCAAGAAGGCCGCCAGAGTCACCAAGAAGGGCGTCAAGAAGGGTGTTGAAGGCGGCGAGGATGTCGGCGAGGTGACCGTCGACGGAACGAAGAAAGTCGGCAAGGTCAGCAAGAAAGGTCTCGGCAAAGGCGTCGAAGGCGGCAAGGACGTAGGAGGAAAAGTAGCCGACGGCACCAAGGCGACTGGCAAGGCGATCAAGAAGGGCGTCGGAAAGGTCTTTTAGCTATGACTCGGACGCCCGCCTGATTATCTTGAGGGACTGGGGGAGTCCTCAGTCAGGGCGAACCCAGCAGTGGTTGCCCCGACGGCTACGGCACCAATGCTGATGACGCTGGCGGCAGTGCCTGCACTACCAAGCGATCGAACGACCCAGCGTACGATACCCACAACATCCGTTCCAGTGGAAGCAGCGGATGCGACCTTGTCATCGTCATCATCATCCTCTTCTTTGGCCGTGGGCTCAGCCTTCTTGGTACTCTCAACCTGATCAGACTCCGTGGTGGGTGCCTGTCCGGCGGGGACCGCGTAGCTGCCTGCAGGCAATAGTAGTGGCGTCACTCCGGGCTGGCTAATCAGGGCATCGCCGCGATGCGCCGCGATCAGAATTTGCTTACCCCGTTTAGCAACAACCACAAGCGCGTTGTCGACGGCTCGCGGTTTGACGTGTACGTCGCCGAACTGATCATCACCCAACTGAACAGCCGCCTTGGCGGTCGACACTACGCCTCGATGAAGGGTCACTTGACCTTCCCCGAGACTAACGGATGAGCTTTCGCGGACCTCCACACGGCCGGTCGATCGGGACGCAATCACGGCCGCCGAGGCGCGATCGGTTTCGACGCGGTCACCTTGGTGGAGCGTTGTCCCGCTAGGCAGCAGAACCTTGTTGGTCCAGACCGTGCCGGCTGTATTGAGACTGGCCGGTTCACCGGCCGATGCCAACGTCGAGAGCAGCAAACTAAGCGTAAATGTAGCGGTCCAGCGCATCGTGTCGTTCTCCTTTGAACACAGGCGAGGCCTTCCAAGTTCACACAGCCCGCGCCTCATAATCTTTATCGGCAGTCCAGGGACGTGCTTTAGCGGGTGATCAGATCCCGTTGTCGATTTCCGGGGACCCATGTCCGTAAGGAAGAGGTCCGGCAGACCTCCCGATCGCATCAATGCGGCCGGCGATCAATTCGACAACGTAGTCATCCAGGCCCGCGTGAAGGGGTAGGCACAGGACATTGGAGCTGATCTTTTCCGTCACGGGCAACGAACCGTTTGGGGATGCGTAGTAGGGCTGATACAGCCGTTGGCGATGCAGAGGCGGATCGAAGTAGCGTCGCGTCTCGATGTTGTCGTCCGCCAGAAAGGACTCGACTTGATCTCGGGTGTGGCCGAACTGAGCTGCGTCGATGACCATGGCGAAGTCTTTGCGGCTGCTGCGTAGGGGCGGCTCCACGGCTTGCAAGCGGAGCCCCGCGACATCGCCCAAACGGTCTTCATAGATCGCCGCCAGTTCGTTGCGTCGCTGGACCCCGTCTTCAACGAGAGGCAATCCGGCGCGCGCCAGGGCGGCTTGGATCTCCGTCATCCGGGCGTTAAGCCCCAGCAGCGGACAGTCGTAGTCATCGCCCTTGCCGTAGTTGCGTGCTTGGCGCAGCCGCGCGGCAAGGTCACGGTCGTCGGTTGCGACGAGACCGCCCTCACCCGCGACGAGTGGCTTGGTCGGGGTCAGGCTATAAACCGTTGCATCTCCCCAGCATGCGATCGGCGCACCGGAGATTTGTGAGCCGAAGGCATGGGCCCCGTCAAAGATCAGGCGTAAACCGCGGCGGGCGGCGATCTCTTCCAGCTCCTTGACAGGGCCGGGGCAGCCGAAGATGTGCACGCCGAGAATGGCCGAGGTTCGGCTGCTCACGGCATCCTCGACCCGCTGCGGGTCTAGATTGAACGTGAGCGGATCGCAGTCGATCATGACCGGCTCGAGGCCGTTCCACAGCAAGCTATGGCCGGTTGCGAAGAAAGTAAAGCTCGGCACGATCACTTCACCAGAAAGCCCCATGAGCTGCTCGACAAGCATCAGTCCCGATGTGCAGCTTGAGACGGCAACACACTCGGCGACACCGAGATAGCGGGCGGACTCTTCCTCGAACAACCGAACGGTTTCACCGTTGGTCAGTTGCGATTGTTCGAGCAGCGCGCGGATCTGATCGAGCAGTTCCTCGGTTGGCGGGAGCTTCGGCGTCGCGACGCGAACCTTCTCGGAAAACAGGGGAGGAACGGTCTCGCGAGAAGTGGCGGGCGCTTCGCGTTGCGTTGTCCCAAGCGGCAATGATCTGGAGGCCATAGCGAGTTCTCCTACGAGGCCGGCTCAACCGCTCGGTATGCCGGGAAGTAGCTGGATGCTTGCGGCTCGACTCGATGGATGCGCTCGTGCTCGCCGCAGAGTTCTTGGTAGACACCGGGCTGCAACACGTCCTTCCAGACAAAGAACGGGAACCGATCCTTCGAGAACGCGGCTTTGAAAGCAAACAGACTGTCTTGCTGTCCGCCGCGTCCGCCTCCAAGATGAAATCGCTTGTTCCCGCGGGCAGTGGCCCATCGTCGGACTTCATCGAGCAGCAACTTCGTCGGCGCTAGCGGAAGGGAACGGCTCTCCGCCGCGCCGAGATGGTATTGCACGATGCCTGCGGTCTCGATGAAGACGCCTCCAGCGATCACAACCCCGGCGTGCGACGCGGTGAACAGATGCGCCCGTCCAGGGAAGGTTTCGAACAGGCCCTCGAAATAGGCGTAGTCGAAGAAGTAGGATGCAGGGGCGGCGTTGCGCGTCATCGTCTCGTGATACAGATCGACGAAACGGTCCAAATGCACAAGGCCCGGGTCGATCTCGACGGCGACGCCGAGCTTGCGAGCGCGGCTGATCTCATGACGCAGAGTCTTGCGGTAGCCGCGCCAGATCTCGTCCGCCGGCCGAGTCAAGTCGATGGCGATGGTCGTGCCACAAGGCTCAAGCGGATTCACGGCACCAAACAACCCGTGGTTCCCGAGCAGTGGATGGAGGCACGTAAAGGCGGTGACGGCGTTCTGCGCATGCCATAGGCTCTTGATCGACGCGAGAGCCCGCTCGACGAACGGGGCGGACGGTTGCCGCGCGAGCGGCCCAGGGTAGCCGTAGACCGAGGTAACGTCGTGAAACCCACCGGGGCCAAGCTGTTCAATCCGGCGCAGAAGATAGGGCCACAGCAGGACGCTGCTTTCCTCTTGATAGATCGCTAGATGAGCAATGCCATCGCCGCGTTGCTGGCAGAAAGCGTGGTAGGAAGCTTCGTGATAGAAATCGTGTTCGACCGATCCAAGTAACTGCTGCCAGCGTGCCGAGTCACTGACGGTCAGAAGGCTGATGTGGCTCGATGTGGCGGTTGGCATGTGAACGTCTCCGGTGCGCGCGCCCGCGAGCGCGCTCCAACAACCTTTGCATTCGGCAGGGAACCCCAAAACATTCAGGGTGTCGGAAGCTTGGCGAGGATCGGGTTGATCGGGCCGGTCAGGCGTTCGGTGTGCCGCACCGGCCGTAGATCCGCGATTTGCGATTCTCTGATCAACAGGAGTCGGCGTGTCGTGTCGACACGATCGAGCGCGGCATGCACTGCCGAGTCGCGCCACGCGGCGTCGGAGGTGAGACGAAACAGACTGTCACCGAGACGCCCTACATCGAAGGGCCCGATGTTCCCATGGACCTGAAAGCGCGAAAAGCCGTAGCGGGCCTGCTCTCGTTCGGCCTCCTCCCAACCGTGTACCGGGGCCGGAGAAGCACCGTCGGGGCGCAGAGGCGTGAGCGTCCAGTAGGTCCGCGAAACGGGCGATAGGCCAAGTCGGCGGTACCACGCACTGGCGCGTTCGTTGGCCGTTTCGACATCGAGCGCCAGGGAGACGACGCCCTTTCGTTGCGAGAGTTCGTGCAAGCCGGTCGCGAGCAGGCGTCCACCAATGCCCTTCCCTTGCCCTGACGGGGTGACGCCAATCTGGTTGAGAAATGCGGTGCTCTTGACGATCCGAAACTCGGCTGCCGCTACCGCTTGATCGCGTTCGTCGACGGCCAGATAGAAGGCCGTGCTTCCGGGTGTGACAAGGTGCATCTCGACCCAACGGTCCACCCGGGGGCAATGCCAGATCGTGAGCCCGTCGATTGATGGGGGCAGCGATTCTCTGATCCGCTGGGCGACCACGACGCCTTCGCCCGGACGAGCCTTGCGGATCGTAATCATACGCTACGCAGAGCCTCGGCTCGCTCGACATCGAGATCATCCATTGCGGCCGATGGGGCGGTCTCGACCCCTTGCCGCCGCAGAACGTAGAGCAGGGTCCGAAGAAGGATTGCGGCGTCGAGACGGAGCGACCAGTTGTCGACATACCAGGCGTCGAGCGTCAGCCTGCGATCCCAACTCAAGTGGTTGCGGCCGTGGATCTGCGCCCAGCCTGTCAGACCGGGGATCACACTATGGCGGCGGCGTTCCCCGTCCCGATAGAACGGACCATAGCGGACAAGCAGCGGACGCGGGCCGACGAAGCTCATCTCGCCGCACATGATATTAAGCAACTGTGGCAGCTCGTCAAGGCTGGTCTTACGAAGCCACGTGCCGAGGCGGGTAAGCCGCTGGTCGTCGGGAATAGATGGATCGTTCGTCATCGTGCGAAACTTCCACACGGTGACAATTTGTTCGCTCAAACCCAGTCGCTCTTGCCGGAATAGGATCGGGCCGCCCATCGAGACGCGTATGGCGAGTGTGATCAGAGCTTGAAGCGGCAGCGTGAGCCATAACAGCAGAGCGGCGGCACCGATATCCAGCAACCGTTTCAGATGACGAGCGCGGGGTTGTTGTTGTGGGTTCACGTTTGCAGCGGCAACGTTCTGCGTAGCGGCTGCCGCGTCGCGGCTGCTTGGCGCGAGCGCCGCGCGGTTAGAAGCGAATCGGCAACAACGCGCAGTCCAAGCACAATAATCCAGCCCCAGATCGCCGGGCGAAAGAATGAGTCAAAGCTGCCCCGAGCGGTCATCAGCAGCGGGCCCAACATCGTCGCCCACAGAGCTAGGCGCGTGGGACGTCCGTAGTCAAAGCGCTCGACGGCGACAAGCGCTCCAGCCAGAGTGAGGAAATAGAGCACAATGCCCGCGACGCCGAAGTTCATATAGGGCTCGGCCACCGCGGAGAAGCCAAGTCCACCATAATTGCGATGCTTCCACGGAGCTGCCAGCCTTGTGACCCAGTGCGTCGGCGGCAAATCTTCAACGGCGAGGTAGCCGCTGTTTTCCCAGTCAAGCGACAGGTTTGGAAGCACTCGGCTGAACGCCTGCCAGTAGGTCTTGCCCCAACGCAAATCTTCGTTCTCCATCAGGCGAAGCGTATAGACAAGCGGTTGCAGGCTGCCGCCCATTTCCTCGAACGCAGCCAATGGGTGAATCTCGGTGAGTGCGTCGGCCACGGAGCGTTCGGCCAAGCGGTTATTGCGCATCGAGCGTACGACGGGAATGGCGATGATCACGACCAGCAGCCCCGCCACATAGGCGGCCTTGGGGAGCCGGTAGCCTCGCTTGTTGAGGACCACCAAGATGACAACCAAAGGCGCCAACGCGAAGCCACGAAAACCGAGAAAAAAGATCGTCGAGCACCAACAGGCGGTCAACGCGAGCACCACCATCATTCGTCGCCACGGGGCCGAAGCAGCGGTGATGTAGAGTCCGACGGGCACGAACGTCAGGCTCGTGATGAACAGTCGCGGATCATACATCTGGACGAGCTCGAACGTTTCGATGTAGCTGGCCTGGAGGAAACGGCCGAAACCGATCGTGTAAATACCCCAGCCGAACAAGCCAAACCCGATGAGAATAACGGCGAGTCCCAGGTGGTAGAGCACCGGATTCTGGTAGCGGCGTTCGCCTACGGGGTCGCGCCGCCTCCCGCCAGCCCAACGGCTCGCGGCCAGAGTAGCGCCGAGTTGGTAGGCGATGATCGCAGCAATCACAAGAGTAAGAGCCGGTGTCAGCCGGTAGCGCAAGATCCAACGCGGCAACACGCTCGCATGAATGTCGAGCGCCCAAGGGACGACCAGTCCCAAATGGAATAGTCCGAATACATACTGATAGACCATCACCGGTGACAACGGATGCAAGCGGAGGGCGCCGAGACAGAGCCACACCGAGACAACGAACATCGTCCCGGCGGCCAGCGCCGAGATACGGTCGTCGTCAAGCTGCTGCACGGTCCAAAGCAGTGCCAGGCCGGCGAGCAGCGCGAACCAAAACGGAAAATGCGGAAACGCCGCTCTTCGCTGCGATGGACAAGTGGCGGCGAGCCGCGGGAGGACGGCAGTTGCTTGTGGAGGACGGAGGGCCAACTCGTCAAGGATCGGCTTGTTGGGGCCTTGGCTTTATTCTTCGCGCGAAAGCGTGTCGCGTTGTGCAGTATTTCCCCTGTGTGTCGATTGGGGATAGGGGATTGCACTGTGAAAGCGTTGATGGAAATAGCGACGACGCCGACGACCTCGGACGCGGATCCCGTAGTCATCCGGGAGCCGAAGCTACCGGCATGGATGGGCGTGAAAGGCTTCGTCGACATTCACTGCCACTTACTGCCGGGATTGGACGACGGCCCGAAGACGGTAGAGACGGCACGACAGATGGCCATCGCAGCCTATGCCTCGGGGACGATGGCGGCGGTCGCCACTCCGCATTGCAGTTTCCGCTATGCGTTTGAGCCGGCGAAGGCCCGCGGTCAACTCAAGTGGCTGGAAACGCAGGGGCCACAGGGTTTCTCAATCTTCCTCGGCTGCGAGTTGCAACTCAACGACGAGTCGCTGCGACTCTTCCGCGATCATCCAGCAGACTATGCGATCAACGCAAGCGGTTATGTGCTCGTCGAGTTGCTGCCGCAATCCGCGCCGGCGAACTTGCAACACGGCGTTCGCCTCTTCTCCGAACTCGGATATACGCCGATCCTCGCGCATCCCGAGCGGCACCCGATGTTTTGGGGGCGGCACAGCCGACTCGCCGAATGGGTCAGCAATGGCTGCCTTGTGCAGATCACCGCCGACTCGCTCTCGGGACGGATGGGCCGCCGGGCTCAGCGGACCGCACAGGCTCTATTGAGTGAAGGACTCGTACATTTCGTCGCGTCCGATGCTCACGATCCGGTGAAGCGTCCGCCGATGTTGATCGAGGGATTCCGTCATACGGCGGAATTGATCGGTCCGGCGCAGGCCGCGCAGCTTTTTACTTACAACCCGTTGGCCGTCCTGCATGATGAGCCGTTGCCGTAACACCGAGGGGCGGGCGGAGTTGCTGTGATATTCTTGTGCGTTTGTTGTAAGCGAGTCGCAGGTGCGTACGCGCGCAGGCAGCAAGTCGGGTCTCAATGAAATACGCAATCTATGGTTCCGGTGCGATCGGGTCGGTGCTGGCGGCGCGTCTGATCGAGGCAGGCGAGGACGTATCGGTGATCGCCCGCGGCCCGCATCTCGCGGCCATTCAGAAGAACGGTTTGCAGGTGAAGAGCAAGCTCTTCGGGGACATGCTCGTACACCCGCCTGCGTCGGACGACCCGGCTGATATTGGGCCGGTGGACGCGGTGCTCATTACCGTGAAGGCGCTTGCGGCCCCAGCGATCGCGCCGCGGGTCGAAGCGCTCTTGGGACCTGACACCTTCATCGTCACCTTCCAGAACGGCGTGCCGTGGTGGTACTTTCACGGGCTTGGCGGAGATTGGGAGGGCCAGCAAGTCGAAGCCGTGGACCCCGGCGGCGTGATCAGCGACAACATTGACGTCGGGCGCGTGATCGGCGGTATCGCCTACTGCTCAGCCCACATGGCGGAGCCGGGCGTGATCGTTCATCAGGACAGCAACCGCTTCCCGCTGGGGGAGCCAAGCGGCGAACGCACGGAACGGATTCAGTTGTTGGCGCGGAGCTTTCTCAATGCCGGGCTGAAAGCGGCGCTACGAACGGAAATTCGGCACGAAATCTGGGTCAAGCTGCTGGGCAACGTCCCGTTCAACCCGATCAGCGCGCTGACACGAGCGACGCTGGGCGAGTTGCTGGGGTTTGAGCCGACACGGGACTTGGTTCGCGCCGTGATGGCGGAGGTGCGTGCTACCGCCGAAGCGTACGACATCAAGATCGGGATCACCACCGAGCAGCGGATCGAAGGGGCCCGAAAGGTCGCCGGCCACAAGACGTCGATGTTGCAGGATCTCGAAGCGGGACGTCCGCCGGAGCTGGAACCGATCGTGGGCGCGGTGATCGAGCTTGCTGAGAAGGCCGGGGTGAATGTCCCGAACATCCGCGCGATCTATGCGCTGACGAAGCTGTTGATGGACCCAGCGGCACGGGCTGCTTCGCCGCCCCGCACAGCCGCAAATTGACTTGCCCCAGGGGGTCGGCTATAGTCGGAGCAAGTGCTGATTCGGCGCCTGAAACACAAGGGTAACGAGACTTTCTCCATCACTTGCTTACCCATATCGGGCGGACGACCAAGAGGCGGCACTCCCTGCTTTGATTAAGATTCAAGTCCCTATCTCGAAGGGCATCGAGTCCCTTTTCGGCACCCACGACGAGAATATTCGCTCTTTCGAGAGCGCGCTGTCCGTCCACACCCACCTACTCGAAGACAGCATGCAGATCGAAGGCGAGCCGGAGTCGGTTCGGCAGGCCGAAGGCTTGTTGTCAGAATATGAATCGCTGTTGGAAGAAGGGCATCGATTCAGCAACGGCGACGTGAAAGATTTTTTAGGCGTCGTCAAGCAGGCCCCGGATATCAGCCTGCGACGACTCTTGGAAACGAGCCGCAAGCGTACTTTCGGCCGCAAGTCTTTGTCGCCCCGCAGCCCGAACCAGATGCTCTATTTCGAGGCCATCGACCGCTGCGACATGGTGTTCGGAATCGGCCCGGCCGGAACCGGGAAGACATACCTCGCGGTGGCGATGGCTGTCTCTGATTTGTTGGCGAAGAAGGTGGGCCGCATCGTGCTGGCCCGCCCCGCGGTCGAGGCGGGAGAGAGCCTTGGCTTTCTACCGGGAACGATTCAACAGAAGGTCGACCCCTACTTGCGGCCCCTCTACGACGCGCTGTACGACATGCTCGACTCGGAAAAGGTCGAGAAGCTCATCGAAAAGGGAACGATTGAAATCGCCCCTCTCGCGTTCATGCGAGGGCGCTCGCTGAACGACAGTTTCATCATTCTGGATGAAGGACAGAACGCAACGGCCGAGCAAATGAAGATGTTCATCACGCGTCTCGGGTTCGGCTCGAAGGCCGTGATCACGGGCGATGTGACCCAGATCGATTTGCCGACCGGACGCCGGAGCGGACTGCTTGAAGCAATCGATGTCCTGCAGGCCGTTAAGGGTATTTCGTTCACGTACTTCAACGAAAAGGATGTCGTGCGGCACGACCTTGTGCAGCGAATCGTACGCGCATACGACTCCTATGAACGCTCTGAGCTCGAGAGCGCACTCAAGTAAATCGGGCTTGGTCTCTTGAAACTAGGTAGACTCGCCCATTTGTGCACATGACTTCCCGCCCTGATTCAGACAACGCTTGGTGGACAAACCGCCAACGCAAGGTCACCTTCAACGAGAAGGATTTCGATCGCTTCGTGCGGCGGGTGGGTCGTGACGTGGCCGGCGGCAGGGAGTTCGCGGTCGTTATCGGATCGGATGCGGCGCTTCGAACCGCGAATCAGCAGTTCCGAGGCAAGCAGGGCACGACAGACGTTCTATCCTTTCCCGACGGCGAAGACGGCCGGTTGGGGGATATTCTGATCTCCGCAGCTCGAGCAGCAAAGCAAGCCGGCCAGTACGGGCATGGCGTCGAAGATGAGCTGAAGGTTCTCGTGCTGCACGGCTTACTACATCTGTTGGGCTACGATCATGAGAGCGACGACGGAAAGATGCAACGCGCCGAAACACGCTGGCGCAAGAAACTCGGTCTGCCGAACTCGCTGACGGAGCGAGCGACGGATAGCGAGACCGATAGGTAGACATGGAAGAAATCACAGCAACGAAAGCAGGGTTTGTCGTCATCCTCGGGCGGCCGAATGTCGGCAAGTCAACCTTACTGAACCGCCTCGTGGGCTCGAAAGTGGCGATCGTAACTCCGAAGCCACAGACGACCCGGGACGCCATCCAGGGCGTGATCACACGGCCGGAGGGGCAGATTGTATTCGTCGATAGCCCGGGCATCCACGAACCGAGTCTCGAACTCGGCCGCCGGATGATGAGCGAAGTGAAGCGGGCGACATCGGGCTGTCATCTCGTACTGCTGCTCGTCGACTGCACCAAACCGGATCAGACGGGCGACCGTGTCGTCATCGAGATGGTTAAGGAACTCAAGATGCCGACGTTCCTGGTGCTCAACAAGGTCGACGCGCTGAAGGCAAAAGGAAGCATCTTGCAGCAGATCGAGAAGTACCAGGAACGACACACCTTTAGTGAGTACATTCCCGTCTCCGCGATGGCCGGGGACAACGTGGAAACACTGATTGAGGAAGTATTCCGCTACTTGCCCGAGTCGCCGGCGTTCTATCCCGCCGACTACATCACGGACCAGCCGGAACGGTTCCTGGCGTCGGAACTCATCCGCGAACAGATCATCTTCCATACGCAGAAGGAAGTACCGCACGCCACCGCCGTGATGATCGAGGAATGGGACGAAACGGACAAACTCCTCCGAATGGCGGCGACGGTTTATACGGAACGGGATGGCCAGAAGGCAATTCTGATTGGATCACGCGGCGAGAAGATGAAGGCCATCGGCAGCAAGGCCCGCGCACAACTGGAAGCCCGGTTCGGCAAGCAGGTTTACTTGGAACTCTTCGTGAAAGTACAGCCTCGATGGCGTGACCAACCCAGCTTCGTTTCGTCGCTTGACTTCCGCAATATCGCCAGCGGCGGCGAGGAAGACTTCGACGATGAAGCACCCGACGGTCCGTTGGAACTCTAGGACTGAGCCGGCCGGCTAGGCCTAGGCCTTGAGGACGCCGGCAAGAACGGCTGGGAAGTCGGTGATGATGCCGTCAACGCCCAGCGAGAGAAGACGTTTCATCTCGGCTTCATCGTTCACAGTCCACGCCATGACTTTCAACTCTTCGTCGTGCACGCCCGCAATCAGTTCCCGCGAGGCTAAGCGGAACTGCGGAATCACGTAGTCGATTGGCGCATTGTGCCGCGACTCTTCGTCCTGAGTGCGGTTGTAGATGTACCCGAGCCGGAGTTCCGGCAACAGGTCGTGAACCTTGTTCAGTGTGTCTGTATCGAATGCCGAGATCATGGTGTTCGACGGATTTCCGTGCTTGGTGATCAGCGCAATCGCTTCTTCTTCAAAGCCGGGCACCTTGAATTCGATGTCGAGGAAGACCTTCTTGCCGAACTTAATCAGAACGTCCTTGAGTAGCGGAATCTCAAAGCCGTCGGGTAGTTTCTTGATGTCGTCGTAGGAACTGGACTGCACCGAGTGGTGCTCGACGACGGAGGGGTGAATGACCACCAACTTACCGTCCGCCGTCTTGCGGACATCAAGCTCAAGACCGTCCGCACCTTGTTCGACAGCTTTGCGGAAGCTGGGTACCGTATTCTCCGGCAGTTCCGCCGCACCACGATGTCCAATATTGAGTACTTTAGCCACAATCGTACCTTGCTACCAGGCCTTCTCAGCGCCTGGACCCTTCCCGCGAACATCTACCTTCGCGTTCGCGGCAGGTTCAAAACCGTGAGATCCCCCAGTCGAGATAGGGATGTTTGACCTGCATATTACTAAAGGATCGTTCCGTCGTAAACGTAGGCTCGACCCGGAGAGGTGTTCTCATCGCCTGGCCTCGGCCTGGAGTGAAAAGCAATGCACCACAGTAGCATATTGGGGTCTCCGGTGAAGAGAGCCGGCTCTGCGAAAATATCGGACATGATCGTGACACACGTGGCCGCCCGCGCCGTCTTTCGGACCGAGAAAATGGGCAAGGCAGACCTCGCATCGAGTGAGCATCTCTTCGCCGGGCTCAACTCATTCGAGCCGGGCCAGGAGCATCAACTCCACACCCATGCGGGCCAAGACAAGCTTTACTTCGTGCTCGAGGGAGAAGGAGATGTGACAGTAGGCTCCGACACTCAGCGCATCAGCCCCGGCGACTTGGTGTTGGCCCGCTCGGGAGAAGAGCACGCTCTCAAGAACCCCGGCCCACAGCGGCTCGTGGTGATGGTTGTGATGGGGCCACCGCCGAACAAGTAGGCTGTCGCCGAGCACGAACCTACATAGGCGGGTAGGTCAGGCTACCCGCGTTGCGGGTGCGGATTTCGTAAAGATTCTTTCCCGCCGTGACGTAAAGCGTGCGCAGCCCTTCGCCGCCGAAGGTGCAGTTGGTCACCGAGTCTTCGGGAGCCGGAATGCGCCCCGCCAACTCACCGGATGGGCTGATGACATAGATCCCAGCAAGGTTCTCCGGCGGATTATTGTTGTTGCCGGCGGCCCCATAGATGTTCCCTTCCGTGTCGATTGTCATGCCGTCAATGCCACGGCCACTGCCGAAGCTGTAATGCTTGCGCCCGTTCGAGGGCGTGCCGTCGTCGGCGAGGTCGAAGGCCATGACGCGCGCTTCCTTCGGTTCAGCGATCGTATCGGCGACATAGAGCGTCTTGCCATCGGGCGAAATGCCGATGCCGTTCGGTTTGTTTACATCGGGTTTGGTGAGCACTCGCGTGACACGTCCGTCGGTGTCGATCATGTAGACGTCTTCGGTGTCGAGTTCCTTGCCGGACTGATCGCCGTAGCGCGGGTCGGTGAAGTAGATACGGCCTTGCCGGTCGATCACGAGATCGTTGGGACTGTTGAACTTCTTACCCTCGTAGTTATCCGCGAGCACTTCGACTTTGCCGGATGCCATATCGGTTCGTGTGACTTGGCGTCCGCCGCCCGGGGCCGCGCCTTCACACGCGACAAGACGCCCCTCGGGATCAAACGCGAGGCCGTTGGCGCGACGGCTGGGATTGCGATACTCGGTCCAGTTTTCGCCGGGGGCGTACTTGAGAATGCGGTTGCCAGTGATTTCCGTGAAATACACGTTCCCCTCGGCATCGGCGGCGGGGCCTTCGGTGAAAACAACCGAAGTGGATGACTTTAACTCCGCCCCGGCATTTAGCACCGCGGTCGGCAGCGGTACCGTGGTGGCGGCAGGTTCCTCGGTGGGCGGCGCGGGTGGCGCGCATGCCGTTGCAACGGCGGCAGCGAGAAGTAGAGCGGTGGCGGAGTAGGTGTTAAGAATCATTTTCAGTGGCCTCGATCGGCGAAAGAATGAACGGCTTGCGATCATAGCTTGCTCGCCGCGTTCCGTCAACCGGGGCCGAGTCGCATGTCAACGCCGGATAGAAATGTCCCCTTCGTTAGCCCGATAGAAGTGCCCCCTTTTCAATGTTCTGGATTGACCGCTCGTTTTGGTAGCCGCAGTCCCTTTCGCCAAGGGTGGTCCGCAGTCGGTTTGTAGGTCGTGACGACGCGCGGTGTCTTTGCCGCGGGACGTGCCGGCGCGGGCCTGCTTGGGGGATTGTCCGCGCAATGGTTGCACCGGCGGCATCGGGTACGGGAGTCAGGCCGCATGCTGGTGGTGGCCACACCGACATCGGCCGCATACTTGCCACTACTGGTCCGGGCCTTCCCGTCCGCTCGGTTTGTTTACCTGAGCCGCGAGGGTCTCGATCAGGTCGCGAGCCGCCGACGGAAGCTTCAATCGCTAGAGATTTCCCGCGAGTCGGAGCGATCACCGGCGGACTCAACGCAAGTGGTCGAGACAGGGGCCGCCATCCAAGCCGCGGCTACACCTACAGTGAACCAGTTGGCCTTCTTGTCGTCCCACGGCAACAAACTACAGCCGATGAGCCATACCCCGAACAGGCATAGCCAGAATCGCCGGTCCGTCTGGTTCAGTCGGAAACCCTGTCTCACGAGTATCGCGATGAAGGTGCTGAACAACAGCAAACCGACGATACCGGTTTCGAGAAGCGCGCTCAGCATGCCGTTGTGTGTGTCGATGGCCCTTCCGAGATAGGGCTTTGACACGGCGCGAAAGGCTCCGATACCTACACCATGCAAGGGTTTTTCTCGAAACAACGCCAGCGCCGCAGCCCATATGGTCACTCGCCTGCTCGGATTGCCAACCCGGATCTCGTCCTTCGCAATGGTCACCACGCGTCGGGCGGTATGAGTCGGAACAAAGAAGGGAACAGTGCAGAACAGGCCGAGTCGCACCGCAATTTCCGCCATCCTCCTACGAGGCGGCAAGTGCCAGAAGGCAAAGGGAACAAACACGATGACGCAGAAGCCGGCGAGGAGTGCCCCCCGTGACCCTGTCACCAACACCCCCAGTCCCGCGAGACCCAAGTGCAGCCTGAATAACCAAATTCCCCAGGTCGACTGTTCCCGCGCACCGAGGTAGCAAGACATTGCGGCGCTGAAAACGAGAACAATCGCAAGGTCGTTTGCATTCATGCCGAAGGCTGAATACCTGAGCGGAATATCCAGCCCCTTGATTACCACGGAGGCGTATCCCAGGACGCGATTGGCGATGACTGCGACGGCGAGGATCGTACCACCGTAGACGTAGGCCTTTAGAAGAGAACGGAGCCGTTCTTTCGTTGTTCCGAACTGCCAGATCAGCCACAGCAAAACCGCGAATCGGAAGTACACTCCAAGACGCCGAAGACTTGCAGCGGGGTCAGCACTCCAGAAGTAAGTGAGTGCCGCCCACCCAAAGAAGAGGCAGACGACTAGGTGGAACCACGTCAAGGGTCGAAAGCGCCGCTCGATTAGTACCACCGTCAAACCAATGAAGGCGGCCAGGATGCCCAGCATTCGCGTGCCGGTGCTTCCGGGGGGAATTCTGACGGCATACTCCAGGGGCATCGAGAGAACGACAAGCCACAGGGCCGCGAATCCATAGAAAGAGGGATCTCTAAAATAGGGCGACCAGGCCTTCGTTCTCGCGTCGGCCTCAGCTTCCATCGATTCGAGTGCGTTCGTCGCTATCAGGCGCCATCATACTCGATCCACCACCAGGACATACCTGAATGGGATGCGCCTAGTCTTTAACCATCCAGCCGCGATCCCACGGCTGTGCCAGCGTCGGCCGGTTCGTGTAGCGCTTCATCTTGAAAACAATCTTTGCGCCCGCACCGGGTTCCAAATGGACATTCAAGATGGGCGAGTCGATCTGCGTGGTTTTGCCATTGATGGACGCCGAAAGGAA
>Ga0302123_10000812_pt1 | contig 23326 bp, 21 predicted proteins | sample CB21_321_MG_FD_203109 | JGI IMG/M metagenome (GOLD analysis project Ga0302123, IMG submission 203109) | Marine microbial communities from Western Arctic Ocean, Canada - CB21_32.1 | ecosystem: Environmental > Aquatic > Marine > Oceanic | place: Canada: Western Arctic Ocean | collected 2017-09-28 | reverse complement strand
ATCACCGCCGGCCTCTACGAGGACGGCACGCCGGGCGAGATCTTCATCAAGATGTCCAAGGAAGGCTCGACGATCAGCGGCCTGATGGACAGCTTTGCGACGGCCGTTTCGATGGCTTTGCAGTACGGCATGCCGCTCAAGGCCCTCGTCGACAAGTTCGCGCATGTTCGCTTCGAGCCCAGCGGCTGGACCGGCTCGAAGGATATTCCCTACGCCAAGTCGATCATGGATTACATTTTCCGCTGGCTGGGGATGCGCTTCATCTCGCCCGACTACCAACAGACGGAAGCCGGCGAAACACCTAACCTGCGGCCCACCGAACCCGAGCCGCAGCAGGAACTCGAATTCAATGCGGCGCCGATGGACGCGCCGTTTTGTGCGGAATGCGGTTCGCTAATGACTAGTAACGGCAGTTGCTACAAATGCGAAAACTGCGGCTCTACCTCCGGCTGCAGTTAGTGGTTCGTCGTTGGATGCGTTCCTCCTCTTCCCGGGTGGGCGGCTGATCAAAATCGGCCACCCACCCGGGATTTTTGTTTCCTGGCCGGCAAGAGGGGCATTCACGGTCGGTGGGTAGGGTCAGTTACCCACATGAAACAAACCTTGTCTTTTTTCTCCTGGATTCCCACTGGTCAGACAAGTGCCACTATCGGTACTGCGATACAGGTTCTCATGTGACGTTACAATCTGAACTTAGACCTCCCCCCTGCGGCTCGCTGCTGGGGAAGGAGTTCGAGATTCCGAAGTGCCTTTGAATCCAGACATCTTCGTTTGGGCGCGGGAAACAGCTGGCTTCTCACGGGGTGAGGCTGCACAACTACTCGGATTCAGAGACACTCGGAAGCGGTCCGCAGTCCAGCGCCTAGAGTCGCTGGAAAGTGGCGAGGAAAGCCCTTCTCGGAGCGTGCTGCGGGGAATGGCGAAGGCCTACCGTCGCTCGCTACTAGTCTTCTATCTTGAAGCCCGTCCTGAAACAGGTGATCGGGGACGCGATTTTCGGACCGTCGCCGGAGCCAATCCCCCCCTCTACAACCCTGTCCTCGATGCCTTGATTTGAGATGTTCGTGGCCGGCAGATCATGGTCAAGGAGTTGATCGAGGAAGAGGATGCTGAGCCGCTCGATTTTGTGAGTTCCGCCACAACGACAACCTCCCCACGCGAGCTTGCCAAGCGAATTCCCGAACGCATTGGTTTCTCTCTCCGCGAGTTCCACCGACAGCCGTCTATGGAGAAGGCGTTCGCCTATCTGCGACAGAGGTTAGAGGCATCCGGAGTTTTTGTCCTGCTTGTTGGCAATCTTGGGAGTCACCACACGAATATTCCCGTAGAAGTCTTTCGCGGCTACGCAATCGCCGATCCGATCGCTCCTTTCATCGTAGTAAACGATCAGGACGTCAAGGTCGCATGGTCCTTCACCGCCCTACACGAAGCAGTGCACCTGTGGCTCGGCAGTACGGGCGTCAGCAGTACAAGCACTGATGCTCAGATCGAGAAATACTGCAATGAGGTAGCTGGAGAGATCCTTATGCCTAGGACGGAGATCCAGCAACTCGCTCATCTTGGCGGGGCCTCGCTTGAGGAGGCCGTTGAGGCGATCTCTAGCTTCGCCCAGTCTCGAAACCTTGGCCGATCCATGGTTGCCTACAAGCTTTTGCGCTCTCGTGTCATCGATCAGGCAGCTTGGAGGGATCTTAGTGCCCGGTTCACAGAGGAGTGGCTCGCGAGCAGGGAAAGACAGGCTGCAACGGGACAAGGCAAGAATGCCCCAAGCTACTACGTCGTCAGAAGACATCGCCTAGGGGCTGCTTTCCTCGACTTGGTTAGGCGCTCTATGGGGGGGCGGTACCCTGACCTATACAAGAGCTGGGCGAACGCTGGGAGTGAAGCCGCGGAACGTCGAGCCGCTTCTTCACGGTACACCGATGCCAACGTCATGATCACAGCAAGTAACTCCTATTACCCAATCGACCAGGTACCGGAGTTCTGGAGCTGGCTAAAGCATCAAGGGCAATCTGGCAATGTGAAGCTCCCTCTTGAGATCATGGAGGAAATCCAGGCGGGTCGTAAGAACAGCGATGACTTGGTGAAGTGGTTAGCCGAGCCTGAGAATGAGCAGGCTCTACTCCTGGAAGAAGACGTTGGCGCTGGCTTCGTACAAAGTGTCGTTTCGGACGGGTATGCGACGGATCTGACAGACGGAGAGATTGAAAAGATTGGCCGTGATCCGTTCTTGATCGCATACGGCTTAGCAGCCACGGGAGTGAGGTGCGTTGTGACCACAGAGGTCTCAAGACCGGCAGCGAAACGACAAAACCGAAAGATCCCGGATGTGTGCCGGACAGTCGGAGTAGCCTGCTGTGGTCCATTCGAACTGAACCGAGTCCTTGGTTTCAATACCAGATGGGCTCAACCAACCTAGGCATTGTGCCCCACCCACAGGAAGAGCCGAAAGGCGGACTTGACTATGGCCGAATGGAGGGCGCTCCGCAAGCTGGTTAAGGAACTAAGGGACCACTATGGCAAGAAAGACATCTAGGCCCCGCACGCCGACCTTGGCGGATGAGATCACCGAGGGTCTAACCAACGCAATCCGGTATGCCAAAGGTGACAAATCGGCTGGCATCGAACACCGCGTTGAAGTGCCTGACCGAGTGGACGTGAAGCGGGTTCGAGCGAAGCTCGGTATGTCGCAGACGACTTTCTCGAAGCGGTTCGGAATCAGTATGGCTACCCTGCGCAATTGGGGAACAGGGGCGACGCGCTCCTGAAGATCCGGCACGAGTACTGCTGACCATCATCGACCGCGAACCACAAGCCGTCTCGCGGGCACTCCGCGTTACCGCCTAATCAGTCCGAGTGCTTCCTCTACGGTTCGCTGGTTTCGGAAGCCAGCGTCTCCCAAGTCATACGCCAGCCCGGCCCAATGTGGAACTCGCTTCCTTGAATCGAGACCACGCTCACACCGGGCAGATCGAAGTCCGTATAGGTCTCCGTTTCACTGCGCTCGATCCGCCGTCCGGATGTCAGCCCGTCGACAGACGACCTACCGCTGCCGCTGGGCCCCCCAAAGGCGACGCCGGGTACGCGGAGCATCCTGGTCATGCGGCCCGTAAAGCGTGCGCGCTTGTCGTCGAACCGCACTTCTGATAGCGCGATGCCGAGTGTGAAGTACGGCGCGGAGGAACTGTAGCGCTCCAAGCGGCGGATACGGCCAAGAACCTCGGCGCCCTTGGGAGCGACGACATCGCCGTTGTGCCGAACATCGGATTCGAGAACGCCCTCAACCCGATCCCCAATCTTGGACTTCCCGGAGTCGACTCTACTCGTCAGACGAACGGCGAGCGACACACCCACGGGAAACTCGACCCTCTCCCACCGGACAGGCTGGTCAACTTCCACGGCGTCCTCATCCCCAAAGGAAATGCCGGAGCTGGCGCCAAAGCGGCGGCAATCAGAAAATTCCGTACGGTTGTGGTTCTCGGCCCCCGATTTGAGGCCAGTGGTTTCGTGAGCCATTCTCGGGATGAGGAAGTTCTCACTATTGAGGTCCACGCTCTGATAGTCGATGCGGCTCACCGCCGACACGATTTCCAGGTAAGCCGGAATCTCCCGCGCATCCGTCTCGATCCGTACCAAGTCGAAATTGTCGGGGTCTGCCCAGATCGAGCCCCCGTAGGGGACTTCAGCCTCCCGGCCGGCCGCGTCACTGAGCACGAAACCACTTTGCATCAACCCTACCCGGAAGTCGAACCGCAGCAGTGTGCGACCGTCGAGATCATGCCGGCCGGCGTACTCGAATAGCGCGGCGTGTGTGCCGAAAAGGTTGTGTGCCGTCGCCGCGAAGATGCCGACCGAAAGATTGCCGAACCCGACCATGTCACCCAACGACTGATCTTCAAACGATTCGGCGTCGGGCCAGGAGTACAGCTCCTTGCCATCCACGTAGGCCAGATCGACCTGCAACTTGTCAGAGGATTCGAGCGGGAGGCTGACTTCGTTACGAGGTCCCTTGCGGCGGCGCGATTGCCTCTCCATCCGCCGAACGGCATTCTTCGTCAACCGCGCTCGCTCAATCGTCTGGCGACACGTGTAGTTCGGAATATGATCGAGGCTCTGCTGCATCCGCCCTTTGATGAGAGAGAGCGCGATGACGTGCTCAGGAAGCTCAGCCTGGGCAAACAACCCGGAGGGGCCTACGAGCACCAGGAGGATCAGGAATCGGATCAGCACAGCGGCTTGAAGCCTTAGACACCGAACTGAGACGATTGGTTCCAGAGAATGGAGAATCGCAACAACTACATTTTGTACTGGCCCAGATCCTCGTCACCGAGGTTCTCAAGCCAGCGTCGCAACTCTTCGCTGTTCGCCTTGTCACTTACCGCCGCGACATTCTTCGATGACGACAGGACATTGTCCTCGACGTAGATCGGGCAGTCCAGCCGCAGGGCGACCGCCAGCGCATCGCTCGGCCGTGAGTCGATCGCGATCATCTCGCCGTTTCGCTCGACCCAGATCATTGCGTAGAACGTATCGTCCTGCAGGTCGCTGACGACCACTTTGCTGACACCGCCGCCGAGCCCCATCAGCAAGTTCTTGATCAGGTCGTGCGTCATCGGACGTGGTGTCGTGACCTTCTCGATCTCCAGCGCGATGGCATTCGCCTCATAGACGCCGACCCAGATCGGAAGTACCGACTTGCCATCAAGGTCCTTGAGGATCACGATGGGCATGTTCGTTACCGGATCCATCATCAGGCCTCGAATTTTCATTTCCACTTGCATAGTTCAACTCCGCGGGTTGGTTGTGGCTGCTGTGGAACGCCGGACCTACTGTAAGATCCGGAATCCGTGAAACGCTTGTGTTGCTTCTGTAGCGATCAACTCGCCGACAAGCGAGTTCGGTCCCGAGCCCGTTACACGCACCCGGCAGTAAGAACCCCGTAGGTCGGATGAACCGGCCTGGGGGTCGGAAAAGTTCAACACACGGTTCTGCGTCGTTCTACCAATCCACTGCTTTGATTTCTCACGCCGCCCCTCGACGAGCACTTCTTCTTCACGCCCGATGAGAGCGGCGTTGCGGCGAAGCTGGATGCGACGTTGTTTCTCTTGAAGAATCGACAGCCGCCGGGACTTTTCTGCCTCGGGGATCGCATCTTCGAAGTTAACCGCTGTGGTGCCGGCGCGCGGCGAGTACTTGAACGAGAAGACCGAGTCATACTCGACCTCGTCCAGCAGCGATAACGTCAGTTCGAAGTCTTCCTCGGTCTCGCCCGGAAAGCCGACAATGATGTCCGTGCTGATAGAGATGTTCCGCTGAGCTTGCTTCATCAGCTTGATGCGGTCGAGATAGTCCTCACGGCCATACTCACGAGCCATCCGTGCCAACAGCCGACTGGAACCCGACTGCACCGGCAGGTGAACCTGATTGCACAGGGCCGTGTTCCCGTCGATCGCCTCGATGATCTCCGGTGTGAAGTCGCGCGGATGAGACGTCGTGAAACGTACACGCCGGATCCCGTTGACGCGGCCCACCGCTGCCAGAAGCTGAGCGAAATCCATGCCTACGTCGGAAGGGTCACGATAGCTGTTGACGTTCTGTCCGAGCAGTTGAATCTCGGAGTAGCCCTGAGATGAGAGTCGGGCAGCCTCGTCCATCACGCTCTGGCTGGTGCGGCTGCGTTCCGGGCCGCGGGTAAACGGGACGACGCAGTAGGCGCAGTGTTTGTCGCAACCCTCGATGATGGTAAGGAACGCTTTGTAGGGGTTGTCGCGGCGTGTGAGCGGTGTCTCGAAGGTATCGTCGGTGTCGAGGCTCAGGCCTTCGACGCGGTCCTCGCCGGCTTCGACGCGGTCGAGTAATCCTGGCAGGTCGTTGTAGCTAGCCGAGCCGCACACGAGACTCACATGCGGGGCCTGCTCGAAGATCTCAGCGCCCTTGTGCTGGGCGACACACCCCAATACACCGAAAATCTTGCCCTCGGCCTTCTGCCGCTTGTAGTTCGCCAGACGCGAAAAAACCTTCTGTTCCGCTTTGTCGCGAATGCTACAGGTGTTGTAGAGAACGAGCCCGGCCTCATCCACCGCGTGAACCTGCTCATAACCCCTCTGGGCTAGCGTTCCACGCACCTTCTCGCTGTCGTGAACGTTCATCTGACAGCCGAAAGTTTCGAGGTAGAAAGTCTTCTGAGGCACGTTCGATCCGATGCCACACAGTATAGCAACCGACCTTTTGGCCCCCGGGGACGGGTGGTGCGAGCCTTCAGCGCGCCAGATAGTCGCTAAGCGCTTCGACATTGTCGGCGAAAGTACTCGAACGGATCACCTTCTCCGGCGGCGGAATGTCACCAGGGAAGACCCGCAGATAGTCGTCCTCCTTGATGTGGTGGACCGTGTCGCCGATCGTGACCGTCATGTCCTCGGCGGCGAACAGTTGCAGAACTTGATCCGTCGGGTCGACAACACCCTCCTCGATCCAAGCGCCCCGCTCACTCAACGATGAAAGAGCCGCGGCCGCGCGATCACGCACCTCCTGTTCAGCGGCTGCATCAGTATCGCCCTGACTCCACGGCGACAGCCCCCTGAGCCGGTCGGGACGTCGCAACGTCGCCGGATCGGCATCCTTGATGCGCTCGTACTCGGCACGGATCGCGGGTAGCCGGTCACCCCGCGTAAGAATGCCGTAGTGCGTAATGACCGACTCGTCGCTGTAGCTAAGTTCATAGCCTCCGAGCAATTCGCTGGACCGTCCTGTCACGTTTACCCGCGTGCCCTTCGTGATGTAGAGCGGGCGGTTCGTCTTGAGCTCGTAGAACCGCGCCATGCAGATCGAGCCTGGCGGACAGGCCCGGGCACGGTACTTTGAAGGATTGTCCACCTCGGGCAGTACCGACTTTTCGTAGTAGTCCAGCGCCCGCGGCAGCGGCTCCAGGTACTCGCGCTTGCCGGTTTCGCTGTAGAGCAGCAGCAGGGTCTTCATGATGCCCTGCGATTCGCCCCCGGTGACCGAGGGAGGCTCGAAGATCCGTGCCCAGGCCGGGTGCATGTCGGCGTCGTACTGCTGAGCCCAACCCGGCTGTGGGTCAGGCATCTGGGCCAACAGCATGAAGTCGCCACCGCGCTCGGCCGCCGCTAGGTACTTCGGGTCGTCGTAGATGCGCGAGGCCTCGAGCATCATGTCGATTACGTCAGAGAGCGAATTGTCGTTAAACGTGTAGTGGCCGCGATAGTCCGGTCCAGCCCATTCCTTCGACCACGATTCGGGGTAGCTCGCCCGCTTCACCGTATGCCGGCTGGGGTCGGGGAAGGTGGAATACCGCTGCGGCCAAGCCCCGTTCGGATACTGGGCGCGGAGAAGGCTTTCGAGGGCATGCAACGTCGCTGCATGGATCTGTTCATCTTTGAAGCTAAGCTCGCGGTCCACGCGCATCATCAAGCGCAGGGCGCCCTGGGAAACGTTGTCGTCCAGTGTCGTCAACGGACGGCCGCCTTCCACGCCGGGTTTGACTTCGAACCCGGCGCAGTTGCCCTCGGCGCGATACGGGTATTGCTTCCGTTTTTCGGGGTCGAACTCGATGATGTAGTCCCATGCCCCGGAGCAAACCTGCCCTTGGACAAGAGCGCGGGCGGCATCGCCGGCGGCATCGAGGAACAGCCTGTCTCCCGTGGCGGCGTACGCTTCGAGATACGCCATGCCGACGATCGGCGTCCCGGCGCGTTGGACCGATGCTTGGGTCAGTCCGCGGGCCTGCTCGGAGCGCCCATAGCTCAGGTCTTCGCTGTAAACAAAATGGTACGCCCCCTCGGTCGAAACCTCGTTGCGGTAGAACTCCGCTGCCCGCCGCAACGCCGCCGTGGCGCTTTCCTCGGAAATCTCGACCACGGGTTGATCGCCGTCAGTAGCCGACGGTGGGGCACAGGCTAGAAATACGGTAACAAGAGGTAGTGCGAATCGAGCGGACAGTCGTGACATATTCAACAGGTCTCCAAGAAAGCGGAACAACGCCGGCCCAGTATGGTCTGACCGCGTGCAATGAGTCAAGACCCAGTCACGGGGGCGAAACTTTTTGAGCGTCTGGTTCGCAAAGGTTTCCAACTGTGGCCGATATAGATGGTAACGCTGTGCCAAGTACTTCTAAGGAACCTCAAGAGCGTCGCAACGGTGCTCGCACTCTATGCTCGGAGTTGGTGCGGGTTACGTTCCGCGACCAAACAGGCGAGCCTGTCCGGCAGACTGGCCTACTGGAAGACCTGAGCCGGGACGGGCTGTGTGTCAGTCTCCCCTATCCGTTGCCCGTCGGCGCCGAGATCGATTTCGCGTGCGACGGCTTTCTCGGCCAGGCCAGAGTGGAATACTGCCACATTGGCCTCTACAGTTATCTGGCCGGGGCCAAGTTCTCAAACGGACTTGTTTGGAATAGAAGCGTTTGGCGGCCCAGCCATTTCCTGCTGTTGGGAGACAAAGAAGACTAGGTTCCGATGCCCAACTAGCGGCCTCGCGCCGTGGAACGCTTCCCGCCGGCGATCTTGACGAGCAGCTCAGCCAGGCGGTTCGAGTCGTGCCGAATCGTCTGCTTCGTAGTCGTCAAAGGTTCCTGGATCACCTGGACGCCAAGACCCTCGATCCGGCGGCGGTCGTTCGTCACCGGTCTTGCTTCTTGCTCGGCGTACCGGCGGCGGGCCGCGGCGGGAATCCTTGATGAACTGAGCACGACAATATCCACCAAGTCTGGAAATGAGTGTTCGTGAATGGCGCGCAGGTGGTCCGACGCCGAATGCCCGTCCGTTTCGCCGGGTTGCCACATCAGGTTCGAGATGTAGACCACCGGGGCGCGGGACTGCCGAATCGCATCCGCAACACCTTCAACGAGCAGGTTGGGGATCACGCTTGTGTACAAAGACCCGGGGCCGAGTGTAATGAGGTTGGCATCGGCGAGAGCCGCCAGAGTTTCGGGCACGGGCGCGCAACGCCGCGGCTGTAAGCGTACCTTGCGAATCTTCCCCGCCGCGCGCGATATGCGCGTCTCACCCTGCACGCGGCGACCACCTTCCAACTCGGCCTGCAGGCGAACATTCTCGAGGGTCGAAGGAAAGATGTGCCCCCGGATCGCGAGCACTTCGCTTGAGAGTTGAATGGCTTGGTGAAAATCGCCGGTCACCTCGGTGAGGGCTGTCAGGAAGAGGTTGCCGAAACTATGTCCGTCGAGACCCTTGCCGTTTGCAAAGCGGAACTGGAACAGCTTCTTGAGGAGCGTCTCGTCTTCGGCCAGGGCGACCATGCAGTTGCGAATGTCGCCGGGGGCCAGCATGTCGAATGCCCGCCGAAGTTTGCCGGAGCTGCCGCCGTCGTCGCTTACCGTGACCACCGCCGCTAGCTCGACAAGCGGACCGGCCTTGGGTGGCTCGTCCCAGGCGGCCGTGTACTGCTTCAGGCCCTGCAGTAGGGCCGAAAGTCCCGTGCCGCCCCCAAGCGCTACGATTCGAAGCGGACGCGACGACGAGCGGGTGGCTCCGCGCGCCCGTGACGGCGAGGCATGTTCAGCGGAAAAGGGGGATAGAGGTCGATCAGCGGTCGCCATGGAGGAGCTTTGCGATGGCGGGTTCGTCAGCAACCGAGGCCAGGTCGGCGTCGTTAAGAGCGAGGACACGGTTGTGAGGATCGAGGTCGATGGCTTTTTTCAGGCTCTTAGCGGTGCTCTCGATATCTTGTGTCAGAGCGCCCACGACCGCCGCCGCGAAGTGAACGTGAGCCGCCCGCGGTTGCATTTTCAGTGCTTGCGCGATACGGCGGCTCGCTTCCTCGAAGCGTCGTTCGTTGATGAGCTGGATGCCGTAGTTGTAGTGTTCATCGGCGGTCTTAAGCTTTACTTTACGAGTCTGGGTCTGACGTTGGCAGATCTGAATGTGGATGCGCGCACGGTCACCGAAAGTGGAGTCCGGACCTGCCGCCACCTTCTCAAAGAGCGTATGGGCTGTTTGGAATCGCCGGGAGTTGAAAGCCCTAATCGCCTTGTCGTAGTGGCCCAACTGACGCGCTTGGGCCTGCCTCAATTCTTTCGCGACCCGCAAGGCCTCCAACTCGGCCGGTGAGGGTTTGGACTTCGCTCTCGGTTTCGGACGGGGGAGGATGCGAGCCGGTTTGACCGCTCGTTGCGTCTTGGTCTGTTTTGCCTTCTTGGCGGCGGGCTGGGTAGCCTTGGCCGATCTCTTGGTCGTGGGCTTCGTAGCCTTCTTTACGGACCTTTTGATGACGGGCTTTGTACTCTTCTTTGCCGGCTTCGCCGCTTTCTTTACGGACTTCTTGACGGCGGGCTTTACAGCTTTCTTCACCGTCTTCTTCACAGGCTTTGATGCTTTCGCGCGAGGTTTCGCGGGCTTCGGTAGCGCCTTCTTCTTCGAGGCTACCTTCTTACTAGCAGCTTTCTTGGGTCTCGCCTTCTTGCTAGCGGCTTTCTTGGGCGCTGCTTTCTTGGGGATTGCTTTCTTTGCCGCGGACCGCTTGGGCTTCTTTGCGGTACTCTTGGACGCGCTCTTCTTGGCTTTCGCCACCTTCTTCGGAGCGCGAGCCTTCCCGGCTTTCTTCGCCGGCGAAGCGGCTTTCTTGGTCTTTTTGGATTTGGCTACACGCCGCGCCATGGGACGATTTGCTCAGATGTGAGCCGACATCTCTGCCTGACTCACCGGGGCTTCCCATCCTTGGACCGGATCCCCGATTGGGACTGATTCTACAGCAGTTCGGAGTGAGACAGCTTTATACCAGATTCAGCATCTTGAATCAAGGCTTTCCGTCTGTCAAGTCTGCCTCCGATCCGCTCTTCTGCCGAACAGGAGCGTGGTACGACTGCCAGGTGGTGCGCCAGAAATATTGTAACTAACTGATTCTAAATGGATAAATGTGCTTAGGTCTTCCCCGCTTCGCTATCGTGCAGTATGCTGTACCCATGTCGCGCCGAGGGTCTGTCAATGCTTTGGACAAGCTTCAGCAGCAGGTGACCGCCTGCACGCGCTGTCCGCGTCTACGGGAGCATTGCCTGGAGGTGGCCCGCGTCAAGAGGCGCGCCTACCGGGACTGGGACTACTGGGGCAAGCCCGTACCGGCGTTCGGCGATCCCAAGGCAAGGCTTCTGTTGATCGGACTGGCCCCGGCCGCCCACGGAGCGAATCGAACCGGCCGCATGTTCACTGGAGATAGCTCCGGCGACTTCCTCTTTCGTGCTCTCTACGAAACCGGTTTCGCCTCGCAGGCCGAAGCAACCCATCGTGATGACGGCCTTGAGCTGCAGGACGTCTATATCACCGCCTCCGCTCGCTGCGCGCCTCCCGGTAACAAGCCCACCCGCGAAGAGTTCGCGGCCTGCCGGCCGTATCTGGTGGACGAGTTACAACTGCTTTCGAATCTACGAGTTGTGATTGTTCTGGGGCGGTTGGCCCTTGATTCCTACCTGACCACCCTCTTGGACCAGGGTTTGATCGAGAAGCGCTCGCTCTACCCATTCGGGCACGCCGTGCGCCACCGCCTACCTGGTAACCTACCTGTGCTACTTTGCTGCTATCATCCTAGTAGACAGAACACACAGACCGGACGGCTCACTCCCGCAATGTTCCTCAAGGTCTTCCGTCAAGCTCGGCTGCTCCTCAGCCGATAAGACATAAGTTATTTCAAATGAACTAGATAAACGAAGGCGCAGGCGAAGCTGCCTGCGAGACGGGAAAAATTTCTTCCTGGGCCCAAAAAAGATGCAACCACCGGTCGGTGGAGGGCATCTATATGCCCTGGACAGAAAGAAGGCAACACCGATGACAAAACGACAGAACGACAAAATACGCCGGCAGCTGGAAGCTAAGCTGACTGATCTAACAGGGACCAGAACTCTCCGCAAGGAGCTCGTTACAGATTGGTCGAGCGATCCGATGGATCAAGTGCAGTCCCGGCAAGACCTAGACCTCACTGTTCACGCAATCGACTCAACGTGGAAGACCCGCAAGGCCGTCGAGACGGCGATGGAGTTACTCGAAACAGGCGAGTACGGCATCTGTCTTGACTGCGGCGAGGACATCAACTCCAAGCGGCTTGATGCGATTCCGTGGACGACTCTGTGCGTCTCTTGCCAAGAAGAGCACGACCTCGTCGAGAGCGAAGCTCGTATTGACAAAGCCGCCTAACAACAGACTGTAGGAGCTAGACGCCGCCTCGCGAGTTTAGAGCCGCGACGTCAGCTCCGAAGATCGCCCGCCACGATTCCGAACCGTCTCCGTTAGACCACTACTAAATTACTTGAAGAGCCCACAAGGGCTCTGTGGCGGAGCTGCGTCTGGCCGACGGCAAGCGTAGCGCCGGGATCGGCTAGCCCTGCTGGGCTGGCTGAAAGTATGCCGCGTTCTCTTGCGCGAAAATTGCGAAGGGCGTAGGCAACTCCTCGCGCGAGAAGATCGCCTTCGCCGCGCACACCCGGAAGCACGAGCCGCAACCGATGCATGTCTCCGCGTTGATGCGAAGCTTGTCGGCGGTTGCGAAGTCAGGAGAATTGCGGTTCGGGTGGATCGCATCCACCGGACACACATCCAGGCAGTTCGTATCCTTACGGCTTGAGCAGGGTTCGGCGATTACGTAATTGGTCATGGTCGTTTAGAAGCTGAATCGAATGCCGGCGTTCGCCTGGCGGAAGGGCCCTGGTTGAATTCCCTGAGGAGCCCGCGATGAGATGTAGAGTGCGTCCGTGAAGTTCTTCACGGCGAAGTAGGGTGTGAACTCGAAGCGCTCCCGGCGAATCGAATAATCCGCCGTGACGTTGAAGACCGTGTAGGACGGCAACAAGCCGACCGTGCCGTCATTCGACGGGGCGACCGTCTGGTTGTTGTCACCGAACTGCTCGGCGATGTGACTCAGGTCAACCTGAAATCCAAAGCCGCGCCGCTGCCTCACACCAAACAGGAAGGTAAAAGTATTGCGCGGGGCGTAGGGCAACCGATTGCCACCGAACAGCACGTTGTTTGTGAACTCCGCCTTCGCCAGATACATATGGCGTAGGTCGGTGTAGACCAGCCAAGGGCTGTTCACAACCTCGTCCCAGTTGACCCGCAGGCTGGTCTCGAACCCCTGATGGAGAGTCTCGCCGCCGTTGGCCAGTGTTGTCGTAGCCCCACCGGATTCAGCCGCGGTAACCACCTGATTCTCGAAGTCCAGTCGGAAGAATGTGACTTCTCCGTTCACGGCGCGGTTCACGCGAAAGCGCGCGCCGGCTTCGTAGTTCCAACTCAACTCGGCATCAAGGTCGAGAGAATCGCCATCGTTGGTAATCGCGATCTTGGTGCGGGGTGGCGCGAAACCGCGATGTACCCCCGAGAAGAGTGTGATGTGATCGGTAGCGCGCACCGAAAGACCCAGTCCCGGAATGGCCTTCGTGATTGTGCGCTCGTTGCGGATGTCGACATTCGTCGGCACATTCGAGCCATCGGGCTGCCGTACACGTCGACGCAGGATATTCCGCTCCTGCGTGTAGTGCTCAAAACGCACACCCGGTGTGAAGACGACGCGGTCGCCGAAGTGAAAGCGGTTCTGTAGATGTGCTGAGAAAGCCCTGCCGAAACGAACCTCGTCATCACGAAGAACACCCGTCCGCGCCCGAAATCCTTCACCGTTGATGCGCTGGTCCTGGGCGTCTTCGTAAACGTAACGGACTCCGAAATCAAGGCTATTCCGAATGCCGCCCAGGTTGTGCTCCACCTTCGCGCCGGTCTGAACTCCGATTACATTGAACTGGCGATTCCGATTCCCAGCTGAATCGAGCAAGAAGATCGCGCCGTCCGGGACACTCGGATCACCCGCAATACCCAGATAGTCATCGCCTCCGTCTGATCGCTCCCAATCCTGCCGCCCCCAGTTCCGAACCGTGTTGTAGGCAAAGAGGGTACTGTTCCAAACGACTTTCGGATTGATCGTCGCCGTGTGGCTCAACGACCCCGAGTAGCGGCGCACTTTCAAATCGTCGCCGGGCACCGCATTCTGATTCGGGTCCTGCTGGAACATGGGTAGAGTCAAACCCACGTACGTGGAGTTCGATCGTTCGTCATAGAAGCCCACCTTGGCGGCGAACGTATGCGTTTCGCTCGGTTTGAACGTGAACTTCGATGTGATGTCGTCGATGTCGAACCAAAAATCCCGCCAGCCGTCGCCCTGTTTGCGCAGATAGTTCACGAACCAACCGGCCGACTGGTCGTCGTTGCTTCCGCCGAGCGAAGCTTGCCCGGAGAAGAAGCCACGCTGCCCGCCTTCGATGTCCAGGTCCAGATGGGTCTTCGGCGGTGGATCGGGCGTCACGAAATTAACCACGCCGCCGACGGTTTGCGGGCCGTGGGCAATCTGCCCGCTTCCCTTGAGCACTTCCACGCGCCGTATCCGATCGATCGGTGGCGAGTAGTACATCTCCGGTTCGCCATAAGGCGCGAGCGAAATCGGGATGCCGTCTTCGAGCATCAAGACTTTGCGGCTGCGGTCCGGATTGAGACCGCGGATGCCGATGTTGAGACGCATCGCCATCGGTCCGGAGTCCTCCCGCAGCGTCACGCCCGGCACGCGCCGCAGAGCCTCGTTGGCATCCACCGGGTGCGAGACCTCCAGCTCTTCCTTCGAGATCAGATAGACCGAGCCGGGGATCTCGTGCAGCGTCACCGATGACTCCCCGACAACCTCGATCGACGCGGCATTCCGACGCACATCCGTAAACTGCAGTCGGACCTCAACAACTCCCGAGGTCGGCACGTCCACTTCCGACTCCACCGTCTCGAAGTCTTCCGAAAACGCCCGAACCGTGCGTCGCCCCGCCGGAACCGCTGTCAGCGTGAACTGGCCCACCGCGTCCGCCCAACCTGTACTTGTTGGGTCCACTACTTCAAGCTGAGCGTCGGGTACGGGCAGACCGTCCGGGTCTACCACCGTTCCTTGAATCGTTTGGGCCGATAGTGTTGTGGCCGCAAGGGCCGTCGCCGAAATCGCCCAAAGCGCGGCGCGGATGAAAATTGTCTTCGTCATGCTCTTCTTTCTTGCTTGTTTGTTGGATGTCCGATTCCGTAGGATATGCAACTCAGTTGCATCTCATGGGCAGAAAAACAGTCTAATCCTATTTGCAACTGAGTGTCAACTGTGAAGTGTCTCGATGGCGGCTCTTTGTCGATTAGCTACTGTAATACCTTTGTAATAGGCCTCTATAGCAAACATGTCGTCTTGGGTATGTCTGCGTTCTTGTTGCCTGCACATGAACTTATGGCCTCTCTGTCCAGATCCTTGAGGAGGGGCTCTGAATGCAACGCCGTATCAATCAGAGCGTCAAAGTGCATTCTTCGCTAGGTTTCGTCTTGACAGCATGTGGAACCTGATGACATCCTGAGCCCCGTGATCCGAAGACGTGACTTCCTCACGGGCCTCGCCGGAGCTACCTTGGCGGGTTGCGGCCCCGAGCGCCCCCGCCCCAACATCCTCGTCCTCGTACCCGATCAGTACCGCGGGATGGATCTCGGCGTGATGGGCAACCCTGATGTCCAGACGCCCAATATGGACAACTTGGCTTCCGAGGGTGTTCTACTCGAAAACACTTTTGCGAACTGCCCTGTCTGTTGCCCCGCGCGCGGCACTCTGCTCACCGGTCGCTACGCGCATGCTCATGGTGTGGCCGTGAACGACGCGCCTCTACCGGACAACGAGATCACGGTCGCCGAGATCCTCAAAGAGCAGGGATACCGCACCGGATTCGTTGGCAAGTGGCATCTGGAAGGCGGTAAGCGATTGCCCGGCTTCGTGCCCCCCGGACCTCGCCGTCAAGGCTTCGACTACTGGGCCGCCAACATCTGCTCACACGACTACTGGAACATGCAGTACTTCCGCGACGACCCGACACCGATTGACATGCCGGGCTATTCCGCGGAAACCTTCACGGACGAAGCCATTGAGTTTATCGCCCAGGAATCTGACGAGCCGTTTTGCCTCTATCTGGAATGGGGCCCACCGCATAACCCCTATGTAGCGCCACCAGAATACATGAACCTCTATGACCCCGATGCGCTGACGATGCGGGGCAACTGGCAGCCCGAGGCGCGTCTCGGCAGCCGCAACGACATTGCCGGCTACTATGGTGCCGTCACGTTCATCGACAACGAGGTAGGACGCATTCTGAATGTTCTCGAAGAGAGCGGCCAGGCTGAGAACACGATTGTTTTCCTCACATCCGATCACGGTGACATGCTCGGGTCCCACGGCCGTTCGCTCAAGCGGAAGCCCTGGGAAGAGTCGATTCACGTGCCCGGCATTCTGCGCTACCCCGGCGCGGTGGCATCAGGCCAGACCGCGAGCTTCCCCTTCTCGCATGTGGATATGGTCCCGACGCTACTCGGGCTCGCCGGCGTTCCGGCCAAACCCGACATGCATGGCCGCGATGTCTCGGGCCTACTTACAGGCGCGGGCGGCGACGCCCCCGAATCGGTGTATCTGCAAAGCTACACGTCCACCGAGCAGAACGAGTTTCCACCGTGGCGCGGCGTCCGCACGGCCCGGCACACCTACGCCCGTCACGCAGACCGCCCATGGGTGTTCCACGACAACCAGGAAGACCCGTTCCAACTCGCCAACCTAGCCGGTAATCCTTCGCATCGCGAACGGGAATCTGAACTGGATGCTCTCACGACCCGTTGGTTCGAGGACACTCAGGACGCCTGGGCCGAACGCAAAGACCGCCCGTACCGCTAAGCTCACGCCACAAGCAACGGAGCGGCGGGTGTAAACCCGGCGGCCCGCGGGGAGCACCCGCGGAAGACATCGTCCTACCGCGGCTACGTGATATTCTCGAACCCATGCCCGATCCGAATCCCGTCGAAGTATTCCTATCCGAGAACCGGCAGCGCTTCCAGGACGAACTCTTCGAACTCATCCGCATCCCAAGCGTCAGCACTCTTCCCGAGCACGCCCCCGATCTGCGCCGCGCCGCCGACTTCGTAGCCGACAAGCTGCGCGGGGCCGGGCTCGAAAATGTCGAAGTCATCCCGACGGACAAACATCCGCTCGTCTACGCCGATTGGCTGCACGCGCCCGGCGCGCCAACCGTACTCTGCTACGGGCACTACGACGTCCAACCGGCCGAGCCGCTCGAAGAGTGGAAGTCGCCGCCTTTCGAGCCAACCGTCCGCGACGGCAGCGTCTACGCCCGTGGTTCAGCCGATGACAAGGGACAGCTCTACATTCACATCAAAGCGGTCGAAGCTCTTCATGCCATTCACGGCGCGCTGCCGATCAATGTGAAGTTCTTGATTGAAGGAGAGGAGGAGGTGGGTGGCGAATCCATTTCGGCCTACTTGCCAAAGAATCACGAAAAGCTCAAGGCCGATGTCGCGCTCATCTCGGATACTTCGATGTACGCTCAGGGCTTGCCGTCGCTCGACATCGGTTTGCGCGGCATGATCTACCAAGAGTGGGAAGCCACCGGCCCCGCGCAGGATCTGCACTCAGGCATGTATGGCGGCGCGGCCCCGAATGCGGTGTTCGGCCTCGTCGAGTTGCTCGCGAAGTGCAAGTCGGCCGACGGCGTCTGTCAGATCCCCGGCTTCTATGACGATGTCGAACCGCCCGCTCCCGCCGAGAAGGAAAGTTGGAACCGACTCCCCTTCAACGAAGCCGAGTACCTCAAGAACGAGGTAGGCTCATCGCAACTCACCGGTGAGATCGACTACTCCGTGATGGAGCGCACCTGGGCGCGGCCAACCTTCGAGGTACACGGTATCGGCGGCGGCTTCACCGGTCCGGGTGCGAAGACCGTCATCCCCGCCAAGGCGTTTGCGAAAGTCAGCATGCGCTTGGTGCCGAACCAAGACCCCGAGAAGATCCTCGCCGCTATCGACCGATTCGTTGCTGAGAATACCCCCAAGGGAATCAGCGTCAAGGCTCGCGGGATGAACGCTTCTCCGGCGAGCATGGTCTCGCCTGAGAACCCCTTCATCCAGAAAGCCGCCGCCGCACTGACGGAAACCTTTGGTACGCAGACGGTCTTCACGCGATGCGGCGGCTCGATCCCGATCGTCGGTGAGTTCAGCGAGGAACTCGGGATTCCCACGGTGTTGATGGGCTTCGGTCTTCCCGATGATAGCCTCCACGGCCCGAACGAAAAGTTCTCGCTTGAGAACTTTCAGACAGGCATTCGAACCGTCGTCCGCTTTCTGCAATCCCTCGCCTCGGCCTAGAGGGCCGGACCATGTCGCGATCCATGTGGCCTTGGCTCAGATGGTGCGGTTTCCTGTCCGCATCGTTGTGTGTGCTGGCATGTTCGACCGCCGGGCCTTCCGATCGGGTTGCTGAACCGGAAGCTGAACGCGGAGTCGAATCCGCCGGCCCATCCGCACCCCCGGTCCCAGTTTCGTTTGATGCCGCCGAAGCCGCGGCCGAGAAACTCCCCCGGCTGCGGAGCTTGCTTGTCGATCGCCGGGGCGACCTTGTCGTCGAACGTTATTTCAATGGTGCGAACCCACGCCGTCCGGCCAACATCAAGTCCGCTTCGAAAGCGGTGATCTCGGCGCTTGTCGGCATTGCGATCGAGCGCGGCTTGATTCCCGGAGTGGACGCCCCAATCGGCCCGTTCTTTCCAAAGCTGTTGGCGGGCGAGGCGGATGCCGCGAAACGCGCCATCACGATCCAGGATCTGTTGACGATGCGGTCGGGCCTGGAGTCGACCAGCAGCCGCAACTACGGTGCTTGGGTCCACAGCTCGAATTGGGTGCGGCATGCGCTCAGTCGCCGCCTTGTCGGCATGCCGGGCGATGGCATGAGATACAGCACGGGCAACACCCATCTGTTGTCAGCCATCTTGACGAACGTCAGTGGCAAGAGTACCTGGGAGTTTGCGCGCGATGCCCTGGCGCGGCCCCTCGGGTTTGAGTTGGCCCGCTGGCCGCGTGATCCGCAAGGGATCTACTTCGGCGGCAACGATATGGAGATGACGCCGCGCCAGATGATGACGTTCGGCAAGCTGTACTTGGCGGGCGGACAGACCGAAGGCTCGCAAGTCGTACCCGCCGATTGGATCACCAAGTCATTCGTCCCCCGAACCCGCTCCCGCCGCAGCCACCGGCTCTACGGTTACGGTTGGTGGATTCGCGATCTAGGGGGCTGCCTGACCTACTATGCGTGGGGCTTCGGTGGGCAATTTATCTTCGTGATTCCCGAACTTGAGACGGTCGTCGTCGCCACTTCATCGGACGCCCCTGGCGGGCAACGCCACGACCACCGCGAAGAACTCTACGATTTGGTCGCCCAGCACGTGATTGCGCCAATCAAGAACAGCGAAGCCCCGCGTCCGGGCACAATACCCCTAGCCGAGCCGCGCGAGACAACAAGCGGTGCGAATCCGTAAGACTCCGATCAACTTTCTCGTCGGGAGCCAGCCTCGTCGGCAACGGGCCGCCTATCGCGTCGCGGACACAATAGTCGGGAGGGCGGGAAGGGTAGACACTACTGGCTCCCGGGACTGGGAAAGTATCCGGTCGGCCTCGTCGGCGGTTTGGTCCAGCGCCAGCCGTACCTCTTGAACCATCAGGGCACACCCAGTCGTAAGGCCCACTACGCCTACGGCCCCCACGATCAAGCCGACAACCGCGGCAATCTCAAACATGTGAGAGACACTGGATGCGGCAACCGCCGAACCGACCACGGCGATTAAAGCTGCCGTGGCAAAAGCTCCGAGAGAAGCGTAGAAGAACCGCAACGTCCAGAACAGCAGCCGCGCGCGTTTGCGAAGTACGGCTAACTCGTTCTCCCACAGCGACCTATCGGGGCTATGCGGTAGCAGCGCCCTCAACTCATTGCCGACCTCGCGCGATTGATCAACCACGCGCGCAATCCGGTTGCTCGTGCCGAGGCAGAGCACCGAACAAGCGTTCGTCAATACCGCCGGCGCGACGACCGTCGTTAAGGCGGCGAAAGGGTTATCGACAAGGGGTGACATCAGTACAAACAGAAATCCTTACTTCTTAGATGCTGCTCGGACCCTAAAAGGTGCAAGGTTACCGGTAGGAGTATTGGGGTAGAGGTGGCCGGCCAGACGCTGCGGTAGCATGTCCGGCCGGCGAGATGACGGTTAAGTTTGGATGGGCGCCGACAAGTTAGTCGCGCGTTACTTCCAACTTGTTAGAGACCGAAAAGACGCCGCTTACTCCATTCGCTTGGATATTTGCGATCGTCTTGTCCATCTCACTGCCGACCACGCCCAGCAACGTTACGTCGCCGTTCTCCACGATGATGTGGACCGGAGGAATCGCCTGAATGGCGTAGCGCGACATCGTCGGGTGGTAGTAAATCGCCCGGTAGACCGCTCGGCGGATGCGGTCGTCATTGGGTGAAACAGGCAGCACCTTGATTTCGTTGTTAACCAGGGTGACTCCCTCGATACTCTTGACAACGCGCTCGGCTGACTTCCTAAGAGTCGGTCGGCTCACGTAACCCATCAGGGTCACTTCGCCCTCTTTGACGCTAAAGGTGAAATAGTCGAACACGCTGTAGTAAGGCAGCATCACGAGTTCGTGGCGCACCTCCTTCTGTAGGCGCGTCATTTCGTTATGCTGCTTTGCGATACCCTCTGCCGCGAACCCTGAAAGAACCAGTAGGATCGCCGTCATGGTAACCATCGTTAGTCTTGTCATTGATCGTGTCCTCCTCACAAGTAGTCTTAGTTTGTTAGATTCATGACCGCCAGGAATAGTTACATAATCTGCCGGTCTGAGAGGGTAGGTCCATCGGCGAAACGGACGACCAGAGCTAGGCAACTAACTCTCCTGGCCCGCCCCTGTTACACTTTCGTTTCGGGTGTGTCAGACCGACGTTTCGGCGGACTCGCCATATTCAAACCTTTGAAGGAAAAGAATTGATGCTGACTGCAAGAGCACTACGATGGTTCGTTCCAGCCGCCGCGACCGCGGTTCTAATGGCTTGTAGCCCCCCTGTTCCCCCGGAGGCCACTGTTTCCCCAGAGGCCGCCGTGGAGCGGACACGTAAGCAGGTAAGAATGCTCGACGACCTCTATAAGACGGCCGTCGTTCTGATTACCACGCACTACGTGAACGAGTCGTCCACGCTACCGGCGGGTACAGCCGCAATCGCTCTTTTCGATGCAATGAAAGAAAAGGGCTGGCACGACGTAAGTCTGCTGGATGCGACCGGCTCGCCTCTCGTCGCAAAGAATGTGGCGGACGACGACTTTGAAAAAATGGCTGTGGAGAAGCTCAAAGCCGGCGAGTCGTATTTCGACGAAGTGGTCGAGCGCGATGGCAAAACGTACCTGCGCGCCGCGACTCCCCTTCCTGTCGTCCTGGAGAAGTGCATCATGTGCCACCCACATTACAGCGAAGCAAAAGAAGGCGAACCCATCGGCATTCTGAGCTACATCGTACCTGTGGAGTAGATCGCCTGGCCGCTAGGAGTATTCAAGGAAGGGGTTGCTGATGTCAGGGCATCGTGTTCTTCGGTTCTTCCTAGGTTTCCTGGTGCTGGCGGTGTCGGGCTTCGCGCAGTCGAACACTTCTGATTTCCAGTCGTTGTTCGACGGGCAGACCATGCGTGGCTGGAATATGGTGCCGGGACACACAGGTCATTGGCGCGCGCGCAACGGTGTGATCGACTACGACGGGCAGAGCGAGGCCCAGAATCGTAGCGACAAAGATCTTTATTCCGAGCAGTGGTACCGCGACTTCACGTTCAAGTTTGAATGGCGCTTCTCGTCTCCTCCCCGGATGCAAGAGCACCGCGCGCTCAATCCCGAGCAAGGGTGGGTCCGCACGCCTGATGGGAAGTATGCGAAGGAGCGCTACATGTCAGCCGGTGACAGCGGGATCTACTTGCGTGGCACGTCGCAGCTTCAGATCAACCTGTGGTGCCATCCGATGGGTTCCGGCCAGGTGCACGCTTACATGATCGACACGAGTCTACCGCTTGAGCTACGTCGAGCCTGCGTGCCCGCCAAGAACACCGATCACCCGCCGGGTGAATGGAACGCGATGGAAGTCACCTTGATCGATCGCGTGATTACCATCATCCAGAACGGCGTCACGGTGATCGACCACGTCAAGCTCCCGGGCCGCATGCCCTATGGCGGCCCGCTCGGTTTACAACACCACGGCGAACCGATTCAGTTCCGCAAGCTGTACATCAAAGAGCATCGCTAGACCGGCGACGGGATGTCGGGAGCCCTTGGCGCGACTCGTTGGTCGTGTGCGAGTCGGCACCGCTCGTTGTCTCTCGCGGCTCGGCTAGTGGATGGTCGAACGGGTCGCGAGGGCTTTAGGTGTGGGATAGCAGCACGGTGACTTCTTCGTCGTCGATGGTCATCGTGCGGCTTTCCGCGTCGTTCCAGGCGGCCTCGTCGTGGCGAAGTTCGGTGCAGAGGACCTCGCCCATGAAGTGATCCTGGTTGGCTGCGAGGATGCGCTGGATGCTCTCGGGGCCCTGAATGCACAGGCGAATGCGCTGAGTGAACTCGATGTCGAGTTCCTTGCGGAGGTTTTGGATGCGGTGGAGAAACTCGCGGTAGAGACCCTCCTCTCGCAGCTTGTCGTCTAGGTCCGTATGGAGAACCACGACCGTCGTTTCATCACCGGCGGCGGCGAAGTGCTCGGCGGCTTCGACGACGACTTCGACATCTTCAGGGTCGAGCCGCAACACCTCACCGTCGACCTCGATCTCGGCGAACCCGTTCGCCAAGAGTTGGCTACGCAGCACGCCGCCGTCGACAGCTTGGAAAGCCTTCTTTGCCAAGGGCATCTTCTTGCCCATGCGCGGTCCGAGGCGGCGGAAATTCGGCCGGACAGAATAGCCGACATGCCCTTCGTCGCCGTGTACGAAGGCGACTTCGTGGACGTTCAGTTCTTCTTCGATCAGGTGCCTGTACTCATCGAGCCGGGCCCGTAGGTCATCGTCAGGCAGCACGACTTCGGCTTTCGCGAGCGGTTGGCGTACCTTGAGCTTGTGCTCGGTCCGCACGCGCAGACCGAGTGAAACGATGTCGCGGATCGCCGCCATCTCTTCCGACAGCTTGCGGTCAATGGTCTCCGGCTTCGGCTCAGGGACGTTGCACAAGTGGATGCTCTCAGCCGCGTCGCCTTGTGGCCGTCGGACGATGTTCTGATACATCTCCTCCGTCATGAATGGTACGAACGGGGCGGCCAGCGCGATGACGGTGGTGAGGCACTCATAGAGAGTGGCGTAAGCATCCTCTTTGTCGGCGTCGAACTCGTTCTTCCAATAGCGTTGGCGGCTGCGGCGCAGATACCAGTTCGAGAGTCCGTCGACGAAGCGCGAAAGCTCGCCG
>Ga0302123_10000807_pt1 | contig 23445 bp, 14 predicted proteins | sample CB21_321_MG_FD_203109 | JGI IMG/M metagenome (GOLD analysis project Ga0302123, IMG submission 203109) | Marine microbial communities from Western Arctic Ocean, Canada - CB21_32.1 | ecosystem: Environmental > Aquatic > Marine > Oceanic | place: Canada: Western Arctic Ocean | collected 2017-09-28 | reverse complement strand
TCGTCGGCAGCTGGCGTCGTCGGCGCGCAGGTGTCGCCGAGTATACCGGCTGCGCAGGTCTGCACGCCCGTCGCCGCGCACACGCCCACGCCGCAGCTGGTGGCCTGGGCAGCGAAATCTTCGTCCGCCACCCCGTCGCAATCGTCATCAAGACCGTCGCAGATGGCGTCGTCGGCAGCTGGCGTGCCCGGGGTACAGGTGATCTCTATTGCTCCCCCCACGCACGATTCCACTCCGGAGGCCGTGCAAGCACCAGTGCCACAAGTCGCGCTCGCGCCAACAAAATCCTCGTCGAAAAAGCCATCGCAATCTTCGTCAATGCCGTCACAGGTCGCATCGTTCGGTGCGCCCACCCCCGTGCAAACGCCCGCAACACAGGTATCCACGGTCGTGCAGGCTACGCCATCATCGCAGGGCGTCTGGTCGGCTACCGAGGGGTGCGAACAGGCGCCCGCGCCGTCACAGACATCGTCACTACAGGAGTTACCATCGTCGGTGCACGCGGTACCGGCTGGATCAGCACAAGCCTGTAAAGCCTCGTTGCAGGTATCCCCGCACTCAACGGCCGGGCAAACCACACCGTCGTGAACAACACAACTTCCCGCCGAGCAGCTGTCAGTTCCGTTGCAGAATACGCCATCGTCACAGCTTCCTGTTTCAAAGCTACAGGACGCCGAGCAACAGTCGCCTGGCAGGTTGTTGCCATCGTCGCATTGCTCGCCGGCTTCGATAACACCGTCACCGCAGACCGGACCGCCACCACAAACAACTCCGTCGTCTGCCGTACCCGGGACACCGTCGCAACCACACACCACCTGGGTGAGCGCCTGGCATAAGTTGATGTCCCTGCAGCCTGCGCCCGACGGGTGGCTACCCACCCCCGAGCCGATGTAGCAAGACTGGCCACCCGGTGAGCCCAGCAGGGTGGAGTCAAAAACCAGGTGGAGCACCGGCGCTCCGGCCAGTGCCGACAAGGCCGAACTGCCTGCGCGTACTATGAATCCAGCACCATCAGGGGGATCGCTGGTGACCGGAAACACACCGGTAGTCGCACCCGTAGAGTCTTGGAAGGTAAGCGCGATGCAATTCGTCCAGAGGTTTTCGCCGGCATCCTCGAGCTGGAGGTTCACCACGGCGACGGACGGATTATCCGAACACTGAAACGCACCGGCTGCTAACACGTTGTGATGGTCAGCCAGCGATATTTCAGGAAAAAGCGCCCCTCCCGGGAGTAGCACAAAAAGAAAAACCCAAGCAGCCCTGCGGCAAGCCTTCACCGACATACGTCACCTCGTTTACTGGGATCACGGATCCCGTTTTTGCCAGAGTGACAGTTTGGCGGGAGGCTGTCTGTCCCCCAAAGGGGTAAATAGAGAGGGCCGATCAAAAAAAAGCCCCCCCTTTCGAGAAAGCCGGTGCTTCGCAGCACGGGGGTACTGGCAACGGGGCTACTGGCAACGGGGGTTTTTACTATACGGAAACAGCCCTGGCCGCTTCTACCGAAGTTGAGAAGTTCAGCCGCTCTCGCCCAGGAGCTTGACGACCTCGGGATCCCGAGTGCCAACGAGTATGGTCGTGACCGGGCTTTCCTCCCAGGCCTGCAGGCGGTCGAGGATCCGTTCGCGGGAACCGGCCAACGACACCGCATCGGCCAACGCGTCGGGCACTGCGGCCATCGCTTCGTCGCGCTTGCCTTCGAAAAACAAGGATTGGATCTTTTCGGCCGCGTCAGCGTAGCCGAGCCTGCCAATCAGTTCCTTGTGGAAATTGCGCCCCTTGGCACCCATGCCGCCTATGTAGAAAGCCAGCATGAACTTGACCGTCGAAAGGGCCTGCTCAAGATCATCGTTCATGACCACCTGCACCGGACAGGCGATCTCGAAACCGGGACGCAGGTTCTCAAGCGAGTCAGCGTAGACGTCAAAGCTATCGGGCGAAATGAACAACGGCAGCCAACCGTCGCATATCTCGGTCGCCATCTTCACGTTTTTTGGGCCCTCGGCGCCCAGGTAGATCGGCAGGTCGGCGCGCAGGGGCTTGTTGATGAGTTTGAGCGGTTTCCCGAGGCCGCTGCCGCCGTCGAGCGGCAGCTGGTAGTGGTCGCCGTCGAAGGTCACCGGGCCCTCGCGCTTGAGCATCGTGCGAAGCAACTCTATGAACTCGCGGGTGCGGGCCATCGGGCGCGGAAACGGTTGCCCGTACCAGCCCTCCACGACCTGCGGACCCGACACGCCGATGCCCAGGATGAGGCGCCCTCCCGACAGGTGGTCCATCGTCATGGCGGTCATCGCCGTGCAGGCAGGCGTGCGCGCCGATATCTGCACCACCGAGGTGCCCAGCTTTATGCGACTGGTGCGCGCTCCTACCCAGCTCAGGTACGAGATCGCGTCCGAGCCATAGGCCTCGGCCGTCCACACCGAGTCAAAGCCAACGTCCTCGGCCAGCTTTACCAACTCGATGGGATCCTCGGGCCCCATCATCCAGTAGCCCAGCTGCAGTCCGAACTTCACGACATCCACCTCCCGATCGGGGTGTTCCAGAGAAATTTGATCGCCTTGCGCATACCGTCGGCACCCTTGGCGTCAAACGGGTACCACATCTGCTCGCGGTCGTTGTTAAAGCGGTCGATGACCACCGGCATCAGGTGGCTGTATCCAAGCAACCCGCTCTCGGAGTTGACCGAGCCCACGCCGCTCTGCTTGAGTCCGCCGAAGGGCGCCTCGGTGACGCCGTAGACGACCTCGGAATCGTTCACACAGGCCGATCCCGATTCGATCTGCCTGGCCAGCGCGAGACCCTTGCGCTTGTCGGCCGTCCACACGCTCGAGCTCAGCCCGTAATCGCTGTCGTTTGCCAGGCGCAGGGCTTCTTCTTCGTCGCTCACTTTCATGACCGCTACCACAGGCCCGAATGTCTCTTCTTTCATCAGGACCATGTCGTGGGTCACGCCGGTGACAACGGTGGGTTCAAAATACAAACCGTCGGCATCCTTCACCCGCCCTCCCCCGAGCACCACAGTCGCGCCTTTCTCCAGCGCGTCGGCGAGGTGGGCCTCGATGACCTCCAGCTGAGGTGGCCAGATTATCGGTCCCATGTCGGCATCGCCGCCGGTAGTTATAGCGCTGCAGTACTTGACAACCTTGTCGACGAATTCGTCGTATATGTCTTCGACAACGTAGATGCGCTCCACCGCCATGCACACCTGCCCCGCGTTCATGCAGGCCCCGAACACGGTGCCCGCGGCAGCCCTGTCGAGATTGGCGTCGGCGCAAACGATGGCCGGATCCTTGCCGCCCAGCTCCAGGGTGCAGGGAATGAGCCTTCGCCCGCAAACCTCGCCAATCTTGCGCCCGGTCCGCACGCTGCCGGTGAACGAGATCTTGTCAACGTCGGCGTCTACCAGAGCGGCCCCGGTTTCGCCGTCACCCGGCAACACCTGCAGTACGCCCGGCGGCAGACCGGCTTCCTCGAAAATCGAGCCCACCATTGCGCCCGTGTTGGGCGTGACTTCCGACGGCTTGAGCAGCACCGCGTTACCCGCCAGTAAGGCCTGGGCCACGGGATTGACCGACAGGATAAAGGGGCCGTTCCAAGGCGTTATGACTCCCACCACGCCAAGCGGCCTGTGCAACAGGTGCAGGCTCTTCATGGGCCCGAGCAGGTGCATCCAGCGACGCCGATCGCGCAGCAAACGGGGGGCGCGCTTGGCAGCCCAGGTCAGTGCGTCACAGGCGGCGAGCACCTCCATGGCCAGTGTTTCCTGGGCCGTACGGCCGGTCTCCGACATCGACATTGCTGCTATTTCTTCGCTGCGACGAACTATGACCTTGACCGCCTTCTGTACAAGCGCGGCACGGTCCTTCAGTGACACCCGGGCCCAGGCCGGTTGCGCGGCCCTGGCAGCCTCTGCCGCGGCGTTCACGTCGTCAGCCGTGCTCACCTCGATGACACCGAGTTCCTCCATCGTGGCCGGGTTCTTGAGTGACAAGCGCCGCCTTCCCGAGGCCCCCCGCTCTATTTCTTCAACTATCGCCATCTATGCCAGTCCTCCGCAGACCTAAAGCCAGCACTCTAGCCGTGGGTCACGCCACAGGAAAGTCACGGCCCACCGCGCGTTGGAAAACCCGACCAAAGAATGACTGCAGAAAAAATTGGCCCGGAAGACCAATGAGCGAAGTTTCATCAAGGGGATTAACATTTAGTCTCCCGCCGTAACACCGCCCTTGAGCATGCACGCACCGCACACCCCTGGCGGGCACAAGTTGTCGTTCAAGTAACAAAGCTCGCCCTCCTTCGGATCCCCTATGCCGTAGGTCTCGCCCCAATAGCTGTGGAACGGGGCTGAAAACCCCGGGGGCTGCACGCCGTCGCCCAAGGTGATAAACTCCAGTGGATTGCTCGTGACGGGAGGGAGTAGATGAAAAAGGCAGATTTTTTGAGGCTGGTGACCGTGTTCGGCGCCGCAGCGCTGCTGACGATAGGCGGTTGCGCCAACAAGGAGGCCGATGCGCCCGGCGACGCCAACAATGCCGCTGATGAAGCCGAGGTCAATGCAGCACTGGCCGATACAGTGACGACCGACAGTGGACTGGTCTACGAGGTGCTCATAGCCGGCGACGGACCCAAGCCGGGGCCGTCGGACTCGGTGACGGTGCACTACCGCGGCACGCTACTCAACGGCAAGGAGTTCGACAGCTCCTACTCGCGCGACAAACCAGCGACCTTTGGCGTCAGCCGAGTTATAAAAGGATGGACCGAGGCCCTGCAGCTGATGGACGTGGGCTCAAAGTGGAAGCTGACGATCCCGCCCGAACTGGCCTACGGCAAGCGTGGAGCCGGCAGAGATATAGGCCCGGACGAAACCCTGGTATTCGAAGTCGAGCTGCTGAAGATCAACTGACGTTGCAGGCAAGGCCAGCGGACTCGCCCGTCGCCGCCTCTCTTCAGAAAGTCCACAGCGTCCACCAGCGCGGCTTGAAGCGCTCCTCGCAGGCCGGTAGCTGACGGCGGTACTGGTCGGCGCGACGTTGCACCTTGTGGGCCACGTCGACCAGCCACTGCTTGCCTACATAGCTACGACGGCTGTAGCCACCATCTCCCTCGTGGTAGGCGAGGTACAGGCTGTAGGCGTTACCCGGTTCTATGCCGTTGCGCTTAACGCTGCGCGCCGCGTACCAGCCGATGAAGTCCACCGCGTCGTCAAAGTCGTCGCGGTCGGCACCCCGGCGGCCGACCGATTCCTGGTATTCTTTCCAAGTGGTATTGATGGCCTGGGTGTAACCGTAGGCAGACGACGGGCGGCGCCCGGGTAGTACCCAAAGAAAACGCTTGCGCTCAGGACGGGCCCGGGCCTGGAAGCGAGACTCCTGGTAGATAAAAGCCAGCTGTACGTGCACCGGGATACCCCAGCGTTTCTGGCTGCGAGCAGTGGCCCTGTACCAGGAACGTTCGGCGTCGAATATCGAACAACTGTCGGTAAGATCCATCGGGGCCTGGGCGCCACAAGCCGAGACTCCCAGGGACAGGACCACCGCGAGCCCCGCCACGCCACCACTTCCGGACCACACCACTAAGCCAGCTTACTGCCCGCGGACGAGATTTCCCAGCCCCCTCGTGAACCTTCTCCGGGTGAGGCGCGTATTGCCGACATGACAGGAGCTCTAAGCAACCAACCCGCCGTCCTCTCCCCGCCCCCCGGAAGGGGGGCAATATCTTAGGTATGTATCAATTTGACCCCCTTGACAGGGGGGGCGGCAATATGGTGACATCCCCGCGGGGTAGGCTCGGTTTGTGAACCAAGACCTTCCCCAAGGAAAGCCACCATGAGAAGACTTGTACTGACTACGACTCTTTACGCTTCGCTTCTGACCCTGCCGGTAGCCTCCCCCGCAAACGCGGCTACCCTGCTCCTCGATTTTGAATCTTTTGCCAACGGGCAGGTTCTGCAGCCTGGCGCGCTCGGTAACGGAATCACGATGCAACTCGACCCCCACGATGACGACGAAGTACCCGTGGTTTTCAATTCAAGCTGCGTACACTCACAGTGCGCGCCCGGTTTTGACGACGACCTCGAGACCCCGGGACAGGGCCACGGAAACACCGTTGCACTGAACAACATCCTGGCCCTCGAGGAGGAGGACGACTACCGACGATCACCGGGAGGCAGCCACAGCAGCGACGACCAAGAAGACACCTGGGTTTTTATCTTTGACCCGCCTCTCAAGGTGCTGGGCCTGACCGTCATCAACGTGGAACACGGAGACTCTGGCAGCCGGATTGAGCTGCGGGGGCCCGGACAACAGCTGCAGCTGATACCCCTGGCGCTTCTCGGCGAGAACTCGGTACAGAGAGTAAGCGTGATAGACCCCTTCCTGGCAACAAGCATGGTACTCGTACTCGATGACGATGCGGCCATAGACGACTTGTTCGTAACCGACGGCTGCGGCGACGGCATACTGGACCCCGGCGAGCAGTGCGATGACGGCAACGATGACGATGGAGATTGCTGCAGCAAAAGCTGCGAAATCCAGGGCAACGGGACAACGTGTGATGACGGAAACCCGGCGACCACCAGCGACGTATGTAGCGCCGGCACCTGCGAAGGTGTTGACCTCTGCGCCGGCGTGACCTGTACAGCACTTGACTATTGCCACCTGGCAGGCTCTTGCGAGCCCCTGACCGGCCTCTGTAGCGACCCGGAAGCTCCCGATGGCACGGCCTGCGATGACGGGGATCCCGTGACCGTCAATGACTCGTGCACCACCGGTAGCTGCGAAGGCGTGGACCTGTGTGTCGGCGTCGCCTGTACGGCCATTGACGAATGCCACCTGGCTGGAGCCTGCAGTCCGCTCACAGGGCTTTGCACCAACCCCGAGGCGCCCAACGGTATACCATGCGATGACGGGGACCCGGTGACCGTCTTTGACTCGTGCGACGACGGTACCTGCGAAGGCGTGGACCTGTGTGTCGGCGTCGCCTGTACGGCCATTGACCAGTGCCACGTGGCCGGCACTTGCGACCCCTTGACGGGAACCTGCGATAACCCTGATGCAGCCAATGGCACGCCCTGCGACGACGCTGACCCGGTAACGTCCAGCGACACCTGCACCGATGGCACCTGCGAGGGAGTGGACCTGTGCGCTAGCGTGGACTGCAGCGGCCTCGAAGGAGCCTGCACAACAGCCGCCTGCGATTACACGACCGGCGCCTGCGTCGTGACGCCGATCAACGAGGGCGGCGCCTGTGATGACGGCAGCGTATGCACCACTGTTGACACGTGCAGCAGTGGCTCCTGCCTGGGAGCGTCGCCGATTAGCTGTGATGACACGAACCCCTGCACCGACGACGGTTGCGATGCCATCACCGGGTGCACCTTTACCAACAACTCGATCCCCTGCGTAGATGGGTTCGACTGCACAACCGACGATAACTGCCTCAATGGCGCCTGCCAGGGCACACCCCAGATAGCCAGTTGCGAGGACAATAACCCGTGTACCATCGACGCGTGCGACATCGCCAGCGGCTGTATTTATGCCACCAACACGTCGGGCACCTGCAACGACGGAGACCTGTGCACGGAGAATGACATCTGCGTTGCCGGGACCTGTCAATCCGGGGACACGGTCACCTGCAACGACAGTAACCAGTGCACGACAGACAGCTGTGTGCCGGCGACGGGATGCTCATATGTGGACGACGATAGCGCTCCTTGCGACGATGCCGACGAGTGCACCTCGGGCGAAAGCTGCTCGGCCGGGGTATGCGGGGGAAGTTCCGTTGTCACCTGTGACGACACTAACGGATGCACAGACGAAACCTGTATACCGACCACAGGTTGCAACTACACCGACAACACCAACCCCTGTAACGACGGCGACGCCTGCACGACGAGCGATACCTGCTCGGCTGGCGCCTGCGTTGGCGGCGTAGCGCCCGACTGTAATGACTTTGAAGTATGCACGGACGACAGCTGCGTGCCGGCGACCGGCTGCGAATATGCCGATAATACCGCCAATTGCGACGACACCAACGAGTGCACGACCGGCGATACCTGCTCGGCTGGCGCCTGCGTTAGCGGCCCGGCTCCCAACTGCGACGACTCGAACGTGTGCACCACCGACGCGTGCGACCCCACGACCGGTTGTGTCAACGCAGCCAACAGCCTGCCCTGCGAGGACGGCTTGTTCTGCAACGGCACCGATACCTGCTCGGCTTCTGAGTGCGGCCACACCGGAGACCCGTGCACGGGTCTCTTGGAGTGCAACGACCAGTGCAATGACGTCAGCGACGACTGTCTCTCCGTGACTTCTGTCCCCTGCGACGACGGAGACATCTGCACGCCCGATGATACCTGCGACGGCGCAGGTATCTGTGTCCCGACCGGTACGAGCTGCGGTGACGGCGTACTGCAAGGCAGTTGCGCCGAGGAATGCGACCCTCCCGACGGGACCACGTGCGACGTGGACTGCACGCTGCTCCCCTACTGTGGCGACGGCACCGTGGACCCCGATGAATTCTGCGACGATGGCAACGACCAGGCCGACGACGGTTGTTTCGACTGCGGCCTGGAAAGTGGGGAACTATTCTGCTTCGAGGGCAACTCGGCGAATCCGAGCCGCAAGTCCAATGAAATCGTCTTCGAGTCAGCTGCAGACTACTCGGGTAATAACCCCGACGGCAACATCGAGATCTTCGTCTTCAGCCGTAAAGAATACGACAAACAAATCCGCCAAGGCACCGACCCCACAGTCGCTCTTTCGGCAGCCATGACCCAAATCACCGATACAACTTCGCTCGTCTTCGGAGTAGACAACAACAACGAGAACCCGACCTTGAACGGTTCTGGGAGGTTCGTAGCCTTCTCTTCAAACTCGGACCTCACCGGCTCTAACCCCGACGGCAACACCGAGGTCTTCCACCTCGATCGTCGTCGCGACCGCTTGCTGCAGATCAGTCAAAGCGTGGGCGCCTCCAACAATCACCCCAATATGCGGGCAACCCGCGCCCGCCGGCTGCTGTTCGACTCCGACGGTGACCTGGTGAACTCCTGCGTGGGTGGGGACAATGACAGGAACTCCTGCGGTTCTGACGCCGACTGCCCAGGGTTGGTCTGCGACGACCCGGCCCGCTGTCCCGACGCTCCCGCGAAATGCGGCAATCCCGAAGGTAATCGTGAAATTTTCATGTGGAAGCGCGAGCTGGTGGGGCCCACTGCCCCCGCACCGATACCGGGGCTCCAGCAACTGACGGCCGCCGAGAGTGGCATCAGCGTGGTCGGCCACAGCGTCAATTTCAACTCTGCGGCTATACCGTTCTCGAGCACCGCGGACCTGCTGGCCACCAACCCCCCCGGCACCGAGGGAGAGCGGTCCTTGTACCGTATCCAACGCAAGGCGACCCAGCTGGTACAGGTAACCACCCCTTACCCTTCCGGGTTTTTCAGTGAGAGCCCCAGCCAGAGCCGCAAGCGTTTTATAGCCTTCGCCTCCGATGCCGACCTGGTGCCAGGCTCCAACAGTGACGGAAACGTGGAAATCTTCCTGTGGGACGCCAACCTGCTGTCGTCGCCCTACACCCAGGTGACCAACACCGCGGGCTGTACCAACGCGATGCCCAGCGTGGGAGCGATAGCTCGTTTCATCGCCTTCCAGTCCACCTGCGATCTGCTGGGCAACGGCAGCAACTCGGGCCAATCCATCTTCCTCTACGACCGAGACAAGGACGGCTTTGCCAGCGGCATAGTACTCAAGGGCCCCGGTGGCTACGACGCGTCACGCCCCCAGGTCAGCAGGATAGTGCGGGTAATCATCTTCGAGGCCGACCCCGGCGGTATGGCCCCACAGCAGGTGTGCGTGTTCAACGTGCGCAAGGGGCTCTTCGAGGGCTCAACGGTGCCAGCGAAACCATGACCGGTGGCCAGCTCCTGGGCCACAGCACTGCCCCCTCGCGAGACAATCCTCAGCGTCCCTGCTAAATGCGCTCGGCTACCGGGAAGAAACCGACCGTCGAGTTATCCTGGTTGAGAAACCAAGCTACCCCGCGGACTGGCCTGAGCAGCGGCGACAAGTAGAATACTGTGGCCGCCGCCCTTGAGCCCTTCGATAACTGTAATGAAAGCGCTGGTATTCGAAAACAAAGTCTTGCGCACCGTCGCCACTGCCCTGCTCTCGCGCGCCTGGCCGGCTGCCTGCGTGGGTCCGACCTCCCCCCTGCAACTACGCGATTTGGCCGAACCCGGGTTGCCGGGTGCCGAGTGGCTGCGCCTTCAGACACGACTGTGCGGGCTCTGCGGCAGCGACTACAAGCAGGTGTTTCTTAACGGCTCGATCGACAACCCCATGACCTCGCTCATATCCTTTCCCCAGGTGCTGGGCCACGAGGTTGTAGGCGTGGCGCGTGACTGTGGTAACGAGGTCGGCGGCATTGAGCCGGGCGACCGCGTGCTGCTCAACCCGTGGTTGTCCTGTGAACCTCGCGGGCTCGAGCCCTGCCGCTGGTGCGCAGTTGGTGAGTTGGCGCAGTGCGAAAACTTTGAACGCGGCTCGCTGGCGCCCGGCATTCACCACGGCAACAGCGCCGACGCCCACGGTGGCTTTGCCGAATCGCTGGTGGCCCACCGCTCGCAATGCTTCGTACTGCCCCCCGACATCACCGACGAGCAGGCCGTGCTCGCCGATCCTTTCTCGGTGTCCTTGCACGCCACGCTGTTGCGACCACCCCCCGATGACGGTTGCGTGCTGGTGTACGGCTGCGGCACGCTGGGGCTGTGCCAGGTAGCAGCGCTGAGGCTTCTGTGGCCCGACTGCCGCGTATTGGCCGTGGCGCGTTTTCCGCAGCAGGCCCGCCTCGCGGCCCAACTGGGCGCCCAGGTTGTAATCGACCACAAGCCCGAGCTCTCCTTGATTGAGCGCGTAGCCGACGAAACCAGGAGTCCCCTGCGCAGGCCCTGGCGGGGGCTGCCCATGCTGACCGGCGGCGTCGACGTGGTCTACGACACGGTCGGGATGCCCTCGACACTCGAAGTCGGGCTGCGAGTGGCGCGCCCGCACGCTGCGGTAGTAGTCACGGGTGTGGAGAAGTCGGCGCGCTTCGAGTGGACGCCGCTTTATTTCAAAGAGATTGCCCTCGTCGGCTCCAGTGGCTTCGGTCATGAAACCGTAAACGGCTCGCGCCGGCACGCCTTTGAACACTACATCGACTGGACGCGAGAGGGCCGCCTCGACCTCAGCCCCTTGATCACCCACCGCTTTGGCCTGGCCGAGTACCGGGAAGCGTTCATGGCCTGCCGACGACAGGACCGCAGCGAGGCGGTGAAGGTGTTGTTCGAGTTCCCGGCCTAGACGACGGCCGTCAATCTCCGCTAGCGGCAAGCGCGGCTGCGGCATCGTGAAAAGCCCGCACGGTAAACTCGAGCAAGCGATCGTCGTGTGCCGTGCAAAGGAAAAACTTTTCGTGGGCCTTGAGCACGCCTCGTTCGAGCAACAGATGCGCAAACTCGGTCTGCCGGCCACGGTTGGTCGCCAGGGTATCGCGATGGTTGCGCGGCGGTCGCGGCAGAAACCAGGCTTCGAAAGCCGTGTCGTGGCCGCTACTGCAAGCCTCGATGCCGGCCGCGGCAAAGGCCGCGTCCAGGCCCGCGCGTAAGCGCTGCCCCGACGCTGCAAGACGCTCGTAGACACCGGGTCGATCCAACTCGGCGAGGGTTGCCAACGCGGCCACGCAAGACACCGGGTTACCCGAGAAGGTGCCAGTCTGCATAACACCACCCGCGGCAGGCTCGCGGCCCGGCCGCAGGTATTCCATTATTTCGGCAGTGCCACAGAGCACCGCCAGCGGATGACCGCCGGACACCGTCTTGCCGAGCGTCGCTAGATCCGGCACGACGCCGTAAGCCTCCTGGGCGCCTCCCCGGGCCAGCCGAAACGCAGTCACCATCTCGTCAAAGACCAACAGCGCGCCGCTGCTGTCGGCCAAACGCCTTAGCCCGGCCAGAAAACCTTCGGCCGGAACCAGCGTGCGCTGCATGGGCTCAACGATTATAGCCGCGACCTCGGCACCCTGCTCGGCCAGCAGCTCGCCGGTGGCTGCCAGGTCATTGTAGGGGGCCACCAGTACCGACTCGGTCACCGCCCCGGGCAACCCGGCGCTGTTGGGTACCGCCAGCGGTCGGGTGGCTGTACCCCCGGGGGCGGCCTGCCCTTCGCCGAGACCCGTCGTCCACTGGTTGGAGTGCAGGGATTCGTCGCCCATCCCGTGAAACGCGCCCTCGAACTTGAGAATTTTCTGCCTGCCGGTGACCGCGCGCGCGAGCCTGAGCGCGCAGCTAACCGACTCGCTCCCCGAGCTGTAAAAACTCACGGCCTCGGCACAGGGCACGCGATCAACCACGGCCTGGGCCAGCTCAACGGCGCGTTCGTTAAGGGCGAGGTAGCTCGAGCCGTCGGCGAGCTGGCGACCAACGGCCTCAACGACGGCCGGGTGGGCGTGCCCCAGTATCATGGGCCCCGAGCCCAGCAGGTAATCAACGTAATCGTTACCGTCGCTGTCGGTCACTATTGCGCCGCGGGCCGAGGCCACGAGCAACGCGTCATCCGCAAGACCGGTGTTGCTGCGCACGCCCGAGGGAAGCAGCCGCGCCGCCTGCTCGAGCAGCCGCCGGCTGCCCTCTGTCCGGGGATTGCGCGCGCGCGCCGGCAGGTCGCCCGCAAGTGGGGACTCCCCGGCGCCTGGGGCACGGCGGTTCACAGCGGCAGGCTCTCCTCGAGTTCGACGCCGAAAGCCTGCATGTAAGCCGCGTACCTATCGTGCATCACGACGTCGTCGAGCCCATAGTCGGCTGCCTTGTAAGTGTGCAGCCCGTACTTGCCGTGCGGGTTTTCCTGGCGCCACTCGCCCAGCCTGCTCTCGCCTTCGCCGGCCAGCTCGAGGCCGAAGTGATCGTAGACCCTGCGCACAGCGGCCACTGGATCCGACAGGACCTCGCGAAAGTTGAGGTCAAAGAACCGATCCTCGCGGCCTTTTCTCACCTCCATGGTGTGCTCAAGGCGTCGTGCCCAAAGCTCCATGCGCCTGCGGCCTATCTCGTGGCGATCGACACCGGTTTCGTAAAGCGCGCGCCAGCCGGACACCAGGCTACACTCGGAGGGCACGATACGCGCCGGATCGCGGTGGGTCTGCACCACGCAGGCGTCAGGGTAGAGCTCGAACAAAAGGTCGAGGTTGCCCATGTGCACCGGGTACTTGAGCACCCAGCGACGACCGGGCGCCGTAGACCCTATGAGCTGCAGGCAACGGCGGTGCTGCAGGTAGGCCGGACGCATGTCGACAGCATCGTACCACTGGGAGTAAGCAGGAATAGTGGAGTTGCAATCGAAGGTATCGTCGGCGAAGCAGTGCTGTAACAAGTGGCGGCACTCCTCGGCGCCGTCGGCCGTCATCAGGTGCACGGCCTTGAGCGACGGGTCGAGGTAGTACATACCGCGCAGGTCGGCGAGCGCTTGCTTATAGCCACGCGTGTCGCCCCACTGCTCGCGCAGAGGGCGCGGTTGCGGCGCGGCCGCCAGCCAGTACTCGAGCACCTGTATGCCGGGGTCGTTGCCCATGAGCTGGTGCAAAGCGGTGGTGCCAGTGCGTGGAAGGCCCAGGATGATGATGGGTTTCTCTATCGGCTGCTGCTCAATCGCCGGCTGCCGGGCGAGCTGCATCTCGAGTAGCAGGCGGTTGCAAAGCACGTTGACAATCTGCTTGCGCAGCATCATGCGACCGAAGGGCGTGGGCTCGGTTTCCTTGTCGAGAGCTGACAACAGTACGCGCAGGCCTTCGAGATAGCCGCTGTCGCCGAAGTCGCTCGCCGCTGATGTGTCGGCCGTTGGTTTGCCGAGATCATCGCGCGTTGCCGCGCGCAGGGCAGCGTCGTGCAGCGCCTGTTCGCTCTCAACAAAAGTCGCCCGCCCCCGGCCCAAACGCTCGAGCGCGTGGCTGAGCGCATTGTAACCGCGCACAACCAATCTCACTTTTTTTGCTCCACCCGACACCTTGCTTTGCTTGCCTACGCGGGCAAAGTAGAACACGTTCTACCCCTAAGCAAAGGAGAAACCCGTGCAAACCGAACTATGTAAACGCCTTGGAATTGAATTCCCCATTTTTGCCTTCACCCACTGCCGCGACGTGGTGGCCGCGGTCAGCAACTCAGGCGGGCTGGGCGTGCTGGGCGCCGTAGGATTTTCGGTAGAAGAACTCGAAGCTGAACTTCAGTGGATAGACGAACACGTGGGTGACAACCCCTATGGCGTGGACATCGTCATTCCCGGCAAATACGAGGGCATGGAAGAAACCGACCTCGACAAGCTGCAGGTCATGCTCGCCGCCCAGGTGCCGCAGGAGCACCGCGACTTCGCCTCGCGCGTACTCGACGAACACGGAGTGCCGCCGCTGCCCGAAGGCGAAAAAGCAAAAGAGCTGCTCGGATGGACGCAGCTGACGGCCGGCCCACAGGTAGAAACCGCGCTCAAGCACAAGAAGGTCAAACTCATAGCCAACGCGCTGGGCACGCCACCGGCCGAGGTCATCAAGGAAATACAGGACGCCGGCCTGCTGGTGGGAGCGCTGTGTGGCAGCGCCTACCAGGCCCTCAAGCACAAGGAAGCAGGCTGCGACTTCATCATCGCCCAGGGCACCGAGGGCGGGGGGCACACCGGCGACGTGGGCAGCATGGTGCTGTGGCCCGACGTGATCGATGCGGTCGGGCCGCTACCGGTGTTGGCCGCTGGCGGAATCGGCAGCGGGCGGCAGATGGCAGCCGCGCTGGCCATGGGAGCGCAGGGCGTGTGGTCGGGCTCGCTGTGGCTCACAGTGGCGGAGTCGGCCTGCCCACCCGAGCAGGTACAGGAACTGCTGGACGCCCAGACCCGGGACACCGTCAGGTCGCGCAGCTGGACCGGCAAGCCCTGCCGCATGCTTAAGAACGACTGGACCAAGGCCTGGGAAGACCCCGATTCCCCCTCGCCGCTGGGCATGCCGCTGCAGTGGATGGTAACCGCCGATGCGGTGCACCGCGTGCACCGCTACGCATCGAAGGCCCAAGGGGTGGCCTTCAACCCGGTGGGACAGATCGTGGGGCGCATGAACGATGTGCGCCCGGTGCGGCAGGTAATCCAGCAACTGGTAGAAGAATACATCGACGCTTACGAGCACCTGCAGTCTCTGATGCCGGATGCCTGATCCCCTTCACTGGCGGGGAAAAGATACACATGGTTAATCACCTTCATCTCGAGACCACGCCACTTCGGATTTTTCTTACTATCAGTGCGGCAGCCCTGGTCATGCTGCCAGGCTGCGGTAAGCACCAGGGTCCTGGCAACATAGAAGGTGCCGCCTTGCCAACGGCAGTAATCGAGGCCGAGCAGGCCAAGCAGAGCAAAACCGCCGAGGCTCTCGAGGTCGGCAACGACAAGCAGATCCTCTTCGGCGACCTGCACGTGCACACCACCTTTTCGCCCGACGCGTTCACCTTCAGCCTGCCCCTCCTCCAGGGCGAAGGCGCGCACCCACCGGCCGATGCCTGTGATTTTGCGCGCTACTGTTCGGGCCTCGACTTCTGGAGCATTAACGATCACGCCGAGGGCCTGACCCCGCAACACTGGCAAGAGACCGTGGATTCGGTTCGCCAGTGCAACGCCCTGGCCGGCGACCCCGACAACCCCGACGTGGTGGCCTACCTGGGATGGGAGTGGACACAGGTGGGGCAGACCCCGTCGGAGCACTGGGGGCACAAGAACGTCATCCTGCGCGACCTCGACGAAGACTCCATACCCAGGCGCCCGATAGCTGCGCGTTCGTTGCTGATAGAAATGCTGGGCGCCAAGCGTCCGCTCAAGCAGCAGCTACTACTGCCCCTGGCCGACCTGGATGAAATCGATCAGTTTCTTTCCTTCAATTTCTACCAGGACGAGCTGCTGGACACGCCGGACTGCGAGACAGGAATCGACACCCGCCAACTCCCCAACGACTGCATCGAAACCGCCCTGGACCCCGCCGAGTTGTTCGAAAAACTTGCCCAGTGGGGGCACGAATCTATAGTCATTCCGCACGGCACGGCCTGGGGAGTGTACACACCGCCGGGCTCATCGTTTGACAAGCAGTTGAAGGGCGCGCAGCACGACCCCGAAAGGCAGATCCTACTGGAGGTGTTCTCCGGCCACGGTAACTCCGAAGAGTACCGAGACTGGCGTGAGGACGGTGTTACTGGCGACAACGGTACTGTTTGCCCCGAGGCCAGCGATGACTACCTGCCCTGCTGCCAGCGGGCTGGCCAGCTTGTGCGCAAACGTTGCGAAAACCCCGACTCGGCTCACTGCGAGCAGCTGGTGACCGAAGCCCAGGCCAACTATCTCGCGGCCGGCCTGCAGGGTCATCTGACGTTACCCTGGGCTGCCCCCGAAGACTGGCTCGACTGTGGCCAATGCCGCGATTGTTTTCTTCCGTCCTTCAACTACCGGCCGCGCAACTCTGCGCAGTACACGCTGGCATTGACTGGCAGCGAGGCAGACGGCAGCGACGCAGACGGCAGACCCCGGCGTTTTCGCTTCGGCTTCATGGCTTCGAGCGACAACCACTCTGCGCGCCCGGGCACCGGCTACAAGGAATACGCGCGCTACCAGATGACCGAGGCCCGCGGTTTACACAGCCGCTTCGCTTACGACATCATGCGCGGAGAGAAAGCTACCGACAATGGAAAATCGCAGGCTTTCGTGGCCAACGACGCGATCATGTCCAACCCGATGCTCGCCTTGGAAGCCGAACGAGTAGCCTCATTTTTTGTCACCGGCGGATTGGTGGCTGTACACTCCGGCGGCCGCGACCGCGACTCGATCTGGCAGGCCATGAAACGACGCGAAGTCTACGGCACCAGCGGGCCGCGCATACTGCTGTGGTTTGACCTCCTGAACGGCCCCGACGGCGAGCTCGCCATGGGAGGCGAAGCCGACATGACCGGAACACCGCGTTTCAGGGTACGAGCCGCTGGCTCGCTGGAGCAGGAGCAGGGCTGCCCCGAGCACTCCGAACAGGGGCTGTCACCCTCGCGGCTTGAACGCCTGTGCCGAGGCGAGTGCTACAACCCCACTGACAGCAGGCGACCCATCGAACGCATAGAAGTAGTGCGCGTGCGTGCGCGCAGCCCCGACAATCTAGCGGAGGCACAAGACGACTCCCTGGCCGAACTCATCGAAGACCCGTGGAAGATACTGCCCTGCCCCGCGGACGGCAACGGCTGCACGGTGGAATTTGACGACCCCGAGCAGGCCCGCAGCGATCGCGAACACGTGTACTACGTGCGCGCCATCGAGCGCGCCACTCCCACGGTCAACGCCGACACCCTGCGCTGCAAGTACGATAACGATGGCAACTGCGAGGAGGTGAACCCCTGTTGGGGCTCGGACTTCCGTACGCCCAACGAGGAGGATTGCCTGGCATCGGCCGAGCCGCGGGCCTGGTCATCGCCGATCTACTTGCGCTGAAGGGCGATACGCTCCAACTACATAAAAAGCGCCCCGCTTCTCGAACGAGCAAACCGCTGATGGACGTTTTTGACAGGATAACCGCCCAACTCATCGCCCCCGGTGGCGGCTTCGACGTCGTCGAGGAAGAAGTCCTCGGCCAACGCATGCAGGTGTTCGCCAACCGCAAGCGTTCGCTCAGGGAAGTACTGGCCGACTCGGCCCTGCACGGCGACGCAGAATACATTGTCTCGGGGGACCGCCGCATCAGCTACGCCGAGCACTACCGTATGGTCTGCTCGACGGCGGCCGCACTCAGGGACGAGTACGGCGTGCAGCCTGGCGACCGTGTGGCCATACTCGCCGAGAACCACCCCGAGTGGCTGGTCACCTTCTGGGCCACGGTAAGCCTGGGCGCGGTCGTGTCGGCCATGAACGGCTGGTGGAAACCCGACGAAATACGACACGCACTGGAACTCACTACGCCGCGGGTCCTGGTAGCCGATGAAAAACGACTCGCTGGCCTGGGCGACGCGCTGGCCGCTGCCCCCGGCATAGCTGTTATCAAGATCGAGACCGACTTCGAGCAACTGGCCAACTACTCGCCCGACGGCGGCCTGCCTGAAACTCCCATAGCCGAAGACGACCCCGCCGTAATCCTCTTCACCAGCGGCACCACCGGCCGTTCCAAGGGCGCCGTAAACACCCACCGCGGCGTGTGCGGTTTTCTAAGCAACTCAATGCTGCACGGCTTTCGCAACATCATGCTGGCGGCCGAAGACGGGCTACCCGGCGAAAGCGACCCGCCGGCCACCTGCGCGCTCATGACCGTGCCGTTGTTTCACATGTCGGGCCTGTACACGGGCGGCTTGATGATGATGGCCGCGGGCGCAAAGGCGGTGTGGCGACTGGGAGCCTTTGACCCCGAAGAGGTATTGAGACTGATCGAGAAGGAACGGGTCACGATCTGGGCGGGACTGGGCAGCATGGCACCACGCGTACTCCGCCATCCCCGCCTGCACGACTACGACCTCAGCTCACTGCGCAACCTCGGCAGCGGCGGAGCTCCCACCACACCTGAAACCCAGGCGCGCATGCGCGATATTGTACCCAACGGCGAGCAGGGAGTCGGACTGGGCTACGGCAGCAGCGAAACCGTCGTGCCGGTTACGATGACCGGTGGCCGAGAGCTCGCCCACCACCCGCTGTCGGTTGGCCGCGTGATGCCTACCCAGCAAGTCGAAATACGCAATGACAGCGGCGACGCGCTGCCCAACGGCGAAGACGGCGAGATCTTCGTGCGCAGCCCCTACCTCATGCTCGAGTACTGGGGACAACCCGAGGCCACGTGCGAGGCCATCCACCCGGACCGCTGGCTGGCTACCGGCGACATAGGCCACCTTCTCGACGGTCGCCTGTACATCAACAGCCGCGCGCGCGACATGATACTGCGCGCCGCAGAGAACATTTACCCCGTCGAGATTGAACGACGCCTCGAAGCCCACCCGGCGGTCGAAGAAGCCGCCGTTATCGGCGTTGATCACGCCGAGCTCGGACAGGAGGTCAAGGCCATCGTCGTGCTGACCGCCGGCGCAGGCTCAGACGACCGCGAACCAACGACCAGCCACGAGCTGGCCGCCTGGTGCGCTGAAACCATGGCCACCTTCAAGGTCCCCAGCCTCTGGCAACTGCGCAGCGAGCCCCTGCCCCGCAACGCGGCCGGCAAGGTGCTCAAGATCGAGCTCGAATCCTGAGCCCCCTGTTCAGCCGAGGGCGCCGGTGGCCCGCAACGCGGCCAGTCGTTCGTCGTCACAGCCCAGCAGCTCCCGCAACACCTCGTCGGTCTGCTCGCCGACGGTGGGCGCCATTGCAGGCGCCGGTAGTGTCTCGCCTGCCAGCTTGAGCGGGAACGGCAGCATGTCGGCACCGTGCTGCTCGTGGCCATAGAGTGGAAACCTGTCGCGAAACTGCGGGTCCTCGGCCAGTGTTCGCGGCGAGTTACAGGGCGCAACAGGAAAGTTGTGCTCGTCGGCCGCGCTTATCCATTCAGCACTGCTACGCGCGATGAAAATGTCGCGCAATTCGGCCTGCAGCTCGCGGTTGCCGCGTGCGTGGTCGGCAAACTTTGATCCCGGCCAGCGTTCGAACAGATCCTCGCGTCCCACGCACGCGCAGAAATTTTTCCAGAAGGCCTTCTCACTGGCCATGAACAAAACGTGCCCGTCGGTTGATTCGTAGACCTGGTAGCGCACGCCTTCTTTCATGCCCGCGGTGCCTGGCTCGCGGCGTTCGTAATTGTCGGCCTTGTTGCCCGTGACCTCGTCTTCGGGCCGATCGTAAGCCATCCAGGTCTCGCTGCGGTACCAGTCCATATAGGCCGCCGCGTCGGACTGGCCGATCTCCATCAAGCATCCTTCACCCGACTCACGCGCGCGTACCACCCCCGCCAGGACCCCCAGCGCGCCCAGCAACGGTCCGGCGTGCATACCCATGCTCGCGTGCTCGGGTAGAAAGCAGAAGCCATCGTCGTCGGTTTCCGGCCTGACGATGCCCGCCCAGGTATCAAAGGCTATGCCGTGGGCCGGCAGGCCGCTGTAAGGACCTGTCGCCCCGTACCCCGATATGTTGCAGAAGACGATGCGCGGGTTTATCTCGCGCAGGGCTTCGTAGCCCAGCCCGCGCCGCTCGAGCGAGCCGGGTCGCATGGCCTCCACCACCACGTCGGCGCCGCGTACCAGCTCGCGGTACAACTCGGCCCCCTCCGCTACCTTGAGGTCGAGCACCACGCTCTTCTTGCCGCGGTTGACGTGCATGTGCAGCAGCGACACTCCGTTGATGATCGGCCAGGTCATTTCGCGCACGTAATCGCCCGCGGGCGACTCCACTTTTATGACCTCTGCGCCGAGATCGGCCAGGTGCGTCGTAATGGCGGCCGGCCCCAACAGGGAACTCTCTATCACGCGCAGGCCTGCAAGCGGCGCTGGTCTGCTATTTTTCATCGTTCCTCATCATCGCCTCAGGCTCCTCTCCGAATAGTTTCTTCCGGCAACGCACCGCCAATCGGTTTCCAACAGTGGCGATAACATGACAAAAGCGCCAGTCACGGTAACCCCGGGGGGAAACAGATGAAGAGCATCTTAGTCCGAATATTTGCACTGAGCGTCGGCCTTCTGTCAGCCGCCGCGATCGTGTTCGCCGTATGGCGGCTTACGCTGCGCCCGCCGGTGAGCCAGGCTTTCACGGGCGGCCGCGTGCTGACCATGAACGCCGACGACGACATCGCCCAGGCCGTGTTGCTCCGGCGCGACCGTATCGTGGCGGTCGGTAGCGACGACGAGATCCAGTCAATGGCCGGCCCCGGTACGGTCTTTCACGACCTGGCAGGGCGCACGCTGGTGCCCGGACTCATCGACGCGCACGGGCACTTTCCGGGCACTGCCATGTACACCGCCAACGTCGACCTTGCCAGCCCGCCGGTAGGCGATCTCGACAACATAGCGCAGGGCATCGAGCGCCTGGCCGCGCGTGCCGCCGATACGCCCGAGGGGGACTGGGTGCTGGGCTTCCGCTACGACGACACCCTGCTGGCAGACCTGAGGCACTTTACCCGCCACGACCTTGACCAAGCCAGTGCCAGTCACCCGGTTGCTGTCGTCCACGTGTCGGGCCACCTGTCGGTGGCCAACACCATGGCTCTCGAGGCGATGGGCATCACGGCCGACACACCCGACCCGGAGGGCGGTGTAATTCGCCGCGAGTCGGATGGGCGGACTCCTGACGGCGTGCTCGAAGAAACCGCGGCACGGCCGATGATGAAAAGGGTCATGAAATTCTCCCCCATCGAGGGACTTGGAATGCTGCGTTCTGCCTCGCGCGAGTACGCCGCCCAGGGAGTCACCACCGCGCAGTCCGGGCTTACGCCAGCAGCGCTGCTCGCGGGCATGGCCACTTCATCCAAGCTAGGGGTGATCCCGCTACGCGTGGAGGCCTGGCCAGACGAGGAAGCCGCCGCACTGTGGCTGGCCGGCGAGCTGGAGCTCGACAAGAACGACAGCGCGCTGTTCAACGCCGGGGCCATAAAACTCGTAGCGGACGGGTCGATACAGGGTTTCACGGGCTACCTGGGCCAGCCCTATCACACGGCTTTCAATGGAGACCCCGGGTACCGGGGCTACCCCAGTATAACGCCCGAGAGGCTGACCGAGCTGGTGGCTGCGGTGCACTCGGCGGGCCGACAGTTGGCCATACACGGAAACGGCGACGCATCGATAGACGACATACTCGACGCCGTCGAGGCCGCGCTGCTTCAACGGCCGGACCCCGACCCGCGGGTGATTCTGGTACACGCGCAGATGGCCCGCCCCGACCAGCTCAAACGCATGAAAGAGCTCGGCGTTACGCCCAGCTTCTTCGTCGCCCACACCTGGTACTGGGGTGACCGCCACTACGAGACCTTCCTGGGGCCCGAGCGCGCCCAGCGGATAAGCCCGCTTCGCGAAGCAGCTGACCTCGGGCTGCGCTACACGATACACCTCGACTCGCCAGTGGTACCGATGACGCCAATGCTGCTGCTGGAGACAGCCGTCAGGCGCGTCACCACGGGGGGCCGCGTACTGGGCGGTGGTGAACAGGACGGCGTCGACACGGGCAGCGACCAGCGGGTGACCCCGCGCGAAGCGCTGCGCGCGATGACTATCGACGCCGCGTGGCAGATACACGCCGAGGCCGACCGCGGCTCGATCGAGGTGGGCAAGCTGGCCGACCTCGCAGTGCTTTCGGCCGGGCCCGACGAAGTAGCCCCGGAACTGATCCGCGACATCACGGTTGAAATGACAATTGTCGGCGGCCGGGTGATTTATGAGGGAGCGCGAACACGATGAAAAACGCTGGCCGCAAACGATCACTGCTTTTCGCGGGGGCGCTGCTGGTACTCGTAGGCCTGCTGTCGGGCGTCGCCATACCCGCCACTACCACCGCGCGGCTCGGCCTTTCTGCCCACCTGGCCGGCGTGCAGGGCGGCATGCTGGTTATGATCGTGGGGCTGGCCTGGAATCACCTGCACCTTTCACCGCGCCTTGCCGCCACGGCCTTCGGCACGACCATCTTCTCCAACTACGCGCTCTACGCCGCGCTGCAGTTGGCCGCGGTGTGGGGCACCAGCCGGTCTACCCCCATCGCCGGTGAAGGCGCGTCGGGCTCATCGATGCAGGAAAGCGCAGTAGACCTGCTGCTGTACTCGGGCTCGGCGGCCGCGATCGTGGCCCTCACGCTCGTGGTGTGGGGACTGGTGCCAAGCCGAGACGAGCAACCCTCGACCAATGAAGACTGACGCTCGGGAGAAACGACGAATGGAAGACAATCCACGGTTTTTTGACCTGGTCTCGGACGTGCGCGCCATGCGACGCCTGCGCCCGGACCCGGTTGCGGACGAACTGTTGTTCAAGGTACTGAACGCGGGCGTGCAGGCGCCGTCGGGAATGAACTCGCAGCCCTGGTCCTTCCTGGTGCTGCGCAAACCCGACGACAAGCAGTGGTTCGCCGCCCGCTACAAGGCCGCCATCGAGTCCCGCTTCGGCAACTTCACGGTCGATGACGACGACACCTCGCCCATGGCCCGGCAGGGTCGCACGCTGCTGTACCAGGCTAACCACATGCAGGAATACCCGCTGCTGCTCATCGTCTGCGGGCTGCGCGACTGGCCCTTCAAGGTACCAGAGGCCGAACGGGTGGGCCCGGCCCCGCCCAACTACGGCGCGGTATACCCCTGCGTGCAGAACATCCTGCTCGGCTGCCGCGCAGTTGGCCTGGGGGCCGCACTGACCACCATGCACCAGGTCTTTGAGGACGAATTAGTGGAGCACTTCGAGATCCCCGACGAATACGGTGTCGTGGTGACTATCCCTATCGGCTACCCCCTGGGACGCTTCGGACCGGTACAGCGCCGTCCCGC
>Ga0302123_10000805_pt1 | contig 23534 bp, 17 predicted proteins | sample CB21_321_MG_FD_203109 | JGI IMG/M metagenome (GOLD analysis project Ga0302123, IMG submission 203109) | Marine microbial communities from Western Arctic Ocean, Canada - CB21_32.1 | ecosystem: Environmental > Aquatic > Marine > Oceanic | place: Canada: Western Arctic Ocean | collected 2017-09-28 | reverse complement strand
AAAGATTTTAAAAACTATTCCAAGCCACATGAAGAATATGGTGCCACCAAGCGTACAAAAAAATATAGGAAAAGTTGGAGGTGCTCTTAAGAACAAGCTTGCCCCAGCATTAAAAACTGCGCAAGGAAAACTTGGCCAGTTTGCCAAGGTTGCCAAGGACAAAGCTGCTCCAGCATTAAAAACTGTACAAGGGAAACTTGGCCAGTTTGCCAATGTTGCTAAGGACAAGGTTGCCCCAGCATTAAAAACTGCGCAAGGGAAATTAGGCCAATTTGCCAACGTTGCTAAGGACAAGTTTGCCCCAGCATTAAAAACTGCACAAGGGAAATTAGGCCAATTTGCCAACGTTGCCAAGGACAAGGTTGGCAATGTAGTGAAGAACCTATCGAAACAGGCAGGAGAAGCAGGGAAAAATGCGGGCAAAGTCTCTAAAGCCGCAAAAGCATTAAAAACAATGGGAAAAACTGCTTTAGAAAGTGGAAGCAAGTTAACAAAAGTAGCAGGCCCAGCACTTCAAAAGTTGGCAGGAAAAGCAGGACCAGCTGTAGCAAAGGCTGGTGCAGGGATTGCAAAGGGTGCTGGAACTGTTGCTAAAGCGGCGGGCGGTGCTCTTGCAAAAGGAATGGGTAAGGCAGCAGGAGCCGTAGCTGGAAAGGCGGCAGGCCCATTTGCATTGGCTGTTGGAGGTGCATTTGGCGCAGCAGAAGCTGAATCATTAGGAATGACTAAAGGCGAAGGTGCCATGTTAGGTGCTCTTACAGGTGGCGCAGACACAGGCAGTATGTTTAGTGGAATGCTTGGCGTAGAAAAAGATTCTACGGCAGATTTGGCTTTGGGCGTTGCAGGAGCCGCTGCTACTGGAGCGATGACTGGAGCCGCACTCACCGCTTGGCTTGGTCCGGGGGCAGGAATTGGTGCTGCTGTAGGTGGAGCAATAGGGGCAGGTGCTGAAGTTTATAAGATCTTTAAAGAGCCAATCGATAATTTCGTTGGAGGAACATTAGATGCAATGGGTCCGCTAGGGGATGGAGTCAGGGCGGTAGGTGGAGTTATTTCTGGAGCCGCAGGAGGAATTGGAAGTGCTATAGGAGATGTTGCCGGTGGTATTTGGGACTCCGGTGCGGCATTACTATCAGGAGATATTGTAGGAGCAGTTGGAAGTCTTGCAGGAGGACTTTGGGACGCAGGCGGAAGTTTGTTGGGTGGCGTCGGTGACATGATTGGGTCTGTAGCGGAAGGTGCTATGAATATAGGAGCAAGCTTCATTGATGGGGGCGCTGCAATCGGAGGCGCTATCTGGGACGCCGGAGCAGCAGTTGGAGGCAAACTAGCGTCTGCTGGAGGCAAGCTTATGGAAGGCGATCTTCTTGGTGCGGCAGGGGATACCCTGACGGCAGGCTTTGCGGGTATATCGTCGATGGCCTCGTCAGTGGGTGGCTGGTTAGGACTTGCGGAAGGAACCCCTGAAGTCCATAGCGGAGGACTAGCAATGCTCCATCCTGGCGAAATGGTTATTCCATCAAACATGGATGTTGCTAGCGCTTCTTTAGGAGGTGTTGGAGAAGCATTAGAAGGTTCTATTGGAGGTCCTTTAAGTGGAATATTCGGTGGATTTGGAAGTGCTTTAGCTGGACTGAGCGGGAGCGGGGCAATGGGTGGTGCCGCCGCAGGAGCAATGGCTGGTGCTGCATTGGGGCCAGCGGGAATGCTCGTCGGGGGTGTTGGTGGTGCCCTTCTTGGCGGTGTTGGTGGCGGTATTATGGACTGGCTTGGTTTTGGTGGCGAAGAGAAAATAAAAGCTCCCAAAAAAACAACTCCCCTAGAGGACATATCGACGAATGTTGTCGCAATTGCAGATAATACGGCAATGATAGGCATGCTTCTGGAAGGCGACAAGTCAGCCCGACTGGTCGGATCGACAGCGGTCGGGTCGCTTGGTGGCCTATCTAAATCCCTGTCTGGTTCCGGCAAGGCTGTTGGCGGGAAAGAGGGTGGGGGTATTATGGGAATTCTTGCCGGTGCTGCTGGTGGTGCTGCTGGTGGTGCAATGTTTGGGCCTTTGGGAATGCTCGCCGGGGGGATTGGTGGTGCCGCATCATCCTGGTTCGGATTAGGAGAGACCGCTACTGCTGCGAGCGCAGGTATGCCCACAGGGGATATTCACGATAGGGTTCAACGAGACATATCAGGATCTAGATCGTCCACATCAGTAGGAGGCAAAGAGCTATCGATGATTTCGTCATCAACAGATCAGCAATGTGCAACTTTAGTTGAAATACGTGATCATCTAAAGGCTATGAGAGATCTCGCTGGTGGTGCGGATACATCTTCAGGGGGTTCGCCATCAACTACTGATGGTGGAGACCCCACATCGAACGTACAGCCAAAAAGCTCCCCAAACTATTATAAATGGCAATTCGGTAAACATGGACAAATGGGAAACAAACAAGTAATTAATACTGGAAAATAAAAGATTAAATTAAATTACACTCGTATAGTACAAGGAAATTAAACATGGGACATGAAGCACAAAAACCCGGAAAGCTAACGCAGGGCAAACAATACCCGGTCAAACATCTTTACCCAAAGGGTTGGGGACGTGCCACCGAGCCATCCACGGGGAATCTTATCCCCATGGAAGCATGTAAACTTTATATTATGGGACAAGACATTTACCTTAGAGTCCTACCAGAGATAACAGATACAAAAAGTGCAGCTTGGAATGATGAACCTATTATGGGTAGAGCATTTCCAATGAAGACCTATTCTCATTCCGAGAATAGGACAATCACTATGGTGTGCCATTTTGTAGTAATAGAAGACCGAGATATTGAAGATAATCTAATGGCTTTAAGGCTAATTGAAAGTGCTGTATATCCAATGGATGATCCTCGATTCCCTTATAGGCCACCGCCGGTTTGCAGGATTGAATGTGGCCAACTACTTGGTGGTGCCGGTAACGGCCAAGATCGGATGCCAGTTTGTGTTATTTTGAAAAGTTATTCAGTTCAATTCCCCACAGACGTTCCTTGGGATAATGGGGTGCGGTCAGGTGGACAAATTGGGTCAGCCACTTTTTTGCCTTATAAGTTTGATGTGACTTGTAATTGGGAAGTAGTTTATCCTACCGAAGATTTACCAGGACAATCACGAATTGCTTATGGCGATGGCACGAAATGGGGTCTGTAAAATGGCAAACAAAATAGAAATATTGACAACAGAAACAAGCGACTATGTTGCTTCGACTAGTCGATATAATAACAACAATACAAAAGTCTTAAAATACTCAGATAATGGGTATTTAACTTTAAACACCTACAAAGGATGGAACAAAATTTTATCTAATGAAGATAGATTTACAATAGTAGGACCAGGTCATGAATATCGACCAGATTTAGTTTCTTATGAAGAATATGGACTGCCAGATTTCTGGTGGAAAATATTGGAAATCAATGGAATTAAAGATATTTTTGATTTTAAATCAGGAACCAACATAAGATTACCTTCAATTGTTTTTTGAGATAGGAAAGTGATATGGATAAAGACGCAAATTTTCTTGACCTGCTACAGGGTGTTGGATTGGGCGGTGCCGTTAGCGGTAAAAACTACAGTTCCGAAGGTTGCGTCGGACAGGCTAAATGTCACGGGGGGCCAATAAAAAAACCACTTAATGCTCCTGCCCTTGCGCCTTGGGTTGTTTGCAGCTTTGTAAGTTGTAACCCTGTTAAAGGAAATCAAATTGCCGCATCGGTTGGTAATTTTGATCCAGCGGTCGGAGGGAGAGGCAGGTTCCAGTTGGGTTCTCAGGGTGAGGATACTAAGGAAAGCATTATAAAAAGTTTTAGCTGTGGGTTCTCTAATGGCATAGGATGCAAACTAGAGATACTCGATAGAAAGGGTTCCAAACTTGGCGAGTTCTTTAAACACTTAGATAAAACTGGCGAGGAAACAAAGTCAAATTTTCTGATGAAGATCAAATGGGGTTGGACATCTACACCATGTTCTGAATGGAACGCTTCCATGCGTCAGGGCAATATGCCGTTTTCGGAGTGTATTACTTATTTGCCAAACACTTTGGCTATAAATTATAGCCAAGGAGGATTTAGGTATGTTATTGAGGGTGTTGACACGCAACAGAAGCAGTTTCAAACCCTTAATGATAAGGTTTACCCGGAGGGTGGTGGCAAGATGAAACTGAAAGATGCCGTGATAAAAGCATGGAAAGATAGCATTCCTTCAACGAAAGTATCTTTTAAACGTCACGTTCCGAACCCCGGTGGCGGGAAGGGGAAAATGGTTGATATTGACGAACCTTTTGTAAATGATTCGAAGCAGCCTGCAATCGCCACCTGGAAATGCGAAGGCACCGGCACCATGGCCGCAGTTGTTAAGTGGAAAGGCCCTTTTAAAACGGATAAAGGCAAGGGGCTTAGACCTGTATGGAACGATAAAGATTCAGAACCCCATATAACGTATATAGAATCCGGCTGCAAGGGATCTCCTACTGACCAATGCCTCCGCACCTATATCGTTAATGGAGGAAAACATTCTCCTGTTATATCATTTAATCCCACAATAGCTTGGAACCCACAAGCCACTGCGGAAGCATACGGCGGCGGAGCCGGATCAACTGATACTGGGGCATCTCATAAGCGATTGGGGGTGGATGAAAATGATTGTATTGTTGTTAAAGGTCCCGATGGTGTAGGCGAAAGAACAGCAATTCCGCCTACTGAAGAGTCCGTTGAGAACGACGGCCCAGAGAACGCCCAAAAAGCTACCGACTCAGCGATGGCCGCACAGGCGCATGCTAACAATGAATTGAACGAGCCTATAACAGCCGAACTTATAATACAAGGCGATCCACAGATGTGTAATATACTGGACTGGATTGGCAGTTATATCTCCATTGTTGTTGTAAACCCTTTCCACCCTGTGCTGGAGAAGGGCGGCGGTAGTGGTCAAGTAAAAACTTCCGAGTGGTTAGCAAATCCAACATGCAATCCAATCTTAACTAGTAAGGCGTACCGAATTGATGCGATTAATCATGATATGAAAGAAGGATCTTATACTACCACAATCAAAGTGGAGTGGGACCCTGGCCTGAAAGGTAGAGGTGGCGCAAATGCAAAATAAAAATACTCACCAATTAGATCAACGCATAAAGACGCTAGAGAATCGCTTTGCCGAGATGGGATACAGCATGGATGCAGTGACGCAATCCTCCCAAAAGCACAGCACTAGCTTGTCTGCACAAGCCGATTCAGAAGTAAATTTAACAACCGCCTTATGTGTTTCTACGCTAGACCCATGGAAGAAAGGAAGAGTTAGATTCTATTCTCCTTTATATCACAATCCTAAAACTTGGGTAAACCAACTTCCCTTTGCCAATCCCATATCAAATATGGGCGGGTTTGATGATTCCGGCTGCGTCTGGGTTCCTCCTGCTGGCTCCATGATTTGTTTGTTATTTGAACAGGGGCTGAGGGGGAAAGCATTATACATAGGAACAACTTGGTATAGAAACAGAGGCCCAGCAGGACAACGCAATTGGAATTTCAATATAGATGAGCACTACAAAGTATATGAAGGGCATAGAAAAGGATACCACATTGGACCCAATGATGGATCGCAAGTATACCCGCAGTGGAATACAGAAAATTATAATGGCATAGATGTTACTTCAAAAGAGGATACCACCGCATCAACGGCAGAGGAAAATCAAAGAAAAGAAACTTATCCAAACATTTATGGATTTAAGACTCCTGAAAAACACATGATGAAAATGGTGGATGGAGATCCTAAGTGTTGTAGGAGATGGAAAAGATTAGAAATACTATCTAGCACTGGGAATTGGATGATCATGAAAGATGATCATCTTCACCCAGCAGGACAATGGGCCAGTACAAAAACACAATGTTCTAAGGGTAAGTCTTCTTGGTTTACTGAACAACCTGGATCTGGTGATGAAAGTGATTGCGGACAGTTGAAGGCAGTCGGCTCCGGGACTGTCACCACACAATTTGGAATCCCTACAGCAGCCGGAATCTTGTGTGACGGAGGAGAAGATGGCACTGAATGTTCTGAAGATGGCGGAAACGTCTGTGGCAACCCTTATGCCAAACATATAAATGAGGATAGGCCCTATCGTGGGCCGGGAACGCCACAAAATAATTCTGCGGAATTGGGACAAAGTGGGATTCAGTTTCTTTCTTTAAGTGGTCATTCTTTTGTAATGGACGATCATGTGGAACAACCAGACGGAAAAATAGAATGGGAAAAATCTATAGCGGATTTTAGTTTTGGTTGCACAGATAAATTTTATGGAAAGATGATGTTGAAATCTGCTACCGGACACCTGATAGAATTGGGAGATTCCGAAACCCCCGCCAAAGTAAGGGCACCATTCAAAGAAGAATCACATTTTAATAGAGCACCAGCCAATATCCCACATAATGGTATTAAATTATTAACAGCATGCGGAAACAGGCTTCAACTTAATGATCACACCATAAATGAAGAGGGATTGGCAGGAAAAAACCGTGGAATAGCTCTAGAGTCTACTAGTCGCCATCACATCTGGATGGTGGATGAACAAAATGAACAATCGCCGCAGGTCAGAAAAGAAGGTGGAACTCCTGTCAATAAATCTAAAAAAGCATTCGTGCAAATAAGATCAGGATATGGTCTTGAAATACATATGGGTGACGACAACGATCAGCAAGAAACACAAAAACAATACATTCAAATATTAGCACCTCAAAAAGATAATAAACAAAGAGGCCCGCATATTGAAAGATTTCAAGAAAGACCTACTGGGCCTGGTCAAATATTTTTGCGTGCAGGAGGGGATTACATCGTATCTACTTATGATAACCAATTCTCTATTATTGGGGAACCTGATGAAAACCCATCAGATAAAATAGAATATATAACACGCAATAAAATAGTATTTGCAGAAGAAACATACTTTAATAAAAATGCAAGAACAATTATTTTTGCTGATGAATTTATTGCTTTATTAGCTAATTATGATTGCGACGGACCCGATGGCCCGACTCCTTGCGTCTATCCAGTGATTGTAGGCAAGTGTCCAAGACCATGTCCTCTATTTCCTCATATGATTCATTGGACACAAGATTCAATGAGTGAAAGAGTATTTGCATCTGCCGGGGATGATTGTCCTTCGGTTTGAAATTTATTAGCATCTTGTTTACTTACCGCTAACAATTTAATTTAAACACCCTACCTAATTAGTAAAGGTTTAAAATAAAGATTAAAAATGAAATTTAAAGGCATGCCATATCCGATTATTCCCGATGCGAAGGGTTTGCTCCATACCCAAAGTGGTATAGATCAAGTTAAGGCGGATATGTTGTCTTTACTTTTAACTAATCCTGGAGAAAGAGTTTTTATGCCCACATATGGGACTCCTTTGAGAACGTTAATGTTTGAACATAACGATCTGGAACTGATTTCTGCTGCGAGGGGCATGATTATTCAATCCATTAGTCAGTGGGAGCCTAGAATAACGATAGAGGCCATAGAAGTAACTAACGGATTAGAGCAAGATAGTCTAGATAAACATGATGATTTAACTGAGCAGGGAGCAATTTTGAGTATTAAAATTGTGTTCTTTGATCCTGAATCCATATTGGATTTACAAGAATTAGTTTTAGAACTTCCACTGAGTGGGACTAGTACATCAGCTAATTTATCTACGAGAAGTGACGTTTCGGTCTTATCGAGAGATGCAGCCGGTGAGAATTAAAAAGTTTAAATTAGGAGTTAGTTAAAAATGCCTGACAATTGTCTAAGAGATGCAGCACCTATTGGTGAATCGGAACTGATTAAAAATCCTCCTATTTTTAATCTTAACTATACTAGTCAAGATTTTTGGTCATTAAAAACTAGGTTGGTTGATTATATCAAACAAAATTTCGAAGAGGACTTCTCAGATTTTGTGGAATCATCTTTAGCAATAATGCTAATTGAAAACTGGGCGTTTTTAGCGGACACTCTTTCTTTCAAAATGGATCAAATAGTAAATGAATTATTCATCGACACAGTCACAGAGGTAGAAAATGCTTTCAGGTTGTCTAAATTAGTAGGTTTAAAACCAGTTGGCCCAATTGGCGCTGCTTCTATGTGGACGGGAAGCCTTACTAGTCCTTTGACCACTGACTTATCAATCATTACCCCTTTTGCTATTAACACAGTGTCAGATGGATCGCCTATCAGACTTGAGTTGTTTCCAGCCGATGAAAACAATAACCCTATTTATGAAGATAATATTATTGTCTCTGCGGGGGATGTAGTTAACGCCAACATAGTTGCTGTTGAAGGAAACACTGTACAAGACACATTCGTTGGCAGCGGAGCAGTAGGACAGACTCTGTCGCTCGTTGAAGGGCCTGTAATATTTGATTCGCTTCGTGTTGATGTGGATGGGGTACGATGGACGGAAGTGGATTATTTCACAGATTCTAATCCTAGAAGAGAATATATTTTTGAATACGATTCTGATTTTAATGGATTTATTATTTTTGGAAACAATCGAGCCGGAATGATACCCTCTACATCATCTGAAATAAAAGCCACCTATAGAACCGGCGGGGGAACGTCAGGTAATATAATTGCTGGACTTGTAGAATACCAAACTAACTTCTCTGTGCCGGGGTTCAATTATTCAATACCTGCGACCTTTAGAAATTACACCAATGGAAAATACGGATTTGCAGGCGATACAATTGAAGACATTAGAAGAAAACTTCCTCCTTATTTGAGAACTCAAGACAGAGCCGTCACTGGTCTAGATTATAAAACTATCGCTGAACAATTTGTTACTAGCACAAATGGGCAAGTGGGAAAGGCGACATCCATTCTTAGAAATCATGGATGCGCAGGAAACATAATTGACTTATATATTTTATCCAGAGCAGGAGAGGTGGCGTTAGAAGAATCTTCCGAAGGACTCAAGATTGCTTTAAACGAAGAAATTGATGAAAAGAAAATGTTTACAGACTTCGTTTGCATACGGGACGGAGACGTTTTGCTTGTTGATGTGGCGATTGATTGCTCTGTAGATAAGTTTTATAAGAAGTTTGTTGATGAATACCGACAAAGAGTTTTAAATAGAGTTAATGAATTCTTTTCTTTAAGTCGTTGGGAAATGGGAGATGATCTTAAAGAAACTAATTTAATTAAAGATATTGCCGACATCAAACAAATTGATAGTTACTCCGTTGAATTCACAACAGATGATGATGCTAATTCAGGATCATTAGTAACTACTAAATATTACGAAATTATTCGACCTGGCACCATTACCATAACATTTACTTTTGAATAATAAAAATGTCTATAAATAAAACTAGTAATAATCAAAAAATAAAAAAGTTGGACGAAAGTCCAACAATAGCAGACATTGTATCTATAGAACTCCTCACGCCAGGGTCAGATGAATGCTTTATTTCAAATCCATATAAAGTTGATAAGGTTACAATATATTCTTTAGGGAGAAACCATTTTTCAGGGACTCCTTTCATTTTTGAAGAAAACCATCTAAACTCTAAAGTTTTAGCGGAATATGAAAAAGCCAAAGCCATTGCGTGTGCTTATTCGCATGCGACAGGTACAGTTACTATTACTGACGCAGCAAATTTGGTGGCAACCACTCATTACATTACCATTGCTACGACTGACGGAACTACAATAACGGCAACAGTTACAGAAAATGGCGGAACCACCACAACCACTGATACAAACTCTCCAACTTGGGCACTAGTCAGTGGAAGTGAATCCTCCACTGCCGCTAACTTAGCAACATGTTTAAATGCCAATTCTAAATTAACTGCTGTCGCCAATGGTGGAGTCGTGACAATAACGCAGGTTGATGCTGGCGAAGACGGAAATACAACTATTGTTTTGACTGATCCTGATGCCGTAGGAATGTCTAAAACAGACTTTGCTGGCGGCCTGCCTACAAAGGCTCAATTAAAAGAAGTTGAAAGATTAAAATCCGAACTAAATGATACTACTAACAAAAGTTCGAATTATTACAGCGAACTTGTCCCTGTTAAAGTCTTAGGGGATGAGAACAATCCCGCTTGGCTATCAACAGATACAGATAATGCTTTTATTGAAAACGTACCTCTGGATGCAGATGGAAACAATCAATTTGGTAATTTTAAATATAATTGGAATCCTGTTCAAAGTCGTGAAGGAGATTACATCGTTTGTTGGACATGGACTCCTAATGCTGCCGGGGATTCAATTTCATCCTATTTAAAATTCAATTTAGAAGGAAGTACTGTATTAACAACTAGTATTCCTGCTCACTTTACTAATCCTGAAAAGTACACAACTTTGTTAGAGAGATATCTTCCTGAGGTATACAAATCAAAACTTTCTGCGGCAGATGTTACTCCCGATACGTTAGATAAATTTCATAAAGCTATAGCCAAAGGATTTACATTTGTAGAAGACATGGCTAATCAATCTGTTGATTTGCTGGACGCCAATTCAACTCATGAATCTTTATTAAATCTTTTAAGTAACATGTTTAACTTGAGGCTTAAATCCGACGATCCAACGTTGTGGAGAAGGCAAATAAAAACTGCGGTTCCTTTATTCAAGCGAAAAGGCACTAGTGGGAGTTTAAAGGAATCTTTTCTACAGGCAGATATGGAGCTTAAGAAAGTTACAAAGTTGTGGCAAATAACTTCTCCATATACTTGGCAAGAGTCATTTAAAACAGATGCGATAGCCAACAAATCAAGCGGTACAGTTGTTATTCAGGCAGTGGAAAACTTGGCGGGGTCGGGATCGTCTGGCTCCAGCCCCACTCATTACATTGCCATCACTACGACTGATGGAACTGTAATAACGGCCACAGCCACATCAAATGGAGTCGCCACCACAACCACTAATACAAATTCCCCAACTTGGGCAATAGTTGATGGCAGCAACTATTCCACTGCTGCTAATTTAGCGATCTGTTTAAACGCCAATTCTAAATTAACCGCCACTGCCAGCAACGAATCGGTGACGATAACACAGGTTTCGGCTGGCGAAGCCGGAGATACAACTATTGTTTTGACTGACCCTGGTGAGGTCGGTATGTCTAAAACAGACTTTACTGGTGGGCTTCCCATGTTTGTATTAGAAAAAGTGGCATTGGGACACATAAGCGATGGGGCCATTGCCGCCACTGCAACAGTAACAATTACTGACTTCACCGAACTTAATTCAACGGATAAGGTTAATTTAATTGCTACTGACGGAACTAATTATGATTTCGTAAATGGAGATCAAGATTCGGCATTTGGCACCTGGGAGTCCGACGCAAGCAATAATCAAACTGCTGCAAATTTAGCTACCGTCATCAACACAAGCAGTGGGCCTTCTGGCACCAGATTTTCTGCATCGGCAGTTGGAGCAGTTGTTACTATTACGCAAAGCACTTCAGGGACGTATGGAAACACAACGGCCACTCTTACAGATTCCGGCACTGGCGGTATGTCCAAAACAGACTTCACTGGTGGTGTGGACGATCCGCTGGCCGCCACTGCAACAGTAACAATTACTGACTACACTGAACTTAATTCAGGTGACGCAGTTAATTTAATTGCTACTGATGGAACTAATTATGATTTCATAAATGGAAGTCAAAGTTCGACAAGTGGCACCTGGGAGGCTGACGCAAGCAATAATCAAACTGCCACAAATTTAGCTGCCGTTATCAACACAAGCAGTGGGCCTTCTGGATCTAGATTTTCTGCATCGGCAGTTGGAGCGGTTGTTACTATTTCGCAAAGCACTTCGGGGGCGGATGGGAACTCAACAGTCACTCTTGCAGATTCCGGCACTGGCGGCATGACCAAGACAAATTTCACAGGCGGCAGCACAGCTAATACCAGTATATTTAGAAGACCAAAAGGGTCATCATCTTATACAGAACTAACAGATGATCATGTTTCTTTTTCTACTTCAGAAGGAGAAACCACGATGACTTGGGTGGGTCATCTGCTTTCATCTAGTCCAATAACATTGTCAGAAGGAGATTTTGTAAAAATATTATATGAAGTTATTAATGTTCCTAGTTCAACTGAACAAGTCAAAGAAAATTACATAAGATCTTTACCATTAGCGGATCAACGTGATGAGGATTTACAAGATTATCCTCCCAAAAATTGGAACGTTAGACTAATTGAAGAAGACGACGCCCTCTTTGATGTCTTAATACCGGATCGTCATCCTTTTCACGATCCTGTGCTCTATGGAAAAATAAGGACGGAGTTCCCTTATAGTGAAAATATTTATAATATGGAAGAATATAATGGTAGCCTAAGAGATTCCACTGATCCATGCCATTTAGATAAGTATTTTGTTGACAAATGCCAATATTGTCAAAGCAGCAAATTTAATTTAGATTTAGAAATAAAGGATCTTTCTACAGATAGAATCGATGAAGCAGAATCTATTATTAAAGAATACACTCCATTTCATTCTGTGCTGCACCAAGTGAATGTTTCCGGCGGATTTAATGAATTTGTTCTATCCCCAATAGAGAATTTAGAGGGAACGGTAAAATATTCCATTACTGAAAATGTATTATCGGGTAATCAGCAAAAAGTTTTCTTCCGAGCAATGTTCGACAATGCGTTCACATCGAGCACGCAAGCAACAGGGACGGTAACAATTACTGACTATACTGAACTTAATTCTACGGATAAGGTTAATTTAATTGCTTCTGACGGAACTAATTATGATTTCGTAAATGGATCTCAAAGTTCGGTAAATGGCACCTGGGAGTCCGACACAAGCAATGATCAAACTGCTACAAATTTGATGAACGTCATTAACACAAGCAGTGGGCCATCTGGTACCAGATTCACTGCTACGGCTGAGGGCGCAGTTGTTACCATTGCACAAAGTACTTTCGGGCCGGACGGTAACACGACGATCACTCTTACAGATTCTGGCACGGCAGGCATGTCTAAAACTGATTTTGTCAATGGTTCTCCCACAACTTCTTCTGGATTTGTAAAAAGAAACATGCTTGCTTTTTCCACCACAGAAGTATCAAGTCAATCTGCAACTGGGTTTAATGACAATATAGTAATCTACGCACCTGATGTAAGATTCGACTTATTACCTTTAGATACAAGCTCCAATGTGTTAAAGATATTGTCTCCTTCTGCGAATGCGGGAAATTATAGCATTGCCAGTCCAGACACTCATATGGCCAATATATCTGGTATAACTGAGCCTTTAAACACATCATCTTTTGCTTTTAGGTTATCAAATGATTCTTATTCAGGAACAGCCGCTATTGAGCAAGATGATGTTTTCGCATTTAGTGATACAACGGTTGATTTCATAGAAAAAGGAATAAAAACAGATTGGGATGACAACAATGACTCGTCCTATACAGGAACCGCATGGAAAGTGCAAATAACAGAGGCGGGATTTTTAAATGGGATATATACCATATCCAACATATTGTCAGATGGCAGTCTTATCCTCAACGACCCCACTGAGGCATTGCCAAAAAGCAATTCATCTTCATTGTCTTATAATATTTTAGATGATAGCAACAATCATGTGTCTTCTAGCGACAATGGAAGTCTTGCAATAAGTAGAAGGGCCAAGATAACTGACTCCTCTCCTTCTGGTGGTGGTGCGAATGACATTAGAGATGTAGCAGACACAAGTGATTATTTTGTATTAAGTGGAACTGAATATAAAATAATAGGATTTGTTGACTCACAAGACTATCAATTTTATATAAGTGGATATACTGCTGGAGATGCCTCTGGGCAAAGTTTTAATGTTTATAAGAGATTAGTTGATTCAGAAGCCGGATATCTGGATTATAGAGGTATGAAAATTGTAACATCCTCTAATCATGAAACAGGATTAGGCATAGTCAATGGCTCAAATCCCCCTGCCATCGTAGTTGATGACAATCTATTTAAAGAAAACTTTTTAGTGTTAATTGGATCAAACTATTATAAAGTAACAGGAATAGATGGCACCACAATAAATGTTGATGGTCCAGAAGAAAGTTGGAAAGTTAGTGGAGGAACTTCAGTTACATATTCTATTTTAAAATATTCTAAAGAAAACATTTCCATACAGCCTAAAGCTGGGTATGGAGGAGAAACAGAAGGATATAGTGGAGAAACAGTTGATGGATTGTCATATGTACAACCAACAATGTATCAGTACTTAGGACATGATTTTAATTTTATTGATAGAAGAGGAAATGAAGTGATATCCCTAAATACAGATACCGCTGCTCCTTTTGCAGCCTTTGCAGCAGAGGCTTTAAATGCAAACGATGACCAAATTAAAGAGCCTATATCACAAGAAGAAAATATCACATTAGAAATTGAATGGGCTGATGATGAAGAAATTGAAGGAGACAACATTTAATGCACAAAGATAAAATAAAAACTAAGGGCGAAGTAGAAATGATCATCACATACGATGATGATCGTCCCGATAAGACCGTCAATTTCAGCAATACAGTTCTATTAAAGGGTAGACAGGCATTGGCAAATTCTCTTGCCAATGTAGTAGGTGATACTTATGACTTTTTTATATCAAGGATGTTATTTGGGGATGGAGGGACACAAGGAGATTCCCCTAAATTTGTAACTGATTCAGTCAATGGCCTTTTCGGAGTAACTCGTGCCAACAAAGGAGTGCTCTCCACAGTAGATCCTAATGCTACAACTCAAGTTATTTTCACCACTGTTTTAACCTTCACAGAAGCCAATGGATATGCATTGAGCGAAATGGCTCTTCAAATGAACAATGGAGATTTATATAGCATGGTTACTTTCCCTGACCTTACTAAAACTTCGTCCATGCAAATTACATGGAATTGGCGATTGTCATTTGTTTAATCAATATGAAATTATCCATTAAACCATACCAAGATGAAGAAACTGGGGACCAATGTAGAGCAATTTATGTTGATGACGCATTGTTTGATTGGGGAATGGAAAAAGAACATTTAAGTAATGCTATTGAATTTACTAAAAATGATTCTACTATGAAAAAATCTTTAAACGAAGATATAAAAAGACATTTTATTGAAAGCTTTTCTGAATTTATTGGAAAAGAAATTACTTTAGAAGAAGTAAATGAAGCCATTGAATCAGGACGCATATAATTAATGATTATTATAAGTGAAACTGACCCTAGATTTTATATTAAAGATTCTTCCATTGAAGGCGCTGGCTCTGGTGTATTTTCCCAAAAAAAAATACAAAAAGGCAATTATTTAGAGATAATCGGAGTAATGGTTAAATCGGATTCAACTGCCCACGCTTGTACTCAATACGCTAATAAATATAAATTTGCATCAAATGAGGAAATAACTCATCAAATCGTTCCTATGGGATTTGCCGCAATTATAAATCATGCCATAGACCAAAAAGAACAAAACGTTGAAATAGAATTCATTAAAGATTCGTTACATAAGAACTATAAAAAGAAGAACCCCGCTGCGGGGCCAATCCTATATCGGGTAATTAAAGATATAAATAAAGATGAAGAAGTCCTTGGATATTATGGAGATCCATGGAATAAGATATTGAGGTGGACTGATAAATATAAAGAAGAGGATAAAGGCTCCATAGATAGTTGGGAAACCTTTATATCTCATGACCTATATAATTTAGGTTTACTTAAACAACTATTTGACTAGGAGACGACAGTGCCTAACATAAGTAATATATCAGTCCCATTACACAACCCTTTAGACCCTTACCATCACGAGTTTGATAATGCACCCTTAAAAAAGCTTATCACTCGACAAGAGTTGATAAACGGAGCAGTTGATTCTAATACCGATTTGATGATAGCGGCAATTGGCAGTGCAGGCACTCTTGCCAACAGATTGAATCAATCTTTAGAATCTGATGGATCATTGAAGAAAACGGCTGTAGATGATGTAGATCACAATATAGGATCGCACGTAGATGGTCTTGGCGAAAGCTCTCCAGGAGCGAGTGACAGCGTTTCATTTATTAGGATGAAGCAAGATGAGCGAGATAAGTTGTCTTTGATTGAAAGCGGATCAAACAGCTTGGTGGCAGAGTTCACCACTCCTTCTACTACTGTTTCATATACAAATGGAAATTTAGATTTCGAACCTTCTGACTCTATTTCTTGGCATATATCTAACAGCAAAATATATGCTAATACTACTTTTCCTGCTACGTCATTACATCAACATGTATACAACGATACTCCGGTACATTCAGATGCGGTAACGCCTGATTATACGAATTATAAAGTAAATACTGTTTCCACGCCCTATATTAGTGGGTCACTAAGAGTTCACATAAATGGAACTAGACTACTTGAGGACACTCTTGTTCTGGTACCTCCAGCAGCCAATCCTGAATTAGACGCATCGACCTGGGTGGCACTTAAATTTACTGCAACTCCAGCCAGCGGGATATTTGTTTTATCATCCGCCATAACTTTAAGTGATGTTATAGTAGTTGATTACGATACCGAACTTTCCTAATGATAATAAAATCTAAAAGACCTAAATTTCATTTTGATTTTGGTTTTATCATATTATGTCATAATGATAATATAGATTCTCTAAAATCAACAGCCAATTCTATCAAAAACAATTATGACGGTCTTCCTTTTGTAGGGATCGCCACTTCAAAAATAGATAAAGATGAAATGAGTTTAATGAAAGAAGTGTGCAAGGTTTATAAGGGAGGTAAAACCTATACTTCTCTAATGAACAAAGGAATGAGGCATGGGTGTAAAACATGGAACATGTTTGTCACGGCAGGTAGTTTTATAAGGCCTTGTGTTGATAAAAAAATAAATCATTTTTTAGAAGACGATAAAGATGTGATTTTTCCTATAGTTGATAAAAAAACTGATTTTATTGATTGTACTTTAAATGGACTTATGATTCACAAAAAAACATTTAACAAAGTGGGCAAATTTGAAGAAGATGAAAATTTGCAAATGTGCAAGCTTTTGTGGGGATGTAAGGCTACTGAGTATGGTTGTAAATTTAAAGCTATACTTGGGTATCAGATTTTTTAAACTTTTGATTAAAAAAGAACCATCTTTTGCAATGATCGATTTCGCCTTCGCAGGTGTCTATCTTATTCAAGTAATACATTAAGTCTTCTAAGTTCCCAAAAACATGTTGATGTGGCAACATGAAAAACAACCAGTTTGGAGTATACTCCTTACCTTGGGTGCACCAAATTAAAATTGGTTTTTTCTGCCTATTGGCCACGGTGATTTCTTCATATGTTCCACATGCATGAGTGTTTATATCAATATTTACAATTATAAAATCTGATATATCTACACATCTTAAGTCTACGGTTCTAATTACTCCAAATTCAGGTCTAATTTTATCAAAATCGCCATCTCTTTTGTATTTTTCTATTTTCTTTCTAGCAACACTGTCTTCAATGCCTACGTCTATTGGTTTTTTACATGGATTAATGATAATAACTCCTTTGCTTTCCAGCAAAGGAGTTATTTCATCTCTCCAGGCGGTTCCCCCGTCAGGAACTCGATCCATTGCGCCACACAAATACACCCTAGTATTTTTAAGTCTATTCATCTTTCTGCTCCTTTTGAACTCTTATAATTCAATACCACATTATTACGGAGTAAATTTTCATGTCAACAGAAATAATGGAACAAATAAATAAAATATTGGAAAATGGACTGTCTGAAAGGCACAGTTATTTTCAACTTAAATATTTTGTTATTGGAAAAGAACCTACTTTACAAGGCAAAATGTGGCAATGCATAAGAGAGCTTGGAAGCAGAAAGGACTCTTTAGATGCCGTTGAAATAGAAAATTATGAATTAAATGATAAAAAAGAATTAATAGATATACAAATAGAAAAAAACAATCTGATTCTAAAAAACATGGAATCTTCCCCTGAGGGAGATCTGAATGCAAGAGAGTGTAGGGTTGTTGCTAGACAATTAGAAAGACAAAGACAAAAGACGGAGAATGCATTAGTTGATTTAAACAAAAAACACAACTACATATTGGAAGAAGCAAATTTCTTTTTAGAAACATTCAAAAACCTAGAGGAAATAGAGCCTTTAAAAGATTTTGACGATTTACCCTCTCAACAACACTATTGGGATGAAAAGCTTTCAAATGAACTAAACCTTAAGCTTCTATTGCAACGTGCCCCTGATGTTGAATTGGTTAAAACTATTATGGCGCTTAATAACAATTCTCCAACAAAACAACAAACAATTAAGATGTTGGAAAATATTCAACAACAAGCTTTGGTTCAAATTAAACAAACCAAAATAGAGGACAATAAAAATGGCTGATCAAGTTTCTTCTTTCACCAGTGGATATAAAACAGGAGATTTGTCTTTATTTCCCATTGTAAAAGACGACAAAGATATATTATATGAAGCTAAAAACAATGGAGAAGCAAAAGTTTCTCAGTCAGTTGTTTATACCGCTAAAAATATAGTGGTAGAAAGCACATCATCTTTCCCCGACACGGGGATAATAAGGATTGGAAACACCAAAGTTGGTGAAGCCGGAAATCATGAATTAATTTATTATGGAAAAAAAACAACAAACACATTCAAAGACACCATAAGAGGTTTTGCTGGTTCCATCAGGGGGCAATGGCCGAAGGGTTCCAATGTTACAAGCGCAGTAATGGCTTCGCACCATAATTCTATAAAAGATGCAATAATTAATATAGAAACTGATTTAGGAATAAAGAGCACCCCCAACGATGATATATCACCAGTGGGAATTGGGGCGTCTTTAAACCAAATACTTAAAAAACAAGAAGAAAGATTTCTTGGTCCCAAACCATCATTTAGAGCCTATCCCGTTGTTGGTGCACCTCCTTTGAAAGTTACATTTGCTAATTTTTCAGGAGGCCCTCCCATTAGATACTTGTGGGAATTTGGGGATGGATCTAGTTCCACCGATGAGGTCCCAGTTCACACTTATACTGCTGAAGGGAATTATTCTGTCAAATTAAACATTATGACATCATTAGGCGAACAAGCCGTTACAACTAAAAACAACTACATTTCTGTAGACAAAGATGAAACGGAGGCTTTTTTCTATTCGAGTGCACTAGTTGGAGTTTCACAAGAAACAGCTACTTTGAATTCCACTACAGCAACGGAATTTACATTTGTAGATCAAACAGATGGAGACATCACCGAAAGACACTGGGTTTTTGATGACGCAATGCAAGAAAGTGTTTATGATCCTAATAAACATGCCGTCAAACACACGTATGCTTCGCCAGGCACATATGATGTTAACATAATCATTATATTTTCTAGTGGAAAATTAAAACGTATTTTTTTAGAGGATTCAATCCTTGTATCTTAATTGGTGAAAATAAATGACAATACCTAGTTCTAGCAATTACCCGGGCACACTTGATAATGACGCAAATTTATATGAAGTGCATGATTCTGCGAGGGTGAAGCTCTCAGAAGATTATAAACCTGGGGACAAGAGCATAACCGTTACAAACGATAGTTTGGCTCTTGCTAATTTTCCCGCCAGTGGTTTGATCACTTTGACAGAACAATGTAGCGAACCAGACAAAAGAGCCATATCGTTTTTTTATAGTTCTAAAGTAGACAATGTTTTTTCTGGCTTAGATATATTGCCTGGATTCAAAGATGTTATTAAATCTAAAAAAATAACAAACGTCACCCAAAATGTAATGGCATCCCACCACAATCAAATAAAAGATGCAGTTATTGCAATAGAAAAATTTGTTGGGATAAAAGGCACCATTGATAAGAAGCCTTTAGGGGAAACCATGGAAGGGCGAATTAATTTCCTCAGGTCATTGGTTCTAAAACCGAGGGTGTGGTTCACAGCCGACAGAACAACAGGAATAGTTCCTTTTACCGTGGAATTTAATGAACTTAGTTTTCAACTCGGAACAGATGGAACCACAGGTGATATACATTACACATGGGACTTTGGAGATCAAACAAATTTATCATTAGTTTCTACCATCTCGGTTGCTGATGAAGTGCCCGGAGACGAAGTCAATGTAATTGTAGAAGATGCTAACGGGGGGAAGATTAAGAAGACTTATCATGTGCCAGGAAGGTATGATGTCTCCCTGACTGTTAAAAATGACATAAGTGAAGAGGTTTTAGAGTTTCCCGCATATATCTATGCCCGAATTGAGGCTCCTGACGAAGCAATTATAAACTTAGTTAAAAGAACAGGCCAATTAAAATTATCCGCTGACAGATACGACGAAAACGGCAATCTGATTCAAGGAACGGACCCTGTAGTGCCTCCTGACTTCACAACAACATTCCCACCTATTCTAAAAACCAAAGTTGGCACCATTATAGACCTTCAAATTGAGGCTGGGACAAATAGTTCGACAGGCAAATCCTATTCGGGAGAAACCCTTGACGGAAATAATGATCCTCTTGATCCCGTAACGTCTTACACATGGTCTTTAAGTGATGATTTAACACATTCTAACAACAGAACTGCACGAGCAGCGTATAGCATCGGAGGGTTATATGATGTAACAGTTCGAACAGACACAGATTTGAATTCTTATAGAATAACACAATACCCTAATGTTATTGACGTAGTAGAGGATGTAAATTTGTGGCTTTGGAATTATTCTGCTGGTTCTTCGACTGATGTAAGATCTTATGAATTCGGTCTTTTATCAGAAACATTTAAAACAGAGCCTGCTCCCATAAAAACTCTAAATATAGATAGTTCTTTTTTAGTAAACGTTGAGGGAGTGCACGAAGTTGCCAACTCGGATCAATTGGTGCGAGAATTTGATCGAAATAATGGAATGGCACAAAGAACAACAGCCACATCTGGCAATGGTGGAGATGCAATTCTTTATTGGGCCACTGGAAGGGCACCGACTGACGCTAACACGGTAGAAGACATTGATTTTTTAACATATAATGCATTTCAAGGAACTTACTGTATAGCGGCAAACTGTCCTTCTTCTCTGCCAAGACAGTGGAATTGGATTGGCCTAAATGCTCTCGAAGATATTTATTTCTTCTTAGGCGTGGCCGACTCTTCCAGTTGGGAGTCTTTAACGAATCAAGAACTTGTTAAAAAAAATCTAACAACTTTGAATTCGTCATCATCCACATTCGCAGATTCAAATTACAAGAACTCCGCAGAGGAATTAAAAAATAATGTAGCAACATTTGATAATGGCGGATTTACAAACCATGGGCATTTTAGTGCATATAGAACAGCTTATAAAAACAATACAGGATACATAATCAGAAATGATGGAGTTGGCGCTACATTCCGATTAAAAAGTTTCTACCGAACAGAAGGAGTGACAAGTGATCCTGTGCAACTGATTAGGAAATTAACGGACATGCCAGGAACTGTAAAGTATGAAGGCCAATTGGTTCCTCTTAAATCTGGACTATATTTCTTTGATAATTCTAGTGCAATATCTGTTTATAATGATGTATCAGATGTTTGGGAGACTGGGCAATCTGTGGCCACTTCTTTTGTGTCCTTACAAGATACAGGCGTTACGGGATTTGGCGATACCACCAATACTCTTCTGGCAGCATCAGATGGAGATAGAAAGGCATATTTGAGCTTCGATTACAGTTCAAAAGCATTCGTCTCATTTAACGAAACAGATTTAACATTTAAGTCTTTAGGAGTCAGACCAACAGGGACACAGTGGCAAATGGGAATTTATTAATTAAAGTCAAGTAATAAATAAATTAAACAAAATAAGATAGGAAGTTAAATTGACTATAGGCTACCCACCAAATCCAGTTTATCCTTTTGCAATTGACAATGATTTCACATTGTTTCTTGTTTACAATACAACGGAAGCAAAGTTAGTCGCTGACAATCCAGCTTGGTCTGAAGATATAGAGATTAAACCTGTTGAATCCGGCGAAACAGAGGTTTGGCCGGATAATGGATTTGCAAATATTGAAGGAGAACTTTTATATTATGATTCTGTTGAGACAGACTCAAATGGTAAAATATATAAATTAAAAAGATGCGCTAGAAACTTAGGTGGCAAAAAAACACATTTCGTACCAGCAGGAAAATATGTAAGAGGATTTGTTGTTGCGGAACATCACAATCAATTAGTAGATGCAATATTAAAGGTGGAAGAATTTGTTGGATTTCAATTTAATACTGACATCGAAACAGTTGATTGGAGGATAAGAAATTTAGAAGCACTTCCTGTTGTATTTGATGATCATTTGTGCCCAGACATAACTTTTACTTTTAGCATACAATCTGGCAATGAGGAAACAGGATACACGGCAGAGTTCTTGGTTGAAATACTAGGAACGTTTCAAGAATATAAATTGGATTTTGGAGATGGAACATTCACGTCAACTGAACTTGAGGGAACACATTTTTATGCAACAAATAGATTAGCAAACCCTGTTCTTATTGTAAAAAATGGTAAATGCGAAACAATACAATCTCCGGGCAATTATGAAGAACCGCCACCAGATGAAGAGTTCATAATACCAATACCCAACATTCCGCCAATACCATCTTTAAATGTTCCGTCAATATGTGACGATATAACCATAGAAACAAGAATACCTCCTATAGTTTTTCCTTGTTTGGATATCGGCCCAATTGATTTATCGGTCATTAGTATAGATATCGATTTAGATATCCCTCAGCTATCACCATTCAGTCTCACTGGGCCTACCTTCACTCCGATCAGTATTACTGGTCCTAAGTTTGCTCCAATTAGCATTATTGGGCCTACGTTCACTCCAATTAGCATTACTGGGGCACCTACGTTCACTCCAATTAGCATTACTGGGCCTACGTTCACTCCAATTAGCATTACTGGGGCACCTAGTTTCTCACCAATTGGTTTTGGGCCTGCCCCTAGTTTCTCACCAATTGGTTTTGGGCCTGCCCCTAGTTTCTCACCAATTGGTTTTGGGCCTGCCCCTAGTTTCTCACCAATTGGTTTTGGGCCAGCACCTAGTTTTGCACCAATTGGTTTTGGGCCTGCCCCTAGTTTCTCACCAATTGGTTTTGGGCCTGCCCCTAGTTTTACACCAATTGGTTTTGGGACTGCACCTAGTTTCTCACCAATTGGTTTTGGGACTGGACCTAGTTTTACACCAATTGGTTTTGGGCCAGCACCTAGTTTTGCACCAATTGGTTTTGGGCCAGCACCAAACTTCTCGCCAATTGGTTTTGGGCCAGCACCTAGTTTTGCACCAATTGGTTTTGGGCCAGCACCAAACTTCTCGCCAATTGGTTTTGGGCCAGCACCAGATTTCTCACCAATTGGTTTTGGGCCAGCACCAGACTTCTCGCCAATTGGTTTTGGGCCAGCACCAGATTTCTCGCCAATTGGTTTTGGGCCTGGGCCAGACTTCTCGCCAATTGGTTTTGGCCCTGCACCAGACTTCACGCCAATTGGTTTTGGGCCTGGGCCTAGTTTTGCACCAATTGGTTTTGATACTGGGCCTAG
>Ga0302123_10000788_pt1 | contig 23751 bp, 19 predicted proteins | sample CB21_321_MG_FD_203109 | JGI IMG/M metagenome (GOLD analysis project Ga0302123, IMG submission 203109) | Marine microbial communities from Western Arctic Ocean, Canada - CB21_32.1 | ecosystem: Environmental > Aquatic > Marine > Oceanic | place: Canada: Western Arctic Ocean | collected 2017-09-28 | reverse complement strand
TCAGGTGTCAGCGAGCCATCACCTGCAGGGACTTGCCATCGATCGCGCTCGAATGCTTTTATACCTACCCACTGCGCGGTGATCCTGAACTGCTGTTTTGCGGTCAGAAAATAGTCTAGCTCCAGTTCTGGTTGCCAGAACTCGGCTTCGTAGGTCGTGAAGTCTCGGCCGCTTTGATGGAGCAGCCAATCGGTCCTGTTGATGTACTTAAGTTCGAACAGTGCGGAGAATCGATCACTGGGTCGCCAGGAGATTTCGTATTTCCAGACATGCTCCTGGCCTCCTATGTCTTCTTCAGTGAAGAAGGCTGCAAAGCCGTGAGTTACCTTTTTAGCACTGTCTGTTGAATAGAATCCACCGGCTTGCCAGCGGGGGCCGAACTTGAAATCACCGTTCCCGGCGCTGCTGGTGTCATCCCAGCGCGCAGGGAAGTAGTTCAGTTCGGCAAACAAGAAATGATTGCTATGGAACTGATACTTACGGTTCGCAAAGACGCCACTGCGAACGACTCGACCGTCTGTGTTGTACTCCTGGTTTAAAAATAACGAAAATTCGCGACTCTTGTAATGTTCGAGGTTTGATTCGATGATTTCCAGCTTATACCGTGTGGAAATGGCATCGTTTCTGCGCAGGAAGCCGAAGTCATTAATATCGAGGTCTTCGTCAAAGTAGTCGAGCCCAATACTGTGTTTTAAACCCTGGCGCGGGGTATAGCTGACGTCGATGAAAGCGCCGCTGCCACTGACATCATCAACATTGCTGTATAAAGTCTGCCCATCGATATTCCATTTGCCGTCTTCTGAGAGGTAATGGCCGTCGATGCCATGGACTACGGCATCTTCCTGGGGGTGTGAGACTAATGTCGTGATCCAGCCCAATCCTTTTCGTGAGTTCCCGGTGGTGGATTCATAAAGGAATCGTGCTGCGCTAAAATCGCGACCTTTCTGGAGCAGGTCAACCTCCAGGTCGTTGATGGTGCCTTCAACCTTGGTGTCATCTTCAACAGCGGCGAGCACGCCGTAACGCCAGTTGCCCTGTTGCCCGGTAATCTTTGCTGCACCCTGAAGTTCGGTTGGCTGGTTGTCTTCAAGTTGGGTCAGTTCAAGGTTATCAATACCCAGTCCCTTAGGCGGACTGCCGATTCGGCGAGTGTTGACAAGAATGGTGGGTGTGCCCCTGCCGTTTGATCTGCCCCGGGGTGTTGTCCTGAAAATCTCCTGGCCCTCAAGAAAGAACGGACGCTTCTCAGGAAAGAAGGTCTCAAATGATGTCAGATTGACGACAACATCATCAGATTCTACGTTGCCGAAGTCGGGATTCACGGTAGCGGTCAACTGCGTATTCGATGAAGGTCGCCAGAAAACATCAAACCCTGTTTTGTAGTCATCTTCCGAGTCGATCACGTTGTACCCCGTGGAGGCATACGGGTAGAACGTGAACTGCTTTTTCGGTGTGATGTTGTCGATTTCGAGCGGCTGAAGGGCGCTCATATACCTGCTGCCAGATTCAGGTAGGGCAGGCCATCCCCATCGCTCACCCAGATGAGATACGGATCGTGCGATAGAGAAACCGATTCGGCGTGATTCGCCTGTCTGTTCGGGCATCGTGATCATGGACCAGGGTAGGAAGTATTCTGCTACCCAGCCACCCTCGACTTCGGAAGATGCGCCCCGCCAGGCGCCGTCCCATTCACGACTAAACTGCCGCTCGGGCAGAACAGTACCGTCGGAGAGTGAATCGCCGAGGCTGATGGCGAACCAGTAGGCATAAAGGCCTTCACCGGAGGGATCTATGGTAACGGAAACACTGTCTCGGCTGATAAATCGATCGCGTGAAGTGAGCCGCGCTATCAATGTGTCGTTCGGTTGCTCACTAAACACGCCGATGTAAAGACCGCGCTTAGTGTAGAAGAATTTTGTGTGGGTGGGGTAGGTCGGTTCTGCCAGGGTTTCTGGTTGCAGGGTCACTGTCTGTGAGTGTGCGGGCAGATCATTCCAGACGGCTTCATCGAGTTTTCCGTCAATCGTGATGCCTGGCTTGTCATCGACCCTGTCCAGTTCGATGACCGGTAAGGTGTTGTATTCCACTGCTCCCTGAACCTCGCCGGCAAGGCAAGGCGGAAGTAATATAATGCAAATTATTGGGGCGAACAAACGCCGGGGATCGAACAAAACAGGTACCTTAAAGTTTGGTCTGATGATGAGTGGTCTGGCGGGCCTTGTGCTGGCGTTTTCCGTGACTGGATTTGCTATTGATTAGGAACGGTCGTCAATTTATTGTTTGCAGGTTGTTGAAAATTAACCTTTGACGCTCATTATAAAGCGTGCGCATTCTACTGAAATTTAGAAGGTTTATCTATCAATGTTCGGGATATACCAAGCCGGGGGCTAGCTGTACTGAATGCGTTGGTGCGTCGTGAAGTTTATGAAGGTATGGGCCACGCGGATGCCGTGGTATCTTTTTCACGTATACATCGTCGCAAAAGCCCGCCGGTTCGTGATATACAGACATTTATTAGTTCGGCAATACAGCCAGATCAATTTCACTGAAATATAAGGGGTATTACATCGTGCCAGTATCTGAATCTACAACAGACGAGCTACTCGTCGAAAATAAGGGTCGAGTTGTTGTCATCACGCTCAATCGACCAGAGCGAATGAATGCCATCAGCAGGGATATGCTCGACCAGCTGTCCGCTAAAGTGACCGAAGCGAATAAAGATCCCGACGTGCGCTGTATCGTGCTGACGGGTAATGGGCGCGGTTTTTGTGCTGGTCTGGACCTGGTTGATGTTGCTGGCGGTGGCATCGGTTCTGGAGGTTCTGGTTCAGGTAGCAACCGGCCAAAACAGTTATTTGATTTGCGTGATGCGCCTATCAATGTGATGTGGAATATCGACACACCCATGGTCTGTGCACTTAATGGTGCGGCGGCAGGATACGGCATGGATCTGGCGCTGCTCTGCGACATTCGGGTTGCTGCTGAATCCTCCAAAATGGCAGCGGTCACTGCCAAACGTAATGTTGTGCCCGAGTCCGGTGGTACCTGGTTATTGCCAAGACTGATTGGCTGGGCAAAGGCCGCGGAACTATACTACCGGGGCAGGGTGGTTGGCGCGCAAGAGTGTCTTGAGATAGGACTGGTGAATACTATCGTCCCGGATGACAAATGTCTTGAAACAGCAATGGAGTGGGCGCAGGAAATTGCCGACAACGCGCCGATGGCCGTGCAAACCACCAAACGCATGATGCGTATGGGGTTGGAGCAGTCATATGATACCTCGGTTGATCACCTGATGGTTCATCTGACAGGTATGTTCCAGAGCGAAGACTTCAAGGAAGGTGTTCAATCATTCCTCGAGAAGCGTAAGCCTGAATTTACTGGCAGATAGAGCCTGATCATAGGAGGCCCTCTGAAATTCGGTAAATATGGGGGTATTGTCGAAACGACCAGTGACCAGAATTGGTCACTGGTATTAAGGTGCTTAAGAAGCCTTCTTGTACGGCGGTCGCATCGCGGCTGCGAGTTTTGAAACCGTGTTGGACTGGCTGTAGATGGCTTTCGCATGGCTGAAGTTTTTGAAGCCATCGTAACCGTGATACGAGCCCATGCCGCTAGGGCCGACGCCACCAAATGGCAGGTCTTCCTGTGCAATGTGCATGATCACATCGTTGACGGTAACACCGCCAGAAGTCGTCCGTGTGAGCACTTCACGTTCCTCAGCGCTATCCTGGCCGAAGTAGTAGAGGCCTAGCGGGCGGTCTTTGCTATTCACATAGTCCAGTGTTTCTTCGACATCCTTGTATTGTTTGATTGGAAGAATAGGGCCGAAAATTTCATCTTGCATGACTTTCATATCGTCCGTTGGGTCCAGGACGAGCATGGGTGGGATGCGGTGGTGTTCCTGCTGCGAGAAGTCCTCGTCGGCAGGGTTGATCTCTACTACGTTCGCACCTTTTTCTTTGGCGTCGTCCAGGTAGCTATTCAGGCGGTCAAAATGACGTTCGTTAACGATGCTGGTGTAGTCAGGGTTGTCTAGGATGTTGGGGAACATTTTAGCAACGGAGTTCTTTGCATGCTCCACGAATTCATCTCGGCTTTCTTCAGGCAGGATGACGTAGTCTGGGGCAAGGCATATCTGGCCAGCGTTCATGGTCTTACCTGCCATGATATTTGTAGCCGCCAGTTCCAGGTTGGCCGATTTGCCGATGATGACCGGAGACTTGCCACCCAGCTCCAGGGTGACGGGAACCAGGTTTTCGGCTGCAGCTCTCATGACATGTTTGGCAATCGAAGTTGCGCCGGTGAACAACAGATGATCAAAAGGTAATCTTGAAAAGGCGCCGCCAACATCAGGGCCGCCGGTGAAGACTGCGACTTCTTCTTCATCAAAAGCTGCTGCGAACAATTCCTTCATCAGTTCAGAGGTCTGAACTGTAAACTCAGACGGTTTGATCATGGTGCGGTTACCTGCCGCGAAAACGCCAGCGAGCGGCGCGAAGGTCAGCTGTACGGGAAAGTTCCACGGGCTGATGCAGCCGACTACGCCTAACGGCTGGTATTCGATTCGTGAGCGTCCGCCAAAAAGACCGAGTGGGAACATGGTTTTTCTCTTTTCAGGGCGCATCCATTTTCGGAGCTGCTTTTTTGATGACTCAAGCGGGCCAATGGAACCATCTATGTCAGTCATCTTGGACAGGTCCAGGGAACGGTGACCGAAGTCTGCCGCCATTGCTTCACTCAGCTTTGTTCCGTGGGTTTTCAGTATGTCGATAGCCCGGTCAATTCGGTCAATTCTGGTTTCCGCGGAAACAGCGCCTTCTGAGATGTATGCCTTCTTTTGGCGGTCGAGGACTGCCTGCATGTCTGCTTGTGTGGGTTCTAGATTAGTCATGGGTGACTTGTCCTTTTGGAATTGGTGGTGTGGCAAAGGGCGCTATTCTAGCAAATTGCGCCGGATTAGCTCTATTTGGTGTTTCTTACGCCGAAGATGGAGGTTTGGATTGGTCAGGTTTAGGGAATAGCCCTTGTTTATAGTCAGCGGGGGTGATTGAGTAGATGAAGGCGTCGTGGCGTTTGCCGTGGAGCAGCAGGCGGTTTCTTGCGCGGCCTTCGAATTGGGCACCGGAGGCTTCAGCGACGGCCTTGCTGGCGCCGTTTTGGACGGACATGACGATTTCTATTCTTTGCAGGCCCATTTTTTCCGTGCAGAAACGGGCGAGGCCGATTGTGGCTTCTGTGGCGATACCTTTGCCCGTGCTTGGCGTTTTGATCCAGTATCCAAGATTTACGATCGGGTGCTCATCGATCTGGTTGATGCCGCAACCGCCATGAAACTCGGTCCCATCCTTGCTGAAGATACCGAAGCTATAGGCAGAGCCGTCCTTCCAATTGGGTTGGATGGAGTTTAGCCACTCAGAGGCATCGTTCATTTGGTAGTCAGGGTGGCACCAGGGTAGGAATTCGAAGACCTCCGCGATGGATTCTCTAGCGGCGTCGAACAACATCTTTTCGTCGAAGATTGAGTAACGGCGAATCAGGAAGCGTTCTGTCTCGAAAGACAGCGGAATTGGTGTTGTCAGGTTCAATAGAATTCTTCAGTGGTATAGGTGAAAACTTCTGTGTTCTGCCAGCCTTGAGAGTCGAGCCCGGCTTTTGCCCTTAGCTCGGTGATGAATTGTCTGGGATCACGGATCTGTTGCCACACGGATGGCAGGTAAGTGGCCTGGCGTGATCCCTCCTTCATAATCAGGCCATCCACGCCCGGCCGCAATTTGCCCACAAGATCTTCTAGCGATGAAGCAGGCAAGCGTCGCGGTTGGCTCAGGATTGAAATATGGATGTCTATCTGTTGGTACTCTTCATGGCTGAGACCGCTGAACCTGGGGTCCTGAAAGGCTGCGGCCTGGGCATTTTTGGCAACGTCAAGCACTAGAGGACGGTGTGCTTGCAGTGATCCGATACATCCACGTAGCTTTCCAGCCATGTTCAGAGTGACAAATGTGGCTCGTTCTTTCTTTAATCTTTCTGGAAATAGGTTCAGGTCAGTATTGAAATTTTTTCCACCCTCCAGTGGGCTGCGGATGGCTTCCCTCGCTAGCTGAAGCAGCGTTTGTTTATCTGCGAGGGTCCATTTGTCGATGCTCTGTTTTGATTCTTCTGTCACGTGCCAGGCCCCGTAGCCGACGACACGATCTTTGTTGCCCGCTGTGTCGCCTGAATTTTTGACGTTGACAGTCTCTATAGCCAGGCGGTGTGTCTTTATATAGTGCAGCAGTCCATTTATCGGTCTGCAACCGCAGGCTTCATCACCCTTCAGTGTTGCGTCCAAGGTCATGATCTTTCTGGTCGTGTTCGTGTCTATCGAGTTCGCCGTGTCATAGGCTTCAAAGTGGCTCAGGTCACTGCTTATCACGATGAGGGTTTCATCACCGCCCCAGAGCTTTTCCAGCACCGTGGCCACGGCTTCTTTGCTGGCATCACCGACCACGATAGGTACCAGTGTAAAGTCATCCAGTAGGTGTTGCAGGAATGGTAGGTGAACCTCCAGGCTGTGCTCTTCGCGGTGGGCTTCGTCAAGGAATCCAACAGAAGCGTCGCCAACAATTTGTTGGATACATTCACTGTCGATGGGGATATCTCCCAGAGGTGTTCGAAAACTGGTGCTTGAAGGGACGGCCATGCCTTTGAAGGCAACTCGGTGTGATGGGCCCAGTAACACGACGCGTTTGATCCTGTCGTGAGCGCCACCCAGTTTTCTGTAAGCCTCACCTGCAATGGCGCCCGAATAAATATATCCGGCATGCGGTGCGATGATGGCTTTAGGGCATTCCAGCCCTGCGTCTCCCTCTAAATAGGTGCTGATCAGAGCGCTGAGCGTTGCGGCGTCATTCGGGTAGAATGTACCAGCAACGGCTGGTTCACGAACAGTTGTCATAGGGTATACCTGGACCTGTTATGGGTATTGTAATTTCAATAGCGGATGAAACCAATTGTCATCAGCAGCCACGATGGATGGTATCAATTGTCTCAAATAACTACCTGGGATTGGACGAAAAAGCCTAAACCTGACAATCACGGCAAAAGGGCTACGCAGTACTGGCGCAAGCTGGATGATGGCAGGGTGCAGTGTGAGGTCTGCCCACGGTTTTGCAAACTCAGGAATGGCCAGCAGGGGCTTTGTTTTGTCCGGGCCTGCGAGAATGACCAGATTGTCCTGACCACTTATGGTCGATCGAGTGGTTTTTGTATCGATCCGATCGAAAAGAAGCCCCTGAATCATTTCCTGCCAGGCACTCCGGTACTGTCTTTTGGCACCGCCGGCTGCAACCTCGCCTGCAAGTTTTGCCAAAATTGGGACATGAGCAAGTCTCGTGAGATGGACAAGTTGGCCGATGAAGCCTCACCCAGGAAACTGGCAGAGGTGGCCGAGGAAACGGGCTGTAAGAGTATCGCTTTCACCTATAATGATCCTGTGATTTTCCTGGAGTATGCGGTTGATGCGGCGCTTGCCGCCCGCGAGAAGCAGATCAAATCAGTGGCTGTGACAGCGGGTTATGTTTGCCCGGAGCCACGAGCGAAATTCTTCGAGCATATGGATGCCGCCAATGTCGATTTAAAAGCATTCAATGAAGGTTTCTATCATAAAATCTGCGGCGGACACCTGGCGCCGGTGCTGGAAACACTGAAGTACCTAAAACATGAAACCTGTGTTTGGCTAGAGGTCACAACACTGCTGATTCCGGGTGAAAATGACTCCAGTGGCGAGCTGGAAGCGATGACGCAGTGGATCGTCGAAAACCTTGGTGCTGACGTACCGCTTCACTTTTCAGCGTTCCATCCTGATTACAGGATGCTTAGTCACCCCCATACTTCTGTTGAGACGCTCTCAAGGGCCCGTGACATTGCGATTTCGGCCGGGTTGCATTACGTTTACACAGGCAATGTCCATGATGGTCCAGGTGGTTCAACTTATTGCCCCAATTGTGCGGCAAGATTGATTGAGCGGGATTGGTATCAACTCGGTGAATGGAAGCTCGACGGCCAGTCGTGCTGTAAAACATGCGGCACCTGGATAGCAGGAGTTTTTGAAGAGTTACCCGGAACCTGGGGTCGCCAGCGTCAGGTTGTGCGTATAAATAGTAGTTGATAAACGAAGGGGGTTAATCGTGCCGACTGCAGTCACGTCGATTGAAGACATCGTTTCACAGATTGAGAATCCGCCGGATATCAGCCTGGATTGCTCTGTGGTCGATAAGGGTATCGATAACTATCATGTGGATGTAGAGATTTCTCCAGCGTTTATGGGGCTGGTCAGGGAAGCCGTAGCACAAAACATGAAACTGTTGATTGCCGGTAAGCCGATGATTTCGGGCAACGCTAAAATAGTGCAGGAAGTCAGGGAGGCCTATACCGATCTCATGACAGTGACGTTGCATCGATGCAAGACGGACCTCAATCCAGAGCAAGTCAGTATCCCGATGTGGCAGGAAAGCAGCGGGATATAGTGGTCCGCCAAGGTAGGGTGGGTCATTGGAAGGGCGACGCACTGGTCACTGGCGCTAGAACTAGCCAGTTCTTCTATGAGGTGCTGCCGAACTCCAAGTTTGCCAGCCGAATAGTTGAGCGGGTAAGCAAGAAAGGTACCTAAACGCCTATTTTTTATAGTGTTTCCGGAATCACAAGCATTCCAAAATGCGATAGTGCACTGCACTTTTCATGCTAAACTTGCCGCCTTTTTCTGATCGAAAACGACCTTTGGAGTAAATATTGGGCAAGAATCTCTTCCAAAAAGTATGGGATGACCACGTCATCAGACAACTAGACAACGGCCAGTACCAGGTGTTTATGGCGCTGCACTTGATCCATGAGGTGACCAGTCCGCAGGCTTTTGGCATGTTGAAGGACAAGGGGCTTAACGTCGCCTATCCCAAACGGACCTATGCAACGGTCGATCACATTATTCCTACGGATAACCAATCCAGGCCGTTGGCTGACGATATGGCCGAAAAAATGATCCAGGTGCTCAGCGATGCGAGCAGTGAGCATGGTATTGAATTTTTCGCGCCAGAGTCAGGCTCTCAGGGAATTGTCCATGTGGTGGGCCCGGAACTTGGGTTAACCCAGCCGGGAATGACCATCTGTTGCGGCGATAGCCATACGGCAACTCATGGTGCTTTCGGGTGTATCGCACTCGGGATTGGTACTAGCCAGGTTCGTGATGTGCTGGCCAGTCAGACGCTGGCAATGGATCCGCTGAAAGTCAGACGAATCAGCGTCGATGGTGAGCTGTCGGTAGGTGTGACGGCAAAAGACGTCATCCTGCACATCATTCGTATGCTGGGCGTGAACGGTGGCGTTGGTTATGCCTACGAGTATGGCGGGTCGGTGATCGACGCCATGACCATGGAAGAGCGGATGACTGTCTGTAATATGAGCATTGAGGGTGGCGCGCGGTGCGGTTACATCAACCCGGATGAAACCACGTTTGAATTCCTGAAAGGCCGTGAAAGAGTGCCCACAGATTTCGACGAGGCGTGTGAAAAATGGCGCGGCTATGCCAGCGATTTGGAGGCTAGTTATGACGACGAAGTCCTGATTAGCGCTGCAGACATTAAGCCGACAGTGACATGGGGCGTGACCCCGGCGCAGGCTATTTCCATTGAAGAGCTCGTGCCTTCGCCTGATAAGGTGGAAGGTCTGGACAAGAATTTGATTAATGACGCACTTAGCTACATGAAACTGGAGGCGGGTGCGCCGATCAAAGGTACAAAAATTGACGTTGCCTTCATTGGCAGTTGTACCAATGGTCGTCTGAGTGACTTCCAGGCAGTAGCAAAAGTGATTGAAGGTAAAACGGTTGCCAGTAATGTCAGGGCGATAGCAGTGCCTGGTTCTGAGAAGGTCGACAAAGACGCTCGGGCTATAGGCCTGCACGATCTATTTGAAGCCGCCGGATTCGAATGGCGTAAGCCGGGTTGTTCCATGTGCCTGGCCATGAACCCGGATAAGCTGGTGGGTGATGAAATCTGCGCCTCCAGTTCAAACCGAAACTTTATAGGGCGGCAGGGATCTTCAACTGGCAGGACAATCCTGATGAGCCCGATAATGGTCGCGGCTGCGGCTATTGAGGGGAGTGTCGCCGACGCACGCGAAGTGTTTAACCTGACGGAGGAAACATCATGAGTCTTTCCAAATTGGCGGGTAAAGGGGTGTACGTTCAAGGAAACGACATCGATACAGACCGAATTATTCCTGCGCGATACCTGAAATGCGTGACTTTTGATGAGCTTGGCCCATCACTTTTCTATGACGTGCGCTTTGAGTCAGACGGTACATCCAAAGATCATGTGCTGGATGCACCTCAGCACGAGGGCGCAGAGATCCTGATATCCGACGATAACTTTGGTTGCGGCTCCAGCCGTGAACACGCGCCACAGGCGATCCAGAAGTTCGGGTTGAAAGCAGTTATTGCAGGATCCTTCGCCGAGATTTTTCAGGGTAACTGCACAACACTCGGGATTCCCTGTGTCGTGATGGATGAAGCGAACCGGGTCAAGCTTACCGCCGATGTTGAAAAACATCCTGAGTCAGAGATCATCATTGACCTTGAAGGGATGCAGGTCATCTGTGCGAACGCGATTTATCCGATACAAATGAAAGAATCGACGCGTGAAGCATTTCTTACGTCTACCTTTGACCCACTCGATAATCTGCTAGGTGCCAAGACTGAAATACACAGTACGGCGAAGAAGCTGGGTTACGCCTAAGGGGAGCTGAGCATGGCCGGGAAAAAGATCGAAATCTACGACACGACTCTCCGGGATGGTAACCAGGGCGAGGGGGTAAACCTGTCCCTTGGCGACAAGTTGGACATTACCCTGGATTTGGACGCCGTTGGTGTGGATTTCGTTGAAGGTGGCTGGCCTGGCTCCAATCCGAAGGATGATGAGTATTTTCAAAAGGTCCGCGACCTGGAATTGAAGCATCTTAAGATCGTTGCGTTTGGTTCTACCCATCGCGCTGATTCACTGCCCGCGGATGATTTCTTCCTGCAAAAACTGATTGCGGCCAAGGCAGACGTCACCTGTATCTTTGGTAAAGCCTGGGATCTGCACGTTGACCAGGCGCTACGAATTTCACCGGATCGAAATCTCGAGCTGATCTGCAATTCAGTGGCCCACCTGAAGGACTCAACCGGCAATCCGGTATTCTTCGATGCTGAGCATTTCTTTGACGGTTTTAAGAGTGACCCAGGTTATGCGTTGGCGTGTGTTCAAGCGGCTGTGGATGGAGGCGCAGAAAGAGTCATCCTGTGTGATACCAACGGCGGGGTAATGCCCCACGAGGTTGGAAATGCGATCAGGGAACTGCGAAAAGAGATCCCTGGGATCAAGCTTGGCATCCATGTTCACAACGACGGTGGTCTTGCGGTAGCCAATACCCTGCGTGCCATTGAAGAAGGTGTTGTCCAGGTGCACGGGACAATCAATGGGATTGGTGAACGGTGTGGCAACGTGGACCTGACATCGATTCTGGGCAACCTTGAGCTGAAACTTGGATACGAATGCCTGCCGGAAGGGCGCATCCGTGGCCTGACAAATTTGTCTCGGAAAGTCTGGGAATATCTAGGGATTAAAGGACCCAGCGGCCAGCCATTTGTTGGCCCCAGTGCTTTTGCCCATAAAGGAGGCGTCCATGTTAGCGCCGTACAACGAAACCCGGATACCTATGAACACATAGATCCAGCGCTGGTCGGTAATTCACGAAAAATTCTGATTAGCGAGTTGGCGGGCGGTTCGAACCTGAAAGCCAAACTGTCCAATCGCTATCCCGAACTGGAAGAGGGTAATGCGGTTAAGAACATCCTTAATGAGATACAGGACAAGGAACATTCCGGTTATTCTTTTGAGAATGCCGATGGCAGTTTTGACCTGATTGTTCGACGTCACATTGAAAAGTACAACCCTCCCTTTGATCCGATTTACTATCGAATTTACTCACCGAGTAACGAAGTGCACTCAGATTCAGATGGTCTGATAGAGGCCAGTGTCAAAATTGGCATAGATGATCACGTCGAGCTTTGCGCCGCAGAAGGTATAGGTCCTGTTGATGCGCTCAATCGTGCATTGCAGAAAACGCTGATCGAGAAATTCCCGGTCATCAAAGATCTACACCTCACTGATTTCAGCGTTAAGGTGGTTAATAGCACTGAAGAGACAGCAGCAAAGGTGCGGGTCCATCTAGAACACAGCTTCCAGGGCGAGATGTTTGGCACAATTGGGGTCAATGTGGACCTGATCAAGGCAAGCTGGAATGCGTTGATTGAGGCCTACCAGTATGCTCTGTTGCAGCACTTGGACTTCGTGGCAGAGCTTGATCCGGCTTCTTCAACGGATGCCGATTCCAGCCACTGAAAATCGGCCAGCTAGAAACCTGATTCCGAAGCCAGGATTCACTACACGAATGCAACTGACTAGAGAATATAGGCGATGATCCGTGATATCTTTCCTGTCGAATCTATCAAAACCACTACTCTCTATACTAAAACTCTCCACAAAATAAGGACGACTCAATGAAGATTGATGGACACTTAACGCCGGACTGGCGCATGATTCCGGATCACGTAAAGAAGATGGAAGCGCAGGGCTTCGACCGTGTTGGCACGGCCGAGATGAATCATGACCCCTTTATGCCGCTACTGCTGGCTGCGGAACATAGTGAAAAAATCGAAGTAGGCACCGGGATTGCCGTCGCGTTCGCGCGAAGCCCGATGATCCTCGCTAATCTTGGACACGACCTGAACGCATACTCAAAAGGACGCATGGTGATGGGTCTGGGTTCCCAGATTCGTCCACATATCACCAAGCGATTTAGCATGCCATGGGGCGCACCTGCACCACAGATGAAAGAATTGGTTCAGGCAATGCGTGCGATCTGGGCAAACTGGTACGAAGGTGAGCCACTCAGGTTTGAAGGCAAGTATTACAACCACACTCTGATGACGCCAGCGTTTACACCGGAAGATAAGGAATACGGCGCACCTAAAGTGACCCTGGCGGCCGTTGGTCCCATCATGACTGAGGTTGCGGGTGAAGTTGCCGATGGGTTAATCATTCATCCATTCAGTAACGAGAAGTACATTCGTGAGGTGACGCTACCAGCGATTGAACGCGGTCTGGCCAAGTCTGGTCGATCACGTGAAGATTTCGAAATCGCTTATACCCCGTTCATTGTTTCCGGAAAGGACGAAGAAACTTTCGAGAAAGTAAAACTGGAAGCCAAGAATCGCATTGCTTTTTACGGTTCCACACCAGCATACAAGAATGTTCTGGGTGTGCATGGCTGGGGCGACATGCAGTTTGAGCTGAACAAGTTATCCAAGGAAGGCCGCTGGGCTGAGATGGGTGAAATGATTACTGATGACATCCTGAACGTTATGGGTGTGATGGGTGAGCCTTCAAGTCTCGTTGCCGAAATCAAATCACGATATGGCGATTTTACTGACCGCACTAGCGGTGGGTTTAATTTTGTAGATGCCGAAGAGCGCGTTGGGATGATTGCGGAGCTTCGCGCCTGATAATTGGGTCTCACTGATGGCAAATTGAATGTCCAACGAACTATGGCGGCATAGCGCAACTGAACTGGCGGAACTCATTCGCAAGAAAGATGTTTCCAGCCGGGAGGTTGTTGAATCGCACCTCAACCGTATAGAGGCCGTTAACCCGGCGGTGAATGCCGTAACTCGAGTGCTGGCAGACTCAGCACTCGATGCGGCTGACCAGGCCGATGCTTCTGCTGCCTCAGGTCCGCTGCATGGTGTACCTTTCACTATTAAAGAAAATATTGATTGTGTCGGCTCTCCCACGACCCACGGTGTTCCTGCGATGGCTGATGCAATGCCATCCCAGGATGCGCCTGTAGTTGAGCGGATGAAGCTGGCAGGTGCGATACCCCTGGCGAGGACAAACCTGCCGGAATTTGGCTTGCGCATTCACACCGATAACCCGTTGCATGGTCTTACCCGTAACCCCTGGGACTCAATGCGGACTGCTGGCGGAAGCAGTGGAGGTGAGGGTGTAGCGCTGGCGACGGGCATGTCACCCATTGGTTTGGGCAATGATATCGGTGGCTCTTTGCGTAACCCCGCTTTTTGTAGCGGTATTACTTCTATCAAGGCGACAACTGGGCGCATCCCCTGGGCTTATTCCATTGAACCGATTTCCCAGTCCATTGCCTATTCACTGATGGTTGCGGAAGGCCCGATGGCCAGGTCAGTGAAGGACATTAAACTCGCACTTGAGTTCCTTTCGGGCCGAGATGTTCGTGACCCAACGAGTGTCACCGCGCTTCTTGAAGGCCCAGCACCAGAAAACCGTAACGTCGCGCTGGTGACTGAAATTGAAGGCATCAAAATGCCGCCGGCATTTGTTGCTGCGATTCGTCGCGCGGGAGAGATTCTAGAAGCTGGCGGTTGGCATGTGGAAGAATGCCAGCCACCTGAGCTCGATCGTGTCAATGAAGTGTGGGCGCAATTGCTGACTCGGGATGTTGAAGAAACGTTGTCGTCCATCAGTCCGATGATGACTGAAGGTGCCGTAGGCCTGTTAAATGAGTTGATAGAACGTTTTCCCTCTTCAGCGATGCCTAATACAGTTGTTCATATGGAGCGGGACCGATTGTGCAGGGACTGGTCTGCGTTTAACCAGCGGTATCCTCTGGTTGTTGGCCCGGTATGGACTGATGTTCAATTCCTGCACGATGCTGACCTTGACCCACACACGGGCGCTGATACAACGCTGAGTAGGCTGGCATTTATTACGCCGGGTAATCTACTAGGTATCCCGGCGGTATCGGTTCCAATGGGTGTGCATGACGGCTTGCCACTGGGAGTCCAGGTCTATGCTGATCGCTGGCGTGAGGACCTATGTCTGGCTGCGGCGCAATTGATCGAGGATGAAGTAGGGCTGATCTGTCCTATTGATCCCGTCACGTAGACGATGTCAGTGCCGCCTGGCCCTTATCTGAGTCAACAATCCTTAACGGCTCTCGCATGCCGGCAATCAGTGCGGCACCTCTTTTAGGCTATTCTTCCTTTGGGTCACCGGCCATGAAAAACCCAGTATCAGTGAATTTTGTTGAGCCATTGGGTTTAAAGAAAGTTGTCTTATAGCCAAGGTTACAAAGGTTTCACCGTTTACTCTTGCTGAAATCCTTGATGCGTTCCTGCATCGACTTGTCTGCGCCCGGGCTGTTTTCGCGTTCAAAGACCAGGCCTTCACCCAGGGGCAGATTCATACCTTTGTTGACCAGCATCTTGTCAGCGCGAAGGGTGTGCCAGGCGTTGCCGACAATCTGTCGCGCTATTTCGATCGTGCGGTCGATTAGCGCATCGTCAGCGACGCATTCATTGGCAAGGCCTATTTCGACAGCCTCGCAGCCGGCTACTACCCGGCCGGTATACATCATTTCCTTCGCTCGAATCGGCCCAATCCTGCGGGGTAGCCGTTGGCTCATGCCCCACAGTGGTGTCATGCCCCATTTCCCATGGGTATCTGCAAACTTGGCGGAGTCGCTCGCGATTAATAGGTCACAGGCGATGGCGAGCTCAAGTGAACCGGTGTAGCAATGTCCCTGTACTGAAGCGATGACGGGCTGTGGCAGGTTTTCAATCAACTCGAGAGTTTCAGCCTGGAAGTGACGAGAGGGGGCTGTCTCGCCAGACTGGATCGCCTTCAGGTCGTTACCGGCTGAAAAGGATCGCCCTGCACCGCGAAGAATCACGCAGCCTATTTCTTCCGATTGGGCACTGATTGACTCTAAGTGCGCTCGTAACTCTATAAACAGGTTTGGGCTTAATGCATTTAGCGCATCCGGTCGATTCAACGTGAGGATTGTGATCCCGTCGTCGTCAGTTCTTAGTACTAGGTCTCCCATTGGAGTCTCCATTGTGTTCTAAACCACAAGTGTGTTCTAAAACAGAGAATTCAACCAGCATTGTGCGTGATTCGGCGAGGTGCTGCAAAGCTGGGGCAGGTACGTGTATGCTTCGTCGCTGAGGAGAAATTGATGATAGATATGCCCCGGTCTGTTGAGTGGCGAGACAATACACTCGTTTTACTAGACCAGAGAAAATTACCGCAGACAGAAGAAGTTGTGCTTTGCGATGCCATTGAACAGGTGTTCGATAGCATTAGAACGCTCACAGTTCGTGGTGCACCTGCAATCGGCATTGCTGCTGCCTACGGCCTATTGGTAGGCAGCCACGATAAGAATGCCGCGGATATTCGCGCCGACTTCAATGAGCGGTGTGACTACCTGATCAGTGCAAGGCCTACGGCGGTTAACCTTGCCTGGGCTGTAAACCGGATGCGAGACTGTGAGCAGCGCTGTCATAATGAGTCCAGTCTGTTTGCTGATTTATTACAGGAAGCACAGTCAATTCACGAGGAAGACAGGGTGGCGTGCAATGCCATCGCTGATGTTGGATTGCCACTGGTAGAGGCTTATCCGAATTTGCTGACCCATTGCAACGCTGGGAGTCTCGCTGTCTCTGAGCTTGGCACGGCACTCGCGCCTATCTACCGCGCTCATCAGAAAGGTGTAAAGGTTCACGTGTTTGTCGATGAAACAAGGCCTCTGTTGCAGGGCGCAAGACTGACCGCGTATGAACTGCATCGTAACGATGTGGATTGCACGCTCATATCAGACAACATGGCTGCTCACATTATGTCAGAAGGGAAAGTCGACATGGTGATCGTGGGGGCAGACCGGGTCGCAGCGAACGGTGATGCAGCCAACAAGATTGGCACAATGAACCTGGCGATTCTTTGTCAGTACTTTTCAATCCCTTTTTATGTTGCAGTGCCCTTGTCGACAGTGGATATAGAAACAATCTCTGGTGACGACATTGAGATTGAAGAGCGGGATGCTTCGGAAGTTAAAGAGTATGCAGGACACCCAATCGCGCCGGTTGGTGTTGCTGCCCGGTCCCCGGCCTTTGACGTTACACCGCATAAACTGATCACTGGCATTATTACTGATGCAGGCCTGCTCAAGCCGCCTTACACTGAATCAATCGCCAAAGTAATGAAGGGTTAAATGATGGTAGAAACTGAAGGTGTCATTAAGTTTAACCTGGCTTTCCGTACCGAGAAACTAAGTGGCGTCGACATTGGAGAATTGTCTGCGTGGCGAACGGTCCTTAAAGACCTGGGATTATTAGGCCAAACTCCTGGCCGATATGACGGTTATGGGTTCGGCAATATATCGCAGCGTTGCGCTTGTGGGTTTGTCATTTCCGGAACCCAGACAGGAGAGCTTGATGCCGTAACCCTGGATGACTATGCGGTCTGCGAAACCTGGGATCTGCAGCGCAACGCGGTTGATGCCAAAGGAGCCGTTAAGCCATCTTCGGAATCATTATCACATGCCTCCATTTATGACGTTCATGAATCGGTGACATGTGCGTTGCACGCTCACAGCCCGGATATTTGGCGGAATTCAGTTGAACTGGGTATCCCGGTGACAGAGGCGTCGGTAGCCTACGGAACACCAGAAATGGCTAAAGAGGTAAGGCGGCTAATAGTAGATATGCATTCGCCGGGTATATTTTCAATGGGCGGGCATGAAGATGGCGTTTTCACCTTCGGGCGCTCTTTAGCGGAAGCCGGCCAGTTAATGGTGCATGAACTGGTCAGGGCAAGAGCGCTTATTTAGCCAGGTATTAAGTTGGAGGTGTTCAAATAGAGCGAAAATCTGGCGTATTCTGAAGATACAATGGAAAGATCCCAAAACTGACCTTTTTTCGCTGTTTTATTAACAATGATGAATACAATAGGGTTCCTCGAGACTAGGAAAGCTGATGGCCGATAACAGAGACAATAAACCAATAGTGATCATGCTCGTCATCGTGCTGGTAGCGATTGTTTGCGTGGTCGGCTACTTCGTAACAACCAGTAAACCTGAGCTGCAGGTAGTAGAAAAAATAGAAATACCTAAAGTAGTGCAACCTGTTGAATCAGAGCCGGTACCTGATCCAGTGCCCGAACCTCCGGCTGCACCGGTTATTGAGGCGCCGGTCGAAGAGGAAAAGCCAGATTTTGTGTTGCCATTGTTGGACGACAGCGACCAGTTGATCAGGGACGGTGCAGTAAGCCTGTCAAGGCATGAAGGCGTTAACGCCTGGGTGGCACCTAACCAGCTGATTCGAAAGTTTGTAGCGTTTACTGGCAACATTGCTCGAGGGCAAGTTGCCAAGGAACCTATCAGGTCGCTAGCACCCGAAGGACCGTTCCTGGTGCGAAAGATAGATGAAAACACTTTCTTACTGGATCACGCATCTTATAGTCGGTACACGCCATTTGTTGAGATTGCCGGGTCGGTTGACGCTAGAAGAGCGGCTGAGTTCTACCATTTACTCAGGCCGCTAGTTCAGATTGCTTATGCTGAACTCGGCTACGGTAACCAGACCTTCGACGATGTAATGTTCCAGGCGATCGGTAGATTACTTGAGACCCCGATAATTACAGGAGAGATTCGCCTTGTTCAGCCTGTTGTCATGTATAAGTTTGAAGACCCAAAACTGGAATCCTTGAGTGCGGCTCAGAAGCAGCTGATACGAATGGGGCCTAGGAATACCCTGTTGTTACGGACCAAGATCAGCGAAATTGCACTGGAGTTGCGGGCTATTCTGGACAGATGACCCTCCCTCTTTCTGACTACACTATCCTGGACCTCACCATTGCGCGAGCCGGGCCTACCGCGGTCAGGCTGCTTGCAGACTGGGGCGCAAATGTTATCCGAATTGAACCACCACCTGATGCCGGGCTCACCGATGTCACCGGTGGTCGGCTGAGCCCTGATTCACAGAACCTCCACCGTAATAAACGCGGCATCACGATTAACCTAAAGTCCGTTGATGGGCATGCGTTGTTTTTAAAACTGGCGGCGAAGGCCGATGTGGTGGTGGAGAACTTCCGAAAGGATGTGAAATATCGGCTGGGTATCGACTATGAAGCTGTAAAAAAGGTTAACCCCGGCATTGTTTATGCCAGCGTATCGGGGTTTGGCCAGGATGGTCCTTATAGTGAACGCCCGGGAGTTGACCAGGTTGTGCAGGGCATGAGTGGTCTTATGTCTGTTACGGGGCAACCGGGAGAAGGCCCGATGCGTGTCGGTATTGCTATCAGTGATACTTCCGCCGGTATGTTCCTGGGGCAGGGGGTACTGATGGCGCTGCTTCACCGGGAGAAAACGGGGGAAGGAAGCTGGGTGCATACTTCTCTGCTTGAGTCGATGCTAAGCAAACTGGACTTTCAGGGCGCAAGGTACACCATGGCTGGTGAAGTTCCAGGTCAAGAGGGCAACAACCATCCGACAAATTCTCCGATGGGTGTTTTCCATACGTTAGATGGCATGGTCAATCTGGCGGCGAGCACCAACAAGATGTTTGCTGCGTTTACAGCGGCTGTAGGACAGCCGGGACTCGCCGAGAATGAAAAGTTCAGGAACACCAGGGGAAGGATTGAGAATCGCCATGAACTGTGGCAATTGATCAACGAGATCACGACCGGCATGACGACGGCTGAGCTGGTGGAGCTTGCCAATGATGCTGGTTGTCCGTGTGGGCCAATATACGATATTGCTGAGGCATTTGAGGATGACCATGTTCGTTCACTAAAGATGCGTCGCACAACCAGGCGCGAAGAGACGGGTGAATTCGACCTTGTTCGCTCACCAATTAATATGAGTACTTTCCCGATGAGCGATCATTTCGAACGGCCTGGTCCTGTTCTTGGTGAGCACACTGATGAAGTCCTGATCGAGATGGGTTTCAATGCAGAAGACATTAATCGGCTACGGCAAGCTGGTGCTATTTAGGATGAGCAGACGATGGAACTAAAAACCGAGAAAATGTTGGCGCAGGTGGAAGATGGTATTGGCTGGGTGACATTCAATAGCCCTGAGCGCCGTAACGCGATCTCTCTTGAAATGTGGGAGGGCCTCGCGACTATTCTGGAAGCCTTTCAGCATGATGACCAAGTAAGGGTCGTGGTGATGAAGGGCGCTGGTGACAAAGCTTTTGTGTCAGGTGCAGATATTTCGGAGTTTGATTCGAAACGTGGCAGCGCCGCGCAAAAAGAGTCCTACGGTAAGGTTGCAGCCAGTGCTAACCGGTGGTTGGTTAAATTGGACAAGCCGCTGATTGCAATGATCCAGGGTTTTTGCATCGGTGGCGGCCTTGCGACGGCACTAAGCGCAGATGTTCGCTTCGCGACGCCGGACTCAACCTTTGGTATACCGGCTGCGAAGCTGGGTCTTGGTTACGAGTATGAAGGTCTCAAGCGTCTCACTGAACTGGTTGGTTCATCGCGGGCAAAGGACATTATGTTCTCTGCAAGGTTTATGGCGGCAGATGAGGCCTTCCACATGGGTCTGGTTAATCGGGTTTGTGAAATCGATGAGCTTGAAGGTGCGGTGAGAGATTACGCGGCACTGATCACGGCCAATGCGCCGCTTACGGTCAAGGCAGCGAAGGCGGCTATTAACGAAGCGGTCAAGGACCCTTCGAGCCGGGACCTTGAGTCTATATCAATAATGATCAATGCATGTTTCGACAGTGACGACTACAAAGAAGGACGCGCGGCGTTTAAAGAAAAACGAAAACCAGCATTCAAAGGATGCTAGCTATACTGCGTTCTCAATTGCCCTGATCTAAACTGGTCAGGGCTAGCGTTCGGTAAGGGCTGCTTCCTGGGCTCGCTTCAATGGTTTCAGAATGTAGTCCATGACGGTCTTTTGGCCAGTCATAATATCGACCGTCGCCACCATACCTGGAATAATGGGCAGCGGGTTTTCGATGGTTCCAAGATGGTTCTTGCTGGTTCGAACCCTGATCCGGAAGAAATGCTCGCCGCGTTCATCGGTGATTGAATCAGCACTGATGACTTCAAGTACAGAATCCAGCCCGCCGTAGATCGAAAAATCGTAGGCGGTGAGTTTGACCGTCGCTTTCCCGCCGGGATGAATGAATGCGATATCCGAAGGGCGGATACGGGCTTCAACCAACAACGTATCGTTCGAAGGCACGATCTCAATCAGGTCCATTCCCGGCTGTATGACTGCGCCAATGGTATTAACCAGCACCTGGTTTACGGTTCCATCTACCGGGGATTTGACAGTTGTTCGATTAACCCGGTCTTCCAGGGCCACATTGGATATGTTCAAGCGGCTGAGATCGGTTTTGGCCTCATTCAATTCGGCTTGGGTCGCGCTTCGGAACTGTTGTCTCCTTTCTGCGATCTTCTGGTTGGCCTCGGCCACTGCAGCTTCTGACCCGGGAATGGCGATGCCTGTCTCCTCGAGTTGTCCAAGGGAATCGTTGACTGCCGCCTGCAATCTCAGTAGTTCGACCTGTGAAACCGCGCCGCTTTCAACTAATGGTGCTGTGATCTCAAGTTCTTTTTTTGCCAGTGCTGCGTTGCGGGTCAGTTTGTTCTTTGCGGCCCTCAGTTCTGCCAGACCCTGTTCGTACTGGGTTCGCTGTTGCCTGAGTATACTGAGTGAAGATTCAAGTTCCTGTTGCCGGGACGTATAAAGTAGGATTTCATCGTCAAGTATGCTCTGGTGTTCTTCAGAAAAACCAGGAATTGAAGTGAACGGTATTTCATCAATTTCCGCTTCCAGTCTGGCTACCCTTGCCCGAAGTGTATGAACAGATAGTGTGCCCTCACGAAATGAACTGGCAAATCGTGTGTCGTCCAGCAGCAGCAGTACTTGTCCCGCGTTGACAAAATCGCCTGCACTAATGTTCACCTCTGACAGGATGCCCCCCTCGAGGTTTTGGACAACCTGAATCTGGCCCGATGGAATCACCCTGCCTTCAGCATGGGCGACTTCATCCAGTGTCGCGAAATTTGCCCAGATAATAGCGATGAAGACAAAAGCTGCGGATAGCCAGAGAATCAAGTGACTGGCCAGAGGCAGTGACTCAATTTCTGCGGCATAAGTATCCGGCATAAAGTGGATGTCTGATTTGTATTCCCTCATTGGGGATTTCCTGCAAGCTTTTTCAGCACTTCGTCTCTTGGTCCGTCGGCAATTATTTTGCCGTCATTTAGCACTATCAGTCGATCGACCAGCGAAAGCATCGATGCTTTGTGCGTCACCAGTAGTAGCGTTCGATCCTTTACATACTCGGAGAAGTGCTTCAGGAAAAGTATTTCCGCAGTGTTGTCGATAGAGGCTGTGGGTTCATCCAGAACCAGGATAGACGCGCGATTAATAATGGCTCTCGCGATGGCAATGCCCTGCCGTTGTCCTCCGGAAAGACGTTCACCGCGCTCTCCGACGTCCAGGTCAAACCCCTGGGGATGGGTATTAAGGAAGTCGAGAATACCAGCAACCTTTGTTGCCTCAAGGACAGCCTCATCGGTGGCAAGCGGTGTGCCCAGGACAATGTTCTCTCTGACGGTGCCACTGAAAAGAGAGATGTCCTGTGGAACGTAACTCATGTTCCGGCGCAGATCAGTGGGGTCGATCTGGTTGATATCTGTACCGCTGATAAGTATCGCCCCGGTGCCTGGTTCGTAGTAGTCCATTACCAGTTTTTGGAGAGTTGTTTTGCCAGAGCCAGTCCGACCAATGATGGCAACCTTTTCTCCTTCTGTGATCTTGAATGATACGTTGGAAAGAGCGGGTATCTGTTGGTCCCGATAGTTGAAGGTAACTTCCTTGAATTCAATGTCGCCTTTGATTGATGGACGATGCAGGAAGCTTTTTCCGGCCGGTCGTTCTACCGGCAGTTTCATGATTCTGTCGATGGCATTGAACGCGGCCATTGAATGGTGATATCGAGTCAGTATTCCTGCTACCTGGCCCATTGGCGCCAGGCAGCGACCGGTCAGGATTGTGCAGGCAATAAGACCGCCAACACTGAGGTTGCCGTCGATAATGGCGTACACGCCGACCGCAACGATGGCGATAGTAGAAGCCTGCTGGATGAGTTGCGCCAGGTTAACGATAGACATCGAAAGGAAACGTGAGCGGAGTCCCATTTTTGCGAGCTTTGCGTTGAAGGTCTCCCATCGCTTCTGCATGACGCCTTCGGCGCGTGCTCCTTTTACAGTATCCAGTGAAGATAGAACTTCAATCAGCATCGCGTGCTTGGCAGCGGATTCCCTGAACGTTTCTGTAATGAGGCCGTGCAGTGGCTTTTGTAGTGCGAGACCAGCCAGTATGATCATCGGTATCGCCACCAGTGGAACCATCGCAAGAACCCCGCCGACCAAATAGATCAGGAGTATAAATAGGATCACAAAGGGGAGGTCAATCAGTGCAGTCAGCGTGGTCGATGTAAAAAATTCTCTGAAACTATCAAATTCCTGAAGGTTGTTGGCAAATGAGCCAACCCGGTCCGGCCGGTCGCTCATCTTGATATCCATAACCCTGCTAAAGGTCTGAGCGGACAACGTGATGTCTGCTCGTTTGCTCGCGGCATCGATGAAATATCCGCGCAGTGATTTCATGACAAGGTCGAAGACAAACACAATGGCAATACCGGACGCGAGGACCCAGAGCGTCTCGATAGCATGGTTGGGAACCACCCGGTCATAGACATTCATAATGAATAGAGGCGTGACGAGGGCAAAAAGATTAATTAGGAGCGAGGCAACCAGCACCTCGGCGTACAGGCCGCGAGATTTTCGGATCGTGCTCCAGAACCAGTCTTTGGAAATTCCTTCTACCACC
>Ga0302123_10000787_pt1 | contig 23815 bp, 35 predicted proteins | sample CB21_321_MG_FD_203109 | JGI IMG/M metagenome (GOLD analysis project Ga0302123, IMG submission 203109) | Marine microbial communities from Western Arctic Ocean, Canada - CB21_32.1 | ecosystem: Environmental > Aquatic > Marine > Oceanic | place: Canada: Western Arctic Ocean | collected 2017-09-28 | reverse complement strand
CATGTCCTGATTCATTGAGCGAGATTCGTTAACTGCCATGTCTATATCCTATCAGAAGTTGAGGGAGCGATTTGTACTATTAGGCATATTGGGGAACGGAATAGACTGCTGTGTAGCGGACTGCTGTACCCCAGACTGGCGGGTATGCGAACGTGATGAGGCTATTGACTGTACTGGACCATGCTGTGGCTTCTGCCCAGTACCCAAGCCCTGCTGTGGTCTGGTGCCCTGACCTACTCCCCCGTAAGGGGCACCGGGAATCATGGAACCCAGACCCTGTGCTCCGGGGCCAAGGGCCTTAGGAGCGGCACTGCCGGTAACCGCCTTTGGAGTAGCACTGCCGGGGTTGAGGGCCTTAGGAGGACTGCCAGTGGTGATCTCCTTAGAATCTGCGTCAATCGTGACACCACGGGTGGCGTTCACTGGCGTGGGTGGGGGCCTTCCCTGTTCACCACCGACCCATCCCGATGGTTCAGCGTCTCGTCCGTCTCGTCCGGCTTGTCCGTCTCGTCCGGCTGGTGAGGGGAAGACATTAACCGTGACCGGGTCCTTCTCCTCAGCCGGCTTATCAAAGATACTCCCACCCTTTGGGTACCCTTCGATGGACTGCTTTGCAGCATCGCTGGCCGTGCGGTCAGCAGTTACTCCGGCGCTTCCACCGGAGCCCTTGCCCATGACGTTGCTGCCGCCACTGCCACCACCCTTCTCGTAGGAGCCGGGAAGTAGACCAGTATAGAAAGACTGGCCCTGAGCGGCGATGTTATCTGTGTTTACGTACCTTGCTGCCATCGCTCTACATCCACATCGGTTGCATGGTGTACCGGTCGGAACCGCTGAACGTGTCGTCAACTAGAGAACCATTATGAAGCATTACTGGGGCTCCCGACACCCACGAGCGGTAAGCAGGTACCTCTCGTGACGTATTTAGTACACTCATTATACCATGCTCCATCTTTGTGAAGCCTCGTACCTCGGGGAATAGCACCTGAGGAACGACGGGACGTGTATTCCTGATGGTCTCGGGGTCAGAGATTGCCGACTCCAGAGCGATGTCAACCAAGAACTCCTGACGGGTCTGCCAAGGCTTCTTGTTCTGCCGATACTGCTGCATCGGGAAGGACTGGGCAACGGGGCTCCCACCGGGAGTGATCTGTTCGTTACTCATGTAGCCCGCCGTATCTGCCGTCTCTGTGCGAAAGCCGCTGTGATGACTCTGGTACTATGTTCCCCAGCCAGTCTGGTGCCCTCGGCCCGCTGCTGGCGGTCCTTTCGCATGTCTTCGTCGGTCTCGCCTGCGTCCCACTGATCACGCACGGGCTCATGGATACCGGGGACATACTCGGGGTGCTGCATCCACGCAAACTGGGCTGGGGATACGTTGTAGTACGCCCGTGTGTGCGTTGCGGTTATGTAGTTGCCTCCGACGTTGGAGGTCGCATGGGTGCTCAGATCAGCACGGACGTTGGTTTCTAACTTGCCCTGCTTGACTAGGGCCTGTAGGTCTGTCCGTCGGGGGTGCTTCTCACCGTAACCGGGCGGGATAGGGCTAGGGGCAGGAGCACGTTGTGGCCGGAGTTCTACCTCACTGACTGCCTGACTACGACCCTTGGCGGCGCGGTGTTGACCAATCATGGCTACCCGATTGAGGATGTCTCCCTGATCCTGCTCTATGATTTCTGGAGACCTACGTGCCATTAGGCGATCCAGTCGTCGTTCTCGTCCAGCCCAAGATGCTGGTCCACCTCATCATTAGATCCGGGCTGCATCAGCGCAGCGATGCGGTCGAACTTGATCTCTTTAAGCACGGCTGGGTGATCTGGCGGCAGAGGCGTGGCCTTATAGGGATCTAAAGCCCTAGCGACAGTATCGGGGTGCCTGCCCTCCATCCCACGAGTACGCCCAAGAACCTCTTGAGCGTGTAGGGAGGCTTCCTGCGTAGCACGTCCTCTGCCCCGGCTGCTGTCGGTTAGACCTTGCTGCTTGGCAGCAGTACGGCCACCGTGTACCTCGTGTTCCTGCCCCTTGTGGTGGGAGAGGGAGTTCTTGCGACCGTGTGCCTTAGGCCGTTGTTGTGCGGCCCAACCCTCGGAGTCACCACGGCCTCCGATACGGTAGGCCCCCTCTGCGGCACGACCACGAGCGTCCTCCTCAGAGAAGTTGGGGTTGGAACTCATGGCTATCGTTCCCTCTGCCAGCGGCCTGTCGGGCCTGCGTCAGGGCCTGATAGGGCTGCGAACTCAATGTCCCCCAAGCCACCCTGTGTCCCTCGTTCACCGTACACTCCCTGCATGTACAGGTACTGTCGAAGTCGGGCAGCCTGAACTGGGTCCTTCTCACGAATGTTCTTAGGCCGACGTGGAGTGTCTGCCTTAGTACTATCGTCTGGTTGCTGTCCTCGGTGTGTTTTCATTATCGGTAAAGTGGCATCAGGTGACGGAGGCGAGACTGCCTCTCTGGGTTAATCGGTGTCTGTTCTGATCCCGGCTGATTCCTCCTCAACGCTTCGGCTCCACTTATTTTACCATCATTCGTGAGTCTCTTCGCTTCCGTCCCCACCGGAGCGAACCTCAAACCCTTTGACTCCAACTGGAGACTGGTGAACTTGTTGAACTCATTGGGCCAGATGTAGTCAGTAGGGTTAATACGTTCACCCTTGTGAACACCACGGCTGTACTGCCGCAGGTTCATGCGTTCGATGTGGCCCAGTATCTTGTCGGCCCGCCTGTTGCCCTCCATGTTCCCCAGATAGCCATCTGGGAACTGGGTCTCTACGCCTGTGCGGTAGCCGGAGAGCAGGTAGTCCTTGGAACTACGGAAGTTCGGGGCCGGTCCTAGGGACGCAGTGGTAGCAGCCCCCGGTGGTTCGTTGGGGCTGTTCCAGTTAGCGAATACTGCTGCGTTAGCAGAGGTGCCCTCAGACACTACTTACCTCCGTCACTGGTAAGTTTGCTTATAGCCCCCATAGCGGCCCCGGCGGCAAGACCGAGCAGTGGGAGGCCGTGAGTGCCCTCTTCCTCGTAAGTGTCGTTCTGAGGATCTATGAGGTCCCCCAAGTCGTCCCGGAGCCAACCGTGGGCAGGGTCGTGTTCCTGTATTGACCCATCATCGTAAATGATAGGGTCCGGGATGCCTCCTTCAGCGGACTGCTCCGCTGCCCAAGCGTATGCGACCGGATCAAAGTCACGATGGGCTCGGCCACTGCCCTGTCGGTCGGTATCTGGTCCTATTGGCATTAGAGAGGGTTGTCCTGCTTCCACTGCTCATGGCCGGGGAAGTGCTGTTCGTGATCGGGGTCGGCAGCCTGCTTGGTGTATGTGTTGGAGTGCATGTACCGGTGTACATCGGCCTTTCCCGCTTCCCAATCCTCATGGCCCTTATCACCGGGCTTGGGGCCTCCGGCTTTGGAGAAGTAGTTGTGCATACGGGCCCAGTTCGGCGTCATTTCTATGGCCTCACCGGAGTGTAAGTCATCCTCCAACTGTTGACGGTCGGAGCGGGACACGCCCTGTCGGTCGGTATCAGGTCCTATTGGCATATTAGTTACGCTCTCTCATCGCTTGGCATTACGTACCTGCTACTTGGCTGCCAGTGCCACCAAAGCCACCAGCAGTAGGGGGACTGTTCACATGCCCAGCAATCGTAATATGGCGTGGGCGACCAGTGCCAGCCTTGATCTTTCCACCCGGACCAGAGCGCTCAGACATCAGGCGATTAGGACCACGGTATCCGTGGGGCTTGAGTTCTTCTAGGGCCTGCTTAGGATTCGGTATTATCATACTACTATCTTACCACGGGCTTGAAGAACATGGCGGAGATTTGGTCCCCGTTGTCCCCTATAATGTCATCAAACCCGATGATGTAGGAGACATCCAGACCTCTCGGGGCTACGAATCCTCGGGCGATGGCGCACGCCTTTACCGCCTGATTCACAGCACTTGCGCCGATGGCACGCATCTTGGGGATATGCCCAGCGGATATCGCTCGGGCGAGAATGGAACCGACACTCTGTGGGTTACTGGAACCAGAAACCTTGATTATCGAATCGGTATTGACGCTGCTTGTAGACCTCGCTTCATCGGCCATTTGACTACTCCAATAATATAGAACGGTTGTTACCGTTCTAAGTTTAGGTGTAGTTGGCCTCCTTGAGCAGGCTGACCACGTCACACAACCGCATCACAGCGTAGGTGTCATCTAGGGAGTGCGCTCCCTTTCCGGGGCGCTTCACCACAAGCAGTGGTACTGCGTTATCCAGCCTCTCGGCCTGTTCCACGGTGGCGTCCAGCCAGCCACTGAGGTTAAACTTCTTCTGATTCTTGCACTGGACAGCGACCTCTGCGTCTGTATGTAAGTTGACAATACCGTTGATGTCCCCAGTGTCATGCCCGCCAGACAGGGCCGTCCTGTGGGCCTTGGGGAACCCCTTGGCACACAGGTAGTCCTTTACCAGCGTCTCAAAGGACGTGCCCTTCTGCTTAGACGGGTTGCTCATGCAAGGTAACCATGTGACAAACTGAAGCCCGGACACTTGTTTACGTCAATCGGTTCGATGGTCTCCACAACCCTGAACATCTCGGCTCCGTCGATCAGGGCTTGGAGGTCCGCTTTGGAGTCAAGCATTCCGGGGGTGATCTTGTTCCCGTCAGTAGGTAGTTCAGTCGGTAGGTGTTTCAGGTAGTCAAGAGGACCGGCATTGGCAATGTTCTCCATCGCTACCTGTGTTTCCTTTTCTCTGCTTCTGTCGGTAATGCCCTGAGGGGAGTTTCGCATTATGGCATCACAAATAACTGGTCTGGTGTCCATCACTTCACCCTATCCTCGTCAGAACTGATTTCAGAGTCACACTTGTTACACCGGCCCTCATAGCGACCCAACGCCAAGCCTCCAATGAAGTGACGTTCACAGTACGGGCACTGGTACATGGAGTCCTTGGGGAACTTCATGCACCTGTCCACTGTAGTTTGCGCTCGTTGGGGGTGAGACTGATACGACGGCTCAGTTCACGAGACAGCACTGTGGCGTTACGCTCTCCACGATCAAACACCGTGTCCACCAACTTACGGTAGGCCCGTGACTCGTGGTGACGTTGGTGGTACTCCCTCACCGTTGGGTCGACATCTCGTCGGGCCTTAGCCATCGTCACGGTGTCCCCCTTGCTATCTGCCTCCCACTGCTCCAGCAGTGCCAGCGCCTCGCCATGCCTTAAAGCGCTCAAGGCGTTCTCTTCGATGATCTCTGCGTGAACCAACTCGGACTTGGCGTAGTTGACCCACGACACCATCTCGGCGTACTGGCTCATCAAATCACCGTCGGACAACACGTCCAGTTCCTCCGGCAGGGTCGGCATAGCGTCCCCCGGCTTCCTCGGACTGTCGAACTTCAGATTGAACTTCGCTTGGGCCTTTGACATCATCACTGCTCCAACATACCTTCTTGTACGTGCAGTACTTACACGCTTGGTGGTCCTTCGTCTCTATCCATTCCGGTCGTGGGGGGATTCTACCCTCACCTATGGACCTAAGTCCAGACTTGCAGGTGGCGAGTATATCGCTGACGACCTCGGGCTGGTAGGACACCATAAACTCCTTGATGTCCTGAGAGGCTTTCCACTCGTAAAGGTAGATCATCTTATGAATGCCAGTGCAGTGCATGTAGAGGCTGCCCTGCTTCAGATGGGACAGGAACGGGCGGGTCACCTCACCCCACATCTGGTCAGCAGTGATGGCCTTGGTGGCGTAGCGATTGAACAAGGGGAGGTTCTCGTACCGGAAAGTACCAATACCTACACTCTTAATCTCAATCAGGTAGTCCTCTCCGTTCAGTTCCACATGGCCGTCAGCGTGCCCGATGATGTGGTGGTCGTCATCGTAGATTGGTACTTCTTGGTAGTCCACCTGCTTGGAGTGGCACTCCTCGCACATTGGCTTCCCGTACCACAGATGGTAGCACTCCCGACAGTACCACTGTCCTTGAAGAAGCCCGATGTCCTGAAGCCACCCCTGCCACTTACGATGGATGCGGTTGCCCTCTTCAAAGATGTTGAGGGTCTTGAATGGCTTGGGCTTCTCCGGGTTGGTCTCTTCGTAGCCCATCATCCGGTAGCCAGACTGTCGCACACACCAGTCCCGCTTGCATATTTCGCTGGGGTGGAAGTGCTCGGTGTCCCGAAGTAGGTTCTTAGCGGTGTAATCCTCCAGTAAATGGGGGTGCAGAAGGGACACCAACTTAGCCTTATTCTTCATTGACGCCTTCATGGCCTCAATCTTCCAAGCATCATCAGTCATCGTATATCATCTCCAAGAAGTCGTTTTCCGATAGGACAACATAGGACCGCCCGCCGAGATCAACCTGTAACACAGGAATACGATCCTCCAAAATGGCCGTCCTTGACAGTTTAACCATCTCCTGTGACACTATGGAATATGACTTCTTATCCGTAAACTTGTTCTCTACTAGAAGGTCAATAGTACGAACATCGTTCTTGCGTACCCAACCAGCGCCAGACATGACGTTTCTACTGCCGTTGTACCTCTCCGCAGTGCGCTCCTCCTGCTTCTTAGAGCGCCTGTTGATGTCATTCACTGAGAGTCCCCATTAGTTCTACTCGGAGGGCCTCCTGAGCCCCCAGATCGGCTCTGAGAGCCTCTAGGACTTTCTCCTTGCCCTGCCATTTCTCACCCTTGTAGGAGTAGAACGCACCGGCTCTGGTAATCACCTCGTAGGCGATGGCAATGTTGACCATGTCCTTGACTGTGTCGAAGTCCCCCATGTGGAATCCTCCAGAGTCAGCGAAGTAGAAGTCCACCACGGCCTGCTGCTGCGGTCGATACGTCTTGTTCTTAATGGTACGGCCCTTGATGGTCTGGCCTACGGCGACCTTACCTTCCTTGAGCCACTCGTCCTTCTTCACTTCTACTCGGGTGAAGTAGTGGAAGTTCTTGGCTTTGCCACCGGGAGTGGTTCTGGGGTCCCCCCACATCACCCCAATCTTGTCCCTCCACTGATTGACAATCAACCCTGTGCATCCACGGTCTTCCTCTAGGAGGGAGCGGCGCTGGGCTTTGGCAGACTTACGGAAGAACTTACCGGTGAGGCGGGCACCCAGTCCGACAGTGAACTCATCCATCTGCCGCTCGTACTCGTCGCCGGGAACCAGAGCCGGTAGGGAGTCCAGAACCACGCAGTCCACTGCTCGGTTGTCCTGCGCCCTGATCACAAGGTCGTATGCCTGCTCCATGAGGTTGGTCTCAACCACCCACAGGCGATCTAGGTCCACACCGATTGCCTCGGCGTACTCTGGCACGTACTCCTCTGCTGCCACCCATAAAGCGGTCCAGTTAGGGTCCAGCGCTTGGTTTGCAGCAATGGTCTTGTAGGCAATGGCCGTCTTTCCAGACGACTCGTCTCCTACGATCTCTGACCACTGGTTGACGGGCCAGCCGCCCCCCAACATCAGGTCAAAGGCTAGTACACCAGACGTGATGCGGGGGAGAGCCGCCTGTATCCGGCTCCCCTGTACAACTACTTCGTCGCCTAACTTCTTGTTAACCGCTCGTGCAATCTCTTCTAACGTCTCGTACTTCGTAGTACTCGCCACTTCGTACCCTTCTTGTTGTTACGCTATCCAGTTTGCTTCCATCCCCTGATCATATATGCCATTCCACCCACACTCAAAGCAGCGCGGAGCGGGGGCATTACCGTTGATACCAGCACCTGCCCCCTTAGCCATACGAGAGAACACGTTACCACTCCCGCACTCCGGGCAGGTGTTATTCCCTTCCTTGCGAGCCGCTTCCCCACCCTGCCAGTTGCGTATTGCTTCACCAATAGTCGTCTGGCCGGTGGGATCTGACCTCTGTTCAGTATTGACCGCTGCCGCCTGAGCCATGTACTGGGCTTGCGGAGTGGGTTGGGTCGCCAGAGGGACGCCCTGAGGCGTCGGAGGTGTAAAACGCAAAGTAGGGGTGCTGCCCTCACGGGGAAGGGGTGTGGGGGCTACTGCCTTACCTGCCAGCCGATCAGACCACCAGTCGCTCATGTTACAGGTTCTCCAACGTGATCAGGTCCTCATCCAACAACTTAGAAATAGAGGCTACCAGACATCCTAGTACTGTGTTGTAGGTTGAGTCCTTGATGTGGCGGTGCATCTTGCGGAGTTCCCCCAGTGGTATGTGGTTCAGAGCCATAAAGTCGTCACTATCGGGATTATCCATGTCGAACCCAACACCGATCATCTCGTCGTCGTCCACACCATCAGGCAGCATGTCGTCAGCCACCATGATGTCTGACATCCAATCAGCAGCATCTGACAAAGATTCAACGATTCCCGCCGAAGTCAAGTACGACCAACTGCGGAGGATGTCTCTCTCCTCCTCCTCAAACACGTCCTCAGACGAAGGAAGAATACCAGCGTTAGCCGCTATGGTCTGACCGTCAGGGGGCGACAGCATGTTGTAAAAGTTACGTTTCGCTGAAGCCGTTACTTGGCTGTGTACGTCGCTCACTAGCCCTTAGCCTCATACCAAGTCACACCAGAGTGGGAGGAAACGATCAACGGAACGTCCTTTATGACCTTGAGGTGGCCCATCGCTTCTCTCAGAGCCTCTGCCTTTAAGTCTACATCACCAGTATCGGGGACGTTGACAACCAACTCGTCGTGTACCTGAACAAGCAACTTACCCCCGAAAGCAGTCACCGCTGGGAACGCCTTGATCATGGCCTTCTTGCAGATGTCGGAGGCACTTCCCTGTACCACAGCGTTGACAGCCTGCCTCTCCGCTCTGGACCGTAACTCCTCCTTTGGGGAGTTTATGTCAGTCAATCGACGGCGTCGCCCGGAGATGGTAGTCACAAACCCATCTCGCTGGGCTTGGGCAACAACCTTACGCTTCCACTTGGTCAATCCAGAGAACTGTTCGTAGTACTGGTTGATAACGAACTTAGCCCGTGTCTGGGTAATGCCTGCCGTAGCCGCTAGTTTCGCAGAGCCACCACCGTATGCGGTGAGGAAGTTAGCAGCCTTTCCCAGTTGTCTTTCCTCAGGAGTAACTTCTGCCACAGCCTTATCGAAGACCAATGCCGCAGCACCTGAGTGGATGTCAATCCCTTTAAGGAAGATGTCCATCATGTTGGGGTCCCGGCTGAACATCGCCATGACCCTGAGTTCAATCTGATCGTAGTCAGCCACGATGAGAGTACAGTCAGGGTCTGCCTTGAACAGCCCACGGATGCTGGAGTCACGGGGAATGTTCTGAAGGTTGGGGTTGGAGGAAGAAAGCCGCCCTGTGGCAGTCCTGTGTAGGTGAAAGTTGGGGTGCAGCCTCTCCTTGTTGATCTTCTCCAAGAGACCATCCACGTAGGTGCTTTTCAGTTTCTTGTATTCCGACCACGCTAAGAACAACGGTATTACTGGGTGCTTGGATTCTAGGGCCTTCAGGGACTCATGGTCTACTGATGCCTGACCCTTCTCGGTCTCCTTGTTAGGCTTTAGTCCCAATCCACCGTCGGCCTTCTTATCAAACAGAAACAAGCGCTTGTCTTTAACGGAGTCAGGGTTGAATCCGGGGTAGGTCAGGGCAGTGATCTCTAAGTGAGTCTCCTGCATCTTCCCATCCAGTTCCTCACCCAGTGTCGCCATACCGGAGCGGTTGACGCACATACCATTGTGCTCCATATCCATGAGCACCTCTAGTACCTCTGAGTCCTGTGTGACCACATCCATCAGTTTGTCGATGCCCTTTACAGAGCGGACCAGCCGCTGGTATAACAGCCACGTCCAACGGGCGTCAAGGTGAACGTAATCACAGGCTATTGAGAACGGGGTATGTCCAATAACTGCTCCCACCTTCCCATGTCTCGCATAGGGATCATGTCCGTGGAAGTTGTTGGCTATCAGAGAGGTCAGCCGGAAGGACGGTAGGTTTTCGTCCAGAGTGTGCTGTAGCAGCATGGTGTCATGGAACGGTCCCACCGGTAGTTCTCCGTAGTACTTCGCTATGGTGCGAGCATCGAACTTGACGTTGTGTCCCACCTTGAGAATGGCCGGATCAAAGAACAAAGGTTTCAATGCTGCAAAGACCTCTGTACGGGATAACTGCTCCGGGGGGTCGGAGTACACGGCAGGCTTCAGGTACCTAGCCTTAGCCATAGACCCAGTGCCATCCTTTAGTATCTTTCGGTAGTTCGCTGGAGGTACCGTCTTACCATCCCCCCGCTCCTCCTCCTCTATGATTTCCCCCTTAGGGTGCCCCATAGGTATGGCCCAAGAGTGACCATGCGTAGCAATACCCATCCAGATAACCTCATTCCGATGAGGGTCCAGAGCGATGCTCTTGGTAGTGGCATCCACCTTGGTTGTCCTAGTCCGCTCAATGACGGACTCAGAGGTGGTCTTAAGCCCCAGTACGTGACTACGTACCTGTTGCTCTACGAACTCCTCCAGATCCGGGTGGTGCTCAAGAACCCCTAGAGTCTCCACATCGAAAGCAAAGGCTCCCGCCTGAGTAACGATAGCAACTACCTCGTGGACTTCTGAGAGGGTTAGTAAATAGCGGGGGCCGGGCAGCAAGGAAGGGGAACTACTCCGACCCCCGCTAAACTTGTTAGACGAGTCCAACGTCTTCATTGACGATGGTGACCATCTCAGCGTGAGTAGAGATACGCATGATGTCAGCGTCATACGCCTTTTCTGTGGCCTGTGTCAGAGCCTCTGCGGACAAGGGCTCTACGTTCCACTCTTCCTTCAAGTCCCGCTCCTTGATGAGCAGGTGGTTGTACTGGGTCTGTGGACCAGTACCGTTGCGGCTAACCGCCCAGTAGTGCTTGGACAAGGGTCCCTGACGCTCATCCTCACTGAAGTTGCGAAGGGTGGCAATCACACGAGTGCCTGCCTCATAGGAGCGCAATGCGGGCTCCTCGCCACGAGCCAACACCAGCACGTTAAAGCCGAACAAGGGGCGGGGGCGGTTTCCGGCGTCGCACAGGGGACAGCCATTGCCGTCCATGCCGTCCCTACACACAAAGGACTTCTGACCGGTCCTGCTGACCCAGTGCTGCTTCCACGCTGCGTAGGGCTCGTCCTGTAGGAACTTGATCAGCACAGCGTCTGGTCCAGTCTTTAAGCGAACGGCATAGTTGGAGTCGTCCTGCTTCATACTGTCCACGGCAGCCCAGCCGGAGCGGATCACCTTTCGGACATTCTCAGTTTCAGGTGGTGTGACAGGCTTCTCTGTCACGGTGTATTCAATAGGCATAATCGTCTCTCGTTTCTGTCGTTACACCGGCCACTGCGTGGAGGTGTGTTTCTTAAAGCCAGTCCAATCGGCTTTCTTGTGTTCGTTAAGGCGGTAAGCCTCAACGGCGGTAAGCAGAAAGATTACCTGCTCCCGACTGTAGAGACGGCGACCCTTAGGTTCACCGCCCTGAACCCCTACACCCCTCGGGGCTGGGGTACGATAGTTGGCGTGTGGAATCCACCCGCTGCTTTCCCACTTGCGAATAGTCACAGCCTTGCGGTGCAGCAACTTCGCTAACTCCCCGATGGAATAGAACTCCCTCAGTTCTCCTCCAACCTTGTATCTGGTGAACTTGGCTGCCTCTAACACCTCGTCCATAATCGTCTTTGATTTAGGGCTATCTTCCCGATTCCGTGGGGGGGTACTACCCGGATAATCACTTTCCTCAGAATCTCCATCTTCCAAAAGATCAGCGTGATCACGCTTCATCAAGTGCTGGAAGTATGTATTGGACTTGGTGCTCATACCTTGAAGGCCCACGTCTCTCGCTCTACGTAGAAAGCCTCAATCTCTGATCTGATCTTAGAGTCGTCCCACGCTAGGGCGAGGACCTTGTCCTCACTCAGCCTCTCAATCACTTCACTAACCTCGTCCCACAGCCCAGTGGACTTGGCCCACTCCTCACATGCCGCTGCGTCAAACGACTTACTGACTCGGCGTTCACGTTTGAGTTTGTGGTCCCCCACCTCAAACCAACGGTGCCCATTCTCCCCTTCGTACCCACGTTCGTCCACTAGTTCGATCAGTTTAGACTTTAGTCCATCGGCACGCTTCTTGGAGACATCAGCCATCTCCTTGGCAGCCTTGTATTCCTGCACGAGCCGCAGATTGAATGAGGCATCGTCATACTCGGTCAACTCACTGTCGTCCATCAAACCTCCGATGAGGATAAGAAGTCGGATAACGAGCCCAGTGTTATCTCGTACCGACCTTGGGCGTCATAGCCCTTGTCAATGAAGGCCCTGTTAATCAGGCGCTTCTCTTGTAGCATCTCGTACTGTCGCTCCTCAATGCTCCCACGCATGACAAACGAGGTCACAGTGACGTGGGGGAACTCAGAGGACAGCCTGATGATGCGTGACTCACGTTGATCCAACTTCCCTGCCGACCACGGTAGATCATAACTTATCAGATGGTTAGCCATCGGGAGGTCCACCCCGTAGCCCCCCGCATCCGACGACAGGAACAGGCGGGTGTCAGGGTCGTTGGCGAACTTCTGCTTGGCAACGTCCTTCTCTTGAGAGGACATCCCACCCATGAACACGACACTCCCAACCTTTCCGTGGAAGGCCATTCGCAGGAGTTCAAGGTTCATCCTAAAGAACGAGAAGAGCACTACCTTGTTGTTGGGGTCTTCGTCCAGAATGTTGGTCACATACTCAACAACAGCATCCAACTTAGGTGACCGGGTAGCAGCCTTAACCCAACCCGCATTGACTATTGCGCTAGCGTAAGCACTCCCCTTACCTGCGGACTCGTCATACTGTCTGGCCGAAGTACGAACCAACTCCGGGTTGTCGCAGAGCATCCTAAGGACGGTGAGGCGGGCCATGATTTCCCCTTGGGCCTCCCCTCCAGCAGAGTTGTAATGCCTCCAAAGATCGAAACCTCTACCTGACCTACCGATGGCTTCGTGTATCTTCTTAAGCAGATCACTGGCAATGCTCTTGTATGCCTTAGCCCCGGAGACATCAAAGGGGACCGGCACCAACGTGTTGATAACCTCAGGCAACTGGTCCTGAATGTCCTCACGGGTCTTGCGAATCATTATGTCGGACAGGCTGTCGTGGAGGGTGTTTAGGTTCCGGTACTTCACCGCTTTACCCCATGAATCCCTGACGATGAAGGTCCGATCAAACAGAGCGAATCCCCCAAGGATTGAAGGGTCAACGAACTCCATGATGGAGAACAGTTCCTCGGGTCGATTCTCAATGGGCTGACCTGTGAGGGCGTAGCGGTATGGCACTGTCTTGCCTAGCCTCTTGAGGAATCGTGAGCGCTTCGCAGACGGGGATTTGATCATCGTCGCCTCGTCTATGACCATAGCGTCAATACGAATACGGTCAAGGTAGTTTAGGTCTCGTTGCAGCATCTCCACGTTCACGATCACGTACTTACACGAGATGGCTGCACGCCACAAGGTCTCACGGGCCTTGGGGGCTCCGTCTATGACGATGGCACGGGAGGTTGAGAAGCGGTTAATCTCAGACAACCACTGATACTTTAACGATGACGGTACAACTATCAACGCCCTAGAGATGTCGTCCCGCTCAAACATGGTCTCTAAGGTGGCTATGGTGGTCGGAGTCTTACCGGCTCCCATGACCATGCAGAGCATCATCTGCCCACGGTCACACATGGTCTCGTAGGCTTCTTCTTGGAAGGGGTACAGGGTGCCTGTGAATGCCATCACAACCACCAAGGGAGGGCTGACGCACCGGTCAGGGCCTCTTCTAGTTCATCGTTCGTCATGTCGCCTATGTCTTTTGCGTTCGTGTGTTCATAGCGCAGGAAGTTGATACCACCCCGTGGCCTCGGGCAATCCCGAGCAACCCTCTCGGCAGCACAGATACCTGCTTCGTCGTTATCAAGCGCTATCACTATTGTATCAGCCCAGCGTGACAACAGATTGAGTTGGCAGGTGCTCACATGGGCACCAAACGTACCCAGTCCGTGGGTCAGTGTGCCGGGACGTAGGGACGCCAGTCGTACTACGTCTAGGGGAGACTCCACCAGCACTGCCACCTGTGCCTTGAACCTCTCAATGCCAAACAGAGTGCGTGACTTGGGCACACCTGTCGGAACATTACGAAAGTAGTTCTTGCCCTTGGCCTGCCAACCCCATAGGTCCCCTGACGGGGAGATGATGGGGATGATCCAGTGGCGAGGTTGTGGGTCCCACCTGATACCAAACCTCTGGGCAACCTCAGGGTCTATGCGACGGTACTCCAGTAACTGCTCAGGTACTGACACGAACTTACGAAAGGATGAGAGGTCCACCGATGGTAGGTTCTCCACTGGTTTGGATGTCCCAGCCTTTAAGCGCTCCAACCCGCTACTGATTATGTATTCATTGACGAGCATAGCCTCGTCACTGTCGTCCGTGAGTTGTAGCACCAGTTGGGATAGATTACCTTTGGCTCCGCATGAGTAGCAGATCCATAAGCCTGAATGCAGATTCATGGACCAAGAGGGGCTGCGGTCTTCCTTACCTACGACGAGGTGGTGTACCGGGCAGCGCCCACCCACCTCAGTGTCCCCAACTGTTGTGATAGCAACTCCAAGCCGCTCTAGGACAGCGACTAGTTGATCACCAGTCGCTGTATCCATCTGCCTGCTCCGAATCGTCGTTGTCATCGTCTGCGTCGGTCACTTCTGTGAAGTCCATGTTGTCCCAGTCCCACTTGATTGTGACCTCCCCGTGTGGGGAAGTACGGGAGAGTAGGACTCTCACGATGGACCGGTCCTCGTAGTCGGGGTCTCTCTCCACGGACATGACCGTGTCTGAGTCCTGCACAAACGAGGAGGAATACCCAATGGCGTCGGCTGTCACCCTGCGAGAGGTGCGGCTGCTCAACTTAGATGACAGTACCTGTGTTGTTACAACAATGGGTATCTTGAACTGCTGTGCCACCCTCTTGAGGGAGCGTGTGATGTTGGTCAGAGCCTGTGGGCTACCCTTAGCCTCACCGTTCTCATCGTCCATCATGTAGACCCCGTCCACAAACACTATGCCGGGGTTGTGCTGCTTGATTTTGGCAGCAAGGCTGGAGACCGTTGTCGCTGACGCTATGTCCTCAACCAGTATGAACGGACTACTATTCTTGCGGGTCCTGAGAGCCCGGTCCAGCCTTGAGACCTCAGCGGTGGTAGACATCCCACGAAGCAACCCGGTGTGGGAAACCTTTGACACGTAGGCGTCGTACCTCGCAGCCTGCTCCTCAACGCTCATCTCAAAGGAGACCAGCAGAGGTAGCACCCCCTCAGAGTTTGCCCTCTCGGCCATGACCATAAGCAGCATGGACTTTCCCCGCTTGGCCTCACCAACAAAGGTGATCAACTGCTGTGGCCGTATACCTGATGTGAGCCTATCTAGTCCGGGGAACCCAGTGGAGATACCGATCAGACCATCAGGCCGGTCCCGCATCTCTGCGTACTTAGCCAGACGCTCCTCCCACTGGTCAATGATGTTCACATCTCTGGAGTACGTCGTGTCCCCTGAAACCTCTTGGAGGCCGGAGTTCAGCAGGGCAATGGCATCAGTGACCTTGCCCTCTGTCAAGAGGGGCAGGGCTAGAGTGAGGGTCTCCGTGACGGACTCCCGACGGTAACCGTCGATAACCTCCTTCACCAGTCGGCTCAGGGACTCGTCACTAGCGTTGCCCAGCGTGACCGACGGGTATTCCGTCAGCAGAGCCCTCTCGGTGGGTATCTCGTTATGGTTGTGCCAGAACTCCAGCAACCAACTCCAAATGGATGCGTAAGAGCGAGAGAAGTGCTTGGACTTGACGCCCAAGTCAATGACATCCACCAAACTCCCGTCTGATAGAACCTTGCTGATCAGAAGTTGCTCTGCACTTGCCACTACAGGACCCACTCCTTGTGGGGGGAGGCGACCCTCGCCCTGAGACCCAACAACTTTGCCTGCTCCTCCGTGGCGACATGAATCTTCATGGAGGGACTGTGGAACTTCATCTCTGCCTGAAGATCATAGATATTCTCAAACTGGTAGACCGGAACTGACACACCCTTGCGGGCCAACCAGCGTTCGATTGCGTCTTCCACCCCGTAGGCCAAGCATGTGTATACCTCTACCCCTACACCCCGGCGGTTGACACTGTCCACCAGTGACTTGATTGGCAGTTCGTAGGGTGACCACATACCAATGTACCTGTGCCACTCATGTTGCCTCTTGGCCGTGGCTGCTCTCAACTTCTGGATGTTCTTGGAGGGGGGTCCAGCCAGCACTCCCTCAAACAGGCACGCCTGCTTGATCGGAGCGTCGGACTGTATGTCGTTACGTTCCACTGGCAGCACTTCTATAATCTTCGGTGTGCAGGGTCACGGGAATGCACGCCGCCCGCACTTCTGCATGGAACTTGAGGGTCACATGATCCTTGAGGTTTTCAATGGTGTCGTGACACACCACGATGGTGACTAACTTACGGCTGGTTCTGCTAGTGAACAGGTCAGAGATTTCACGCTTTGCAAAGCCCGTCTGACGAATAGTGTCCACATCATCCAGTACCACCACGTCATACACGGAGCGGATGTAGGGGATCAAGTTACCCTCTTCGTACCCATCTGGCAGTACACCATCGTTCTTTCGCTCGTCATCCATTGCCCGCACGTAATCGTTGGCAGTGATGTACCTACCAGTCTGTCGGTATGACCTGATAGCAACCCGGAGGGCAGCGACCGCCAGATGTGACTTGCCAGAACCGTGCTTACCTGAGAACAGTAGCCCCGTCCCTGATTCCCTGTGCTTGTCGAAGTCCTCCAACCACGAAATCACCCCTGAAGCGTCACCAGAGTAGTTGTGGACACGAGCGTGCTCCATGCTGGAAGGAATCTCAGCCAGACGAGTCCTCTCGTCTTTCGACTGGTTCCTCCAGTACCTAGGACCGTGCCACTCAGTCACGGGCACTCCAAGTGTCACGCCATTTCGATGGCGGGTGGTTCTCCTCAACGGCTGCCCTGTGATCTGGATCGGTGTACGGGCGGATCACATGGACGCACGGGTCGTACTCCTCCCATTCGAGATCCTCCTCCTCAGAGGTGGGAATCCCGTCGTGTGTGCTACAGACCGGTGGGCCACAGAACCCCTGTTCGATCCCGTATGTCATCCAGTGGTCGAAGTTCATCATCACTCAGCCGGAGGCATCTCGTCAACGTACACAATGTCCTCTGTCCCTTCCCTCACACGCTTGAGAAGGGTCTGGCGGTCAGCCAAGAACATCTGCCAAGGTGGCACGTCCTCCACGGAACGGTCCCCACGCTCAAAATCCACAGCAAACAACGTCATCATCTTCTTTAGTTGGAACTCTGTCACGCCCTGCTTGTCCAGCATGTCCTTAAAGTTCTTGCCCAGCGCCTTCGCATTAATCGTTGACTGTATGGACATGGGGGTGTGCATCTCCACCTCGTTGGCGAAGAAGGTGATTAACCGTGGAATACGACCCTTGACCACTGGCTCTTCCTTAGCCTCCGGGTCTTCTCCCAAGGTTGCGAAGTCATCCCAATCCACCGTATCTCCTCCAAACAGTACTGTGTATGTGTTTCCAACATTCAGACTACTGACACAGGTAACCACCCCTTCCGAAAGGAGTACCCTGATAGCCCTCTGTGCGGTACTACGAGAGCACCCCATCCTCTGTCCCAGTCGTTCGTACCCTATCCTCACAGTATTCTTCGTGTTGTCCATCAGGCATACCAACTCTACTAATGCTGCCACTGCTGCAAACTGTCCCCGCAGGCGAGAGCGCACCCACGTAGGGTACCTTCCAAAAGTGTTCACCGCCAGTCGTCCCGTCTGGTACACTTACAAGTACCACCTCGTTGGTGGTGCTCATGTGTAACAAGGCTATGCAAGGGCCGAGGGCTGGATGTAGGATCGCTTCCCACAGCCTTCGGTCCTTCGCCTTATTCTTCCCACACCGTGGCCTGTAGTAAGCCCCACACTTTCAAAAGGGGTACCGACGTAGTGAAGGACCTACCCGTAGGTAGAACACACACCAATGTGGCAAACTGAGACTCGTCCGTCTCCTCGTCCTTATGTACAAACTGTAGAATCCTAGCCTCAGCATCTTCGACAGACATCTCATCTGTCTGAGCATCCTCGGGCAACTCAGAGGCTGGGCTATCTCCCAAAGAGCGCTCCAACTGCTTGCGAACCCCGTCTGGCATAGACTCTAAATCCTCATCCGTTATGGGTGGGATTTCGTCCTTCTGGGTGGGGCTATCAGCCTCGTGCGCTGGGGGGGTAGTAGCCACATCTGTAACCTGTATGGGGGTCATCCCATTGGTCAGGTCCAGCAGCGTGTGTCCTCGGTCGAAGTACTCACACACCAACCCCTCGCTGTGTTCAGGATCTTCCTCCGACCAGAGGATCAGAGCCGTGGCGTCGGGGGGGATGGCATCGAAGTGGAGTTCAGGGGAGGAACTGCCACTCTCCATGACAGCGTCTGCTGCCTCGGCAATGGCTGGGTGGACCGCTGCCTTGTCCTTCGCAAGCAGGGTGAAGTCGTAACCCTCGTCTACGAGGTAGTCGTAGACCTTCCTCAACCCATCCGTGGGTCGGGTGTTCTGGCTGCCGATCCACGGCACGAAGAACATGCTGGGGTGGGGTAGGTCCCCCAGACCAGCCGCCAGAACTTCTGGGGAAACATCCCCCTTACCTGCGATAACATACGTTCCCACTGGATACCTTCCCTACTTGATTGTGCGTCTCATCACCAGATCGCCGGTCAGAGTGAGCAACCTTAGCACACCGTGAACTCCCGCTGCGAGCGTCGCAATGGCGAGGCCCGAGAGGGGTAGTGTGTCAGCCCCGGCGAGTAGGGCTGCCCCGTAGGACAGGACCACTGCCGCAGCAACCTTGACCCAAGGCATGACGGGACGGGGGAGAGCGATCTCAATAAGTTGGACGGCCTTGCAAACCGCCAATGCCCCGATGATGTACGCCATGTACTGCTCCGACTAGCCGCTGACCGAACTGATTATCCCCTCAGTATACACGTTGGCCGTCCACGAGTGGGGATCGAACGCACGTTCGTCTCCGGGCTTGGAATCGAAGGTCACCAAGTGCCCGTGCCCAGCGGTGGTGTGGTAGTTGGATGACGTGAGTTCGGTCGAAATGGTCAACGGAATGTTGTTGGTAATCATCTTGCGAATCGCAGCCTTGTTCTTGTACCTAAACGGGGTGTACAGAGAGACGCTGTTGTTGGTGGTGCCTGACCAGTATTGGTCACTGACCACGCTGCCCCCCGAAACATATGAGTGACCATCCAGCGAAGACCCATCGAAGTATTCCTCATTTGAGAATGGTTGGAAGATCCACTTGTCCAGCGAAACGTGACTGGTGTTCGCCAATGTAATCACGATGACTGGGTAGAGATCCTCCACGCCAGTGTTGATAAACGGATAGGTTGAGGTGTCATCCGATGGCAGTTCCGTCGTGGTGGCATACGCAATAGTGGACACGTTATCCACCAACAATGTGTAGGTAACACCACCCGTTGTGTTGGTCAGTTTGGTGACAACGCTGCTGTCATCTTCGTCAATCACCTGACCAGAAGTATTAACGGTTAGGTTGTTGGCGGTCAGCACATCTGACGACCCGTCATTCACAGCCAAGTCGAACCGGTCGAACCTGCTAGCACTGGACGGGTTGAGATCAACCCTAGTTAGTTTCAGAGTGTAGTCTGAGAGGGTTATGTCAGTACTAGCGTACAGCCTAGCCCTGAACAGCACACCGTTGGTGCTGCCAGTTATGTATACTGCGTTAGCCTCAGCAGCGCCTGAACCAAGGTCAAACCCAGACCGTGTCACAATCTCTGAGGTGGTGTGGGCGCTTTCCGGTTGGTTCAACGACAGTGTCTTGTAGTAGTTGCTACCTGAGTTAGCGTCGCTGGTGTAATACTTGGACTCATCCGGTAGGGAGCCCACCAGTGTGGGCTTCTCCCTGTAGAGCCTAACCTGCGCTGTGGCGCTGGTCATACCGGGGTCGCCAGCGACATTGGAGACCTTTACCCCAACGTAGTACGGGACGCTCCGCTTGATCTGAACAGCCTCTCCGGGGAAGACGTAGACGGTGCCAGCACCACTACCGTCAGTAGTAAAGGTAACACCGTTAGTGGCTGCATCATCCCCGGTGACCACTATGCTCCCAGCAGATTCATCCTTCAGGTAGTTCCACGTTGCAGAGGCCCCCGGTACCCCATTGAACCTTGGGTCCTTGATTAAGTTCATCCTACGGGCGGTCGTGACAAACTTAATACGGTCATACGGAGCCGAAGTGGAGGACCCTGTGGTCTTGAACTGGCGGTAACTAACGTCTGAGTCGGTGACCAGACCAAGCAGCCTCAAGAGGGTGTCTGCCCTGCCTCGTTGACTGTAGTAACCCTTGGAGTCACTTAGTAGTGCCCTGATCTGATGGGGGCGCAACTCTTGGGAGGTGAAGATGCTACCAAGGGTGTTACCCAACTTGTCAATGGAATCGTAATGCACCCGCTGGGCATCCTTGAGGTGCATGATCTCCTCAATCAGCGTTCGATTCTGGTCAGCCTCCCACCCAAACACACCTAGGAACTTCTCCAAGTGACCGGTAGTGTCCAGAGACTTATAGTACGAGGGTACCCGATTCATCATGCTAGCGGAAAGATTATGATGGGTGGGAATCAGAACAGATGCTGTGGCTACCCGCTCCGTGTACACATTCCCAGACGAATCCGTGTACTTGTACAACAAACTATAGTACAGCCAGTTAGAAAGTTGTCCGGTGGGGGTAACCCCGAGGTGGGGGAGGGGGTTAGCCATCAGAGATGACGGTGTGTAGGACCCTAGGTTATTCCCGTCTGTCCAGTACTCCGGGTACCCCACCCATGAGTACCTGATGCGGGCTTCAAGAATGGTCGGTGGTTCCCCGGACGAGGGAGGGGTAGCCGTAGGGGATGACTTGATCCTCCACGGCACCTCCAGCGTCCACTCTTTGGTCTCCGAATCGTAATCCATGACCCGAGCGCTCAATCGGGAAGTGGTGTCCAGAGACTGTGCTACATCACCGGGGACATTACGAAGCCCACCTTCACCACTGGTGGCCCGTAGACCGGGGTCACCAGAGGTGTCTCTAAGGCGTAGGGCCTCGTCAGCCATTAGGCAATACCACCGCTAACCCCAGCGAACGTGATGGTACGGAGCACGGGTAGGGATACGGCAGAGGAGGTTGTAGCAGTGGGTGTGTGGTCGGCCACGGAAGACCCACCGGACGCAGCACCTAGGTTGCTGATGAACACACTCTGTACACCTTCAACCCCTTGAGCAGCAGAGAGGATAGCGCTGAGTCTAATAGGCTTATTGAAGTCAAGGCTTTCCCACGAGAACAGTGCCCTAACGACGGTGTCAATGCCTGACTTCACAACCTCTTGGTAGTGCCCGTCCTTAACGACGACACTGTTGAAGGCTACGTATACGTCAGTAAGACTGATAGTCGTACTGATGGGGGCAACGGTGACTCCAATCATGGACCTGTCTTGCAAGAAGGTAGTCATGTTGGTGTCAATGTCGTCCCCAGCAGCCCCAAAGTTAGGAGACCCGGCAGTAGCATTCAAGTACAGAGTACTAACGGTGAGAGCCTGATTCTGGTAGTCGGGGTACGCCGGAAGAGCAACGTAGTTAACAGTCACTGCCCCAGAGGACACTGTGGACAAGGCAACAGCCTTATTCACCCCAGTGAACCCCAACATCAGGGTCTTGTAGTCAGCCAGTGTTACCGCCCTGTCCTGAACCCGCCTGAGAGCGGGGGCGTTGTTCTTGATGGACGGTATGGATTCTGAGTCCGTGCCCCCTGAAGCCGCCGTGGAGGAGGTAATCGACAGGTACACCTTGGGAACGATCAGAGTTGTGATTGCATTAAGACCAACATTGCCTACGGACCCTTGACCCACCCGGTAGGTGGCCTCAATGGTACTACCAGCGTCAGGCACCTTGCCGTTCACGCCATTCCCTAGCACGATCCGAGTCGTGTCGGTGCTGTCGGTGATGGAAGTGAACACCGGGGCAGTAGACCCCACCTCGTGCATCCGTTGGGTATGCGTGTACGCTGTGGTCCCCACAGTCAGCGTCAACGAGTTTGGAACTATCTTCAGTTCAGATAGTGGGAAGGCCCACCCTGCCTCGCCATTGAAGTTGGAAAAGGTTTCAGACACCCACCTGCCCTCTGCTACTGGAACGACGGAAGACCCACCCGCTGGTATACCCCCACTGGGTACATCGGACGTGGAAGTGAAGTAGACTGCCGCTTTAGCCCCGGCTGCTGGAACCAAGAACATGGTTCCCTTGGGGAAGGCTTCAATAGTCCCTGATGAGTTGGACACAGTAACGGTAGCAGTCGCAGACGTGCGAGAGTTGGGCTGATAACCCATCAGCCGTGCGATGGCCCGAACAGATGACGCCTGTGTGGCCGTGTCCAAGTACGCCTCAGTGTACGCACGGTCAATGTAGTAGTTCTGTACATCTGCCACGTAGGACCAGAGATCAATGAGCATCATGGTGAAGTCAGGCGAAGACGTTGAGGTCCACTCTGGGATAGTGGCTCTAGCACGAACAATCAAATCAGACTTAACCGAAGCGAAGTCTCTACTGGTGTAGTCAATGGGCATTGTTTATTCCTTAGACTTGAGAAAGGCTGTTGATGGCGGAGGGGTTAGCAACAGAGATAGATACAGAGGACGGGGTGGTGGGGTCGCTATTCAACCGGTACTCAACATTGACGTACATCGTTGCTTCAGGGTCACCGGGACCACTCCATGACCCGTCTGAGGAGGAGTCAGTCACCACGATAGACATGGCCCTACTGTTGGACAGGTTTCGATTCAGTAGGTCCAACGTCTCCTCTTCATAGTCAGCCACCAGCAGAGAATCCAAATGCTGGAACAGCAGTCGTCGGGTGGCCGCTCCATAGTACGGAAGCATCACACGCTCATACTTGTTCGTCATAATCACATCAAGGATCTCTTGACGAGCAATAGTATGTGGGTCGTCAGTAGTCTGGAGGGACCCTCCAGAGAACGTGAATGGTATAGCAATAGAAGTACTCAACCTAACCCCTCATCAACCTAGCCCATGTTGCTGGGCCTACGATTCCGTCTACTGTAAGGTTGTGCAACCGTTGGTACCGTCTAACTGCCCTAGTAGTCATTTTACCAAAGATCCCGTCGGGTGTCCCGGCATCTAACCCCAGTTCCCCCAGTTTCCTCTGTAGGACACGCACCGCCTCGTTCCTGCTACCCCTTCGTAGGGGTCGGTCACTGACCGTGGCAGCCAGCCCAGCGATGTACTCAAGGACAGCGTGCCAGTCGATCTGGGGTTCCTTGACCTCCTCTTTGATCACTCGGGCCTTCAGAGCGGGGGCCTCAAACCATTCCGTTGACTTGCGGGGCTGGTGATGCCACCACTCCCCGTCAACGGTAGGGTGCATCCCGTACTCCTTGGCAATGGAGTTGATCTCCCATGTATGTAGGTCGTTATTAATACGGTGGAAGTCACATGCGTAGCACCAACCATCCAGTTGCTGTTGATGCCAACTTCCTAGCCATATGCCCTGTCCATCAAAGCCGATAGGTCCAAAGCGGCGATCAGGATTGGCAGCCAAGTTTCCCTTGCCAGAGAGGTATTTCTTATAGAAGTACGTCTGCTTTGCGTAGGACCGGCAGCCTGAGGAGACGGAGACACGACCACGGATGCGGGGGTCATCGAAGAACGCTTCCAGACGCTTCTTAAAGCGCGGGTGTAGGAGAGAGAGG
>Ga0302123_10000786_pt1 | contig 23880 bp, 21 predicted proteins | sample CB21_321_MG_FD_203109 | JGI IMG/M metagenome (GOLD analysis project Ga0302123, IMG submission 203109) | Marine microbial communities from Western Arctic Ocean, Canada - CB21_32.1 | ecosystem: Environmental > Aquatic > Marine > Oceanic | place: Canada: Western Arctic Ocean | collected 2017-09-28 | reverse complement strand
ACCAACACAGAGGCTGACATGGAAGCTTCTCAATATTATTCACGACTCCGCCACGAGATGGAGACAATACGCCGGCAGTGGCGCTGGGCGAAACTGGTAGAGGGGGTTCTGCTGGCGGCCGCCGGGGTTGTTGCGATCGTTATTGTTCTCGTTGCCGTCGATAATCTTTTCCGCCTCGGCGTGTTTGGCCGGTTTCTGCTGGCCTGTGTCCTTTGGGGTGGACTGGTGGCCGGCCTTCTATTCCTGGTGTTGCGTCGCTGGCTGCAGGACCGGCGCGATGACTTCTTCGCCGCACTGGTTGAGCACCACCATCCAGAGCTGCACAACGGCCTGATCAATGCCCTGCAGCTTGGTCGCGGTGAAGTCGCCGGCTCGTCCACCATCGTCGATGCCATCGTGTCGGACGCTGCAACGGCAACGGCCGATTTGGAAATGAGCGACTGCCTCGATTGGAAGCCCGTGCGCCGTGCCGCGCTGTTGACATGTGCTGCGTTATTGCTGATCGTTCTCTACGCCGTCATTTTTACGCCTCGATTCACCAACAGTCTCGAACGCCTGCTGTTGCCAATAGCCGACATCAAGCCTTACACATCAACCGTTATCGACAGGGGATCCATCCGGCCAGCTGCGGGCAAGCGATTTCCCGAAGGCGCCAGTATCGAGATTGTTGTCGATGTCGGCGGCGACCATCTGCCGGACTCCGCCAGACTCTATCGCAGCCGGAACGGCAAGAACTGGCGACCGCAGCCGATGCAGCTTGCCGCTGATCGGTCACAGGCCGACAAGAAGTCCTTTCATTTCGTGGCGGCGGATGTTGAGGCGGGCTTTCAGTTCTACATAGCTGCCGGGGACGATAATACGGCGCCACAGCGGGTCGAAATCGTCAAACGCCCACGTATAGACAGCCTTCGACTCACCTTCGAGTCCCCGGAATACATCGGTCGCGAACCACAGACGATCGAGAACGCCGGCGGTGAAATGACAGCGCTTCCGGGTACCCGCGTATCGCTTAGGCTAAAGGCGACGAAGTCCCTTGACCAAGCAACGCTTGAAGCAGAATCCGGGCAGGTGATCCGGCTGGCGGGCACCCGGGGCAGCGATGTCTGGGTGGCTTCGTTCGAAATCCTCCAAGCCAGCGGGGCGCGGAGCGCCAACGGCGACACGGACGGGTTCCAGGCACCAACGCGTTATCGTTTCCGCCTGATCGACAGCGACGGTTACGAGAATATGGATCCCATGTGGTATCCGCTCACCCTGATCCGCGACCGACCACCCACCGTCGCGATTGTCATGCCCGGCCGTGACGAACAGGTCGAAGCAGGCAATACACTGCCGCTTGCTGTCGATGCGCGCGACGATTTCGGAGTCGGCGATGTGCGCATTGTGTATCGTGTCAACAATCTCACCACACCCCGCCAGCTTATACGCTTCCCGCGATCTCCGACAATCGACAGTCGCACCGTCCATGAATTTGATTGGAATCTGGAGAGCACCGGCATCGGTGCCGGCGATGTCGTGCAATATTGGGCAACGGTCACCGATCGCAACGACCAAACCGGTCCCGGAACTGGCGAATCCCGACGGTATTCGATTTTTGTCGTCACCCCGGAACAGGAGCTCGCCAAGCTGCAGATGCAGCTCGACGACTATGCCGCCGTACTCGAGGAACTAATCCGGCTGCAGCGCTCGAATCGTGCCCAGACAGCATCCGGCATCGGTTTCGAAACACTGCTGCTGCGGCAGATCAAAATCCGCACGAACACCGCCGTGCTCGCCCGCGCGATGAAAAAGGGCAAGTTGCCGGTGGCCACCATGATCGAAGCACTGGACGAGCTGTATGCCGGGCTTATGGCCGACGCTATCAGGCTGTTGGAAACCGGCAAGGCCACGAAGGATGATGCTCGTGCCGCCATGCTGCGCAACAACTCACTGCCGGTCCAGGACGAAATAATTTCCGTGCTCGAAGACATGCTGCGACGTCTCCAACGCAACGACAAGGCGCGCCGGTCGCTGCGCCGTATCCGTGACAAAGACGAGCCGGCACACAAGGAACTGTCGGAAGCCCTGGCGAAACTGTTGCTCGACCTCAACCGCCTCACCATCGATGAGACCGAGATGGCCTCGAAAATGGAAAAGATGCCGAAAAAGCCTGTCGATGAGTTCAATGACGAGGAACTCAAGGATCTCGAGCAGTTCGAAGAGTTCCGCCGCCGCTGGTCAAAATGGCAAAAGGGCACGGTCGAGGAGCTGGCGAAATTACCCACCGGCTTCGTCGATGACTTCGGTCTGCGCGAAGACATCAATACCGTCTTCGAGGAGATCGAGCCAAAACCCCGGAAGGCAACCGTCAAGCTGGATATTCCAGTCGAGGAAATGGTTGTCAGCGGAGCCACTACGATGAGGGAGGACCTTGAAGTGTGGTTGCTCGATGAACCGGACTACTTCAAGTGGAATATCGAGGATCCCTTGGGCAACAAGCCGATGAACTTCGATGAGATGCCGCTGCCGGATGTGCTCGAGGACCTGATCGGCGAGTTGCTGCAGGAGGAAGAGGAATTCGATGAAGAAGCCGATGACGCGACGTCCGCCTGGGGTGAGAACCTGGACCAGGCCGGTTGGGGTGTCATGGACGGACCGCAAAGCAATTTCTCCGCCAAGGGTAAGACGGGCAACGACCTGCCGAACACCAACGAGCAGTCCGGTCGTTCCGGCGATGGACGGCGCGGCAAGGCATCCGGTCAGATGGTCGGCGCGATCGCCCGCGGACTTGAGGGCCGCAAGACGCCGGCACGTCTCAACAAAGAGCGCTACGAGGAAGGAAAGCTCGAGCAGGAGGGAAAACTCGACCCCAACGGCTCGACCGGAGGTGGCAAAAAGGCAGGCAGCGGCAAGAAGGGTCTGCAAGGCGGGACGCCTCCAGATTTTGTGCGTGACTTGGAGCGACTCAGTGCCAAGCAGACGGGCACGCGCGAAAAGGCCGAGAGGATTGCCAAGGAACTTGATACGGCGAGTGTCAGCGGCCGGCGGCTTGGCAATGCCATAGAACTGATGAAATCAGTCGAAACAGATTTGCGCGACCTGCGCTACGAAGATGCTTCACGCAAGCGAAAAATCGCTATTGGCCAGTTGAAAGCAGCAGCAGCCGGCCTTGACGAAACCACGGCGCTGAGCCTGCATCAAGCCCGCGAGTTACCGGCAAAGCTGCGCGACGAACTGCTGCAGTCCAACGATGATGGTTACCCTCAAGGCTACGAGTCATTGCTCGAGGAGTACTACCGCACCTTAGCCCGGGAAGACGATAGATGAGATTAAGATTTCTGATTCGCCTGTTCACAGGAGGCACGGTCATTTTCGACCGCCCCGGCAACAGATCAATGCCGGGCCTGTTCTTTCACTCTGCCCAGCAGTCCGCAGCACACAGAAACATGACAATTTAAGTGCTGGGATTTGACCGCCATATCCACATGATGAATAATTATCTGATTGCCTGCGTGCTTCTGCTGTCGGTCGACACGTATGCGGTTCCCTGGCACCTGGACGCATGGCAGGCGAGGGCGGTCGTCGAGATCAGTCGGCCGGTCGGCGGCGACGTTCAGACCGCCGCTGTCAAAGTGATGTGTCAGGGGCGCGCCCAAGCCGATGGCCGTGACTACCGTGTACTCGATCGTAACGGAGAGATGGTTCCCTTTGAACTCACGTTTCACGATGCTGCTCACTATTCATTGATCGCCTTTCGCGCCGCTGCTGCCGCCGCGGGACAGAGGTATTTTGTCTATTTCGATAACCCCGATGCGCAGCAAGACAACTGGAAGGTTGTCCGTGACCCGACACCAGGCAGTGGGGCACCAACCGGGAACTGGATCCCACAGTCAGGATTTGTCTTCAGCACGATCCAGCGGCCCGAAGGCGCCAATCCCGGGACCGTCGAAGAGTTGCGAACAATGGTGGCGGCCAGTACGGAAAAGTATGGCGCCCGGTATCAACGCCGCATTGCCGATGCGCGCAATCCATTTGGTTCCTCCAACTATTACATAAGTGTGTATCGCGGCTGGATCGACATCCCGCAAACCGGTGTCTATGCCTTCTGCACCGCCTCCAACGAGGCGTCGTTTTCGTTCATCGATGGAAAGGACCTGGCGCACTGGCCGGGACGACATGCCGCTGAAAAGGGCATGCGCGGCGAGTTCAGCAAGACGGTCGAACTTACGGCTGGCCGCCATTACCTCGAGTACTATCACGAGGAGGTGTTGCTCAAACAGCTTGCCTTCCTCGGCTGGTGTCCGCCCGGCACACGCAAGGGGCAGTTTTTGCCGGTTCCTGAATCACTGTACACAGTCCCGCATGCGGCAGCCGTAACGCGTTATGAATCGCCCACGTCTGCACTGCTGCATTTCGAACCGACGATCATTGATTCGATCTGGCCGCAACAGCGCAGCGAGGGGCAGTACACGCGCGTTCGTTTCGAGGTCGGTCATCCCGGTGCGTTTCCCGACAATACGACATTTCACTGGGCTTTTGGCGACGGGCATACGACCGCCGGTGCGTCCGTGCAACACGTTTTCACCAGTCTCGGGAACTATAATATCCAGTTGAGTGCCGGGGATGCGAAGGTTTCATGGCTACTTCCGGTTTACGAGATTCAGGATGTTTCGGACGAAATCACCCAGGGGCGCCCGTCTGACTATGCCGCCATCGTCGAGACGTACGACCCGAATCAGTTGCAGCCTCAAGCCCTGAGCGAGATGACGCATCTCTTCGCCGAAAGTGAGCGACCTCGTGACGCCCAGCGTATAGGGCGAATTTTCATTGATCGCTTCGGAGACAGTCACAGCGAAACAGCGGCGCGCATCAATAGACTGATCGCACTTTGTGCGTTGGAACTTGGAAATGAAGGCATCGACGATGCCATTGCCGCGTTCCAGGCATCGATCCTCGTGGAGACACCGGCAGCCGAGAGAATGGATTCGATTGCACAGCTCATCTGGCTGATGGGCGTCAAACGCGGGCAACCCGAGACGACGGAGGCCCTACTGAGGCAGATCGAGACGATCGCCCAAACATCGGTTGTCGATGACCAGGCGCGAGCGGCCTACCGCCGTGGCATCAACGCTGCCGGCGACACGGCAATCTGGCATGGTGACCGGACCACGGCCCGCGGTTTTTACAAACGTGTGGAACTTCTGCGCGGCCATCATATTCCCTCACAGGTACGGGCTGCCCGGATCGGCGCCTATCCGAATGCCATCCGTGAATTCCTTGCCGCCGGGAACTATGGTGCGGCGCTGGAGATCGTTAATGAATGGGAAGAGAAGTTCGCCAGCGACAAAATTAAAGGGCACACGTTCTTCTGGCGCGGCACGATCCTTGCCAGGCGGCAACAGCATCAGGACGCCGCCCGGTACCTGGCCCGTGCCATTGGGTTGGCGACCGGCGCCTCATTTGAATCGGAAGCGCGCTGGCAACTCGCCATAGCCCTCGAGCAGCTCGGCCGGCATAAAAAATCGCAGATTGAATTGGCAAAGCTCCTGGCAATCGGCATGAATGACGACTTCACCGACATGGCACGTGAGAAACTGAAGGAACAACAGTGATGGAAGAGGCTTCAGATGTCAGGTTTGAGGTGTCTTTTCGAATTAAGTGGCTTGCCTGCCATTTGTATTTTTCCACTCGCAACTTGCTACCCGCTGACACATCCGCCTGGAACCTGAGTTGAAATTCTTCGTCGCAATCCTGTTTATTTTTGTTGCTGGACAAGTAGCAGCGATCCTTATCCACCCGTCCACGCATCCTTGGGGCCGTTACGCACCAGGAAGTTGGCAGACCGTTCGGGTGACGACGGCGACGACCGGGCGCGACGGCAATACGGTCGTCCGCATTGTCGACATCACCACACGACTTGAGCGCGTCGACGAGGATGGCTACGTTGTCACCCGCGAGATCCGAGAAGGTGAGGACGTGCAGCGAAAAGAGCCGGCTAAGTACGCCTGGGACGGTACGCTTTTCGAGAAGATAACAGCGGAAAAATACAGCCTGAGTGAGTATCACATAGAAGACAAGACATTCACCTGCCAGACACATCAGTTGACCACGAAAGCCGGTGCCGACGTCAAGATCAAGGCTTGGTACAGTCCCGACCAGTCACCGTATTTTCTCAAGCATCTGCAGAAGGTGAGGGGAAGCCGTCGCGAGACAATCGTCACCGAGGTGACCCGGCTGGCGATCGAGAAGAAAGTTGCCGACGAGAACTTCATCTGCTGGGAAAGTGAAACGATCGCCTCGGCGCCGAAACGCAAAGCTTATACCACTGCCTACAGCACTATGCTCGTACCCGGCGGTGAGATCCTGGCGGAGACCGAGATCTTCGATAACGAAAAAGGCGTGCTGCAACAGGTGCGGAAGGAATTGATCGCCTGGGAAGCTGTCCGACCGGCCGGGACCAAGGTGGCCGATGTCCCGAATCGTGAGAACCTGCTGCCCAACGGGGATTTCGAGAATGGCAACGTCACGCCCGACAACTGGCAGACGATTGACGGGCTCTCGACGTTCTGGGTTCCCGATCCGGACGGCGAACGAGGCATGGTCCTCAAAGTCGACACAGATGTAATGCAGTCACAGGCTTACGGATGGTGGGTGAAACTTGCCGCCGGCGCCTCGCCGCTCGATGCCCCTGCGAAACAACCGACTGTCGAGCCGAAATACGACACCCTTGCCGGACTTGACGGGGTGTGGTTCTGGAGTGACCCCATAGCGATTGAGCTCGGCCAGCGCTATTGGCTCACTGTCGAGACAAAGGGCAATGTCGCGATGTTCATCTGGCTGGTCGGCTATTCTGAAAAGCCGTCCACCTCGTTCGCTGACGAGGCCGGGGCGGTGCGCGAATACATCGCCAATGCCAAAGGCGAACCCGGTGGGATTGGAACGGTGCCCTCGAAGATGACCGACAAGAAAGGATTCTTTCATCGTTATGTGTGGCGCGGGCGTATGGACGCCGGAGGGGCAGGTGGGTGGCAAGTGTTCTCGCGAAATAAAAAACCCTTCGGCCCAACACGTTTCACGCCGAACGTCAAGTATGTCCGGGTCATGCTCTATCCTTATTGGCCACCTGGCCAGATCTATATCGATAATGTCCGACTCCTCGAGTACGATCCCGATGTGCACGGCCAGTAAATTCAGGTTTTCACAATCACGCTTATCCGTAGCAAGCGGTGATTCCCCAGCTCCCGATGAGAACGTTCAACGACGCCCGGCCAGATGGTTTTTCGTTCAAGCGCCACTTGGTGAATAGCGCATTGCTTACCGGTCACCCCCGGCTTACCATATGAAAATGAAAGAATTTTTACGGACATGGCACAGCAAAAGAAAATAATATTGCCGGAAGACGATGAGGCCTTGCTGCGGCAATGCCAGTTCACTGCGACCCGGTCGAGCGGGCCGGGCGGTCAGCACGTCAATACGACCGATTCTGCGGTACGTCTCGAACATCTGCCGTCCGGACTGATCGTCAACAGCCAGAGGCATCGCAGCCAGGTGATGAATCGCCGGGACTGTATCGACAAACTGCGGACAGTCGTGGCGCGCTTGAACTATCGCAAACCGAAGCGGACGCCGACACGCGTGTCGCGGGCAGCGCTGGGGCGGCGGCGGACGGCAAGGGAAAAAAAGTCGAAAAAGAAATCACAGCGTCGTCCGCCATCGGCAGATGAGTGAGTTCGATTGCGTGTTTTGAAAAGCCGAACGACGAGCCAACACCGGGGCACTGTTTTGTCAGAGGCCTTACTGCTGTGCTATCAGCTCGGTCAATTCAAACTCAACCTCTTGTACTTAACTCGCGGGCTTTGGCAGACCACACACTGCGAAGTTGCTGAGCGGCATGGGTATCTGTCCGGACGGCATATCCTCCCCGACCGTAAAACTCCACTCGCGAAAGGCCTACTTGTCAACATGCAGCTTTTACTGAATCGGGTTGCCCGGGGGCGGCAGTGCAATGATCACTCGTCATACAGGTCGCTGACGTCACGCGGCTGCCTCGGGCGCAGGCCTTGCTTGGCTCCCGGCCCCCTCGCAGCCTGAATGCTGCGGTTGCCCCGGCCAGTGTTGCCCTGGTCTTCATCACCCCATTCATCTTCCCATTCGCCGTCGCGATTGTCGTCGTTCTGCTGCTCTTCACCGCCACTGGACGAACCATCCTTCATTTCCTGCAGAAGGAATTGGCGAACCATGACCAGCATCGAAGTGTTACTCGTCAATGCGACATCGCTTTCAAGTACCCACTGGTTTAGGCTGTCCACGATGTAACCGTTGTCGGCGTAGATCTCCTCTTTGATTCCATTGCGCAGCTCGGCGGCCATCTTTTTTAGTTTTTTCTGGTAGCGGTTGCGCAGGACTGCTTCCGCCGGCACCCATCGGCGCATACGGCGCGAGTAGACATAGCCGAATTTCGGCCATGTCTGGTTGGCGAACAATCGGCGCTGTCCTTCACGGAACTCCTTCTTGGCCAAATCGAAGTTGCGGGTCTGGATGGCTGTGTACTTACGGACCGCCTCCTCGTGGTCTTCGCGGTAGAATTTCGGCCGGGTCACCTCGGTGAGGTCCTGACGGGCGTAGTAGATATCGCCCAATTTTATACGATCATTGGTGATCGCGTCGAGGTATCCCTCAATCCTGCGCCACTCGCCTCGCTGGATGCCGTCCATAGAGACGAAATCGCCAACCTTGAACATACGGTATTTTTCACTGGCCGCCTGGGCAATCTCGTCGTAGCGGGATGACGGAAAATTCGCCTCGATAGCAGCCTCGACTTTCTTTTCAATCATCTTGTCGACCTGATCGGCCAGCAGTTGTGGCGCTCGCACCGGCATGGAAAGATTGATTTCGGCGGCAACGTCTTTTATTTCGATCTTGGCCAACGCCTGCCTGATGGTCCGCAGCTCTATTTCATAGTCGTACCGCGACAGGTCATCGATACCTTCGACAGCGGCAACAGACAGGGCAAACAAACATCCTGTGAGAATGCTGAGAATTGTTCTCAAGTTATGTTCTCGGTGTGGCTTTATTGATTCATGGCAACAATGCGCACTGCGCATGTGGTAATAATGCCCCGTGAAGCGTGGTCCTTCAACCGCAAATCTGGATTATTCACGCTGATTCTGCACCGATCAGCTACCCAGCGGGAAGGGCAGTTTGCTGAACTCGCCGCCACACAGGCGAGATAGGATGCTACCGATCCGGTGAATGGTCTGCAGCCGCCCTTCGAGCATGGCCGAGAGAAACAGCTGGCAGAGGATGGTCAGCCAGATGTCACGATCGGCGCACGGATGCAGCTTGTCGTCGCGGTTCAAACGTGTCACCCGCCAGCTTTCTGCGGGTTCGACAAGATCGCAGGTCTGCTCGTCGTACAGGCAATGTTTTCCCTTGAATAGCACGATCAAGGCATTCCACCCGTACATTTCGCCCAGATGCTTGGCGATGACACTGAGCAGGATGGGTGCCCCGACATGCTGGGCCAGGACGTCCTCGAGCAGATAAAGGTCGGCGCCTAGAATATCTTCGCCCGTGAAGGTGAAGGTCTCGTTGTGCATGAAAGTCGCCATGCCGACTGTTGAAATTGGACTGGGCACACGCGCCGCCAGTTCCTCGATCATGCGATTGAGATTGCGCAGATTTATCTGCGGATTGTACTGGCGATTAATGCGCAGGATGCCATCCCAGATCGTCGGCTTGCCATCAACCACTTCATTGATCAGCAAGGTGCGTTCTCGCCGCAGTTTGACGATGTTTCCGAGTTGATGGATGCGGCCACGCAGGACAGGATTCGCCGCCTCCTGGAACTCGGCGATCAACCGGTCAACATCTCCGTCGAGTGTCAGCAATTGCTGCATCGCCATCGAAGAAACATGACGGTCTTCGTCTTCGAGCAGGTTGATCAGCGCCTGTATATGTTTAGGGCTCTTCGGTTTCATCATGGAATCGACGTTCCCTACTGAAAGTTCTGAAGTGCTGCATCACATGGCTAATATACTGCCGCGTTGACGAGAAGGGAATTGTATCAATGATTTTTTTTTCACCGGCAGCGTCCGCCCATTCCTGCGCCCGGCTCGGGCCGGCATTGTAGTAGGCAAGGCTCAGCGTGAGCACCTCGTCATGTCCCTGCCACTTGCGGTAGCCCTGGGCCAGGTACCAGGTGCCGATCTCGACATTGAGTTTTGGACGAAACAACGAACCAGGTGAGCCAAAGCTTTTACCAGTACCCCGTTCCCAGTCCTTCGCGGCGCCTTCGGTAATCTGCATGAGACCATACTCTCCAGCCTTGCCGCGAGCATTCGCATTGAAATTGCTTTCCTGGAAAATGACGGCCTTGACCAGGCTCGGATCCATGTTGTGCCGATCCGCCGTCTGCTCAATCAGCGAGTTGTAACGCTTCGATCCAGCGTCGTTCCGTTGCGACCACCAGCGCCATCCAAACGTCGCAGCCACTGTCAGAACAACCAGAATAAAAAGACTGGCCAGCCCTGTCATCGAGCGCTTCTTGCATCGGATCAGTGTTACGGAACTGGTCAAATGAACCCCGTCATCAGATTGTTATTCCCCACTCGGCATCGTTTTTCGTCATCAAGGCGATTAAGAGGAGCGCTCAGAGGTAAAACACGAACACGCCTTTTTTCTGCCTTCTTACACCAGCAACATGCAATCGCCGTAGCTGTAAAATTTCATGCGCTCGGCAATCGCCCGCTGATAGGCGGCCAGCACGTGTTCGCGTCTGGCGAATGTAGACACCAGCATCAGCAAAGTCGAACGCGGCAGATGAAAATTCGTCAGCAGCACGTCGACCGAACGCGGCTTGTACGGCGGATACAAAAAAATTCCAGTTGTCCCCGTAGCCGGCTGCGTGCCCCCGTCATCTGTCGTACAGGTCTCCAGTACGCGAACACTGGTTGTACCCACAGCAATCACCCTGCCGCCGGCGGTTCGACGCTGATTGATGCAGGCTGCCGCCTCGGTGCCTAGCCTGTACTGCTCGGTGTGCATCACATGATCCTCGAGCCGTTCCACCGCAACGGGCTGAAAAGTGCCGACCCCGACGTGCAGAGTCAGGCGTATGATCGCAACTCCCATCGCCTCGATCTGCTTTAGCATCTCCTCGTCGAAATGAAGCCCGGCTGTCGGCGCCGCCACTGCCCCCGGCGCGGCGTTGTACACCGTCTGGTACCGTGTTGCATCGGCGGCGTCATCGGAACGCCGGATGTACGGCGGCAGTGGCATGTGTCCACATCTTTGCAACAGCTCGAAAACTGCTGTCGTGGAGAAAGTGATCTCGAAAGTGCCTGCAGGATTACGCCCGGTGACTTCGAACTCTGCATCGCTGCCGGTAATCGCGACGCGGCTACCAAGAGGCAGGCGCCGACCGGGTTTGAGCATCGCCTGCCAGACACCGTCACGGACAGGTGTGGTGAGAAGCGCTTCGACGGCACCTCCAGTTGGAACTTTCGTTCCAAAAATGCGTGCCAGGATGACCCGGGTGTCGTTGAGAACCAGGCAGTCGGTCGGATGCAGGTACTCTGCAAACTCCGCAAACTTTCGAACCTCGCAATCGCCGGTTGTCCGCGACATCACGAGCATGCGCGAAGCACGCCGTTCAGGCGCCGGCACCTGGGCGATCAACTCTTCAGGCAGATCATAGTCGAAATCCGAAACATTCATATCAGGCGGCAGGTGGCCATCCTCCGCCCCAAGGCGTGGTGCTGAAAGCAGGAGGCGAGTGGTAAATGGCTGATTTTATGAACACTGTTCACTGACACTCTTCACCGATACCTTGCTTACCTGTTCTGCATTGCCTTGCGCATTTCTATCTGCGCCTCGCGTTTTTTGACGGTCTCACGCTTGTCGCCTTTACTCTTTCCCCGGCAGATGCCGAGTTTGACCTTTACCTTGCCGCGTTTCAGATAAAGCGACAGCGGTACAGCAGTGAGGCCTTGGGCATCGAGTTGTTGCTTGATCTTGCGGAGCTCAGAGCGGTGTACCAACAGTTTCCGTCGTCGTCGTGGATCATGGTTGAAGCGGTTGCCGTGGACGAATTCGTCGATGTGTACATTGTACATCCACAACTCGCCGCCTTCGACGCGGGCGTACGCATCCGCCATGCTGATATTGTGGGACCGACAGGACTTGACCTCTGTGCCGACCAGCGCGATACCGGTCTCGTAGGTCTCGAGCACATGAAAGTCGTACCGCGCCTTACGATTGCGAATCAGTTCGTTGGTCCCTGCCGTTGCCACGTTCTATTTCCAGTTAGAAAGTCAGCCACAAGTAATTTGATTTGTTCTTTCAGCCGAAACCTACGGGCAGATGACCATCTTGGTCGCCTGCATTTCTTCGCGGCCGAGCTTCGTCATGATATCGGGCGTTTCTTCTAAAGTACAACGCCCGGTGATCAGCGGGGACAAATCGATGTTGCCTTGATTGATTAAATCAACGGCATCGGCGAAGTCCGCACAGGAGAAGCCATAGGAGCCGCGGATGATCGTTTCGCGCCAGGTAACCAACTGCATTGGCAACGTAAACTCCTGGTCGAGATTGCCGATGACGACCAGCGTGCCGCCGGTCCCCAACAAGTCAAACGCAGAGCGCACCGTGGGGCCGCGTCCGACCGCTTCGAAGGCACCGTTCGCGGTCGGACGCCCAGCGATCTCCTGCATCACCTCGGCCGCGTCGTCGGTCTTGATGTTGATCGGGTGCGCGCCGAAGGAAGCGACGAGTTGGAGCTTGTCCGGAATCATGTCGAGAACGAAAACATTCCGGACGCCGTGCGCCTTCAGCGCAATTGTCAAACCGGTGCCAATCATGCCGCCACCGACAATGGCAACGACGTCGCTGGGCTTGGGGTCCATTAACTTCATCGCGTGCATGCCGACACCGATCGGTTCGGCAAGCAGACCAATGGCCGGATCGACCCCCCGCGCCAGCTTGTACAAACCGCCGGCGGGATAGGTCATGTACTCTGCCATGGCGCCGTGGTCGTCCAGATTGACGCCGATGATCTCCTTCGTTTCGCAGAGTTGCTCGCGGCCGTCAGCACAAAACTCGCAGTCGTTGCACGGCACACTGGGGAATACCGCGACGGAATCGCCCACCTGGAATCCGGTGACATCGTCACCAAGTTCGATGATGCGACCGCAAGTTTCATGGCCCATGATCATGCCGGGCCGGCGCCGGCCACTTTCGCCGGTGAACCCGTGGACGTCGCTGCCGCAGATACCGACCGTTTCGATTTTGAGCAGGACTTCACCGGCAACCGGTGTCGGGTCCGGCACGACTTCCAGAGACATGTCCCAGGGGCCGTTGTATACCAGAGTTTTCATAGACTTCACTGATTGTTGATTAGACGCTTGGAGGAGGGCTATCGAAACATACCCCTGCGACCGGGGATGTCGAACCTGCAAAAGCCGCAAGAGGAGAGACCGATAACCGACTGAAGACCAGAACGCCTGCTTCGTGGCAACGTCGTAACTGCCGGGCAGCTGCCATTATAGATCCGAGCGCGCCGACGGGAGTGGATAGACACAGCAGTTGGCAAACGAACACCCTCGGCGTCATTACATTGGCCAGACCGACCGTCAACCGTCCATGCGTATACCACGCAAGCAGTGACAAGAGCTAGCGACAAATCCACTCCCTGCAATAAAACAGTTCGCGAGATACCAAAACACCTTCACGTGCATCTGCGCATTGCGATTATTCGTCTGCAGGCGGATCAACCAGGTGGATTGCACCGGCAGTCTTATAATCGGCGTTACCGGACCATTGGGTTTCATCGTCGTACAACGCGCCGTGGAGTTTGGCATCAAGGAGTTTGGCACCGTTCAGATTGGCACCGCGGAGGTCGGCATCGACAAGGTCAGCCCCGTGAAGGTTGGCACCGCGGAGGTCGGCATCTCTGAGGTTGGCACCAAGGAGGTCGGCACCGCGGAGATTGGCACTACGGACGTCGGCACCGTGGAGGTTGGCGCCGAGGAAGTCGACCGCGCGAAGGTGGGCACGTTGGAAGTCGGCATCGCTGAGATCGGCACCGCTGAGATTGGCGTCGAGGAGGTCGGCATCGATGAGGTCGGCACCACGGACGTCGGCACCACTGAGGTTGGCACCCCGGAGATTGACACCGCCCAGATTGGCGCCGATCAGATTGGCACCGCTGAGATTGGCACCGCTCAAATTGGCGTTGATGAGGTTGGTACGGCTGAGATTGGCACCGCGGAGGTCAGGTTCGGAATCAATTTCCTCAACACCGGGAAATCCCAAAAGGGTATCCTTCCAAAGTTTGTCTGTCAGCAAAGCGGCCTTAACCTTCTGAAGCCGTTTCTTGCCTTCATCAGTTTCCCAGCGCGCCTTGAGTTCTTCGATTGTCGATCGCATGTCTATTCCTCGCCGGTAGCGGCGCCCACATGCCGACGCCATGCTCTACGCACAATCCGACCTGTATCAGTGGTGGTTGTCAACTATTCTCACAGAAAGTAATACTCGTCTCGTGTCGCCTCCATAGCGGCAGTGCGGTACCAGAAAAAGTGATCGTAGTGCGCCTGGCGCCACTCACCGTCGCGGCTGTCGTTGTAACTGAGGAACAGTACGCAGCGTGTGTGCTCGGTGTTGTTCGGTTCGGCGGCGTGGGGTGTCAGGCAATGAAAGATAGCCGCGTCGCCCGGTTCCAATTCCAGGTATGTCACCGGCAGTCCGGCGATGGCAGACTCGGGTATCTGGCCGGACAGACTGCCGGCTTTGTGGAGAAAACGCCGGGCCGGCACGGTCCACAGGCGCGTACAACCGTTCACACGCGTGGTCCGATCCAATGCGATGGTCACGGTCAGACAGCTTTCGGGGAAGCCCTGCCACCAGTTATGATCCTGGTGCAGATTGTTGCCGTGCGAGTGCGGTGGTTTTAGGATAAGCTTATCTTTGAACAAACGCGGTTCATGGCCGTCATACAGGCCGGCAAGCCGATCACAGATACGGCGGTCTCGGGCCAGCGCCCCGAAAACCGCAGACATGTCGGTGAACGGATCCACCTTCCACACCCTGTCCGTCTCCGGATCAAGCTCGAAGCGCAGGTTTTTCATTGGGTCGAGCCGGTAGGTTTCAGTCAGGTCACGGACAGCTTCGACAATCACGTTTGCTTCCGCACGGTAGAATTCGGCTTCCCCGCTGTCGAGAAGACCGCGGATTACGGTGAAACCATCCTCATGATACTGACGGATTTGATCAGCCGACAGCTGATTTTTCAACTTCGGCCGCGGCTCGGACCGAAATGACGGATTACCGGTTTCCGGTGCGGGTGTCCCGGTTACGTAGTGTGTGGTGTCGGATGACATTTTCCTCTCTCCCGTGAGCCGGCAGTGATCAACCAAGCGGCAAAGCACTCCATCTCGGAAGTTTCATCGGCTTCGCTGTTATATCGGTTCTTCCGGACATCATCATTGCTGGACGCCGCCGCTACGCTTAACGAACTATCGGCTACCACAGCGTCCTCAGACACATCCTCGCCAGTGTCGTACATCAGGCCGAGGTTGTGCTGCGCGACGACATTGAGAATTCCATCCGCCTTCGGCTTCGGGAGCGCCGTTACTCTGCGGCGGGCAACTGGTAGAGGCCCTTAAGAATTTCGAGGTGTTCGTCGAAGAGCAGCGTCATGCTGATGGTGAGCACGGAGAAGATCATCATCGAGCAGGGTGTCGACTCAACATCGCCGGCGGAGGAAATACGCTCGGATAGCTTCATGTTGACGCGGCCGACTTTGTCATAGAGCGCCTTGAGGCCGTCAACGCTCCAGTCTGGCGATTCGCCTTCCAGTTGTCTGATATACTGTCCGAGCAGGAACATGGAGGTTGCCCGGTAGACGAGTTGATAGGGGCTGAGAAACGGATCGTGAAACCGGGCCATGGGTTTCATGTGGGAGAGTATCGGGCATTTGGATGAAGCCAATCTCAGGCCTATGAGCGCCGCCAGTGCCTCCTGGATGCCCTTTTCCGCGACAATCGTCTTTCCCTGGGTATGGACGATGCACCTGGCGTGTGTGTGGTTCGGGTGCTCGTTGAAATACTCGATGATATCTGCAATGGAAACGCTTGCCGGACAGTATTTGTGTTCGTCGCTGGACAGAGGGCAGTGATCGCACTTGTGAAAATCAAGTTCCGCCCACTTATGCTGCTGCTCTGAATACTCCTCCTGTTCGGTTGATCTCAGGTCGGAGTCAACGGTAAAATTGACGGCGGATCCGTCCTCGAACTGATACTGGTAGGTTACCTTTACGAGGTACGGATCTTCGACAAATTCTTCGTCCATGAGGCTGCCTGCTACTCCGCAACCTGCCGGTCACGGTATTGAACATAGATATCGCGGAGGGATGAATAGGGATCGATGGCTGCCTGCTTCACACGCTCGTATTCTCCGATGCGAAAGGTCGTGTCATTGACCACGTCGTAGGTGCGTAGCCCGATATTCCAATTGGTGGAGAGACGATTGATCGGGGAAACGAAACTGTCGCCGACAATCCCAAAGGTGTCGCGGAGAGATGATGGTCCGATAACGGGCCAGACCAGATAAATTCCGTGCCCCGCCCCCCAAGTCCCAAAAGTCTGGCCCAGGTCTTCACTCTGCGGTTCGTAGAGCAGCATGTCCTCAGCCGCATTGCGAAAACCGACAATGCCGACGGTGGTGTTGACTGCGAATGCCGTCAGTTCGTCAACTGCGGCGCGGCCCTTGGCCTGCAGCAGGCAGTTAGCAAAGCGTACCGGCATCATGGCATTGTCGAAGAAGTTACGGACACACCCCCGAGTCTGCTCCGGCATCACGGCGCTGTACCCTTTGGCGGTCGGTTCGAGCAACCAGAGATAGACGCGGTCGTTGAATACATACCAAGCATAGTTCCAATGATACAGCGGGTCGGACAACCCCTCGTCGGCGTCTCCGTATTCATTTTCGTAGTCCTCGTCGTCCGTGTCCCCGGCGGCATCCGCCTGAGCAATCATCATTGCTGGCGGTGGCATGTCCGTCTCCCCGGCCAGAGAGCAGGGGAGACAGAAGGCGAGGGCAAGGATTACGGCGAGCGCAGTAAAAATTGCGAACGGCGGCGTGAATGGATTCATGGATATTGTCCTTTCGAGGAGGTTAGCATATGTGACCAGTGGACAGTGAAACACCTGTTGCTCGAAGGTGCCGAAACTTTTCCGGGCCTCAATTCTATTGCGAGTCTTTGGCAACCTTTTCTTCGAGCTGCTTTACCAGGGCTGCGTAGGATTTTTTCGAAATCACCTTACGAAACTGGGTCCGGTAATTCTTGACGAGGCCTACGCCCTCTATCTTGACATCGTAGATGGACCAACTGCCACCGCGATTCATCAGGTTGTAATGAATCGGAATCATCTTCGACGTGCTCGCGACCTTGGTTGCTACGACAAACTTTCCCTTCCCAAGTTCTCGTTCTGATTCGTATTTGACTTCCTCACTGGAGTACTTCTCGAATGCTGACATGTAGGTGTTCTCCAGTAATTGACTGAAGACACCGATAAACTCGGTGCGCTGTTCATCGTTCAGCTTTTTCCATTCCTTGCCGAGGGCGCGTTTGCTGATTTCCTCGTAGTCGAAACCCTCGCCGAGGACCACCCTGATCTGCGAGTGGCGTTCCGCCTTCCTCTCGTCCCCCTTCATTTCGGGATCTCCGAGAATCGCGAAGATCTTGTCCACGGACACCGCCAGGGCATTGCTCGCCTCGCCTGCCAGGGATTGCATGGAAGCAGCAAAAATGCAGGACAGCGCCAGGATGGATCTAAATGTCATCTTCATGGGAGGCGTGTATTTTTTTTGGGGGAGCATGGGATAGTAGAATAGTCAATGGGCACACGGAGAACCATCGGCATCAAGCTCAATCTACGCCGCCGAAAACGTATTTGCTAATCAACTCCTCGAGATCGATGGATGATTCGGTTTCTGTGATGTAGTCGCCGTCTTCGAGGTAATCCTCCGAACCGCCCAGCGTCAATTTTATGTATTTGTCGCCAATGAGTCCGCTTGTTTTTACGGAGGCGATGACGTCATCGCCGAGCTTTATGTCGTTGCGGATCTTCATGGTGACGACGGCGACCTGATCCTCCTGATCCAGTACCAACTTCGACACACGGCCCACCTTGATGCCGGCTATATCCACATTGGTCGCGTGCTTCAGTCCGGTGATCGAGTCGAACTTGGCATAGAGCGTATAATGGTCGGACTCGAAGACTTCCATCTTGCCTAGCTTCACAGTCATATAGCCGACGCAGACACAGCCGATCAGCACAAAGACGCCTACTAATATCTCGGTGACTTTCTGATTCATACGGTTTCCCCTGTCAGTTCCGGTTCAAATTTCCCGATTATGGACATCTCATCGATCGCGGAGGCGATCACATCATCTACTTTTGTGCGGCCGGTGGTGGCAGCGACACCTGCGCTGAGGATGTAGGACGGCACGTCACCGTCTTCGCATACAGCGGACTTCTCCTCGTTGAGGGCATTGCCGACTTTCTTTGCGAGGACGCGAGCCATGCCGACCTGCGTGTTCGGCAGCATGGTGACGATCAGATCGTCGCTGAAACGGAAGTTGTCGCCGGAAATCCGCAGGAATTCCTCAATGAATCCGCCGAGGTGCTGCATGACCCGCTGTCCGGCAGCGAAACCGTGGCGTTCGTTGATAACGTCGAACTCGTTGGCCCTGAACACGATCATGGAACCCTGGGACTGCATCCCGCCAGGACGCTTTACTTCCTGGTCGAACTTATGGACAATGGTGAGCTTGTTGTCCAGTCCGGTGACATCGTCCTTGGTGGTCTCCTGCCCTCGAATGAAGTCCTGGACGACCGGGTTCTTGATATTGTCTATCTCATCCGGAGAACATGCGATCAGCATCTTGCCGAGGTCGAGCATCATGATCTTCTGTGAGATGAGGAACACGTCCGGGATCTCGTGGCTGACGATCACGGCGGTGAACCCGAATTTCCGCTTCATATGCGCGATCATACTGTGCACAGCATTCTTACGTACGGGATCAAGGCCGGTGGTGGGTTCGTCGAAAAGAATGATCTCAGGGGCCATGATCAAGGCGCGGGCGAGACCGACGCGCTTCTGCATGCCGCCGGAGATCTCGGCCGGATATTTACGGGCGGTGCCAGCAATCTCGAGTTTCTCCAGGCTATCCAATACCTTTGTGCGGATTTCCTTCTCGCTGGTTCGCGTCTTTTCACGAAGGGGCAGGGCGACATTGTCGTAAACGGTCATGGAATCGAAGAGGGCAACGTTCTGGAACATGTAGCCGATGCGTGATTTTACGTCGCGCCGCTCGGAACGGCCGAGGTCGGCCAGAGGCATGCCGTCGAAGATGATGCTGCCGGAGTCGGGCTGCATCAGGCCAATGATGTGCTTGAGGATGACGGATTTTCCCATGCCGCTTTTGCCAAAAATCGTTGTCACCTCGCCGCGATTGATATTGAAGGATATGTCATCGAGAATCGTCAGGTCACCGAAGCTTTTGGTGACATTGCGGAACTCGATGATGGGCTCCCCTTCGTTCGTGGACGTTGCCGTCGTCTGTTTTTCAATTGTATCTGGCATGCTCTGTGTCCGTTTGTGCAGCGATGGATGCAATCGCTATCACTGCTTTGATTGTAAACGCTCCAATCCGCCGGCGGCCAAAACTGGCTTCTCGATGTTGGATGCGAGATCCAAGAACCACTATGTCAGGCTGCCAAGGCAGATAACCGCAGTGCCTCCCGCACATGCGGATCAAATCGCGATCCTTCTTCCAGCAAGCTAAAGCAAAAAAGCAGTCAAAATATAGTCAAGAATCAGAATGATGACACTGGCAATGACGACGCTGCTGGTGGTTGCCAGGCTGACCCCGGCGGAGCCTTTGACGCCCGCTTTCAGCTGGTCACAGAAGTAACCGCGATAGCAACTGACCGAGGCGATGACGAATCCGAAAAACACCGGCTTAATGAGGCCGCTGGCAATGTCATTCATTCTCGTGCTCGAGATCATGCCACTGATATATATGCCCGGACTGACTCCCAGCATCACGACTCCGGAAATATATCCTCCGATTATGCCGACAATGTCGAAAATAGCGGTCAGCAGCGGCACCGCAATGACGGCAGCTGCAATGCGCGGCGCCACCAGAAATTTTATCGGGTCGATGTCCATCGTGTCGAGTGCGTCGATCTGCTCGGAGATGCGCATAGCGCCGAGATTCGCGGCGACCGCGGATCCAGCCCGTCCAGTAACCATGAGCGCGGCCAGGACAGGTCCCAGTTCGCGAATAAGGCTCAAGGCAACAGCACTACCGAGCAGACCCTCCGAACCGAATTTGGAAAGCGTATAGTACCCTTGCAGCCCCAGGACCATGCCGGTAAAAAACGCTGTCAGCGACACCACCAGGATAGACAGTACGCCAATGAAGTACAGGTGTTCAATGATGCGCCGGCCCCTGAACGGCGGTGTAAAAATCAGCAGGGTGGCCGTGGCCGTGAAAATTATCGCCTTCCCCAAGTTTTGCATCCAGGAAATGACGGCTGCACCAAGCGCCTGGATTTTTGAGGTAAGAGAACTCATTGAGCTAAGGTATATTCGCGGAACCGCCGTCACAAGTGATTTTCCTCGCAAAATCAAAGGAGACGACAACAGCCGGGCCCGGACTTCCGTGTCATTTCTCTTCGATCCGCAGATCGTCAATGGTGGTGCCCTCACCGCGAACGGTGATCGCGACCGCGTCTATATCGGAAGAACTGCCGGGGAACGGACACCATAGAGCTGGTCATGGGGCAGATCGTGAGCCGACCAGTCATGGACTGTGCCGTAAAGTCAAACTCTGCCTGCATGGCGATATCCGTGATGCCGGCGGCCGATTCGACATGGACCGAATTCAGTTCCTTCTCCGTCCGCAGACCACGTGACAAGTAGACGAAGACGAAGCTCGCCGATGAAGTTTACCGCCATTAGCGGCGGAAAATAAAGCTTGAAATTCGGCCGTATTTTTCTTATATACAAACGTGTTGGACAGAGCAATGCCAAACAGCCACAGGAGACTCGACTATGCAGCGAAATCTATCGTGGTCGCGTCACGACACCATGGACTGGGCAGCTGGGAGCCTATACGTAATCGATCCTTAAGACCGTGGATCCACCCCCGGGTTGGGCAGTGATGATTCCACCCAACCAGCGGGCTTCCGAGTCGAATGGTTCGACTCGGAAAGTCCTTAAAAAGGGTCAGCAGGAAAAAAAATGAAAATGTCTGCACGTTTAATGTCTATCTCAATGCTCTTGATGCTTGCATCGACACTTGTCCACGCTGACGAAGTTCTCCCGGTGATCACAGTTAACGGTGACGCGAACATGACGCTGGAGGCAAGCCGAAATGGTCAGTACATGGATTTGGGTGCAACATGTACCAGCAATGTTGGCGGCAACCTGAACCACGCCGTGGTGGTTTCCGGCCAGATTGTCGATATGCGGGTCCCGGGCACTTATACAATCCAGTACAGCTGTACAGACGATAGCGGCCAGTCCGCGCAGCCGGCGACAAGAAATATTGAAGTTCAAGACACCGTGCCCCCGGTGATCACGCTTATCGGGGACGCGAACATGACGCTGGAGAAAACCGAGGGAGGCAATTATGTTGATCCCGGTGCTACGGCAGATGACGCTTTTGATGGCGATATTTCTGACGACATTCATGTTAGCGGTGCAGTGGTGAACCTTGCCAGAATTGGCGTCTATGGAATTCACTACGACGTCACTGACGCCTCGGGCAACTCGGCAGCCACTGTCACCAGAACAGTAACGGTGGCCGATACTGTTCTGGTGATCACGCTTATCGGTGACGCAAACATGACGCTGGAGGCAACCCGAAATGGTCAGTACATGGATTTGGGTGCAACATGTACCAGCAATGTTGGCGGCAACCTGAACCATGCCGTGGTGGTTTCCGGCCAGATTGTCGATATGCGGGTCCCCGGCACCTATACAATCCAGTACAACTGTACAGACGATAGCGGCCAGTCCGCGCAGCCGGCGACAAGAAGTGTTGAAGTTCAAGACACTCTGCCGCCGGTGATTACGCTGTCACTTGAAGATCTCGTGATCCATGTTGGCGATAATACCCAGACGGGCTTGGGCGGTGAAAACAACGTCAATGAATCGCAATATCAATCGACCAGTGAGAACCTGGCGGGTGAGGCGTTTCGGTTGACCAACTCCATCTATCGGGAGCACGATCTTTCGTACACCCAGCCCGACGGCCGTGCGGTCAAGAGCCGGCAGGACTGGACTATAAAGACGGCGGCGAATTCAGTTGAGGTGCTCCTGCCAACCGCCACGGCCTGGGACCGGGTCGATGACTCGGTTGAGGTCGCTATGAGGATCCAACTAATTGACCTCGATGGTGATGGGCAAACAAGCGTGCAGCCGCAGGTCGACTGGACCCGGCGCAGTACGTACCTGTTCAAATATGACGTTCAGGATGACAGCGGTAATCATGCAGAGCAGGTAGTGTTCGCGTTGATACTCAATGACCTGGAGGAACCGTCGATCAGCCTGGCTGGTGGCCAGTCGCAGGTTATCCAGGCCGGATCGGACTGGGAAATGGGCCAATCGACTGCCCATGACAATATAGATGGTGATCTGACCGACCAGGTCCGCTACGCAGTCCACAATACCACGACCCAAGCGGAACTTGGATCTGATCTGTCCTATGCCGATGCGGCGGCGCTGGTCAACACGATGACACTGGGGGATTTCCTGGTCACCGTCGTGGTCAGTGATGCTGCGGGCATTTATGGCGCCAACAGTGTCAACAATACCGCCCAAAAACAACAGGCTCTACGGGTGCAGGACACCCTGGCGCCGGTGATCACGCTTATCGGTGACGCGAACATGACGCTGGAGGCAACCGGGGGAGGCAATTATATTGATCCCGGCGCTACGGCACATGACGCTTTTGATGGCGACATTTCTAACGATGTTCAGGTTAGCGGTGCAGTGGTGAACCTTGCCAAAGTTGGCGTCTATGGAATTCACTACGACGCCACTGACGCCTCGGGCAACTCGGCAGCCACTGTCACCAGAACAGTAACGGTAGTCAACACCAACGACCCACCGATTGGGTGCGAATGCCCCCCCGATGTTGCCCAGAGCCTCTGCGAAGAACTCGATATCGGCAACTTCGGAACCTCCAATACACAGGATCTGAGCGAAGTCATCCGCCTGCACATCGAGGCCGCGGCCGCGGACAGTTGCCTCCAGGATGAGATCGACCAATGCATCGACGACTTTCTTGCTGCCATCGGCCTATAAGCAAAGCATTTGACGGTGACTGGTTGTCGCACGTCCTGGGCTTAGGCTTAACCGACAGCTAACGGCGAAGTCGGCGGCAACAGCACCTACTGGTTGGGTTCGCTGTTTTGTTCTTCCGTCTTGCGGATCATGTGCACAACTTCGCCGAATGCATCTTGCGTCTTTTCGTGTTTCACCAAGAACACCTGCAATTCCTTCGGCTTGGCCGTGAACACGAAATCTCCATCATCCACGTCCTCATGTCCAATGGCGTCAGGGTGATCTCGAAGGAACTTATCGACCCACTCATAGTTTAGCATTGCATCTGTAAAGTCGGCTCGATCTGCTTAACCCGCATGAAAGTGTGAACAGGCAGCAGGTGTAAGTGGTATAAAAGACTCACTTCCAGATCGGGGCCATCCCTGTCTACGACGGCATCCGGGAATTCGTCCTGGCTCGCGAAGCGCAGGCGCGCGGCACTCGCGGCAGATCCGGAGCTGATCGAAGAGCTGATGGCCACGGCGGTGTTGAGTGTCGACG